>Ga0255338_1006141_pt1 | contig 10455 bp, 9 predicted proteins | sample MeOH1_35cm_T4_19_FD_203715 | JGI IMG/M metagenome (GOLD analysis project Ga0255338, IMG submission 203715) | Sandy soil microbial communities from University of British Columbia, Vancouver, Canada - MeOH1_35cm_T4_195 | ecosystem: Engineered > Artificial ecosystem > Sand microcosm > Unclassified ... | reverse complement strand
GCCGCGGCATCCGGCCGCCTCGTCGGATGGGGGCTCGTCGCGGCCGGCGTCGTCCTGATCGCCATGAACGACGCACCCGACGGGATCATGCTCGCCCTGTCGGGCTGGTTCCTCGGCAATGCGTCGCGCGGGATTCTCCGCCGGCTGGTCGTGGAGGACCTGCTGCGCGGCGTCCGCGTGTCGGACGTGATGGAGACCGACGTCTCGAGCATCCCGCCAAGCCTGACGGTTGACACCTTCGCGGCGCAGCTGCTCGACGGCAGCCGGGACGGGGCGATGCCGGTGATGCAGGACAGCCGGGTCCTTGGCCTCGTGGGGGCGGCACAGGTCCGTCGGCTCCGCCGTGGCGCGTGGCCGACGACCCGCGCCGAGGACGTGATGGTCGCGCCACCCAGGCTCCCGTTCGCCCAGCCCGACGACCAGCTCTGGGCGGCGCTCGATCGCCTCCGCCGATCCGGGCTGGACGGGCTGCCGGTCGTCGAGGGTGCCGGGCTCCTCGGGATCGTGTCGCGGCGCGCGATCGTCGCCATGATCCAGAGCCGGGCGCAGTCGCGCGGGGTGTCGCTCCGATGAGCGGGCCGGACGTGACGTCGATGCGGCCGGGTGTTCCGGCCGGCCAGACCGAAGGACGAGGCCGACCGCTCCTCAGCGTCGAGGAGGCACGCGACCAGGTCCTCGCGGCGATCGACGGGCCGCTCGAGGCGGAACAGGTTCCGGTGGGCGCGGCGCTGGGCCGAGTGGTCGCCGAGGATGTCGTCGCGGCCACGTCGCTGCCGCCGTGGGACAACTCGGCGATGGACGGCTACGCGCTCCGCGCCGCGGACACGAGCGACGCGACGGACCTTGTCCCGCGGCTCCTGCGCGTCGTCGGCGAGGTGCGCGCCGGGTCGGCGCCGGACGTGACGGTCGAACCCGGCACCGCCGTCCGGATCGCGACCGGCGCCCCGATCCCGCCGGACGCCGACGCCGTCGTGCCGGTCGAGGACACGACCCCGGTCGACCGATCGGAGACGCGTGGCTCGCGCGGGCGCGACGCGTCCGGGCCGCTGCCGCACCAGGTCGACGTGCATGTCGTCGTCCAGCCCGGCGGGGCGATCAGGAGAGCCGGGAGCGACCTCATCGCGGGCTCCATCGTCCTGCCCGCGGGCTCGGTGATCACCCCCGCGGCGGTTGCGCTGGTCGCGGGCGCCGGTGTTCCCGAAGTCGGGGTCCATCGCCGGCCGCGGGTTGCCGTGCTGGCCACCGGCGACGAGGTCCGTGCGGCAGGCGAGCCGCTCGGTCCGGCGGGGATCCCTGACGCCAACCGACCGGGGCTCCTCGCCCAGGTCGTGGCCACGGGCGCCGAGCCGATCGACCTCGGGATCGCGGGTGATCGGCTCCAGGACGCCCTCGCGCGCCTGCGTGACGGGCTCGAGCGCGACGCCGACGCGATCATCGTCTCGGGCGGCGTCTCGGTCGGCCCGTACGACGTCGTGAAGACGGCGTTCGAGTCGATCGGGCGGATCGACCTGTGGCGGGTCGCCGTGCAGCCGGGCAAGCCGTTTGCGTTCGGGACTGCCGACCGGCCGGGCGGCGGGCGTCCGGTGCTCCTGTTCGGGCTTCCGGGCAACCCGGTGTCGAGCGTCGTGACCTTCGAGCTGTTCGTCCGGCCGGCGCTCCGCCGGCTGGCCGGCCACCGGCGGCTGCTTCGGCCGTTCGACCGCGCGGTACTGGGTGACCCCGTCGAGAAGAGCCACGGACGGCGAGCGTTCATCCGGGTCGTGGTCGAGCGGGACGAGCACGACCGGCCGGTCCGCGACGAACGTGGCCGCCTTCGCGCGCGCCTTGCGGGAGGGCAGGGCAGCCATGTCCTGTCCGCGCTCGCCGCGGCCGACGCGCTCGCCGTCATTCCGGAGGCAGACGACGCACTGCCGGCCGGTGCAGAGGTCGCGTTGTGGTGGCTGGATGATCGGTGACGAGCACCGGGGAGGTCGGATGGATCAACGAGAACCACAGACGCGCGCCGAGCGTCGCCGGCTGACGCACGTCGACCGGTCCGGGCGACCACGGATGGTCGATGTCTCGGCCAAGCCGGTGACGGCGCGCCGCGCCGTCGCCGAGGCGGTCGTCGGGATGTCACAGGAGACGCTCAGCCTCGTCATCGACGGCAGCGGGCCGAAGGGTGACGTTCTCGGCGTCGCCGAGCTGGCCGGCGTGATGGGCGGGAAGCGCACCTCGGAGCTCATCCCGCTCTGCCACCCGCTTCCGCTGACCGACCTCGTCGTGAGCGTCACGCCCGACCGTGCCGCCTCGGCCCTGCGGGTCCGCGCCGAGGCCGCGACGACCGCCCAGACGGGTGTCGAGATGGAGGCCATGACGGCGGCCTCCATCGCGGCGCTGACCGTGTACGACATGGTGAAGGGTGTCGAGAAGGGCGTCGAGATCCGCGCTGTCCGGCTCGTGTCCAAGACCGGCGGCAAGAGCGGCGAGTGGCACCGGGACGACCGCGAGGCGGGGAGCAACCGCGCGCGCCGCACGGCGCCGGGCGCACGCGCGGCGGGACGGGTGCGCCGCGGGAAGCCGGAGTCATGAGCGAGCGGGTCCCGGACGGCACGCGAGCGCTCGTCATCACCGCCTCCGACGGGGCGTCGGCCGGCGTCCGGCAGGACGAGTCGGGCGCCCGCGTCGGCGAGCGGCTGGAGGCGCTGGGCTTCATCGTCGAGCGCCAGGTCGTGCCGGACGACCGCGAGACGATCGAGCAGGCGCTCCGCGACGGCGCCGCGGGGTGCGCCGTGGTGGTGACGACCGGTGGCACGGGGCTGACGCCGCGGGACGTCACGCCGCAGGCGACGCAGGCCGTGATCGACTACGAGGTTCCGGGGCTCGCCGAGGCGATGCGGGCAGCCGGCCGGGCGCACACGCCGATGGCGGACCTCAGCCGGGGCGTCGTCGGGGTCCGCGGACGGTCGTTGATCGTCAACGTGCCGGGCAGCCCGAAGGGCGCGGTCGAGTCGATCGACGCAATCGCTCCGGTGCTGGCGCACGCGGTCGAGACGCTCGCCGGGCCGTACGATCACAGCAACGGCGCGTAGCATCGGTCACGAACCCGACGCCGAACCGCCGGACCGAGGCTGAGGAGAGCGCGCCCGGACGATGTTCGAACCGTTCGCCGACGTCCCCTGGTACCCGCTTGCGCTGCCGATCTTCTGGGGTGCGTTCGGCCTCTTCCTGCTGATCGTCGTCCGCCGCCTCCGGGTGTTCACGGCGGCCCACGCGGACGGCCCGGTCGCGCTGAATGATGTCGGCCGACGACTCGGCGGCCTGATTCGGTACGCCTTCGTCCAGACGCGGATGTTCCGCGAGCCCCGCGTCGGGGCGATGCACTACCTGCTCTTCCTCGGTTCGACCCTCCTGCTGATCGGGAACATCAACATCGTCACGGGCGGTCTGGCCCAGGCGATCCTCGGGTGGCCGCTCGACGGCGCGATCTGGGCGGCGCTCCTCGCGATCCAGAACGTGCTTGCCGTCGCGGTCTTCGTCGGGGTCGCGTACTTCTTCGCGCGCCGGCTCGTGGTTCGGCCGTCGCGGCTGACGCTGGGTCGCACCGGGCTGCTGGTCCTCGCGATGATCACGCTCGTCGTCGCGACCGAGTTCCTCGCCCAGGCGTTCGAGGTCGCTCGACACGGCGAGATCCCCGGCGCGATCGTCGCGAACCCGCTCGGGGCGGCGCTGCGGCCGCTCGGCGAGTCCCTCACCGAGGCCGGCTTCGTCGGCTTCTGGTGGGCGCACGTGTTCGTCCTCGCCGCGTTCCTGCTGTTCATCCCGACGAACAAGCACTTCCACGTCTACACGAGCTTTGTGAACGTGTGGTTCCGCAAGCTCCGCCCCCGCGGCGAGCTGCCCAGGCTCGACCTCGAGGATGAGAGCGCGACCTTCGGGGTCAAGACGCTCCAGGACCTCGGCTGGAAGGACCTGCTCGACGCGTTCACCTGCACCGAGTGCGGACGGTGCCAGCAAGCCTGCCCCGCCTGGAACACGGGGAAGCCGCTCAACCCGAAGACCTTCATCATGGGTCTGCGCGACATGGCCGAGGTCGCCGAGGAGACCGTCGAACTGATCCCGAACGCGCCGGCCGTGCGGGAGACGTACGGACTGCCCGCCCCGGTGATCGACGTCCGGGCCCTGTCGAAGCCGATCGTCGACGACGCGATCCCGTACGACGCGGTCTGGGACTGCGTCACCTGTGGCGCCTGTGTCGAGGCTTGTCCGGTGCTGATCGAGCACGTCGACAAGATCGTCGGGCTGCGGCGGAACCTGGTCCTCGAGGAGTCGCGCTTCCCGCAGGAGCTGACGGGCGCGTTCCGGAACATGGAGGGCCCGGCGAACCCGTGGGGCCAGCCGCCCGCGGCCCGGACGGACTGGACGAAGGGGCTGCCGTTCGAGGTCCCAACCGTCGCCTCGCTTGCCTCGGAGGACCGGCTCGACGAGATCGAGGTCCTCTACTGGGTCGGCTGTGCCGCCGCGTTCGACGAGCGCAACCGTAAGGTGGCCCGCGCGTTTGCGGCGTGCCTCGACGCCGCCGGGGTTCGGTTCGCCATCCTCGGCCAGGAGGAGTCGTGCACCGGCGACCCGGCCCGCCGGATGGGCAACGACTACGTCTGGCAGATCCTCGCCCAGGGAAACGTCGAGACGCTCAACGGGTATCGAATGGGGGAGCGGACGATCGTCACCGCCTGCCCGCACTGTTTCAACTCGATCGCGAACGAATACCCCCAGCTCGGGGGTTCATTCAGCGTCGTGCATCACTCGGTCTACCTGCAACAGTTGCTCGCCGACGGCCGGCTGCGGGTCGCCGACGGTGACGGCGTGAACGGCGGCGCGACCGTGACCGTCCACGATTCGTGCTACCTCGCCCGCTACAACGGGGTCATCGCCGCGCCGCGCGACGTGCTGGCCGCCGTGCCCGGCCTGCGGATCCGGGAGATGGAGAAGTCCGGCCGGAGCACGTTCTGCTGCGGGGCCGGCGGCGGTCGGATGTGGATGGAGGAGACGCGCGGGACGCGGATCAACGCCGAGCGGACCCGCCAAGCGCTCGAGACCGGGGCCGAGACGGTCGCCACGAGCTGTCCGTTCTGCATGGTGATGATCCGGGACGGGCTCTCGGACGCGGCCGCGTCGGGGGCCGTCGCCGACGGCGCGGTCGCTGCCCGCGACATCGCGGAGGTCCTCGCCGAGTCGCTGGCTCCGTCGCAGCCCAAGGGCCGGCAGCTGCCGGTCATTCAGTAACGGGCGACGAGCCCAGCCGCCGTTCCGGCCTCGGCCTGACTCGAGGGCGACGAACCGAGCCGCCGTTCCGGCCTCGGCCTGACTCGAGGGCGACGAACCGAGCCGCCGTTCCGGCCTCGCCCTGACTTGAATCCAATGCCATTGGACGGAAACGGCGCGTCAGGCGTCCCGTCTGGCTCGGCAGCCACATGAATCCAACTCGGTTGGATTCATGTCACTCTCGGCCGACCACAGGGGCGTCGGCGTCCAATGTCATTGGAACCGTGCCGGTGCGACGGGCCGCGAGGGCGACGGGCCGCGGGGCAACGGCCGCTGGGGGCAGCGGGTCGCGGGGCAACGGCCGCTGGGGGCAACGGGCCGCGGGGGGCCGCGGCTGCCGGGCAACGGGTCGCGGGGGGCCGCCCGTGCCGGGCCAGCGGGTCGCGAGGGCGACGGGCCGCGGGGCAGCGGGCCGCGGGGGGCCGCGGCTGCCGTAAGCGCCGGTTGAGGAGGAGGAGAGAGCGATAGCGTCCAATTGAGGGCGTGTCGCTTCACCCGGACCCATCCCGACGGCTGGCAGCGCTCGCGTTCGGACTCGGCTCGGCCGTCCGTGACGAACGGCTCCGGCGAAACTGGACGCTTACCAACGTCGCGCTGCGCGCCGGCATCTCCCGGTCGCTCGTGCATTGGGTCGAGGCCGGGCATCCGGCGAGTCTCGAGACCTACGTCCGGCTCGCCCGCGCGCTGGGACTCCGGCTCGACGCGGAGCTTGTCGATGACCGCCGTCGCGCGGCCGTCCGGGCCGAGGATCCCGTCCACGCCGCGATGGGTGAGATGTTTGCCGCGAAGCTGCGCGGAGCCAGCGTGACCGTCGCCCTCGATGAGCCGTGCCAGCATTACCAGTTCGCCGGGCGAGCTGACGTTCTTGCCTGGTCGACGGAATGGCGAGCTCTTCTCCATATCGAGAACCGAACTCGGTTCCCGAATCTCCAGGACGCGTACGGCAGCTACAACGCCAAGCGCCAGTACCTTCCGGCGGTGATCGCAGACCGGCTCAAGCTGTCACGAGGGTTCGAAACCGTCACCCACGTGATGGCGTGTCTCTGGTCGTCGGAGATTCTTCGCGTGCTGCGCGCACATGGGTCGAGCTTCGCAGCACTCTGCCCGGACCCGCCGGAACCCCTCGATTCATGGCTTCATGGCCGCCGGCCCGATCCCGGCGTCACGAGCAGTCTCGTCCTGCTCGATCCGCTCGCGTCGCGCCGGGAACGGCTGTACGTTGGCCGGTCCAACCTTGGGAAGGCCAGGTCACGCTACCGAGGCTACGCGGATGCCGCCGAGCGCCTTCGGACGTAGCCGGCCTCGGTTCAACTCCGAAGCGCGGAATTCCAATCACATTGGACGGGCACGGCCCGATCGTCGCTCGAGGGCGACGAACATCCGATGCCATTGGATTTCCGTCGATTGCAGGGGCTTGAATCGAGCGTTTGGCGCCGATTCGTCCAATCGCATTGGATTTCGGGGCTTGAACGCCCTCGGCGTCGAGCATCGCCTCGGCTCAGCCCGGCAACCGCCCCCCGCAGCTGATGCAGTTGCGGTCGGTCCAGAGGTTGCCCATCCCGCATTTCGGGCAGCGCTTCTCGCCTTCAGTCGACACCGCGAACGGGCTGTCCGGCGCGGGTGCGGCCTCGCGTCGCTGACGACGGAGGATGACGAGCGTCGCCAGGATCCCGACGGTGGCCGCGAGGATGAGCAGGAGCAGCTGCGTGGTCTGGTCCATCGCGTCGTTCCCCTCGGCGGCTGGAGCCGAGCCCCCGGCGCCCGAGCTCGCCGCCCGCTCAAGCGTACACGCGTCCGTTGCCGTAAGGGAACACGCCGACCCGGTACGCTGCGGCGGTCGATGGGGTAGTACGAAATCCTCGGAGGACCGCCCGCGGGCAACCCGCCGACGCCGCCTGACGCGGTGCTAGGATCGCTCGAAGGTGACCGCCGACACGACGCCCACGTACCGGCTGACCGAAGAGCAGCAGATGCTGCGGGACGCCGTCCGCGTCCTCGCCGACGAGCGGATCGCGCCGCGCGCGGCCGAGATCGATCGGACGGCCGAGTTCCCGCAGGACGTGCGCGAGCTCCTCGCCGCCCACGACATCCTCGCGCTCCCGTTCCCGGTGGAGCACGGTGGCCTCGGCGGCGAGCTCCTCACCGTCTGCCTCGCGATCGAGCAGATCAGCCGGGTCTGCGCGACGAGCGGGCTGATCCTGGCCGTTCAGGAGCTGGGGAGCCTGCCGATCCTCCTTGCCGGCACCCCGGAGCAGCAGGCCCGGTGGTTGCCCGATCTCGCCGCGGGACGCTGTCTGATCGCGTTCGCGCTCACCGAATCGGAGGCGGGCTCGGACGCCGCCGCAGCCCGGACGCGGGCGACGCGCGACGGCGACGACTACGTCATCGACGGCTCGAAGCGCTTCATCAGCCAGGGCAGCGTCGCCGACCTCGTGGTCGTCTTCGCCGTCACGGACGCGGACCCTGGGACGCCGCGTCATCGCCGGCTCAGCGCCTTCGTCGTCGAGACCCGGACCGCCGGGTTCCGGGTCGAGCGGATCGAGCACAAGATGGGGATCCGCGGCAGCCCGACGGCCGAGCTCAGCTTCAGCGGCATGCGAGTTCCGGCGGCCAATCGCCTCGGCGAGGAGGGCGATGGCTTCGGGATCGCGATGCGGACGCTCGATCGGAGCCGCCCGGGGATCGCCGCGCAGGCGGTCGGGATCGCCCAGGGCGCGCTCGACGTCGCGACTGCGTATGCCCGCGAGCGAACCCAGTTCGGCCGCCCGATCGGCGAGCTCCAGATGATCCAGGCGATGCTCGCCGACATGGACGCCCAGACCGAGGCCGCCCGCCAGCTCCTGTACAAGGCCTGCGTCGAGATCGGCGACGGGGCGCCCGATGCCGCGCGCTGGTCGGCGATGTGTAAACTCGTCGCCGGTGACACGGCGATGCGGGTCACGACCGACGCGGTCCAGGTGCTGGGCGGGTACGGCTACATCGACGAGTTCCCGGTCGAGCGGATGATGCGCGACGCGAAGATCACCCAGCTCTACGAGGGAACCCAGCAGATCCAGCGGTTGGTCATCGCCCGCTCGCTGCTCCGGCGGAGCTGACGCCCCAGCCCGACGACCAGCTCGGCACACCCATCGGAAGGAGGTCCGGCGCCCGTGCGCATCGTCGTCCTCGTCAAGCCGGTGCCGGACACCGCGTCCGCCGGCGAGCGGCTCGGGCCGGACGGCCGGCTCGACCGGTCGGCCGTTCCCGCGGTCGTCAACGCGAACGACGAGTACGCGCTCGAGGCGGCACTGAAGCTGACCGAGGCGCACGGCGGCGAGGTGACCCTCCTGTCGATGGCGCCGGCGAACGCACCCGAGACGCTGCGCAAGGCGCTCGCGATGGGCGCCCGGAGCGGCGTCCTCGTCACCGATCCTGCGCTCGAAGGCTCGGACACGCTGTCGACGACGCGGGTTCTCGCGGCCGCCCTGCGAGGCCTGGAGTACGACCTCGTCCTGGCCGGTGCGGACACGTCCGATGGCGGGGCCGGGGTCGTTCCGGCGGGCGTCGCGGCCCTTCTCGGGCTGCCGTATCTCTCGTACGCCGCCGCGATCGAGCCGAACCCCGACGGCGGCACGGTCCGCGTCCGGCGGATCAGCCCCACCGGCTTCGACCTCCTCGAGGCGCCGATGCCCGCCCTCGTCGTCTGCACCCAGGCGCTCGGAGAGCCACGCTACCCCTCGCTCAAGGGGATCATGGCGGCGCGGTCGAAGACGATCGAGACGCGGTCGCTCGGGGACGTGCGGGTGGCGACGTCGGAAGCGGGGGGCGCCGTCGCGACGACGGAGGTCCTCGACAGCCGGAAGCCACCCGAGCGGGCAGCGACGAGGGTCGTCCGGGCGCCGGCCGCCGAGGCCGCGAAGGAGCTCGTCGCGTTCCTCGCCGAGCGGAGGATCATCTGATGGGGGGCCTGTGGGTCGTCGGGGAGCCGACGGCCGAAGGATCGTTGGCCCGGATCAGCACCGAGGTCGCGACCCTGGCACGGCACCTCGGCGATCAGGCCGGTGAGGACGTCGTCGGAGTCGTCGCAGCGGCCGATCCCACGAACGCCGCGACGGAGCTCGCCCGCTACGTTCCGCGAGTCCTCACCGTCGCGGATGCGGGCGCATCCGACTATGCATGGGCGACGATCGCGGCCGAACGGATCGCGGTGCTGGCCGAGGCAGCAGTACCCTCGTGCATCCTGGTCGGCGCGGGACCGGATGGACGCGACGTCGCCGGTGTGCTCTCGGCGCTCCTCGGCTGGGGCGTCCTCGCGAACGCGACGGCCGTGACCTGGGCCGGTGGGCCGCACGTCGAAATGAGCGTCTTCGGCGGGCGGTTGCTGACGACGAGCGGGTTCCGCAGCGAGCACGGGATCGTGACGGTCCGTCCGAACGTCGTCGCGGCCGAGCCTGCCGCAGCGGTTGGAATCGTGGAGCCGGCCCCCGCGCCCGGTGAACCGACCCTGCCCCGCGTCCGCGTCATGGAGCGGATCGAGCAGGCCGAGGCCGCGGCTCCGATCGAGGAGGCCCGCGTGATCGTCTCCGGCGGCCGCGGGATCGGCGGCCCGGAAGGGTTCGGGCTCGTCCAGGAGCTCGCGGATGCCCTCGGTGGCGCCGTCGGCGCGACGCGTGCCGCGGTCGATGCCGGCTGGATCAATTACAACCAGCAGATCGGCCAGACCGGCAAGATCGTGCGGCCGCAGCTCTATCTCGCCCTCGGCATCTCCGGGGCGATCCAGCACAAGGTCGGGATGCAGACGGCCGACACGATCGTCGCCGTCAACCGCGACCCGGACGCCCCGATCGGCGAGTTCGCCGACCTGCTGGTCGTCGCCGACCTGTTCGACGTCGTCCCCGCCGTCCTGTCCGAGCTCCGGGCTCGGGCAGGCTGACGCGGGACGGGGAACAGGACGTGCTCGAGGCGCTCGCCCAGGCACTCGCGATCGCCGCGTTCCTGGCGCTGGCAATCGCCCTGTGGATCGTTCTCCGCAAGGCCGGGCGGCTGATTGCCGAGACGCGCGAGATCGAGAGCTTTCGGCGCGCCGTCATCGACCTGGGACGGCGGATCGACACGTCCCTCGAGGGGGTCGGTGCGCGGATCGACGCCGTCCGACGCCACACCCTCGGTGCC
>Ga0255338_1006140_pt1 | contig 10457 bp, 7 predicted proteins | sample MeOH1_35cm_T4_19_FD_203715 | JGI IMG/M metagenome (GOLD analysis project Ga0255338, IMG submission 203715) | Sandy soil microbial communities from University of British Columbia, Vancouver, Canada - MeOH1_35cm_T4_195 | ecosystem: Engineered > Artificial ecosystem > Sand microcosm > Unclassified ... | reverse complement strand
CGGCTAGTGAAGGACTACGAGCGACTCCCGGAGACCCTTGCGGGTCTCCACTATGTCGCTTTCGCCTGTCTAATGCTCCAACGCTTCATCAAATTGCTGCTGGAGAGTTCATAACAGCCTCTAGGAACTCGATCGCCGAAGAGTGCTGTTTCGTGCCTCTACTGACGGCCCCTGTTAAGGGCTAGTTGCGCCATCCCGAGAAAGAGTAGTCGCTTTGTTATGCTCGGGAGTAGCTTCTGTGTTCTATCCAGGTTCAGGCCACCAAATCAGGAGGAAAGAGGTGTGGATGCGTTAGATCGCTCCGCTCCAAGTATGGTCCGAGCCCTGGTGCCGAGAATCCGGTCCGATCTCACCGCGAGACTGCATTTCCTAGCAGAAAAACCTACCGAGCAGTCACCCCCGTGTTATTCCGGCCTAGCTTAACGCTTGTCCTCATATCGTTTACCTAAATCTCGAATGCCCTGACTCGTGACTCTGATAGCGCCGTCGGAGACACGAACCAGGCCAGCTCTAGTCATCCACGTAACGATCTCCTCGGCTTCATCCGCGGTGAATCCATGTGGGGCTACGGCTCGCGGAAAGTCTTCAACTCTGCACCATATAGCCATCGACCCCAGTATCCCAAGCGCCGTGTCCATGGAAATGCGGTTCCCGTAATCGAGGAAGCACTCGTGGATCAGGGCTGCAGTTCCAGCACGCGAGATTAGCAGTCCGGTGTTGAGGAGAGCCGATACCGGTGTGTCACCATATCTTGTGATGAGAAGCCTCTTGAGCTCGCTGAGGCTGATCGCTTCTCCCGTACGCCGACAATGCCGAAGGATCCGTGTTGCCGCCGCGAATGCCTGGAGCAGGGTAGGGAGCTGTAAGGCACGGACCTCGGGATCAAGGGCGCGCGAATTGAAGTACTCGTGTAGCACACGGATGTAAGTCTCGTATACGCCCTGAAGTTCTCCATGCACCCAGCCAAACGTATTGGCAATCCGCACCGCCATAAGGGCAAGCAGAGGCTCATGAAAGTCCGGCATTCCCTGCTTGCCTGACGCGCGAATGATGCTGGCGGCGTGCTTATGGTCCTGGAGGTGGGTCCGAAGGACTGCCATTAACTCCGAATCCGTCAGCGTGGCCACGCGTCCGTGGAGCATCTGCGGGAACCAATCGCGTGATAGGTTCTCGTCGGAAGGCCGGGAAGTGACCAACCCACCTCCTATCCGATTGTCTCCGAAAAGCTGGGTTAGCGCCTCCAGCCCTCCGGAGGGAGCCTCATCCAGGCCGTCAGTGACGAGAAGCACTCGTGATCGTTCGAGGCCCCTTGCTTGAAGGGCTGGGAACGAGCGGATCCCCATCTCCGTACAGGCGCGTTCCAGCGCCTCTTCCACGGACCGCGGGACCCCTAATGCTAGGTTTACGAAGATGGGGACGGTATCCCGGTGGGTAAGACGAGCCTGCTTCACCAATTCCACGACGACCCGACGTGAAAATGTCGACTTGCCGCAACCGGGAGACCCGACGACGTAGACTCGGCTCGAAGAGGACACAATTGATTGGGCGATCTCTGCGCATCCCACTCTGGTGCTGGGAACCGGCGCGCGGCGCAGCCACCGCCGCCAGTTCTTCCATTGCATGGGTAGGTCGCCTTCGGGAAGAGAGACGCGCATTTCCACCGAGATGGAGATCAGAGGGGAACCAGACTGTTGCCCATCCGCGGGCTCCAATATCCCAGAGGGAAGGTCCCCCTGGAATCGGTCCTCAAGACGGCTCAGGTACTCTTGGAAGAACTCGGCTGGCGGCAGCCGCTCTATTTCGGGTAGGTAGGTAGAGGCGTAGTCGAGACGCTCCTTTACAAGCACCACTTCCGCCCGAGAAAGCCGTTGGTACAATTCTCCCCACGATTGGCGCAGTGTCGCAACTGGGAAGGTCATAGCCTCCGGCGAGCCCGAACCCGGAAGTGACCGGGCGACGAGTAGGTGCGTGCCGTTGCAGGCCAGGTAGATCGGCGTCCCACCCCAGACCGCGTAGGAAATGACCTGGCGTTCTGCTTCCAGGAGTGACTCACCCACGGCCTTGGCTTCCACGGCCACGAGGGCGTTCGCCACTGTTCGTTCGGCACCCTGATATAGGATGAAGTCAGCGTACTTAGTCTTGCGCTCACGACCGAAGTACATCGGCACCGGGGGCTTATCGTAGCGATCCAGGTCGGAGTAGCCCAGCAGGTCGAATAGGCGGAGCAGAATCTTGGTTTCCACCTCGGCCTCGTTGGCCGGTGTCGCCAATTCAATCCGCTCGAGTTCGCGCGCCACTTCATCGGATACCTGTGGAGTGCTCATGGAATTCGCCGATCCAGCCATACGCTGCACCCGGAGATCGTGGCAGACGCGAAGTCCAACGACCTTGGCTTTCAGGGCCGGACCCGAAACGAGGTCACGCCGCCAAAGCGGTGTCTTCCGTCCAGTGAAGGATGTTCGGATCAATCTCGGTTGTCTCGTCGTACGAGCGACTCAGTTCGACGGTGATAAGGCTGTCGCCGGGGAAGGCTGGACTCAACTCTAGCGCTAGATACTCGAACAAGGCACGATCGTGTACAGCGAGAACGATCTGGCGGTCCATACCCTTCGAGAGAGTACGTAGGAGCGCCGCGAACTGCGAGATATGCATTTCATCCATCGATTGCACTGGGTCATCAAGGAGCAACCATGGAAGCGTTGGAGTGATTGATAGGTGAAGAGCCAAGAAGAGGGTTAATGCGGCGGTATTGAGGTTCCCCGCACTCAGCATCGCGCCTGGAGCTCCACCGCGGTCACCATTCCGGAGCACCGTATCGACCTGCGCGGATATTGGCTCCCGATCACTCGCTGGAAGCCGAAATGATGGAACGTAAGGTTCTGATGGAGCAAGACGGACAAACAGATCCCGCCAGATTCTGTTGAGCCTATCGTTGAGAACATTGCGGGCGATCGTAGTCCGGGCTTCAAGAGCAGCGCGGGCGATTGCTTTGGCACCGCTCCGGTGGCGTTGAGCAACAGCCAACCTGCCGCGAATTGACATGTGCTCTTCGCGAGCTGTCATCAACTTAGATCGGGCTTGCCGGATGGAGTTCTCGAGGCTTGCTAGTTCGCGATAGATCTCAAGAGCCTGTCGCCGAAGCTGTTGACGCGCCAGAAGGTCTGCCTCCCGAATACCTAGATGCTTGTTCAATCGCTCAATTGCACTGTTAGAAGGCTCCACAGCCTCAAGTGGTGGCAGCGATAAGCTTTCGCAAAGGACATCCAAGCGTCCTCGCAGCCCGGCTCCCTGGGCGTCGCGCATCCTCAGCTGACCGAGCTTCCCCCGCAGTTCGGCCTGTTGACGCATCAAATCACTACCAACCTGCGCGTGGGAAACTACCTCGGCGAGTTGTCGCTGGGCTTCGGTTAGAGTGGCGACTCTCCACTTGAGTGTGGTGCGGGCTTCTTGCGTCAGAATCTTGGATTGCGATAGCGACCACTCTCTCTCTGTTTGTGTTATAGCGCTCTGCAAATCCAAGAGACCCTTGCTAACAGCCCGTAGTTGCTCCGCTTGCTTTGACAGATGAGCAATGTGGCTCGTCACCCGCTCTACGAGCGAGGTGTCGGAGATCTCATGGAAGTCGCGCGCGCACACGGGACAGGCGTCGTCGTGGATATGTGGAAGCAGTGCAGCCAGTGCTTCAGCGAGGGACCCCGCATTCGACGACAGACCACCGAAGCTCTCCTCTAGAAGTACGCGACGTGCCCGAAGATGATCGCTACCCTGCTGAAGCTCGTGCAGATGAGCGATCTCCTTCTCTTCCTGTGCTAACGCTGCCTCACACCGTAACAGCTCGTTTGCGACCCGCTGGGCAGTGATGCCTGATGCGTGGTTCGGATCGGTCGAGGCGAGTGAGGGTAGATCCGGGAACGTTGTGCGGAGCCCGTCGATGATGCGGTCAAGACGGGACCCTGTCCTTTGCCACCAGCCTTCCAATTCGGACCGAATGCGAAGTTCTTCCGATTCGACCAGTTGAATCTCCGCCACTCCCCCGTTCGCAGCGGAGAACATCGACTGCTCGTGTAGGGTCGTGAGGTCTTGTCTAATCCCGACCAGCCTCGTCAACTCGTGGGCCTCCAAGTCGGTCGCCAGCAGGGCTTCCGTGTGGTCAATGCTTGGTGCATCCGGCGTCAATGCGCGTAGCAGGTCGACAAGCCGGTCGCGTAGGCTCGATGCTCGGCTGATATAGTCTTGCAGGCGGGTCTCCAAATCAGTGACCCGGCCCGCAGCTACCAAGGCCGACGCCTCAGCGTCAGAATAAGCAGGGGCGATGCGGCGTAAACTCTGAATATTGCCTGTCGCTTTAAGCCCCTCGATGAGTGCGTCGAGGTGATCGAGGCCCAATAGGTCCTTAACGAACTGAGTCAGGGGCGATATCCCGCGGGATGGCGCGTTCTGGTAAAGTTCCAACAACCGGCCAAGCGTTGCTTGTGCCAGATAGCAGCGCTCGGTAAAGAAGCTTCGCATCGCAACATCAAGTAACGGCCTGCCTTCCAGATTCCCAGCGGAACTCACAACTCGTGCCGTACCGCCAGACCCCAGGAGGCCACTCACCGTCAACGTGACCTCGGCGCGGTTCGCGTCGTGGTGGTGTAGATGTCGTCGATATTGTGGGTCCGAGCGCTGTAGCGCCTCGATATTCCCGGTTGCCGCAAGCTCGATCGCCGAGAGAATACTGGTCTTCCCAGTACCGTTGGGTCCGTGGATGAGGACTATCGGCCCATCAAGTGGGATACATTTTGAGCCGCGGATGCTTCGGAAGTCCGAGATCACCACGGAGGTCAGACGCGGTCCCGTCATTCGGACTCCCTATTCCCGGTGCTGAGCGCCGCGGTAATCGCACTAGTCAATGCTGCCCGCACGGCTTCGGCTCCCGATCCCGCAGCCCTGAGATAGATTGGGAGATCCTTGATTGCGGCTCCGTCGGATAACCGTGCTTGGAGTTCGCGTATTGGGTCCGCCACGACCTGGCCCGCGTCAGGCAGTTCAAGGGGTAACAGTATGGCGAGGGCGTCTTGCAAGTGCAGTTCGGCACTTGGGCCTGTGGGCGTCCCGACACATAGGACCCGGCAACTGCGTGAAAGCTCGTCTAGGACAATCGGTGGAGGCGTCGGTCCCGCGATGATTGTCGTCAATGGCCGGCGAGACCCGACCACATCCAACGCGCGACTCAGACCAGCGACCTTTTGGCAAATTGCCCTACCCGTCTCTCGCAAAGTGTCGACTACGACTATGAGATCTAGGGAGCGATCGGGACCCACGAGAATCGCCGCGAATTGAAAGGGAACCTCTGCGATTTTGATGCTGGTGGCTTGGAGACCGAAGCCGGCGCTCTCCAAGAGGGACACTACCCGATCGACGGTTGGACTGTGCGTGGTCACAGGACTGCCTCCTGCCGAAAGCGCAGTTGGAGTTCGGCCGCGTTGGGGGATTCGTGAAGCAGTGTGGTCATATCTACCTCGCGAGCGCCGGCACGCCCGGTTCTACCCAAGATGGACCGTGGAGAGCGCTTCGTCATCCTGACCGGGCTGGCACTGTGAACGATTATGGCGTCCGAGTCCGTGCTCTGGATGACACCTTCAGATTCCAGCCGTGCCGCGGCGCGACTGTTCGCGACAAAGAATACCCGCATCGTACCCATTACTGACGTGACCCGTAATGGCGCGGCTGTAAGGGAGCCACAGTCGCCGGCACCGATTGTCCAACTCGCGCTGACGAGGCCTAGGCCAAGGATCCCGAGTGCCGCAGCCAACTCGCGCACTCCACTCGTAGGCAGTGTGGGATCCGTTTCGATGAGATGTGTCGGTAATGAGCCAAGCGCCCGGTAGTGCTGCGTCACAGCGGTAAACACGACGCCCTCTTGAAAGAGAGCAAGCCACCGAGTGGCGAATTGGATCAGTGACCGTATGAATACGAGACGATCGCCGTCAGCGCCGGAGGCGACACGGTCGCGAAGCGCACGAATGCCCGTTGCGAGTTCGTTATGATCGTTCGTGGTAAAATGCGGGGCGTCAGCAATTGCCGCGAAGCGGCAGAGCTTATGGCAGAGAACTAATAGCACTAGGCCGGTGAGGAGTGGCTTCGCATAGGCTCTGAGCAGGGCGCGGGTTTCGATTGCTGTGCCGTTAGCGGCATAGTCGGAACCCCCATATGCGGACTTTAACAACTGGCGCTGGTGCTGGCCGAGCGCGTCCTCTGCAAACACATGTGCCGGTGGATCGCTTGTACAGGGCCAGCTCAGTCGCTTTCGAGCTTCGGCAAAGACATGCTGAATGTTTGAATCCTGGGCCGAGAGGCCGATCATCAACGTCGGGCGGTTCGTCGCGAGCGAGACGAGCCGGGCCCGCATCTCCTCATAATCGTCGTTATGCGGCCAACCGATGATCTGCGAAGCACGGGCGATGAGGAGGTGGCGGTATGCCGCTTCATTTCTACCCGCCAGGACCGCACATCCATGGAACTTCAGCAGTTGGGACCGTGCGCTCAGGTTGCGAAAGTCTTCTTTCGCAACACAAACCTGAAGCATACTACCTGAACCGGTGAGCTGGTCGACCGCTGCCTCGATTAGCCCGTCCCAATTCGCTGTCGCCACGGCGGGGAGCACGCCTTCCAGCGCGAGTATCGCAATGCAGAGATGCTCACAGTCAGGATCCGCCACAGCAAGGGCGAACGTTGTGACAACATTGACACCTTCCCAAAGAAGGTAATCCTCGGAACGACCTGTGACGCGAACATCGAGCAGTTCCGCGTAGCGGTTCGTCAGGTTCCCGAGTACTGTGGCAAGAACTGGCCAATCTACGACTGGCACTGAAAAGTCGATGCTGTCACGGTCAGTCTTGGAAAGGGCCGCCCATTCGAGAGCCTCCACAATCGCCCGACTAAATGGGCACTCTGGGTCAGAGGGGTCTATGCGATCGCGAAGGTGAGTCAGAACGCGCGTAATGACGTGTTTAAGGTCGTCAACCCGAGCGCGAGAGATCCCTGATCCGAGCCAGAATGCGTAGCCGCCCTGCGCGACTGCTGTGGAAAGCGATGCGAAGGGACCATCCAGGATGGCAAGCGTTTCCTGGATCGAGATGTCGGAAGCATTAGGGCCAGCTGGAGACGGCATAGTTTGAAGGGAGTTCAGCGGGCAAGCTCCTGGTTCCTCCGCATCCTAGCCGCAAGGCATGCGGTGGCGGTTGCAGGATTGCTGACCGGTTGCTAGAACGATTGCGGTTGCTGGACTGGACCAGTTAGCGTATCCGACGAGAGCCGCTTGAGCAAATCTCTTCATCACTCGCCCTCGACGGCGGTAGACAGTTATGTCGCATTGGCTGTTAGTGCCCGTCGGCGCTAGTAGGTAGTGCTGTCAAGAGGCCTGGTTTCGCCTGGTTTGCCCGAGGTGGCCGGTGTGGCTCCCACACTTCTAACCTAATAGGCCGGCAAACAATCCCCCTTTGCACGGTTGACGGTCCAAGCATCTTCGCCAGCGCATCGCGCTCCCAGCGGGTGTGTTAGTGGTTCTTGGCGCTGGAAACGGCATCTGGCGCGAGTTCGCGCGCCGTGGCGAGCAGTCAGCGTGTGTCGACCGACGGTGGACCGACGGGAGGCCAACCGGCCGCATCAGCGCCTTCAAACACACAAATTGGCCGAAACCCGGAGAGCCAGGCATTCACGTGCGAGTCGTCACTCACGCCATGGAGCTACCACCAGGCCGGGAGCCCTGATCAAGCCCGGCGCATCGTCTCGAACGGAGCTGGCTTCAACGAACATCGCGGACGGATGGGCATTCTGCGTGGTCGTCGCCTGGCTCCAACTGGTTACCAGCCTCGGCCAATGCGGTTTCCAACCGTGCGACGAATTCCGCGAGACTCACACCTGTGGCCGCGAGGTAGGCGTGGAGCTGCAGCAGGTCGAGCCGAATCTCGCCCGACTCGAACCTCGAGATCGCAGAGCGACCGTATCCGAGCCGCTTCGCCATGTCACCTTGCGACAAGCCCGCTTCCCTTCTCGTTCCCCGCAGCAGGCGTAGAAGTGTCCGATTTCTCGGATCGTGGATGGCAGGAGTCCGGGACGTCTTTGGTCGCCCCACAGGCGGGACTAGCAAAGCTTCATCCGGTCGGCCGGACTGGATTTCCGGTGTGCATGTGCCAGATCCGCCTCGGCGAGCGCCACGTAGCGGCGGGAGATACTGAGGTCTGAGTGTCCGAGGAGTTGCTGCGACTCGAAGACGTTACCGCCGCTTCGCAGGAAGGAAACTGCGAAGGTATGCCGCAGCGTGTGCGGGCTAACCCGGACCCCGGTGACGCCAACCGCTTTTCCGGCCTTCTAAAGGATCTGTCGCACGCCGCTCGGCGTGAGCGGTCCACCGGCGTCGTTGCCGGCGAGTGAGCAGAAGAGGGGCTCATTCACAGCCGCATTTCGGCGCTGAGCTTCCAAATAGCGCCAAAGTGCCCGCCGGGCGCTGCCGTCCACATACACGCGGTGTCGCTTATTCCCCTTCCCCAGGACCGTCATTTCTCCGGTGCCACAATCCACGTGGCCGATGAGCAGTCCACATAGTTCCTAGACCAGCATCCCGCTTTCGACCGGCAGGAAAATGACAGCCACATCGCGCTCCGGGGGGCTCTTCCGCGCCGTGCTCCGTCCATCAGGGCCTGAATCTGGTTGGGCTCGAAGGGCTGCACCTGTTCGACAGGTACCCGCGGCTGTCGAACGTTTCGCAGTGGGCTTTCCTCGAGCAAGCCTTCTTCAACGCACCGGTTTACCAAGGCCCGCAGAACCCGGTAGCACGTAGCGACGGTGGAGGGGGGCGCCTGACGGCGTGGCCCCAGGATGTTCCGAGCCGTAACGGCCAGCTTCGGGGCCTCCCCGGGCATAGCTGAGCAAGCCTCGGACGTTGGTAGCGTTCAGAGAGGCGAGGTCGCCGGCTCCTCGACGGTGTTCTCTAGCCACCAGCAGAACCGCTCGACGGCTTGGCGGCGGTTGGTAAGGACGGAGGTCCTCAAAGCCATTGAATCGCTCCACGAGCGCCCGATCGGCGAAGCCAACGGGCGCTCGTAAAGTAAGGCCCTAATCAACGCAAACGGTTGCGCCCCTGTCGAGGTAACTTGAACGTGCCGCCCATCTGCCACAGTCGGTCAAGTGGTGAGATCTTTCGATGGAGTTCCGCAAGATCGGTCGCCGTGAAGTTGACATACCGGGCGGTCATTACCTGCGTGGAATGACCAAGCAACCGTTGGAGAGACAGAGCGTCCCCGCCGCCGATAAGCCAGGACACGGCGAAGGTGTGGCGAAGCGTGTGTGGGCTCACCCGTTTCCCGACAATACCCGCTTCCTGTCCGTAACGTCGCAAGCGAGTAGTCATCGTATATCGACACATCGGCTCACCCAACGAGCTAATGAAGACCAGATCCTCTGGGCCGGCATCCCTCCGCTTCAGGTATTCCCGTAGATACCGAGCCGCAGTGTCACCGAAGAAGACTACACGCGGCCGGCCACCTTTGCCGACCACCGCGACCGCTCGCTGCTTCAGATCGATTTCGCTGACCTTGATGCTGGTCGCCTCGCTCAGGCGCAGTCCACTGTCGGCCAACAGGGCGATGAACGTCGCATCACGGAGGCCGGTGAACGTAGTGACGTCCGGCTGACGTAAGAGCTTACCCAGTTCGTCAGGAGTGAGCGGCTTGATTTGCTCCAGGGGGACCTTGGGAGCCGGGACGCGCTCCATTGGGGAAGTCCCGATCCGCTTCTCCTGGCACAGCCACCGGAAGAATGCTGTCAGCGTCCGGTAGTAGGCGTTCTGCGTGTTAGGCTTGCCGCCTCGCTCCTGGACGCTGCGCAGGTAAGCAGTACAGTGCTCGCGGGTTACTTCAATGATAGGTTGATCATCCTCGGTAAGCTCGACAAAGGCAAGCAGCATCCGGCGCAGCTCTTTACGATGGGCGGCAGAGGAACCCCGCAGGGCGTGCCAGTCGAGGTAGGCGCCGACGGCGTCGGCGAGGGAAAGAACGGCGGATGGATTTACCTGGGTCATCTGGATCTCCTGGGATAGGAGCCCGATCCAGACACGCGAGGTTTTTTTAGGACCGATTCCGAAGCTGATTCACAGATGCTACTGACCAGCACCTTGCCGCTGACAGGTGGTATTAGAGCAACTCATTGACAGGTGGTATTACCCCTGATTGAAGTTGATCAAAATACTACAGTCCGTGGCTAAAGAGGGCGGTGCAGGATTTGAACCAGCGACCACCTGTGTGTAAGACAGGCGCTCTACCACTGAGCTAACCGCCCCTAACGAGCCGCACTAACGACCAGCCCGCATCAGCCGGATTATACCACGTCCACAGAAAACGTCCAGGCCCTCGCACCATGCGTCTACGAAACACGCCCGGCGGGCAAGGTCGCGTCCGGCGCTTCTTCCCCAGCGAGTA
>Ga0255338_1006139_pt1 | contig 10458 bp, 9 predicted proteins | sample MeOH1_35cm_T4_19_FD_203715 | JGI IMG/M metagenome (GOLD analysis project Ga0255338, IMG submission 203715) | Sandy soil microbial communities from University of British Columbia, Vancouver, Canada - MeOH1_35cm_T4_195 | ecosystem: Engineered > Artificial ecosystem > Sand microcosm > Unclassified ... | reverse complement strand
CGGTTAACGACGCGACACGACCGCCGGCGCGATACAGTACGGCGGCCTCCTTGCATCCATCGATTCCTTACACTCGTCGCTGAACAATATGCAACACCTTCCCCATAATGGGGTGCTTGCGCTAGGTTGTAAGCGAAGAACGTTCAAATTAGCGCATTAAATGCGATACGAACTCGGGAGTTGCGAACCCCGATTTTGGCGCAGCTTCCGATACGGTCAGCGAAGCGATTCGAATCCGGCCAGCACGCAAGTGCCGTCCAGTCACTCGAGATCGGCGCCCGTTTGCTTGAAGCCTTAGTCAACAGCAACAACGAGGGTGCGCATCTGCGCGAAGCAGCCGATGAGCTCACTTACGTGTCTCGGCATCCTTCCTCGCTTCTTCTCTGTTGTGGCGGTCGTGAGCTTGTCCGCCGGCGATCGTCGCGGCGAGGAATAGTACCATCATCAAGAGGGATACAAGGATGACCCAGAAGATCAGCATCCGTTCAGTTCCGAGGAGCTAGCCGTCGGAGAGGGGGTGGACGCCTCCTCCGGATCACGTCTCGCCGCGGTTGCGTGAGCACCGTGCGCAACCCACCACTGCAGAGCCATTACGCCACCCTTGGCGGGCTGGATGAACACCGCCGCCAGGATCGCCGCCAATGGCAGCCAGATGACGAGATGGACCCACAAGGGCGGGTGAGCCATGGTTTCGAGGCTGATCATTCCCGGCGCTATGACGTGGCCCAGCATCAGGATCACGACATAGGGTGGGAAGTCGTCGGAGGACTGCGCGGTCCAATCCTCGCCGCAGGCCACACACCTGTTTACCGGCTTGAGGAAGTCCTTGAACAATCTGGTGCAGGCGCAGCGAGGACAGCGGCCCCTCATTCCCCTCCAGATCGCCGGCACCAACGATGAGGGCTGCAGGCAATCGAGACTATTGCCATCGACTTTCGGAGGATTGGAATGATTTCTACGGAAAAGCCTGTCGACCATGGTTACCATCTCAGCCACCCTGGTCCCCCGACGCCGAGCGACTGCCGTCGAGCGCATCCGGCAGGAGCGTCCTCGTCACCACGATCGGCATTCCGGAACCGCGCCATAGGGTCCGCCCGTTCCTCGCATGTTGAGCAGCCAGCTCGGCCCGCCCCCGCGGGAGATCCGCTGCTTGAGCAGAGTGACGTAAGCCGTCGGGTCGCGGGGCATTGACGGCGCCCCGAAGCAGGTCGGGTAGCTCGCCTGAGGCGTCGTCACGCCCATTTCGCCTGCGCGCGCGCTCGCTTGGTGATGGTGCGTCCTGTCCTCCATGCCCCTCTCGGCCGCTTCAAGAAAACAATCCTTGTCGAGATTGCGTGATTAGTGCTACGTATCACATCATCAATCAGGTTTCTAAGCATATTTTGATGTATTAAACATCATAAACCGGCTCGACGACGAGGAAATCGATGCCCTGCCATGGATACGTGATCAGTGACTCGCCCGCGCTCCATTGGAGGAGCGCCGAGATGAAGCATCTCGAGCATAAGCAGCCGCTGGCGAGCGGCGGCAGCGAAGATGGCGAAGCGCCCGCAGACGCGAGGAGCATGCACAAGGCAACGAAGCGCGCACGAGCTTTCGCCGCAGAATGGCTTGCCCAGCGCGCTCGAATGGAGAGAGCCGTCGCGGAATATGAAGCGCCCAAATCGGTGCAGAGCCAGGATCGGACTGCCGCCGCGCCGGAAGGGCCGAGCCATTGACCCGTTTGTTCCGCAACGACCAGGACTTCACGATCCGTCGCGTGAGAGAGATCCTGCAGAGCTCAGACGATCCGGCAAAGATCGCCCTACTCATGACCGCCGAACTCGAGCGAGCGCTCGTCGAGATTCGAGGCTTGGCGTCGGGCCGCCTTGCCGATCGCCACGAGTGGCGCCGCCGTATGGCGGAGGCCAAGTTCCGGGAAGAGAGCTGGAGGCAAAAAGCGGAAGCCGCGCTGTCCCTGGGGCGCGAGGATCTGGCCCGAGCGGCATTGGTCGAGAAGCACAACGCGCTGACCGAGGCATGTGGCGTGGCGAGTGAGGTCGCCTTGCTTGACGAGGTGATCCGGGATTCCGAGGAAGAGATCGCCAAGATCGGGTATCTCCTGCGCGATCTGGAAGCCCGCCAGACACCGTCGCGAAAGCGGCTGGCCTACCACTGATCGTGCGCAGCGGGGCAGTCCATCTACCACTTGAAGATGCGCAGCAGCGGACTAACGATGTTTCATACATCTTCGAATGCGAGGTAAATATGATCACTTCCGCCCAGGTCCGAGCCGCTCGCGCCCTGCTTGGCATCGACCAGCGCCAGCTGGCTGAACTTGCCGGTCTGTCGCTCCCGACCATCCAGCGAATGGAAGCCTCGGATGGGCAGGTTCGAGGGATCATCGACACTTTGATGAAGGTCATCGAGGCTCTCGACAATGCGGGGGTCGAGCTCATCAGCGAACGGAGTCCCAGCACCGGATCCGGGCGCGGCGTCCGTCTCAAGGAAGCCGCCGCGAAGGGCACCGGCGCTTCGAAGCCCGCCGTGACGGAACGAGCGGCCCTCTAGGCCCGCCTCCGATCCCCAATCAACCGAGAGGATAGTCCGCTGAATTCCCCCGCGATGCCGCATGCCTTCATCCCGAAGCTCTGGACCGTGCTGCGCGGAGGCTACGCTTCAGCGGACTTCCGAGCCGACGCGATCGCAGGGCTCACGGTGGCGATCGTTGCCCTTCCTCTCGCGATGGCGCTTGCAATCGCCAGCGGCGCATCGCCGGACAAGGGGCTGATCACCGCCGTCGTCGCGGGGTTGCTCATCTCCGCCCTCGGCGGCTCGAGAGTTCAGATAGGCGGCCCCACCGGGGCGTTCGTGGTTGTCGTCTTCAATGTCATCGCGACGCATGGCTATGACGGTCTCGTCCTCGCGACTCTGATGGCGGGCGCCATCCTGATCGTCGCCGGGCTGGTGAGGTTCGGACAGATAATCAAGTTCATCCCGCACCCGGTCGTGACCGGTTTCACGGCAGGGATTGCCGTCATCATCGCCTCCAGCCAGGTCAAGGATTTCCTGGGGCTAGCCATTCCTGCCGTCCCTGCGGAGTTCGTCGGGAAGTGGGACGCCTATTTCGGCGCGATCACCACTGTCAGTCCGGAGACCGCCGGTGTCGGCCTCGCATCCCTGCTGGTCATCCTTGCGACCCGGCGCATCAGTCCTCGGTTGCCGGCTTACCTTTTCGCCATCGTCTTGGCGGCAGCGGCCGTGGCGCTGCTGAAGCTTCCGGTCGAGACGATCGGCTCTCGCTTTCCCGACATGCCTACCGGGCTCCCGGCGCCTACCATCCCGGCCTTCTCGCTCGCGAAAGCGCAGGAGGTGCTTCCGGCCGCCTTCACGATCGCGTTCCTCGCCGGAATCGAGGCCCTGCTCTCCTGCGTCGTTGCAGACGGCATGACGGGCTTTCGCCACCGATCGAACCAGGAGCTCATCGGCCAGGGCGTAGCCAATGTCGCAAGCGCCATGTTCGGCGGTCTGCCGGCCACGGGAGCAATCGCCCGCACCGCGACCAATGTGAAGAGCGGCGGCCGCTCGCCCGTCGCAGGCATGATGCACGCGATCTTCATCCTGTTGTTCATGCTGGTTGCAACCGATGTGATGAGTTACGTGCCAATGGCTGCACTGGCTGCCATTCTCTTCGTTGTCGCGTGGGGCATGAGCGAGGCGAAGAGGTTCTTCGCGCTCCTGAAGATGCCGATGGGCGAGCGTGCGGTTCTTCTGATTACCTTCGGCCTCACCGTCTTCGTGGACCTCACCGTTGCGATCAGCGTGGGCGTCACCCTTGCGTCCCTCATGTTCATGGCCAAGATGAGCGAGTCCGGCGGCGTTGTGAACGGTCGCGCCATGCTGAATGAACAGGATCCCGACTCCGAGGACATTCACCAACGCGAAGCCTTACCGGACGGTGTCGAGGTCTTCCAAATCCTCGGCCCGTTCTTCTTCGGTGTCGCAGGCGAGCTGCTCAGCACCCTTCGCGGCATGGGCCAGCCGCCCAGGATCATCGTGCTTCGAATGCGCCTGGTTCCCTATCTGGATGCGAGTGGGGCGACAGCGCTCGAGGAGTTCGTGCATGAGGCGCACGGTTCCGGCTGCGAGGTCATCCTTTCCGGCGTTCAGGCACAGCCGATGGAAGTGCTCAATCGCGCAGGGCTCGGTCGTGACAGCGCGCGGGTGAGCCACGCATCCAACTATCTGGAAGCCCTCGCAAGGATTGCCTCCGCCGACAGCAGAGCCATATCGACAAGAAGCGATGGTGCTGCCGGTGAGGATTGAACTCACGACCTCAGCCTTACCAAGGATGCGCTCTACCACTGAGCTACGGCAGCGTCGCCTCTGCCGCCGATTTGGGCGTGCGGGGACGCGGCGCTATGGGGAATCGGTGGCGCGATTGTCAAGGCGGCTTGCAGGCCTGGCGCGGCGATGTCTATCCGCCGGTCATGACCAAGGCTGACGAACGGGCCAAGCGGCTGGCCGATGCGTTGCGCGAGAACCTTCGCCGCCGCAAGGCGCAGCCGTGGCGCGAAGAGACGCCGCCTCGCGCGAAGCGCGAGGATGAGCCGGAAGGTCCGAACGGCGAATTGCCCTAGCCGGATGCGGTCCGTTCAACGCCGCCGGGTGGAGCTTCCGGGCAGCAGGGCCAGCGCCGCGACCGCCACGATCGTCAGCAGCCGCCTCATCGCGTCTCGAGCGGCGCGCAGGCCGCTTCGAGCCAGGCCTTGGCTTCGCCGTCGAGCTGGGGCCCGATCAGCGCCTTCACGCGCGCGTGATAATCGTCGATCCAGCCGCGCTCCTCGTCGGTCAACAGCGCAAGATCGATCAGCGTGCGGTCGATCGGGGCATGAGTGAGCGTCTCGAAGCCGAGCATCGGCTTTTCCGCGCCGGGGAGATCGAGCGCGATCACGAGCACCAGATTCTCGATCCTGATGCCATATTCCCCGGTCTTGTAATAACCGGGCTCGTTCGAGATGATCATTCCCGCGCGCAGCGCCTCGTCGCCGCCGCCGAACGTCGCGATCCGCTGCGGCCCTTCGTGCACCGCGAGATAGGAACCGACGCCGTGGCCGGTGCCATGGGCATAATCGAGCCCGGCGTGCCACAGATATTGCCGCGCCAGCACGTCGAGCTGGCTGCCGCGCGTGCCGCTCGGAAAGATCGCGCGGGCAAGCGCGACATGGCCCTTGAGCACGCGGGTGAAGCGGTCGCGCATCTCGGCGCTCGGCGTGCCGATCGCGACCGTGCGGGTGATGTCGGTCGTGCCGTCGGGATATTGGCCGCCGCTGTCGACCAGATAGAGGCTGTCCGGCGCGATCGGCCGGTTGGTCTCCGCGCTCGCGCGATAATGGACGATTGCGCCGTTCGCGCCCGAGCCCGAGATCGTCGGGAAGCTCAGATCGCGTAGATCGCCGCCCTCGCGGCGGAACTGCTCGAGCTTGTCGGAGGCCTTCATCTCGTCGAGCCCGCCGCGCGGCGCCTCGACCGAGAGCCAGTGCAGGAAGCGCGCCACCGCCGCGCCGTCGCGCGCCTGCGCAGCCTTGTGGCCGGCGATCTCGGCTTCGTTCTTGATCGCCTTGGGCAGCACCGCCGGATCGCGCTTGGCGACGATCGTTGCGCCGGCGCCCTCGAGCGCCGCGAAGATCGCCGACACCGCACGCTCCGGATCGACGACGATGCGGCGCCCGCCGAGCGTCCTCAGAGTGGGTTCGAAATCGCTCCGCTCGTGGATGCGCACGCCGTTGCCGAGATGCTGGCGGACCTCGTCGCCCAATTTCTCGCCGGCGACGAACAGATCGGCGGTGCCGTCCCGATGCACCAGCGCAAAGGCGAGCGCGACGGGCGTGTGCTCGACATCTTTGCCGCGCACGTTGAACGTCCAGGCGATCGAGTCGAGCGCCGACAGCACCGCCGCGTCGGCTTTCTGCTCCTTCAGCCAGTCCGCCATTTCCTGGCGCTTGGCGGCGGAGGATTTGCCGGCATAGGCATCGGGGTGGACCACCAGCCGGGCGGCCGAAGGCTCCGGCCGGTCCTCCCACACGGCGTCGACCGGGTTGCGCTCGACCGCGACCAGCTCAGCCCCTTTTTCGGCGAGCGCGGTGCGCGCGCGGTCGACCCAATCCCTGGTGTGCAGCCACGGATCATAGCCGATGCGGCCGCCTTGCGGTGCGTGGGCCTGGAGCCAATCGGCGATGCTCGTCTCGGGCACCGATTGGAAGCTCCAGTGGTTGCCGTCGACCTGAGCGCGCACCTGCAGCGTGTAGCGCCCGTCGGTGAAGATCGCCGCTTCCTCGGGCAGCACGACCGCCGACCCCGCCGATCCCTGGAAGCCGGTCAGCCAGGCAAGGCGCTGGGCGTAGCTGCCGACATATTCGCTCATATGCTCGTCGGTCAGCGGCACGACAAAGCCGTCGAGCCGGTCGCGCTTCAGCTGCTCGCGAAGCGCGGCGAGACGATCTTCGTAGGTCGACATTCCATTATCCTCGCCATTATCCCCGGCTGAAAGGGCGCAAAATCCCTACCGAACATTATGTGGGGTCGATAGACCACCACCGCCACCATCGAAAAGAGATCATGAACCCGCTTCCTCCCGCCCCGCGCGCCGCGCCCCGCCCCCGCACTGTCGAGCATCACGGCACGCGCCTCGCCGACCCTTATCACTGGCTGCGCGACCCCGCTTATCCGGAGGTCCGCGACGCCGACGTGCTCGCCTATCTCGAAGCCGAGAACGCCTATTTCGAAAGTGCGATGAAGCCCCACCAGCCGCTGGTCGAGACATTGTTCGAGGAGATGAAGGGCCGCATCAAGGACGACGATTCGAGTGTGCCGGCGAAGGACGGCGACTTCGTCTATTGGTGGGCGTTCGAACCCGGCGCGCAATATCGCCGCTGGTATCGCCGCGCCGTTTCTGACGGGCCCGATCAGCTCATCTTGGACGAGGTCGCCGAGGCCGAGGGCAAGGATTATTTCAAACTCGAGGCGCTGCAGGTCAGCCCCGACGGGCGGCTCGCAGCGAGCCTGATCGACGACGACGGCTCGGAGCGGTTCAAGCTGCGCATCCGCAACCTCGCCTCGGGCCAGGATCTCGAGCTGGTCACCGAGGTCGGCATCGGCAACATCGTCTGGACAGCCGGCAGCGACGCGATCGTCTTCACCGAGGTCAACGAGCATTGGCGCAGCTACCGCGCGCGGCTCCACCGCCTCGGCAGCGACCCGGCGGACGACATCACCCTTTATGAGGAGACCGAGGACAAGGGCTTTTCGGTCAGGGTCTCGCGCGCGCAGGACCGCAGCCTGATCTTCATCGCCACCGGCGACAACAGCAGCAGCGAGCTGCGCTTCGTTCCCGCCGACGATCCGCGGCGTGAGCCGGTGCTGATCGCGCGCCGCCGACCGCTGATCCAATATGAGGCGGACGCGAGCCACGGGCGGCTGTGGATCGTCGCCAACGACGAGCATATCAACTTCCGCCTCGCCGAAGCCGATCCCGGCCGGCCGTCGGAATGGAATACCGTGATCGCCGGGTCCGACCGCGTCTATCTGCGCGGCGTCGTCGCCTTCCGCGATTTCCTCGCGCTCAGCCAACGGGTCGACGGCTTGGACCAGCTCGTGCTGCGCAGCTACGACGGCGGGGAACGGCGCATTCCGTTCGCCGAGCCAAGCTACAGCGCCGCGTTCGGCACCAACCCCGAATATGCGCCGACTGCCTATCGCGTCCGCTATTCCTCGATGGTCACGCCGGCCACCGTCTATGATTATCATCCTGCCGATGACCGGCTCGAGACGCTCAAGGTCGCCGAGATCCCATCGGGCTATGATCCCGCCCTCTATGCCAGCGAGCGGCTGATGCTGCCGGCGCGCGACGGCCGGCAGGTCCCCGTTTCGATCGTCTATCGCCGCGGTTACCCCAAGGACGGCAGCGGCAGACTGTTCCTCTACGGCTACGGCGCCTACGGCCTGGCGATCCCGCCGAGCTTTTCCACCGCGCGCCTCAGCCTGCTCGACCGCGGCTATGCCTTCGCGATCGCGCACATCCGCGGCGGCGACGATCTCGGCTACGGCTGGTATCTCGACGGCAAGCTCGACAAGCGCACCAACAGCTTCAACGATTTCGTCGATGCCGCGCAGGGGCTGATCGCCGCCGGTTTCGGCGCCCCGGGCAGGATCGCGATCCGCGGCGGATCGGCCGGCGGCGAATTGATGGGCGCGGTGGTCAACAGCAATCCCGAATTGTGGGGGGCGGTGGTGGCGGACGTGCCGTTCGTCGACGTGCTCAACACGATGCTCGACGAGAGCCTGCCGCTGACACCCGGCGAATGGCCGGAATGGGGCAATCCGATCACCGACAAGGCGGCGTTCGAGACGATCCGCGGCTATTCGCCCTACGACAACGTCAAGCCGCAGGCCTATCCGCCGATGCTGATCACCGGCGGCCTCAACGACCCGCGCGTGACCTATTGGGAACCCGCCAAATGGGCGGCACGGCTGCGCGCGACCAAGACCGACGACAATCTGCTGTTGCTCAAGATCAACATGGGCGCCGGCCACGGCGGCAAGTCGGGGCGCTGGGAAGCGCTCCACGAGGAAGCCGAAGCCTATGCGTTCGTGCTGACACAGATGGGTTGGGAACGATAGCGCCCAAACCGTGATCGTTTGAGGTGGAAGCGCTTCCCGCTTGCGCGGGGGGCGTAGACGAACGGGAGCCAAAAGGCCCGCCCGGGGGTTCCGGGCAGGCCTTGAGTGCTGGCGCCGATCAGTGGGTGATGACTGTCGACGCGGAGTTGCCGACAGCAGTCGCGGTGGCCATATTCCCGCTGATCCCGAGCGTGCTGTTGGTCGCGGCGCCCGTTCCGATCGTGATCGACATCGGTGCGCTCGCGGTCACGGTAACGTTGCCGCTGTTGACCTGGTGGCTCGTCACTCCGGCGCTGGCGCCGTTGTTGATGCCGGACACGGTCAAGCTGTTCGCGGCGAAGTTGCCATAACCAACGGCGTTGACGACATTGCCGCTCACCGTCGCTGTCGAGTTGAGCGCCGAAGAATTGCCGCCGAGGCCATTCAGCGAGTAGCTGACCGACATCGTTGCGCCGACGGTCACCGGACCTGAATTATTCTGCGCGTTGAGGATCTCGGCGTTGGCGGTACCGGTCAGCGCGCCGGTGGTGCTCAGGCTGCTGCTCGCGACCACGGGCGAGGCCGGCGACATTTGCCCGCCCGAATAGTTCAGGACGTTGCTGGCGGCATTGCCGCGGCCGAGCGCCGTCGTGATGTTGCCGCTCGTGCTGGCGGTGCTGTCCTCGAACGCATCCGCATTCAGTCCGGCGACGCTCAGGCCGACTGTCGTGGTCGCGGTCGAGTTCACGGCCGTGCTGCTGCTCTGATAATTGGCCAGCCCGGCCGACGCATGGTTGGCGGCGGTTCCGTCGAGGGCGAGAGCGTTCGATGCGCGATTGGCGGACGCCTCGGTGGCCGTCACATTGCCCTTGACCAGGATGGTACCGGTGAGCGTGCCGGCATCGCCCGCGTCGAGATTGCTGATCGACGTCGACGCAGACCCCGTCAGCGTGCCGCCGGCTGTCTGGATGTTGTTGAGAACATGGTCGGAGTTGACCGTCGTTTCGACCGGGCCGGTGATCAGATTGGCCGAGGCCGTGGCATCATTCAGGCCCGCGATATTGGCGGCCGTGATGCTGCTCGCGTTGCTGACGTCGTTGATGACGGCCAGCGCCGTATTCAGGTTGCGCGACAGCTCGACGGTGGAGTCGGTCACTTCGGCAGGTGCTTCGATTATCAAGTCGGACGTTGCTCCGATCGTCGCCGCGCCGCCGCGCTGGACCGACAGGAGTGCCGAGTTCACGCTCCCACGGCCGCTATTGACCATGTTCGTGCCGATGATCGACAGGCTGTTGTCGCCGGTGTTGCCGACCGCAACCGCCGACTGGAGGTTGTCGCTGATGTCGATCAGGGTGGTCCCGACGTCGGTTTCGTCGGTGTCGAAGACGTCGATGACCAGAGCAGCGAAAGCGCTCCCGCTGATGATCGAGTCGGTTGCATCCTGCGTGCTGCCGAGGATGAAGTCGGCAGTGGCAAGATTGTTGGTGGCATTTGCGCTGCTGTTGCCGCCGGCGGCGGTGATCGTGTTGGCGACCACGTCAAGCGCGGTGGTGCCGTCGTTGCCGATCGCGGTTGCGGACCGCTTGTTCTCGGAAATGCTGAGCGCGCTGTTGTCGATCGCGTTGGTCGTGAGAGTGCCGACTTCGATCAGGATACCACTGCCCCGGCTCCCGGCCGTCGCCGTGGCGCCGCCGTCGGATTCCTGGTAATTCTGGATCGCGGCAGTCGCCTGCAGCGCATTGACGTTATCGATGGTCAGCGCACTCGACGCGCTTTGGTTCGTGGCGCGCGCGCTGAGGATGTTCTGGTCTGCGGAGACCG
>Ga0255338_1006137_pt1 | contig 10459 bp, 16 predicted proteins | sample MeOH1_35cm_T4_19_FD_203715 | JGI IMG/M metagenome (GOLD analysis project Ga0255338, IMG submission 203715) | Sandy soil microbial communities from University of British Columbia, Vancouver, Canada - MeOH1_35cm_T4_195 | ecosystem: Engineered > Artificial ecosystem > Sand microcosm > Unclassified ... | reverse complement strand
ACGACTCGTGCAACGCGATGTCATCGACCACGCCGTTGACGACGTTCTCGTAGCTCGCACCGATCAGCACTTCCAGATGTGCCCGCCGGCCAATCCGCGCCGAGCGTCCCGATCCGTCCGCGAGGATCGACGTGACGTGGCCGGTGTCCTGATCGGATGGCGTAGTCGGTACGTCGACGATCTCAACGACACACCCGCCGATCTTCGCCCGCCCATTCGCGAAGTCGATGTCCTGACCTGCGAGCTGTTCGGGAACGATCAGGTACGGATGCGAGTGCACCGGATCCGTCGAATACTCGGCGGCGACCGTGGACCCGTCGTCCTCGTAGAACCGGAGGCGGTAGATCTCAGCCATTAATCGGGATACCAGACCAGCGGCCACGCTGCGCCATTGCTGCGCTTCAGCGTGAGCGTGGTTTCGAGGTCAGACTTGAACGTGCCGTTGCGGGTCGCGCGCAAGCTTTCACCGATACCAGGCGAGACCAGCAGCGAAGCGTAGGACGTGCCCGTCACGTCGACGTCAGGCCAGAACGTGAACGCGGTGGACGGGTTGTCCTGCATCCACGCGACCATCGTTTCGACGTCGTCGAGGTTGTCCTCGGGAAAGCGCAGGACGATGTCGAGCAGGTAGTCGCGGCGGATGGTGATTGCCGCGCGCACACCGGCCGCCGAATCACGGAAGCCGCCGACCGTTTCCTGACGGTGCTCCCAGAAGCCCATCGGCCGCGCGAGTGTCAGTTGCGTGCCCGTCGTCGCCGGGTACTGGAATTTGGGCACCCACATCAGGCACCGTTCCGGGGTCGTACTTCGACGGAGCTATCAGACGCGGCCACCTTCTTGATGCCCTGTCCGAGCAACTGCACGTGCACCGGATTCCCGGGCGAGAATCCGTCCACGTAGATGATCGTCTGCGGACCGCGCTCGAAGTCGAAGCGGCGCGCGTCTGCGTCCGTCGATCCACCGGGCACGCCGCCGGAGAAGCCGCCACGCCCGCCGCCCGCAATCGCGGACTGACCCGCACCCGCACCGCCAGCCAGAACGCCCCATAGGGCGGCGGCGCCTGCGTGCTTTGCGGCGGCCGTGAAGTGGGCGGGAGCCGTTGCAGCGAGGAACGGGTTTGCACTGGCGGCGATGCCCTTCGCGACTTCTTCGAAGGACGCGGCGATGTTCTCTTTCACTTTGCCGGATGCGTACTGCGCCAAGCCGCCAGCCAATGCGCCGAGCATCCCGCGCCCGAGCGTCTCCGCCGCTTCGCCGACGTTGCCCATGCCATCGATTAGCAACGTGAATGAATCCTGCCACGCGCCGGCCACGCCGAAGGCTGCATTGGTCCCGGCATCTTCGATATCGCGCAGTCGTTCGCGTGCACGGTCGACCGCGTCCTGGTGGAGGATCTGCGGCGGGTCCCGATCGTCGGCGCCGCGGATGCCCGTCATGAAGCCGGTCGCCATGCCCGGGGCCGGCGCGTCCGTCATGAACGGCGACACGTTGCCGAACTCGACATGATGGCGCGTTATCTCGCGTAGCTGCTGCAGGCGACGCTCGATCTTGTTGCGCTCGTCGAGTTCGAGGTTCCCGGCGCGGATCTCCTCCACGTACCGCGCCTCCAGATCCATCGCCCGCATGATTTCGGCATTCTTCAGCGTCTGGAGCTTGAAGCCTTCGGAGAGGGAGGAGATTTCCTTGTCCAGTGCGGCTTCGCGCTTACGCGCTGCCTCTACCGGGTCCTCGCCGGGCTTCGATCCACCGAGGAGCACGTCGATATTGACGCCGGCCTTCCGCAGGTCGGTAAGTTCGTCTTCGCCCAGCGCGCTCCGGATGCGCTTTGTTCTCTCTTCGCTAGATTCCGCCAGCCGCTCCAATCCTTCCGTAAGTGACTGGATTGCCTTGCGCATGGTGACGAACGGCACGACCGCTTCGATCGCGCGCGAGCCGAGCTTGATGAGTGCGTTGCCGCCGGCCTCGGCCAAGTCGCCAAGATCGTTCTTCAGCGCCGCAACTTTGCCGTCGAGTGTGCTGAGTTCGTTCTGTGCAGCACCTTTCGACCGTTCGGCGAGAATGCGAAGCCCTTCCTCGGCATCCTTCGTATTGATTCCGAGTTGCCGAAGCTGGCGGACGTTGCCGGTCAGTGCGCGTCCGACGAGGTCGGCCGCCGGAGCCAAGTCGCCCTTGAAGAACTTCGCCGCAACATCTGCGACGAGAGGCATGGCGGCGAACGACCGGTTTACATCGTCCGTCAGGGAGATGAGGCGGTTCAGGGTTTCGGCGAACTCTTCATCGCCAACCCGCGTCGTGTCTTGCATCGCACGCGCGGCGAGCTTGATCCGCTGTTCCAGCCGATCGAAACTCCCGCCGGCGTTGTTGATGGTCTGCTCAAGCCGGTTCCACGGCACTTCGGCTTCGCGGGCAGTGCGAACCAGCATCCGGCCGAAGTCCAGAATCTTGTCGACGGCAAACGCAACGCCGATGGCTGCGCCAATCTTCTTGGCCCAGCCCTCCATGCGCCCGAAGCCGGCCTGTACTTCCTTCTCGGCCTCCTCGTTTGCTTTTCGATCGGGAACGATGCGCAGTCGCGCAACAAGGTCCCGGATCTTCTGCATTGCCATCAGTATCCCGCGATGCGGTGGTGGTGATTACGCCACTCTGCGTACTGCTCTGGTTTCGCGTTCATGATCGACAAGCACTCGACCGTGCGAAGTTTTTCCTGCGCCGTCCGCTTCGTCAGTTCCGCCATGCCGTAGCAGTAGTGCGCCCACGAGCGCGGCTTGCCGTTCTTCATCAGTGCCGGGTACTTCTCGGCGAACTCAAAAAACCCTGCGATCAGGTTTACGCGAGGCGCCGGGCCGCTGCCGCTTCCCTCGTGCGAGGTGCGGCATTCGTCCGGCACCGATGTAAAAAACTCAGTACCGCTCCGATCTCCTTGTCCGTGCAGCCCTTGAGCGGATCGGGGCGGATGCCGAGTTGCCACAGGCGACGACGCACGCCGAGCGGGATCAGCAGCCGGCGCGCGATCTTGCGCGTGTCCGCGATGACGGCGTCGAGCTGGTCGAGCGATGCGTCCGATGTCGTGTTGCTGATCTTCGCAAGTCGGATGCTGATGCGGTCCAGCGCAACGCCGTCGTCGTAGGGGATCGGCGGAACGCGGTACGCGCGGTTGCCGATCTCGATGGCGCGGAACTCGTCCAGTGCGAGAACTGCATCCGCGTTGCGGATGTCGGGCACGGCATACGATGCCGGCGCCTGTTGTGGCGCCGGATCGCTGAACCGTGGCAGATGATTCGGGCGAGCGAGCTTCATACGACGTCGAGCAGAATGCCGGCGGTGATCGGGTTGCCGATCGTCCACAAGCGATGACCGTCCGGCTTCTCAGCATCGTAGACGCACTGGAACGTCACCTGCTCGACAGCCTTGCCACCGTCTGCGTGGCGCAGCACGAACGGCGGCGTCGAGAAGTAGCCCTTCCACAGCCAGATCGATTGACCGAGCAACGCGGTCTGTGTAGCCGTGAGCGCGGTGCCGTCTACCTCCCAGCCGTCCGCGGTCGTGTAGGTCAGGTCGCCGTAGCCGGTGCCGTTGTAGAACAGCTCCTCGGGGAAGATCGCGAGCGTGCGCATCGTCACCGGCCGGCGGCGCTCGTAGCCGCCCGACGCACTGCCTGTTGGCGAGAGGACTGCACGCACCGCCGGATCTGCGACAAACAGCGGAATCGAGACGGTCGGGTTTGCACCCTCCACGTATGCGTTGTGCATCGCCGCGCCGGTAAGCTCCGGCGTGGTCAGGCCGACGAACGTTTCGTTTGCCGTGAAGGTGATCTCGCCCTCGGTATCGCCGAGGTGTGTCAGCGCGATGTCGGCCGCCTCGGTCCAGTGGGCAGACTGGAACACGACGCCGCGGCCAATGGACCGAAGTGCAGCCGCGAGATCGGCTAGTGCGAATGTCGACATCGTTTCTCCCTCTGGTTACGTCGCGCGAACCCGCACGACCCTGATCTCTGTCTCAACGATTCTGCGCATGATGCCCACGCGCTTACTGCCACCGAACTCGGACGATCCCGCGAATTGCGACCACGCCGGTATTCCGTCGAAGTCGACCGGCCCTTCGTGGTGCGTCAGCCGCTTCACCCTTGCCGCAATGGCGTTCACGCTGGCGATCGTTCGGGCATAGCAATCCCACTGCACGGTTGCCCGTTCTTCGGTCTCTTCCATCGGATCGATCGACGGGAGCGACCAGTACACGCCTGGTATCTGCTCAACCCGTTCGACCGAATGCCGCGCGTAGATGTGCGCACCGTCCAGCAATCCCGAGAGCGTCGCATCTGCGGCGAGTGTCGCGAGCTGCGATTCGATTACTTCTGTGATGCGTTCCACTTCGCGACCCACTGCCGGAACGTCGGCTCAACGTGCGGACGCGGGCGGATGTTCTTGTTGCCCGCCTCGAGCAGTTTCCCGAAGTGCCAGAGCTTCGACCCGATCCGGCCCTGCACACTGGCCCGACGAGAAGTCTTGTCGCCAAACACCGTCCAGCGCGTTTTGCCGGTTATGCTCCGCACGTCCGTCTCGAAGGAATTGCGGTACTCGCCGGTGACCATCGCCGGCGACTCGCCTTCCGCCGATGCGCGCTTGCCGCCCTTCTTGTAGAGCTTCCCGCTTCCAAACCGCGACAGCTTGAGTTGCAGCATCCGCTTGAACGTCCGCGCCCACTCGCCTGCGATCGTTTCGAGATCCGGCCGCAACACTTCAAAGGCGTTGTCTCCAAGCCCTGTGACCTGCGACCTGTCGATGAACAGTTCAGCGCGGACCCTCACGTGAGGCTCCCGTGGAACGGTTCGAGCGTGACTTCCGCGTGATGATTCCGCGGCCTGGCCACGTTCACCACGAGCAGTTTGAGCGGCGCTTCCGGACCACTCGTCACGTCGAGAACGTCGGTTCTCTGGACGGTGGAGCTGATCGGCATGAAGCCCTCGACTGAACCACGCGCGGACTCGCCGGACCCTTCGTCATCGGCGGAGAACTTCGGCGGCACGAGCGCGAGCTTCTGCGACGTCTCTGCCGCGACGTAGCTGTTCACCTTTTCACGTAGCTCGTTCAGCGTTTCCGTGAGCCGGTAGACCGTGCAGCGGTGGTCCATGAGCGATTCGATGCTCACGCGTACACCCATCCGCGCAGGGAGCGCATCGCTTCCGTCGGCTCCGCGCTTTGGCCGGAATCATCGACGGTGTAGCTGTAGCCGCCGATCGTTTCGCCCTTCAGCCCGTCCGAATCCTTCGCCATCCACCACTGCTTGACCTGCTCGAGCGCAGCCTGTCGGGCGAGTTGGTATTCCTGATCGGTGCTGGAATCAGCGAAGCCGCGCGTGTACGTGATGCGGTAGTTTCGGACGCCATCACACCAGCCGACGTTGTGCACGAGCGTGCGGTCGTCGATCTGGTAGTCGGTGGCGGGGACGGTTTCCCATGTGCCGGCGGTTACTTCCCGTTCAACAACCGGAGCGGGGTCCGCGGCGGGTGTCTGCGGGAGTCGCAGGAACCGGGTGCCCGTTCCGCTGATCGTGTGGGTAGTGGCCGCGGCTTCCCCGAAGTACTTGCCCGTGATACGCTCGACCTCTGCAATGGCGCGCGTGACGAGGCCGTCGATCAGCGGATACTGCTCGACCTCTTCTTCGTCATCGCCGATGCCGAGGTATTCGAGCGCATCTTCGAGCGTGATCATTTACTTTTTCTTCCGAGGCTTGGCCGGCTGCGCGGGCGGTGGCGTCTGAGCCTGACCGCCATCGTTCTCGCCATCACCGACGTTGCCGGCGTCCGCGTTCGCGACCTCGCCGACCTGCTGCACAGGCCCGTATTCGATGCGCCCGTCCACGACGCGCAGGCCGTGGCGTGCAACATCAGCGGCCGGGATCAGCGTCCCGGGCGAAGCGAGCAGGTACGCGATGTCTGTCGCGGTCTCTTCCAGCACACGTTCCCGACCGGCGCTGAGAAAGAGCCGGCGATCGGCGATGATTCCACCAGGCGCCGGCTCGGCGCGGATGATCGAGAGCGCCATTAGCGGTAGAACAGCACGACGCGGAACACGCCCGCGGTGAGTGCGGCAGTCGCGACGACGGCCGCCGGGTTGCGCGCGGCGCTCGTCTTCACGGTTGTTGCACCCGTGAACACCGGAATCACGCTCTTGCGGCCGGTCGTCGACCATGGAGCACCGGAAACCACCGCGGCGTTGACCGTGTCGTTCGCGGCCTCGACCTGGATCGCGAGTGTTGCCGCGCCGCCCGATGTGACGGCCGTGTCGACCTCGACGAAGCCGCCCATGATGTACGAACCGACCGGGATCGATCCGTCGTTCGAGCGAAGCGTGAGCGTGCCTACTGCGCCGCCGTCGGTGGCGAACGAGTATTCGCCCTTCCATTCCTTGAGACCGCGGGTTCCTTCGATATTCATCGTGTCCTCACGTGACCTGGACGTACGTCAGCATGCCCGCCACTGCCGTCGCCGCAGAGAGTTCGAGATTGAGCAGTGAGCCCGCCGCGGTCTGACACCAACCGGCCGGGTTGTATGGCAGGACGAGTTGGCCGTCGGCGATGAGGTCCATTAGACCGGTGAGCGCCGTACCTCCGGCGCCGGATTCCAGTCGCACGGTGTTCGCGCCGCCAGTCGCAACCAGTGCGATCGCAAGCACGCGGATCTGTGCTCCAGTGACCGCAGCCACCAGCGTGTTATCGCCGAGGGCTGCGGCCGCGATCGCCGCGTACTGGACTTCGCTCTGAGGCATCGCTTAGATGCCGGTGAGCAGGCAGAAAGCCGCCGGACGCGTGACCGTGAAGGCCATGCGCATGTCGGCGCGGAGCGTGACCTTGCCTTCCGTGAACTGCGAGCCGACGTAGCCCGTGCGGACCTCCACGCCACGGCGGTCGTCGATGCGCGAGAAGTTCGCGAAGTCGCCGACGATGGCGGTGTTCTCCGTCTGCGCGTCCGACTGCGCGATCGGGATACCGAACAGCGACGTCGGGCCGGCACCCTGGAACGGGTTGCCGAACAGGTAGTCGCCGTTGCTGTTCTGCGTGAGGATGACGTCGAGCCAGTCGTTCGGGTGGAAGACGGCGCCGTTCGGCAGCGCGCGACCCGTAACGCGGACCTTCGTCAGTGCGCGGAGGAACGCGGCGATCACGGGATCCGTACCCTTCGCCTGCGTCTGTACGCCGACGACATTGTTGATGCCGCGGAGGTTCGGTGACGTGCCATCGCCGACCAGGATCTGGCCGTCGGCGCGCTGGCGAACACCGAAGCCGAGGCGCTGTTCGAGCAGGCTCTGGACCTGCTGCTCGTCCTCGAGCTGCTCATCGGTGACCGGGATCGAGTCGGTGATCTTCTGCACCGCACTCGTGCGCTGCGTCCAGACGAACGTCGACTCGGCGTACGCGGCGCCTTCGGCCTTTTCCGCCGCGGCGTGCGTGCGCGTCGTCTCTTCCATGTAGACGAAGGACGCCTGCGAGATCGGGAACGTGGGGATCAGATCGAGCACCTGAATGGGGCGCGTGACGGCCGCGACCAGAACACCCGACCGAACGCTCTCGGGCGCGAAGCCGGCCGAGGTCTGCATCAGCGTCTTGATGCCGATGTCGAGCGTGCAGGGGATGTCCGTCTTCGACGCGCGCGAATCCTTGAACGCCTTCGATTCCACGAACAGGCGGCCCCACGACTTGACTTCATCGCCGCTGGGGTGAATGGCGTCCCCACCGCGATACGGCGTATTGCGCTCGCGCTCGCGGTCGCCGAGTGCGCTGTGGATCTCCTTGATCTCCGCTTCCTGCAGGCGCTGGCTGAGACCGTCCAGTTCGAGGTTTCTGGCCTTGACCTTATCCAGCGCGTCGGCCGTGTTGCTCGCGCCCAACCTCTCGAGCACGGACCTGCGCGAGAAGTCGAAGCGATCGCCATCCTTCGCCATCTCGAAGACTTCGGCGAGATCCTTCTGTTTGGTGGCGAACTCCTGACGCTTCTCGACGAGGGCGTTTGATGCAGTGGGTTCGGACATGTGTGCCATCTCCAGCGGTTCGGCCGGCGGCACGCATAAATAGAAAGCGGCCAACCAGCGCATGGTGCGCGTGATTGGCCGTCGAAAGGGCCCGGTTCAATTGTCAGGTACAACTCTACATCAACGCATCGTGTGCGTCAAGCAATCTGTTTGACTTCGATGCGCAGGTTGTTTGCTTCAGGATGAAAGATGTTCACCCATCCGCACGACTTGCATCGCTTGCGAATCTCTCTCGACGACGTGGTACCGACGCGACCCAGCGCCGACGCCTTGAACAGCCCGACGATGCGCATCGGTACGACCGACTCGCCAACGGCGTGCGAGCAGCTATGACAGCGCAGGGGCTCCGTCACGCCGCACCGAGGCGGCGCTGAGTGCGCAGAAAGCGATCAAACTCGTCGGCCGCTACCTGCTTCAACTGCGCGTCGATCTCGGCCTGCTTCCGCTCGGCCTCCATGCGCGCGGCCTCTTCCTCTGCACGCTTCGCTTCGTCCTCGGTCGTGGTGTCGACAGGCGGCTCGACGGTTTCCGGCGGCGGCTCGTCGGCGCCCTTTACGCTCAACGTGCGCGTGCCCACGCCCGCGGCGTAGATGACCGGACTGACCTCGAAAGCGTCGAGCTTCGTCAGTACGCGGTGCGCGCCCTTCTTTCGCATCTCTTCATCCGGCACTTCGGACCCCATGACGCGGAAGCCAAACGACCATTCCTGATCACCGCCCATCTCCTTCAGAACGTCGAAAGTCTCCTTTCCGCGGGCGGTAGACAGGAACAGCCGGCCCTTGAAGACGGCCTTGTCACCCTGAACGGAGATCGTGCCGTGCCCGACGGGGATCGCGCCAAAGACGGCATCGTGCCCGTACGCGGATACCTTGACCTTCGCGCCCGACTTAATGGCGGATGCGGTGATGATGTCGCCTTCCCGATCGACGACACCGATCGTCGCGATGACGGCCTCGACTTCGCCCTTCTCCGCGTCCTTGATCTCCAGCGCGCCCAGGTCTTTGACTTCCAGTTCCTTCGCCTGCTCGGACATTGTTCTACTCCTCGTCGTGGGAGTTGCGGCCGTTGCCGTTCATGCGCGCCGCGATCGCGGGCGGGACACCATCGTCATCGTCGCCATCATCTGCCGGCGGCTTGGCCGGCGCCGTACCCATGCCGGCTTGCAGGTAGATCTGGCGGCTCGGATCCACCTCGAGCCCGAGCATCTCCTGCGCGCGGTCAACGCGGAGGATACCCGCCTGCACCAGCGTTGCAGCCCTTTCCGCGCGCGCCGTCAGTTCTTCCTGGAACGCGGCCACGTCCGACATATCGAACCGGATGCGGTACCGTCGAAGCTGCGACACGAAGTCGGGCATGAGCTGCTTGGTCAACTGCTTGGCGATCGACTTCTGTTGCGGCGTGATGCAGGCGTTCCACGCGAGCTGTCGGAGTTCGCGCATCGTCGCGCCGACCTTGGTCGACTGAAGGCCGGATCCAAACCCGACGACCGCCGAGGGAATGCCGATCGCCGCGCAGACACGCTCTTCGGTGATGTCGCGGAGTTCCGTCAACAGCAGCTTGCTGGGGTCGAATCCGAACTGCGCGATCTCCGTCGGGACGCCGAACGCGAACGACTCGCCGCGCTTGTCGCCCGTGAAGTTGGTGCGGATGTACTCCTTCAGCTTCTCGGCTTCAGCCGGCGACGGCAGGGCCTTCTCGCTCTTTGGGCTGATGATTACACCCGGCACGCCCATGTTGCGCAGGATGGACGCGGAGAAGTTCGACGCCTCTTCGTCCGTGAACACTTCGCGCAGCAAAGGCTTGAGCGTCGAGAGGCCGAGCCGCGGGTTCTCCGGGTCCAGCCCGAAACGGAAGTGTACGATGTCCCGTACCGGGATGATCTGAGGGTGTCCGGCACCACGGACGCGGTACTCGTAATGACTGATGAACGTGGACCCGTCGCGCGGCCACTTCGGCTCGACGAGGAAGTGCGGGAGATACCACAACTGGATGACATCGCCAAACCGGTTTCGCACCTTCCACCAGTACGAGTTTCCGTCCAGCCAGTGACTCAGGACGGTGGCCTTCCACATCGTGTCGCCGTCATAGAACGGGTTGGGATTTTCGAGCAGCAGCGACAGGTCATGATCGGGCAGGAACTTCCAGACGCCGCCATTTAGGCTCTGGGCCCGCGGTTCGGCCTCCGTGAAGTTGCGCATGACCCAGTTCATGGGGCTCATGATGACGTTCGAGCCAAGCCCCTGACTGATGTCGCGCGCGTACGGGTAGCCGGTGCGCAGCGGGCCGCGGTGGATGATGTCCACGGGCGTGAAGTTGTCGGCCTTCGCCTCCGTATTGCGTCGGCCGAACCACGGCAGTTTCATAGCAGCCACCTCGTCGTAGTCGCGGGTTCCGCGAGAATTGCCCGTCCAAACGCCATAATTAAGGCGACAGCC
>Ga0255338_1006136_pt1 | contig 10459 bp, 14 predicted proteins | sample MeOH1_35cm_T4_19_FD_203715 | JGI IMG/M metagenome (GOLD analysis project Ga0255338, IMG submission 203715) | Sandy soil microbial communities from University of British Columbia, Vancouver, Canada - MeOH1_35cm_T4_195 | ecosystem: Engineered > Artificial ecosystem > Sand microcosm > Unclassified ... | reverse complement strand
GGCATCGTGACCGCTGAGAGTGCATATAAATGAGTCTCGCCGTACTATATAGTCGCGCCCTCACCGGCATGGATGCGCCTGAAGTGGTGGTTGAAGTGCATCTGGCAAATGGCCTGCCAAGCTTCACGATTGTTGACATAGTCTTACATTAATTGATAATGTGCTTACTATGCCAACCGCCTACAGCTATGTAAGGTTCTCTACGCCTGAACAAATAAAAGGCGACTCGATTAGACGTCAAGTAGAACTATCTCAAAATTACGCAGAAGCCCATGGGCTAACACTCGATGACTCGCTCCAGTTAACGGATTTTGGTGTATCTGCTTTCAAAAGTGACAATTTTGCGACAGGTAAGCTAGGGCTATTCATATCTGCGATTGAAAGTGGAACAGTCAAAGCAGGCTCTTATTTGCTGGTGGAGTCACTAGATCGCTTATCACGAGCTGAAATCATCACAGCCCTAAACCAGTTCACCAGCATAATTTCAAAAGATATTACGATTGTGACGCTGACTGACAATCGGGTTTACACCAAAGACAGCATTAACGACATCGGAAATTTGATGTATAGCTTAATGGTGATGTCCAGAGCTCACGAAGAATCTTTAATGAAATCCAAGCGTTTAAGCGCAGCTTGGGAAAATAAACGTCAAAAAGCTCGTGATACTGGTCATAAACTTACCAAAACTTGCCCTGCTTGGTTGGAACTGAAAAATGAAGAGTTTCACGTCATTCCAGACCGTGTTGAGGTAGTAAAACAAATATTTCAGATGGCGTTGGATGGTCTGGGCTATGTTTCAATAGCGAAGCGCCTCAATTTGGTGCAACAGCCTACTTTTGATGCAGGTGGCAAAAAGTCAAACGGATGGTATACGTCCTATGTAGTGCGTATTCTTAAAAATCCAGCCGTCTTTGGTCAATTCACTCCACATATCTATGTCGATGGTAAGCGTGTTCCTCAAGAGCCTATTGATCATTACTTTCCTGAAATTATTAGCCAACAAGATTATTATGCAGTTCAAGCGGCTATTACATCACGTAGAGGTAAAGGTGGTGAGGTCGGCAGTCTAGTTAACATTTTCGCAAATATTCTCAAGTGCGGTGAGTGTGGTAACAGTGCCATCCGTATCAATAAATCAGGTAAACAGGCCAGTGTAGACAAATACTATAAATGGGTAGCAGTAGCTTGTAATTCAGGCAGGCGCGGAGTCACGACATGTGGCCATCACCCATGGAAACTAGATGTGTTGGAAAAGGCAATTCTTGATGAATTATCTGAATTGGATATTGATTCAATTTTGGATAACAAGTCAAAAGATCAAAGTTTGGCAATTTTGAGACAAAACATTCAGTCGCTATCTGAACAAATAGCGACCATCCAAAAACAAAGATCAAGGCTGGTGGATGTTTTAGCCGATGGCGATGTGGGTTTAGGTGTTATTACAGACCGTATCCGTTTCCTCACAAAGCAGGAAGAAGATTTATCGGCTACTAAGGAAATACTGACTCAAGAATATGATGTCGAATCCCATCGCCTAAGTGCCATGACCAGAAGCGTGGACGAAATTAAAAGGTTAACAGATCAGCTTGAAGATAATGATGTGCGTATAAAGCTGCAAACGGAAGTCAGGCGGTTAGTGGACAAGATAGTTCTGCATTTTAAGATTAAGAAGTTTGTCATTTATTATCACAAACCAAAAATGGTCGTTCGATTTAAGAGTGGGAGATCAATATCTTTCATTGAGTCAGATGTTGATACGATCGATGATGAATTGCAAATTGGTTAATATGGAGGTTATGTTTCTATCCGAACATTCCAAATGCAAATTCCATTCCCAGCATAATAACTATCCGACCATGCCTACAACTAGGCAACTGGTTAACAAAAATTCTCTTGGTGTTGACCTGTTTTACAATATGTAAGATGGTATGCATAGTGGAGAATCTATCAGCTATCAGAAGTATGCCTGTACACATAAAAACTGTTTCCACAATTTCTGTGGATAACGTTGTGGGGTGTGGGCGGATATGAACTCTAAGTTGCTGGAGTAATAACGAAAGTTGATATCGGGAAAGTTTTAAGCAAACAGGGGGACAGAGGCTCTCTGACACGTACATCCACTATTCATGTGCTGTGAACGAATGTTTTAAGCCATTTATAATCAAGCAGGGGACCGGGGGTTACTTAATATGTGTCATATATCGCAACAGGGTGCCCAAGAAAATTAGAAATTTATTAAAGCAGTTAAGGCATTACCTTGGCAGAAGATCGAGCCACTTGGGTAATGCGTGGTATTTGAGTTTGGATTGAATAATCCGATGAATTCACCATTAACTTTGTACAGGCGTTGGGAGCCGTTACTCTCAACTCTAATTCGAGCAAGTACAGAGCCATTTGGAGCTTTAATCAATGTGTCAGACATGTTGTTATTCCTTATAAAAATCAGAAATACAACTATCTAAGTTAGGCCTAAAACTGACAACAGTTTCTAGAAGTGAAATTTATTAAATTAAATACTGCGCCTAGAAACTATTAATAATCTGAACCCATACATTGGCATCATTAATTATTATTAATAGCTTCTAGGGGATTTTACAGTCTGTAAAAGCAATAAATAGACGTTTGTTGTTAACAGAATAATAACTGACTCATCAAAACAAACAATGAACGGTGAATAAATCCACCGTTCATTGTTTTTAAACTATATTCAATTATATCTTTTCAGATGATCCCTTTCTGGTTCAATAAAATATTCAGGATAAATCTCTTTTGAACGGATATGTAATACCCAAAACTCTCGAGCAAACTCATCAACTAAACAGTTAAATAAACTCATTCTATTGTTTCGACTGAAGTTACTTGATTGCATTTGTTCTTTAAATTCATTTAATAACTCAATCAGGTCATCAGCACATTTAACCTGCACGAAAGCTCTGTTGTCAATTTCATTTTTAGTTGGTTTATCAACTTCATGATTATCTATAGTTTCATCAATAGTATTTTTGCGAACTAATAAGTCACAAAGATTGTTTGATGGGTATCTTGTTTTATATTCCTCAAACCAATTATCAGTTTCATCACTTTCATCTTTTATTCCCAATTTAAGTAAATATTCTTTTTCCTCATTTTTGGCATGAAGTACTCGCAGTAAATGTGGAATGCCGTTTTGCAATAACTCTATGCGTTCAATAAGGAAGTTATAATTAAATTCACCTTCATCATCCATATCGTATAAAGCAGCAAATACTGCAAAAATTTGAGCATAAAAGTTAAGTAATCTATTTATATCAGTTGTTTTATTTAAATTATCATTTTCTAGAAGGTTGTTACCGGGTAAATAAAACTCTTTAATTATATTCGTGTAAAAAAACATAGGTCGACTCATTATTTACCCCCTTTTTGTGAGTTTTCTACCAAGGTAAATTCCATTGGTTCATTCAACCAATCTTTATTGTCATGCCACTCGCCATACATTGTGTCGTAGTAAAGTGATTTAGCTTCGCCGCTAGGATCGTCAACGTCTAGGATGCTTAGCTCAAAGATACCTGTAAATTCATTGTAGTGATAATCAGGATAATCTATAACAATAGTGATTGATTTTCGATCGTTGATATATTCAGACGGATACGTCGTTACCGAAATATCCTCATGGGTGTTAAAAGTTTGCTGCTCTAGCCCGCTCATTATTATTTTATAACCGTTAGAAGATATATTTTCTGCATCATTGGCAGCCAAATTTTGCTCTAAGATTTCAACATCTTGATGGTAATTTCTTAAATCATGATTAAGCGCAAGCTGATAAAAGAATGGAGCAATTAAATTGCACTTAATTCTGTCAAGAAATTCGTCACTTGCTACCTGATCTGATACATCAGGTATGCCTACAGTATCAGCAACCGAACCCAAAAATTCGGTAACATTATCGAAAAAATTCATAGCTTTGTCTCTCACTGTTGTTGATTCTATGTAATCACTAAATTCTTTCTCAACTTCTGGCGTTAATGTTTCTAGCATGTTGGATAAAATTTCTTTCAAAATAGATTGTTTTTTATTCATTTTTTTCTCATTTCGTATTAAAAATTACTAAACAGCGAATGCTGTCTAGGTACTACATAAAAATTTGATTTATTAAATTGTTAAAGAGCAGGTATGAAGTGGGAGGCCCGTAGGTCACTCAACACAAGATGGATTATTCTCTAATAAGGCTTAGCCGACTTGACACTGCTAATGGGGGGTGTTTCGAAGTGTGATTTTTTTGATGTCAACAAAAACATCTTGTTTTTTAATTTATTAAATCCGGACAATTAAATTGTTCAGATAAAATGCTCAAATCTTGGTAAATGATTTGGCTATAAGATGAATGAGTGGGGGCGGGAGTACAGGGAGTTTACGGAGTACGAAATCAGTGCTTATAAGCTTTGGTTTGAATTCTTAAAGTTGAGTGACCAGCAAACATGGTCTGAGGATGTTGCTGAAGATTTCGGCGATTTGTCGGGAATTTTCGAAGCTTGGTGGCCGGAGCACAAATATCTGTTCGAAAAACCAACGCAGCCTAAAATCGATGAAGTTCTCACCGAAGAACAATTTCAATCCTATTCTGATTCAAGGCCATCAGAAGGTGATCCTGGAATCTTGGTTTTAGCTGTATGGATGTACCAAACGAAGAAGGATTTACGAGCTGCTTTTGAAGAAATCCTAGCGAAATATCATCAAGGTGACGCTGGAAGGCCTGAGTTTGATATGTTTGGTGAATATTATTCATTTGCATCAAGGCCAGATGTCGAAATGATGGAAAAAATTCTAGCTGTTTATCACGTGTATTTGGAAGACCAGAAAAAACCAGAAAAAGATCGCATGCCACTGTGGCAAATAGAAGAAGAAGCATCAAAAATTAAGCCGTTAATTGATAAAACAAGTGAATCAGCCAAATTCATTTGGAAGGCACAAAACGTTGACTCAAGCATTCTTGAAAGTCGTAGGCGGTCACAGCACACAACTGTCCGAAAATATATCAATTATGCCGAAGAGATTTTGAAAAACGTTGTAATCGGAAAATTCCCTGTCTATAACGTTAGTAAATCAAAAAAATCCTAATACTCATCAGGCAAAAGTAAGCAGGTTGACGATCTGTCAGCCTCAGTAATCACCCATACCTTGTCGCCAGCACTATTCAATGGATAGCTGGATAAAATACGCCATCCATTCTTGATAGACAGCTCATTCTCAAGCCGATCTTCACTACATATATCACCCCAATCACCGCCGACGTGTTTGATTAGCAATGATGCTATATCAACGTTGTTAATTTGCATTGCTTCAATAGCGGCAGGTGTCGCAACAATATTGCCAAGTTTAAAAAGCATTTTTCATCATCCTAAAATAGCCAAATGGCAAGTCCATAATCCGATGGATTAAAGCGAAGTGGCTACAGATTTATTTTGTTATTAGCTGTTGCCAGATGGCGACTGAGGTTGGATGCTGGACTCATCTTGTTAAGGGTAAGAATCAAATGCAATCACTCACAACCGAACAGAAAGAAACGCTGGTTGAAATTATCAAAGATGAATTTGGTGAAGATGCGTATTCTTAGTAAAAAATCCACCTAAAATAATTGCAAAAAGGCCACTTATAACAGTTTCAAAGAGGCCATCCACAGCAGTAGTAGCGCCTCCTCCTTGTCGCGCACCAGCCCCACGTGCCATAGAAGACATGCCAGATACGCACACATGGGGTGACAGATTAAGGCTTTCTGAAGAAGGATGCATGGAATGTCTGACCTTCTAGTGCCATGAGTGTTTATAATCCATCTTAATTGACGGTAATTTCGCGTTAATATTATTGGCAGTGTCAGATACCGTGCTCAGCTTTTAACTACGTCCAATCTAACGCAACAACAATAACGGTACTTGCGCTGTATGTTGAATCATCTTAGTCGTCGTACTACCCACTAAAAACTGCCTGATTTTTGAATGGCCATAAGCACCCATAATAACCATGCCTATCTTGTTTTGGTCACGATAATCACATAAGGCTTTTTTAACTTCTCCAGAAATCTCAGCTTTGATAACTGTAAAGCCTGTATCACTTAAAGTGGTCTCTGCCCATCTTAGTTGGTCAGAAACATCTTTGTTGTCGTTATTCACCATCACTATATGGCAAGCAATTCCTTTGAATAAAGGGCTGCTTGCAACCATTTCCACGCCTTTCATAGTGGTATCGCTACCATCGAAAGCAATCATGATAGATTCAGGCGCTTGGTAGCTTTGTGGTGCAACCAAAATCGGGCGATGCATAGTACGCACAACTCTTTCCAGATTATTGCCTACATGGTCACCAATGCTGTCACCAACGGTGCCTTGCTTGCCTATCACAAGCAATCGTATGTCACTTTCCATCTCAATCAAAGTATCGACTAGATCACCATGTCTTTGGCGACAAATTGGATCGGTGACTCCAAAATTCTTAGCACGTGCTTTTGCAAAATCGAGCATCAAACTTCCATGTTCTAACGCCAGCTTTCCTCTTTTTTCATCTAATTCAGTCAGCTCTTTTAAAAGTGCTTCTTTGCCACCTAAACCAATACTCCCTGTAAAATCTATAGGTGTCGGAAATTCCGACTTATTTAAGACATGCAAAAATTTCAAAGGCGCGTTTAAACGTTGGCTAGCCCAAGCAGCGTAATCACAAACTGCTGGAGTGGTATTTGATCCATCAATACAAGCGACTACATTCGTCATAATCTTCTCCTTTAGTGTCCCATCAAGTTATCAATAGCGTCTGGTTTATCGTGTACTGCAAAGCGGTCAACAATAGTAGCGCTGGCTTCATTCATACCAATCAGTTCAACTTCTGTACCTTCGCGACGAAACTTAATCACCACTTTGTCTAAAGCGCTCACAGAGGTAATGTCCCAAAAATGCGCATGCGTTAAATCGATGGTCACTTTACTGACGGCTTCTTTAAAGTCAAAGTACGATACAAACTTATCTGATGATGTAAAAAAGACTTGGCCTAAAACTTTATAGATGCGCCGACTACCATCATCATTGATACTCGAATTGACCGTCATATATTGACCAACTTTGTTTGCAAAAAACAGCCCTGCAAGCAATACGCCGACCAAGACGCCATAGGCTAAGTTATGTGTGGCGACTACTACAACTACTGTTGCAACCATCACTATGCTTGAGCTAGTAGGGTGTTTTTTAAGATTTCCTAATGAACTCCAACTGAAAGTACCGATAGCTACCATGATCATCACAGCAACTAAAGCAGCCATCGGAATCTGTGAAACCCACGGCCCTAAAAACACGACCATCATTAGAAGTACAACACCTGCGGCAAAGGTTGATAGTCGCGTGCGACCACCTGATTTAATATTAATAATGGATTGACCAATCATTGCGCAACCAGCCATTCCGCCTAATAAACCAGCGCCAATATTTGCGATACCTTGACCCTTACACTCTTTGTTTTTATCACTTGAAGTATCTGTAAGATCATCCACAATCGTTGCTGTCATCAACGACTCTAACAAACCTACAATAGCTAACGAAAGAGAGTATGGAAATACAATGGTAAGTGTTTCAAGGTTAAGTGGTACATCAGGCCATAAGAATATGGGCAATGTATCAGGCAGTGCGCCCATATCGCCAACTGTCCGAATGTCCATATTGAAATACATTGAAACACCTGTAAGTACAACAATCGTCACTAAGGGCGATGGAATTGTTTTTGTGATGTATGGGAATAGATAAATAATACCAAGACCAGCTGCTGTCATTGCATAGACATGCCAAGTGACATTTGTGAGTTCAGATAATTGCGCCATAAAAATCAAGATTGCTAGCGCATTCACAAATCCTGTTACAACTGAACGTGATACAAAGCGCATTAGTGAACCAAGTTTGATATAGCCGAAGATGATTTGTATGACGCCAGTTAACAATGTCGCTGCAAGTAAATATTGCAAACCATGATCTTTAACTAATGTCACCATCAGCAATGCCATTGCGCCTGTTGCTGCTGAGATCATTCCTGCTCGACCACCAACAAAAGAAATAACAACAGCGATACAGAAAGATGCGTATAAGCCAACTTTGGGGTCTACCCCAGCGATAATTGAAAATGCAATCGCTTCAGGAATTAAAGCTAATGCGACTACGATGCCCGCCAGAAGGTCTCCACGGACGTTGGAAAACCAGTTTTGTTTTATAGAGTTAATCATTCAGATACCAAAAATTACAACGCAGGCTTTGTATAAAGCACTTAATATGAAAAAAGTGCTTGATATGAAAACATTTGCATTTTTTAAAAATAGAACAGTTAATTACAAGCTTAATAAATCAACCATTGAACGCAACAGATGAAAATTATTGTAAAAAACTCAAGAGATAGGCAGCTTTAAATGAGCCAAAGGGAATTGACTTCAAAAGAGTGCAAGAGTGGGAATTTAGAATTACATTGGACTAAAGTGTTTGTCGCTTTTTTATTTATACATGAATTTTACTATAAAACACTTTTGATTCAAAATCAAATCGATTGCTACAATGAATGCTCGCATAACAAGCTTGGCCAGAGCTTGGTCAAGCCTTCAGCTCTCGGCATTGCAGCAGCATAAAAAACTTAGCAGAGTCCTGCGCGAAGTAGAAACGACCAACCCACTTTCTATCCTCAAGCTTTTGCGTGGAAATGAAGATGCTTAAAGTCTAGCCGGAGGTGGACATCTTAACTGACCTATTTTAAGCCTTTTCCAATATGGAATTAGTCTGAAGACGTCACGTATTTCCACTAAGGAATGCGTCATCATTGGATGGTGGCTAATTGTGCGCAGAGGTACAATCTATCACAACCTAGGCCAATCAATTGTGCAGGTGGTGCAGGTGAGAGCTTAACAAGATTTAAATTAAAAAATAATAAACCACATCCTCACCACTTATTTTGCCGCTTTCCACCCCAGTTATCCCGCAATGTTTTTCTTGCTGTAAGCCATGCTTCTGCACGCAATAACATCGGCCACAGCAAGATTGGATAAGTCTTAATTAACATATTGGTTCTAATATAAGGTCGATGTTGCGTTTCAGTTAATCCGATTGGTTTATGCAGTAGCGAAAGTAAACTATCAACTATCTTGTCATCATCTATTGCCTTGTTCTGGTCTAGCAGCAATTCGCTTAGGAAAGGTCTTCTGTCGCTTAACCATTGCCATATATTCTCATCAGGCATCAGGATTGGTGCCGTAAATTGGCTGTCGTGAAACTCCAGCACTTCTTTTGTCAATATTTGGTTAAGCGTTTTATCGAAGGTCTTTTTTTGACGCCGGCTCTCTTTATAGTCGGTAAATGACAGGTTTGCATCAGAATATTCTTGATTACCTAACTTGATGGTTACATGCTTATCGCCAGCCGTATGTGTGCAACATATAAGTCGTCCAGGCACTGGTTGTCGCCAACAGTATTTACAAGCTCGAAAAACGTCAAATCGACCATTGTCTGAAAATCGAACACTGTTATCAATACCCAGCTTCAATTGTCTGCAAATCTGCAAGAAATAAGTAATTTCTATCGTTTCGTGGTCTGGGAAGGTTCTAGGGGGGTGCGTAGTGAAAAGACAAATCAGGTTAATGCAAACGGCAATTTCCGTGAGTTGGCCTGAAGGCTGGCCACTTCTGAATACCATCTCAGCATACGTAAACTCTAAGTCTTCCCATGAAGCCTGGGTCAGATTTCCCAATACATCCTGATGGCATTCCGGAATCAATGGCTGGAAATATTTCTTCATCAAACTCAATGCAAGACTGGGGGTAACAGCACGGTCCTGCATTTCAGATTTGATCGCTTTTAGCGCCTGCGCAACAGGCATACAGAATCTGGATTCAATCTCGGCATCATCGATGTACAGCGGCATAAGGTCAAGTGTCCAAAATAGAGAGTAGTTTTGAAGTGCCCAGTTTTTCTATCATGACACATCGTGATGTTTGTGATTGTACTCAGAGGTGAACTATGGAAACGATGAACCTGGATGAAGTCAGTAAAGTTTTGAAAATCTCTAAAGCCACAGCAAGAAACCGGCTGAGTTTGGGCTTGCCCATGCCGCCATCTTTCAAAGTTGGCCGTAGTCGCTTGTTTCTGACAACAGAGTTTTATTTATGGATGGCGCAACAGGCTAAGCCAATCAACACAAACCAATAATAACAAACATTGATTCGGAGAAATTGAAAATGACTTAAAGAACCCTAGAAAACCGGGCCCAGAAGCGCAAAAGGCTTGGGTTAGACCCAAGCCATCGGCACATACATCAAGATTGCAGCCTTGAAACCGTATTGTCTATGCACTTCAATCTGAATCGCCACTAGTTTTGTAGACACTAATCAGCCGTTTTTCTGAATTTATTTTCGTAGTCTATCGGAGATAACAAGTTATTGGAATTGTGACGTCGTTTTGAGTTGTAGAACAGCTCA
>Ga0255338_1006135_pt1 | contig 10460 bp, 8 predicted proteins | sample MeOH1_35cm_T4_19_FD_203715 | JGI IMG/M metagenome (GOLD analysis project Ga0255338, IMG submission 203715) | Sandy soil microbial communities from University of British Columbia, Vancouver, Canada - MeOH1_35cm_T4_195 | ecosystem: Engineered > Artificial ecosystem > Sand microcosm > Unclassified ... | reverse complement strand
GCCAACTCGTGGTGGGCGGGAGTCTGCGGGCCGGGACCCAGGCGCTCGGTATGGTCTGCCGCCTATCGACGGCGGACGGCACCGCCCAATGGTGCTGGACCAGCGAGAACCTGGTGGTGCGAGATACGGCTGTGGACCGCACTGGTGACGTGGTGGCAACCGGAACCTTCTTCCTGGCGGTGAAGCTGGAGGGCGCGAGCGGCACTGAGCGTTGGCGAGCCACCACGCCGGGCGGAACTGCCCAGGGACTGGGATATCCGCAGATGCGCTCGCTGGCGCTGGATAAGAGTGGGAATGTCACCGTAGGAGGGAGCCTACGCGAGACCTTCGACGATACCCGCGCGTTTTATACCGGCGCCTTCAACGCGCAAACCGGCCGGCCGTTGTGGGAGAGTGCCGGTGCGCCCCTCCACTCGTTCGAGGCGCCTGCACGACTGCTCTCCCTGGGAGGCGACGTGCTTGCGGCGGGGCGCCAGAACGGGAGCCCGGTGGTGCTGGGTCTTCAGGCTCGCACCGGTAAGCTCCGGTGGCGCCGGCAAGCCTGGAGTGTCGACGGCTTTGAAGATCGCTCACTTGGCGTTGCGGACCTGGCTACCGATGGGAAGTGCGCCTACGCGCTGGGCACTGACTTCCCCGGTCAGCTACTCCTGAATGTCTATACATCGGCCGGCAAGTCCCGCTGGCAGCGGGATCTGGGCCCGGGACAGGGAGTAGGACTCGCCGTTGGCGTTAAGAAGCATCTGTATGCCCTGGCGCGTCGTCCCGGCATTGACGGGCTGGACTGGCACTATGTGGTGCTGGGGGTGGATGCTTTGACCGGGCGGGACCTTTAGTGAGTGGGCAGAGGGTTGGCTCACGTTTGGGTGGAGGCGTGCTGCGCGAGTAAGAGTAAGAGTAGGATTGGGGGCATGGGCGATCGGTACGGGATGCGCACCGACCGCCAGTGGGCTTTGGGCTTTGGATTGCTAGGGCGCGGCCGTGAATCCGGTTAGTGGACTGCCGTAAAACGCCTGGGTCTTCCACGCTGTCCGATCCCAGGTCCCATCCTGATCGCCGATGATGGTTACCGGTACGATCACCCGATCGCTGCCCAGCTTGTTTGCAGCGGCGATGCCGTTGTCGAACTTACCGTCCGGCGTCACGGTGAACTTGATGGAGCGGGCCAGGCGGTTGTTCCAGAGCACCTTCACCTCGTATTCACCCGGGTTTGCGCCAAGCGAGTGAGGCGGCCCGAATAGCCCATACTCCTCTCCCGTCTTGTCCCAGCCCTTTACGTTCGGGAATCTGCACTTCACCCGCGCCCACCTCGCCTTCTGCGGAACCGTCTCCGCCACGTAATGGGTAGGATTGTTCTCGATGTCCGCCTCGCCGCTCGGCTTGCCGACTTCGATCCCGTCCAGGTACTTCTTGCCGATCTCCTTACCCTGGTAGAAGAGATGGGGGTCGAACTTCACCGCGTCTCCCCGGACCCAGAAGGCGACGTTGAAGTCCGGCCGGTCCCACCCTTTCAGGTCGTCCGGGGTCAGGTAGACGTAGCCGATGGGCAGGTTCCAGTCGTGGTTCACGAAGTACACGAACTTGTTAACCGCCTTGGGCCCCTGTTCGTTGGAGCGTGCCTTCTCCACTTTCGCCTTGCCTGCGTAGAGGGTGGTGTCCGTCCCTGCCAGCTCGCTACGCATTTTGATGGCGAGGTTGACGAGGCCGGTGTAGGTGGACGCCTTTTCCTCGGGAACGTCCCGCCCACCGCCGGAGGTCCTCCACCAACGGCCCTGCGGCGTCGCCTCCGTGGGGCAGTCGAATTTCGCCCACGTCCCCATCCCGGGGATCGAGAACTCCGCGTAGAGCTGCGCGCCGCTGGGGATGGGTCCGTTCACGCGAAAGTCGATGCGGGGCGTCCAACTCCAGACATCGAAATTCTTCTTGTAGACGTTGTGCGTGAATGCGTTCACCTGGACGGAGTCCTTGGCAATGGTGGGCTGCTCATCGGCGAGGGCCATGCGGGTCGGGGCGCGCAGTCCGATCACCGCCAGCGCCAGGAAGGCGAAAACCGTAGCGATGCCGAGGTTGATTCTCACAACGAACCTCCTGGTGCTGCCGGGGCGATAGTCGACAGAGAGGCGGCCGCACCGATAGCGCGATTATTGCGCACGCCGGCGCTTTGTCGCAACAAAAGCTCGTTATGGCAAGCAATCTTGTTCGAGTCCCGCCGAGTCAGAGAGTGCGACGTGCCGCTCACAACGACCTTGACCGGGCCAAGTGGGTACCGGCACGTGACCAAGTGCCGGTACCCACTTGGCCGCTTGAGCCCGTTTCGAGTTCGCACAACGGGAGCACGTACGTGCCCGGGGTGGTACAGCCGAGATTCCTAGGTCCCCTCGGAATGACTGTCACGAGAGTAGAATGCGCAGAAGGATGTGGCGCTTACTCCCGAAAGGTTCATCCCGACGGCACGAGGGATCTCAGCACCTGTCAACGGGGCGGTACTTGCTCGGCCATCCGAGCCCGTTGCGGGTTCGCACATCGGAGGCACGTACGTGCCTGGGGTGGTACAGCCCAGATTCCTCGCGAGCTCGGAATGACTTGCACGGGAGCGATTACGGGACACGGGGGCTTGGCGGGAGCCTCTCCTTCCCCTGGTTGGCGCGCGATTCTTAACGCGGCGGCGCGCAAGTGAGCAGGAGCAGGAGTAGGCTTTTCGGAGTGCCGGTCGCCGGTACGTCTAACACGCCTTCCCCGGGGTGGCGCTATAACTCATCCGGTGCTTTGGGAGGGAGGTCCGGATGCGACTGGGTGAGTTCGAAGTCGAGATTGTGAGCGGGGGCCGGTTCAAGCTGGATGGCGGCGGGATGTTTGGGGTGATCCCGCGGCCGCTCTGGACCCGCCTTCAGCAGCCGGATGAGCGCGGCCGGATCCAGCTGGACACCAATTGCCTGCTGGTGCGCACTCCGGATGAGCTGGTGTTGATCGACACTGGCAACGGGCCCAAGCTTACCCCAAAGGAGCAGGCGATCTACGATCTCGACCCGGGAGACACGCTCCTCGCGAACCTCGCGGAGAAGGGTGTGCGGCCGGAGGAGATTACCACCGTCTTACTCACCCACCTCCACATGGACCACGTGGGAGGTGCCAGCCGCATTGAGGGTGAGGAAACGGTGCCGGAGTTTCCCAACGCCCGGTACGTAGTGCAGCGGGTGGAGTGGGAAGACGCGGTTGCGAATCGCAGCCACATGCGGATCAGCTACCGGCCGGAAAACCTGGCTCCGCTGGAGCGCTCCGGGCGTCTGGAGCTACTAGACGGCGACACGGAAGTCTTGCCGGGAATCCGAACCCATGTCGCCGGTGGCCACACGCGGGCGCACCAGAGTGTCTTTGTCCGGAGTCAGGGTGAGACGCTCTTCTACCCCGCCGACCTCTGCCCCACCCCGGCCCACCTCCGGCCCGCCTACAACATGGGCTATGACATGATGCCGTACGAAAGCATGGTGGCCAAAGGGGAGGCGCTCGCCCGGGCTGCCGCCGAAGGCTGGCTCCTCGTCTTCGATCATGAGGCTGAACAGCGATCGGGGCGAGTGGTGCTAGAGGCAGGGACGCTTCAGTTGGCGCCAGCCGGAAGCGTGTGAAGTATCGACGCTCGGGCCGGGGAGGTCGGGGAGAACCGCGAGGCGCATTCCGAGCAGCCAACCGGGCGTTTTCTTTACCCGGAACCGGCCTGTATTCAGTTCGCCTGTAAAGCGCGCGGCACTGCACCGGATCGATGGGGTGCCTTCGACGTCCCTAGGCTGAGAGCAGCTTGGCCGAGATGACTTAGGAGCATTCGATGGGCACGCGCCGCGCTAGAGCAGCCGCGGAATTCCTGGTGTATCTGGTGGTAGTCCTCGGGGTTGCCGCGTTCTTCCATCTACGGTCGCCGTTCCTGGGCGATCAGGATGCGCTGTATCATTACCGCCACGCCGCGCTGTTTGCGAGCCGCGGTCCGCTCTTTACCGAGTTTCCCTGGGCGACCTGCTCCGTGCTCAGCCGGATCCCGGGGGACCTGTGGTACGGGTTTCATCTGTTGCTGGTGCCCTTCACCTGGATACCGGACGCGGTGTTTGGGATCAAGCTGGCGGGTATCTTCTTGCTGACCGCGCTGATGGTGATGTGCTACGCGGCACTGGTGCGGCTGCAGGTGGCCCTGCCGTACTTCTGGCCGTTCCTGATGCTGTTCAGCTCGCCCCCGGGGCTGATGCGCATGATCGTGACCCGGCCGCACGTTCTGTCTGCGGGTCTTCTCACGCTGCTATTGGTCTTCCTGATCCGAGGAGCGGTCTGGGAGATCGCGCTGGTCAGTTTCGCCGTGGCTTTTTTCCATCTGAACCTGTTCTGGATCGTGATCGTAATCGTGGTGAGCGTGCTGCTAGTTCAATGGCGGGTGGGGCGCCGATTGGAGTGGGAGAAGGGACTGGCGGCCGGAGCGGGAGTGATTGGAGGGTGGCTCCTGCGCCCGGAAGCAGTGGGCACGGCGCGGATTGCCTATGTTCAACTGGTGGAGCTGTCAGTGGCGAAGCAAGGACGAGTGCCGTTGATGGCCGGCGGAGAGTTGTCCCCCGCAGATCCGGCGGGACTCCTCACCCACTTCGCGCCCTTTCTAATCCTCTGGCTCGGTTCTATTGCTCTGTTGGCGACCGCGACTCTGAAGCGGCGGGGCGAGTTGAGCCCGGAACAGCGGGTTTTGCTCTGGAGCTCACTGATTCTCTCGGTCTGCTTTTTCGAGCTGTCCGTGTTGGGCTCGCTGCGCGCAACGGATCAGTGGAAGGTGTTCAGCGTCTTCCTGATGGCGGGCACGGCGAGCGCATTTCTGATCCGGGAGAAGACGCACCAGTTTCCGCAGGGCCGAAGACGGGCTGCCCTTATGGTGGCCGCTGTGATGGCTTCGATGGCGCTGCTCTGGCGAGGGACCGGTGCCGAAGCGCAAGAGTGGGCCTACGGCACCATCGATCCTAACCGCTATCGAGGCGCTGCGACCTGGCTGCGGAAGTCCAGCCGCCCGGGGTCGGTGGTCTTCCACGCCAGCTGGGGTTCATTTGCGGATCTCTTCTTCTGGAATCAGGAGAACCGCTACATTAACGGGATGGACCCGATCTTTATGTATGACTTCGATCGGTCGCTCTACTGGGAAGCCCATCACCTGGCTACCGGGCGAGCCACGCGGGTCACTTGTTCGCAGCCGCAGTGCCAGGAAACGGAGGTGCGGGACACCTATCAGGTGCTCACAAAAGACTTCAAAGCCTCGTACCTGTTCGTGGAGAAGCGGCTGACACCGCTGCTTTACGAGTATGGGAGGAGCGATTCGCGTTTCCGGCTGCTCTATGAAGATGAGCATGCGGCGGTATTCGCGCTGGACCCGCCGGAGAAATAGACGGCCGGGAATGGCGATGCTTTCGCTTTGCCGGAGGTGATTGGGTGTGGAGTGTTTTGGACTGCCTGTAGTCGGTCGGGATTGCCGCGCTTCGCTTGCAATGACTCTGCTTTGCAGGCGTTTTGGGTTGCCTGTTAACGGACGAGATTGCCACGTCGCCCATACGGGTGCATGCACTGCGCTCCTCGCAATGACTAGGCTGGGCGGGATCATCTGCCGGGAGGGAACGCCGTGTCCGATGCGAACGAGGCGCTATGCTACGCTGGCTATCGCATTAAGGTAGGTCGCTAACAACCTTCCGGCCGGGTTTGCTCTCCGTAGACGTAGAAGCCCCGGTCCGTTTTTCGTCCTAGCCAGCCGGCCTCCACGTGTTTGCGGAGGAGCGGGCAGGGCTTGAACTTCGGCTCTCCCGACTCGGCGTAGAGCTCTTCCAAGATCGCGAGGACCACGTCCAGTCCGATGAAGTCGGCCAGCTCTAGGGGACCCATCGGATGGTTCATCCCCAGGCGCATCACCTGATCGATGTCTTCGGCTGTCCCGATCCCTCGCTCCAGCACTCCGATCGCCTCGTTGAGCATCGGGGCGACGATGCGATTGGCGATGAACCCGGGGCGGTCGCGGGAGAGCACCGGGACTTTGCCGAGCCGTTCTACCAGGCCCTGCGTCGCGGTGATGACCTCCGGTGAGGTGCGGAGGCCGGGGATGACCTCCACCAGGCGCATGGTCGTGGGTGGGTTGAAGAAGTGCATGCCGAGCGTGCGCTCCGGCGCTCCCGACTGCGCGCCCAACCAGGTGATGGAGAGCGACGAGGTGTTGGTGGCCAGCACCGTGTCCTCGCGGCAAAGGCGGCCGAGGGAGCGAAAGACCTCTGCCTTTGCTTCCCGGTCTTCGATCACCGCCTCGATGATCCACTGGCAGGAGCGCAGCTCCATGAGGTTCGGCGCGACCCGCAGCCCCTTGAAACAGTCATTCGCATTCGGGACCTGCCCTTTGGCGGCCCACTTGTCCAGTCCCTGGCGGATACGCTTCGTGGCGGCCTTCCCGGCTTCGGCGGACGCGTCGTACAAGGCGACCTCGCATCCGGTGCCGAGGAAGACCTGGGCGATCCCGGTGCCCATGGCTCCGGCGCCGATGACCCCGACCAACTGGATTGCTGACGGTTCGATGGGGTTCATGGGAGTCGTTCCACGGCCAGTGCTACGGCTTCCCCACCGCCGAGACAGAGGGCTGCGATGCCGGTGCGGGCGCCGCGGCTCGCCATGGCGTACAGCAGGGTGACGAGGATACGGCAGCCGGTCGCCCCGATCGGGTGTCCGAGGGCAATCGCGCCTCCGTGGACATTCACCCGCTCCGGGTCCAGTGCGAGGGCGTCCAGCAAGGCGAGGGAAGCGACCGCGAACGGCTCGTTGATCTCGTACAGATCGGCCTGGGTCCAACCGGCCTTTTCCTGGCATCTCCGGACGGCGCCTTCGGGAGCCATCATGATCCGCTCCGGCTCCCGGGCGTGCGTGGCGCCGGCGACAATCCGGGCCAGCGGGCGGAGGCCCCGGCGCAGAGCCTCTTCTTCCGCCATCACGCAAACGGCCGCGGCACCGTCGCTGACCTTACTCGCGTTTCCCGCGGTGATCGTGCCGGACGGATCGAATGAAGGACGGAGGCCCGCGAGGATCTCTTGCGAGGTAGCCCGCGGCGCTTCATCCCGGTCGACCGTGACCAGTTTCTTGCCCACTCTCACTTGAAGCGGGAGCAACTCGGCGTTGAAGGCACCCGCTTCCTGGGCGGCGAGCGCGCGTGCGTAACTGCGCTCGGCGTAGGCATCCTGACGCTCACGCGATACGCCTTGCTCTCGGGCGCAGAGCTCGCCGGTGTGCCCCATGTGGTAGTTGTGGTGAGCTTCCCAGAGTCCATCGTGGACTGCGGCGTCGATCAGCTCCGCGTGGCCCATCCGGTAGCCCTGTCGCGCCTTAGGCAGCAGGTACGGCGCGTTGGACATACTCTCCATGCCGCCCGCGATGAGGATGCGCGAGTCTCCCGCGCGGACCGCCTGATCGGCGAGCATCACGGCCTTGAGTCCGGAACCGCACACCTTGTTGACGGTCAGCGCCCCGACGGAGGGCGGCACTCCGGCACGCAGTGCCGCCTGGCGAGCTGGGGCCTGCCCCACCCCCGCCTGCAAAACGTTGCCGAGGATCACCTCGTCCAACTCCGAGGGGTCGATGCCCGCACGAATGATGGCTTCGCGTACTACCGCCGCGCCCAGCTCCGGGGCGGTCAGTGCGCTCAGGCTGCCTAACAGGTTGCCGATGGGCGTGCGGCAAGCACTGACGATGACGGCGTTCATGGATTACTCACGAGTGGGGTGGGACCTGGCCGAGGGGGATACCACGACGGCGATTTAGGAGTGATGGAGTAGTGGAGTATTGGAGCAATGGGAGCCGAGAAGATCTGGGCTTACCACACCGTTACGCTGCCACTCCAATACTCCTTCGCCTATCCGCCGCGCAGTTCGGAGAGCCAGAAGAGCATTACGGCCGGGTCTTCCAGGTAGCCGACCAGGGTCTGCACGAACTTGGCCGCCACGTAGCCATCCAGGTAGCGATGGTCGAGGGTGAGCGAGAGGTTGGCCATCTGTCGCGGCACGACGACCCCTTCGCGGACGACAGCGCGCGCGGAGATGCGATGTACGCCGAGCACCGCTACCTGGGGAGTGTGGAGCATGGGGGTGCCCAGGACGCCTCCCAGCAGGCCCATGCTGGTCAGGGAGAAGGTACCGCCCGTCACCTCGTCTCGGCTCAACCGGTCTTCGCGGGCGGCGCGGGAGAGGCGGTCGATCTCCCGGGCCAGTTCGAGGAGGTTTTTGTTCTCCACGTTTCGGATCACCGGCACCACGAGCCCCTCGTCCGTGTGCACGGCGATGCCGATGTGCTGCTCTTCGTGCACGAGGAGGTCGCCGGACTCGGCATCGGCGGTGGCGTTCAGCGTGGGGTGCTCTCGCAGCGCCATGCTGAGTGCGGCCAGGATGAACGGCAGGTAAGTGATGGAGACGCCCGTCTTCTCCGCCATTGGCCGAACGCGCTCGCGGAGCCGCACCAACTCGGAGAAATCCGCCTCTTCCACCAGCGTGCAGGGTGCGGTGTTGCGGTGAGATTCCAGCAGGTGCTCCGCGATCACGCGGCGCTTACCCCGAAGCGGGATCCGCCGGACCGTCTTCGCTCGGGCTTCTCGGTCTCCGTTTCCGTTGCCACCCTGGCCAACCGCTGCGCGCACGTCCTGCGCCACCACTCTCCCACCCGGTCCGCTGCCATGCAACTCGGCAATGGTGACACCCAGCTCTCGCGCCAGACGACGGACCGCGGGGACGGCCTGCACACGCTCCTCGGTGGTTTGGGAGCGTGCCGGCGCGGCGACCGGCGCCACTGCCGGGCGACTGGCGGCTGCCGTGGTCGCGGCGGGGTTAGCGGATGTTTTGGCGACGGTGTCGATCTCGATCAGCACGGCGCCTACGGGAACCACGTCGCCCAGGCCACCGCCCAGCCGGGAGACGACCCCATCCACCGGGGAGGGCAGCTCGGTGGTCACTTTGTCGGTCATCACCTCGACCAGGGGCTGATCGCAGCGGACCTCGTCCCCCAGGCCGACCAGCCACCGGACGATCTCCCCCTCTTGGACCCCTTCACCCAGGTCTGGAAGCTTGAACTCGTAAACCATGAATAACCAATCAGGCCCGGTACCAGGACCGGACTAGTATTTCAGCACCCGCTGCAGACCGCGGAGGATGCGGTCTGCGTCCGGCATGTAATGCGATTCCAGCGCATATGGAAACGGCGTGTCCGCGCCCGTCACGCGTACGATGGGCGCTTCCAGGCAGTCGATCGCCCGCTCGCTGATCTGCGCCGCCAATTCAGCGCCGTAGCCGCAGGCGCGCGGCGCTTCATGCACGATCACGACCCGCCCCGTCTTCTTCACGCTCCGGATGACGGCATCGATGTCCAGAGGCCACAAGGTGCGAAGGTCGATCACCTCGGCTTCCGCGTCTCCCTGGGCCAGTCGCTGCGCGGCCTCCAGCGCGGGGGGCACCATCGCACCATATACCAGAACCGTGACGTCCGTGCCTTCTCGCGCTACGCGCGCCACGCCCAGGGGCACTACATAATCTTCCGCCGGAAGCTCTTCTTTGACACTCCGGTAGAGGCGCTTCGGCTCCAGGAAGATCACCGGGTCTTCGCCCCGCAAAGCCGCTTTGAGGAGGCCTTTGGCGTCGTGGGGAGTCGAGGGGATCACGGTGGTCAGCCCGGCCGTGTGCACGAAGTATGCTTCCGGGCTCTGGGAGTGGTAGAGACCGCCGCGGACACCACCGCCGTAGGGGGTCCGGATGACCACGGGCGCGGTGAATTGGCCGCCGGAGCGATAGCGGATCTTCGCCAGCTCGTTGACGATCTGGTCGAACGCCGGGTAGATGAAGTCCGCGAACTGAATCTCCACGCAAGGCCGGGTACCCGTCATCGCCATCCCGATGGCGACGCCGGCGATGCCCGCTTCGTTCAGGGGGGTATCGATCACCCGCTCCTCGCCGAACTCCTGCTGCAATCCTTCCGTCGTCCGGAATACCCCGCCCAAGCGGCCCACGTCTTCCCCGAGGATTACGATCCGCTCGTCACGTCGCATCTCCTCGCGGAGTGCTTGGTTGATCGCCTGGATCAGGGTTACTGCTGCCATAAAGTCACGGGAGATGGGAGATGGGAGATGGGAGATGGGAGATGGGAGATGGGCGATGGGAGATGGGAGATGGGCGATGGGAGCGTTGGGGATTTCCGTCGCCCCATTACCTCATATCCTAATTTCCCATCTCCTCTTGCTGTTCACGGAGGTGCCAGGGTTGTTCGGCGTAGACGTCATCGAACATGCTCCCCAGGGGCGGCTGCTCGCTTTGCTCTACGGTCTCGATGGCCTGAAGGAGGCGAGATTCCGTTTCGGAGATGAGGCGCTGCTCGTCCGCGTCGCTCCAGAGCCCGCGGGACTCCAGGTGCCGGCGATAGCGGGCGATGGGATCTCGCTTCTTCCA
>Ga0255338_1006134_pt1 | contig 10465 bp, 11 predicted proteins | sample MeOH1_35cm_T4_19_FD_203715 | JGI IMG/M metagenome (GOLD analysis project Ga0255338, IMG submission 203715) | Sandy soil microbial communities from University of British Columbia, Vancouver, Canada - MeOH1_35cm_T4_195 | ecosystem: Engineered > Artificial ecosystem > Sand microcosm > Unclassified ... | reverse complement strand
ATTTGAAAGATTATAAGTTTGCAAAATTGGCTCCGAACTCTGTGCACTATTTGTTGGCGCAGGAGGAGACTTCCGCGGCTTTTGACGATCAACTCGCGGCCTTTGCTGGAACCGATAAAAAAGCCCAGGGCAGCCTGATTTGGTTCGAGGATTCCGCACATGCGATCCCGGATAGTGCTCCGAGCGAAGCTGCTTATTATTTGCGCTTTTTGATTGAGCGCGACCCTCGACTTGAGCAGGGGAAGAAGTATAAAAATACTTCGCAGGGCCTTAAGGCCTGGTAAAAGTCCAAAAATCGAGTAGACTTCTTAGCTAGGAGTCTACTCTATGAGCTCAAATTCATTGAAAATCCTTCTCGTTGAAAATATCCACACCGTCGCCAAAGAAAGATTGGAAGAAGAAGGCTTCAAAGTCGATCTGATTTCCCACGCGCCCTCCGAAGAAGAGTTGCTCGCGACATTGCCGAAGTATCAAGTGCTCGGCATTCGCTCGAAGACGGAACTCACCGCCAAAGTTTTAGAAAAAAATCCGCATCTATTCACGATCGGCGCTTTCTGTATTGGCACGAATCAAATTAATCTCAAAGCTGCACGCCACGAGGGGATTCCTGTTTTCAATGCGCCTCACTCGAACACTCGCAGCGTGGCTGAACTGGTGATCGCTGAAATGATCGCGTTGTCTCGTCAGCTCGGTGATCGCAATACGCTGGCGCATCGTGGGGAGTGGATGAAGAGCGCCGAAGGCTCGCGCGAAGTGCGCGGAAAGACTCTCGGCATTGTGGGTTACGGCCACATCGGCAGCCAGGTCAGTATCTTGGCTGAGGCGCTCGGGATGAAAGTTGTTTTCTACGACGTTGTAAAAAAACTTCCGCTCGGGAATGCGCAGCCTAAGGCGCATCTCGATGATCTTCTCAAAGTGGCGGACTTTGTGAGCTTGCATGTTCCTGAAACGCAGCAAACTAAAGACATGATGGGTGCGAAGCAATTCAAGCACATGAAAAAGGGCGCGTGCCTTATCAACGCGAGCCGTGGGACCGTGGTTGTGATCGATGATCTCGTGGAAGCGTTAAAGTCTAAACACATCGCCGGTTGTGCGATCGATGTGTTCCCTGAAGAGCCCGCGTCCAACAAAGTGAAATTTGTTACGCCCTTGCAGAATCTTTCCAATGTGATCCTGACTCCTCATATTGGTGGCAGCACCGAAGAAGCGCAATACGCGATCGGCATCGAAGTTGCCGAGAGTTTCCGTCGGTATTTGAAAATCGGATCTAGCAGTGGCGCCGTGAATTTCCCGAACGTAGATTTGCCAGTGAAGCAGGGGACGTCGCGTATTTTGAATGTTCATCGCAACGAGCCCGGCGTCCTCGGTGAGATCAACGGAATTATTTCTCGCGAAGGTGCGAACATTGAAGCTCAATACCTGTCGACCGACGAAAAAATCGGTTACATGGTGATGGATCTGAATTCACCGCACGCACAACAGCTCGCCGATGATATTCAGAAGCTTGAGCGCAGCATTCGGACCAGGGTGGTGTACTAAATGTACGTGAGTAGAAACGATCGGAAAATCCATGTCCGTTCCATTGGGCAAGGCCCGACGATCGTTTTTACCTCTGGAGGCCCTGGAGTGAGTGGTTCTCTTTACGAAGAGCAGCTTCGCCCGTTAGCAAGTCGCTATAAACTCGTTTTTTGGGACTATGTTGGTTGTGGTCGGTCTCAAAGCAGTTCTCGCCAATTTTCATTAAATGAGGATCTTCAAGACTTAAAAGCGGTCATATCAAGTATCAAAGAGCCAGTTATTCTGATGGGGCATTCCTACGGCGGGCTTTTGGCTATTAATTGTGCTTCTGAAAAATCCTCGATTGTGAAGGGATTGGTCTTAGTCAACTCAATGCCCTCATTTTCCCATGCAAAAAAATCAATGCAGAAAAAGATGGAGCGCCTTTCTCAACTTAATTTAGAGGAAGAGTATTTTGAACTGGGTGAGAAAGTATTTATGGGGCAGGCAAGCGAAGCTGACGTTGAAAACTTTTGGAGCATTGAATCCAAGCTGCAAGTTCGCGATGACCACCATGCTATAGATGTATCAAAGAAACTTCAGCCCTCGTTTGCTGTTGTAACAGGTATCCAAGAAGATTTGGCAGCGATCGACTATTCACAAGAACTGAAAAATTTAAAAATTCCGATTTTAATCACTGCGGGAACATTTGATATTATTGCGTTAGATCGCCCTCGAGAAATGCATGCGATGCTGCCTCTTTCGACGATTCACGAATATAAAAAGAGTGGTCATTTTCCCTTCTTAGAGGAAAATGAACTTTTTATTTCTCAAACCTTGCAGTGGTTAAAGAATTTATCTTTGTAGGTTTAATATTAAGTACTCAATAATTTAGTGTTCGGAAGCTCTGGCGATATACGCAAGTGACTTGCATATATCGCCAGAGAGGTTGATAGGGGCTGCGACTAACGCATCGTTTATTGGCTGCCGCGCTAGTTTGGAATACAGAGATCGGTTCCATCGACCGCTTGGAGTTCATACCCGTACATGCAAGCCTTGGAACTAAAACTGATTCCATCGTAGGCGGCACAGTTATCACTCTTTCTTATTTCTCCACTGGGTTCCGTCAAAGCAGGACAAAAAGAGGGTACGGTATATTTAGCTACAAACTCTTTCGTAGAAGGAGAGTTTTCGGGGCAGCGAGTTTTGTAGGTGCCAGCCACCATAGCCAACGCCGAACTGTTTGTAATCTTTCCTTCGGGATCGCGGCACTCGTGATGTGCTTTTATAAACCTCTCGAGACTCATAGAAAATGCATCCTTAAATATTTCTAGTCGGCGGCGTGTTTGCGCATCTGCTCGTTCAAACTCATGGTTAAACATTTCCTTCAACTCACGAGATTGCATTGTCCAGGTACCCGCAAAACCGAATCTCTGAATCAGCCCGAAACGATCTTCTTTGACCAGCTTGAGGGTTGCTAACCATCGCGAGGTCTGATTGGAGTTTTCACGAATACTTGCCAATGTGAAGACTTTCCAGCTGTCATTGCCGGCATAAAACTCATCAATTTTTTTTGCCATTTGCTGAGGAGTCATTTTTGACTCCCGATCTAAAAGATCTTTCATGATCTTATGATCTTCGCTTTCACTCACAACATTGGTGACGTCATTATTGATTGGCAGGTTTTGCAAATGACGGCGGCAATTGTCGACAAAGCGATTCGGCAGCCGCGAGATCTCACTAAGAAGAGTTTCTGTAATTGAGATCTCGCTCGTGCCGTCAGGACGTGGTCCTCCGCTAGACATACTCGACATGATATATTTGGCATCTGGAAACTCTTTCATGCGCGAGTCTAAACATCGGACCTCGACATAGTCGTTGGCGCCAATCGAGCTATTCCATGTCGCGTCCTTAGGATACCAGAGAACTTTTTGGCTCGGTCCCATGGCTTCCGATGGAAGAGGTTTTGTTCGCGCGCCCAACCAGCTATCTTTTCCAGGCAAAGTATAGTGGATTTTTCGGACCGCTCTCTGCGTGTATTTAAACTGAGACATTTTGAAGTGGATCTTGAGGGCATCCTGATCATTCTCGACAGCCATCTCCTCGGGCATTGATGGACCTTGACACTCTTCTCGCTGAAAAGCCCCCGGCCAACTGCTTTGCTTTTGATAGAAAACAATTCGGACCGGATCTCTTTCATTTTCTGGGATATTCTTGTGCTTGCAATCGATCATTATGTGCACGGGGGAGCAGGCGGTTTGATCAAGCACCAAACGGCAATCACAGGTTTTTTCCAGCTTTTCCATTAAGGACAAGGGAGCTTTTGCATACTCATGACAGCTTAAGGGTTGGCCGTCTTTATAGTAATAAAGAATCCGCGTCTTATTTGTGCCGGCCCAAAAATCTCTGAAATTCAGCGCGAAAACAAAACACGCGCCCAAAAAAATTAGAATTAAAGATTGAACTATGACTCTCATCAAACAAGTTTATGTGCTGATTCACAGGCTGTAAACGAGGATTTCTGGGCTTCGTCGCTGATATCGTAACTCTTTGTCAAACTCTCAGAATGCTGCCGGAATAAACTTAATCCCGTAGTTTAACAAATCTGCGGGAGGCTCTCATGGCGAAAATACTCACTAATAAGAAAATTGCGATTCTTTCAACCGATGGCTTTGAACAATCCGAGCTGTTTGAGCCGCGCAAAGCTCTTCTCGATGCGGGGGCTGAAGTGCAGATCATCAGTCTTCATGGCGGCGAAATTCGCGGCTGGCACGAAGGGAATTGGGGGAAGACCATCAGAGTAGACGCTTTGGTGAGCGAGTCTGACGCTGATCAGTTTGATGCGCTCGTCATCCCCGGCGGCGTGATTAATCCTGATAAGTTGCGTGTTGATGAGAATGTGATTGAGTTCATCGAAGGCTTTTTTCATAACGGAAAACCGGTGGCGGCCATTTGCCACGGACCGCAAGTGTTAATTGAAACGGGATTGGTCGCGGGCAAAACGATGACTTCTTGTCGCTCGATAAAAACCGACCTGCTCAACGCCGGAGCTACGTGGGTGGATAAAGAAGTCGTGGTGGATCAAGGTTTAACTACAAGTCGCAAACCCGCAGACCTTCCGGCGTTTAGTCGCCACATGGTTGAAGAGTTCGCTAAAGGCGTTCCGGATATTCATCCGCAACGTTCGTTAAATCATTAGATTTGATTTTTATTTACACGCTTTGGTGTAGGTGCCCTTGTAATCAACACCCACACTGACTTCGCCCATCACAACATGATCGCCATCGAGTGTGCCGGCGATTTTAAATTCCTTGTCCGTGACAGTGCCGCTGAGGTTGCCCTTGGCTTTGTATTGGCTGTTCTCGCAGGTCAGAGTCACTTTTAGGTCGGGCTTTTTATAATCCCATTTTGTGATCGTGCATTGAGTTTCAGGAATCAGATTTTCTTGAATGTATTTTTTGATGTCTTTGGCTTCGCTGGAACTGATGCAGTCATTGGTATCAAAGAGCGGCATGGTCATGCCACCCACAGTGATTTTACTTTTGGCCTTCCACAAACCTGGAGTGATCGTCTGCGCGGACGCAAAGGAGGATAGCGTCAGAATCGCAACGAAAGTCCAAACAGTTTTCATAAAACCTCCTGTTAGAGGTCGATCACCTTGCCGGGATTCATGATGTTGTCGGGATCGAAAACTTTTTTGATCCCTTTCATCATTTCAATTTCGGCTTGCGAGCGCGTGAATCTCAAGAAAGGTTTTTTCGTGAGGCCCACGCCGTGCTCCGCAGAGATCGAACCCTTGTGCTTCATTATCGCTTCAAACACCAGAACGTCAACCTTGCGGCATTCTTTGACGAATTCTTCCTTCGTCATACCCTCAGGGCGCAGGATATTGATATGCAAATTGCCGTCGCCGATGTGACCGAACCACACCACTTCCCAAGTCGGGTAGGATTTCGCCAAAATTCCATCAAGCTCATTCATGAAAGCCGGAACTTGTGAAATCGCGACAGAGATATCGTTCTTATAAGGAGAAAATTTTGCCAAGGACTCGCTGATATCTTCGCGCAAACGCCAGAAATTCGTCGCCTGAGTTTCCGACTGGCTGATCACGCCGTCAGACACCCAGCCTTCGAGCAAGCATTTCTCAAATACTTCGAGAGCTTTTTCTTCATCTTGCTGAGTGCGGGATTCAACCTCCACGAGCACATAAAACGGCGTTTCAGTTTCAAACGGTCGCGGAAGTCCGGTGTTTTCCATCACACGCTTCAGCGCTTTATCCGAGAACATTTCAAACGCCACCACCGTGGTGTTTACTTTGAACTGGGCAAAGATTTTCATCACGGCATCGAGGTTGGCCACACCAAGGACCATCACTTTGAGTGGCGGTGGCGGAGGAGCCAAACGAATCGTACACTCGGTGACAAAACCAAGCATGCCTTCGCTGCCGATGAAGAGATGTCTTAGATCCAAGCCCGTTGCGTTTTTCACAAGACCGTTATTGAGCTCGAGGATTTCACCAGTGCCCGTGACAACTTTGAGACCCGCGATCCATTCGCGTGTCAATCCATAGCGCAGCACTTTGATGCCGCCGGCGTTGGTCGCAATATTGCCGCCAATTTGTGACGAGCCCGTGGCTGCGAAGTCCACCGGGTAATAAAGATTTTTCGAGTGGGCAAATTCTTGCAGAGATTCCGTCACGACACCGGCTTGGCAGACCACGGTTTGGTCCGTCGCGCTGAAGTTCAGGATTTGATTCATTTGTTCAAACGATACAACCACTTCGCCCTTGGTGGCGACAGCCGCGCCACTCAGTCCCGTGCGGCCGCCCGATGGAACCAATGCGATTTTGTGTTTTCGCGCCCATTTAACAATCTTTGCGACCTCTTCGGTAGTGCGCGGAAAAAGAATCGCGGAGGCATTGATATCGAAGTAAGTCGTCCAGTCTTTGCCGTAGTATTTGAGAGAGTCAGAATCGATTTTGATTTGTTCTTGCGGCAGAAGAGTCGAAAGTTCAGGAAGCATGGAGTTCATCTGAATGGAATCCTTTCCTAGATGATGTTGCTTTTATGATTGTTCCTCAAAAGGATTGATTCGGGGAGCTCTTTTTTCTTCGCGCAGGGTGCGAATTTTCAGCGTCGCATACAGCGGACAAAATCCCCAGGCGGCGGTAAAGATAAAATACACGCCCCCGATAGCCCAAATAGGACCGCCCGCAATGAAGTAGGTCAAAAGTCCTACTCCCAGAATAAATCTTAAAATGCGGTCCCAAAGGGCGGCGTTACATCTCATTAGGTTTTAAGCATCTCTTGTAATTCGCCGTTTTGATACATTTCCATCATGATATCGCTGCCGCCAACAAGTTGCTTATTGATATACAATTGCGGAATCGTCGGCCAGTTGCCGTATTCCTTGATGCCCTGACGGATTTCTTCGTCTTCCAAAACGTTGACGTCGTGGAATTGCACGCCGAGGTCTTGCAAGATCGCGCAGGCACGGGAAGAGAAGCCGCACATTGGGAAGTTTTGTGTGCCTTTCATGAAGAGCACGATTTTGTTGTCGTTCAGGATTTTTTCAATACGTTCGTGAGAGTTAGACATTTTGTGATCCTCCGAGCTTTCAAGCTCATCGATTAAGATTTTACTTTGGTTTTGATGGAAAGGGCATGGACTTCGCCGGTTTTAAGCTCTGGTCCAAACACAGCCATAACATGTTGATGTTGTTGAATGCGGTTGAGGCCCGCGAACTTGGAGCTCTCAACGCTGACCTCCCAGTGATCCTGGGTGCCAGTCAAATCAAACACTTCGATATTTCCGTCGGGATAAGCAGAGGTTAAACGGGCTTTCATTTCTTGTTCTGTCATAGGGAAAAGGATTAACAGAAGGCCCGTTTTGGCGCAAGTGCTAACTGGGAGGTGACAGTGGGCTTCCACAGGGGTAAGACCAGGAAATGGCTGAATTTTTACGTCGTTTTGAGAAGCTTTTGGGGCTGGCGGCCCTCTCCCTGTTTTTTTACCTCTTCGCTCGGGGGGAGTTTCTGGTTTGGAACTGGGCTCATTACAAGGCCAAGGATTTTGCCGATATTGCCTGGGCTTTTCTGCTAGGATTCCGTTTCGATATTTCCGCGATTTGTATGGGTTTGATTCCGGTGATTTTGTGGAGCTTCTGGCCGTGGTCAGAAAAGCGCCATCGCCTCTGGGGCACGGTGGCTTTTTGGCTGTGGGGGCCGGTGTTTTTCGTGCTGATGATGATGAATTTGGGCGACAGCGAGTTTATCAACTTTGTCGGTCGTCGGTTTTCTTTCGACGCTCTTTTCGTCGTCGGTGAGATGGACACCAAAGTGGCGGGCATCTTGGGCTCATACTGGCATTTGGCTCTGGTGAATTTCAGTTTTATGTTTTTTGTTTTGTGGCTTGGCTGGAAGATTTTGCATCGTCCTTCCAAGCGCGTTTATTTACTCTCGGGCAAGCGCGAGATTCCCTATTACGCTGCCGGCGTATTTGTGGTGCTGGTCGTGGTTGTCATTGGCGTTCGCGGCGGATTCCAGAAAAAGCCGCTGAATATTGTCAATGCCCACGTTTTTGCAGCGCCCATTTTGAATAACTTGGTTTTAAATTCGACCTTTACTTTCGTGAAGAGTGTCGGCGCTGAAACCGTTTCGCACGAAGTGTACTTTTCAGACCGCCAAGAGATGCTGAAATATCTCAATGGCTTTATCAAAGGGCCGTCGCTGCTCGAAGGCAAGCGCCTGGCAAAGCCTCAGAACGTTGTCGTGATTATTCTTGAGAGCTTCAGTCTTGAGTATATGGGTGAGGTTAATGGTGGAAAAGGCTTCACGCCATTTTTGGATTCTCTCACGCACAAGAGTTTGTTTTTCAAAAATGGTTACGCCAACGCCCGTCGCTCGATTGAAGGCGTGGCTGCAGTGACTGCGGGAATTCCGGCCCTGATGAATGAGCCGTTTATTTCCTCGCACTTTTCTTCGAATTATTTTGTCGGTCTCGGCAGTGTGCTGACGGCGCAGAAGTATCCGACGAGCTTTTTTCACGGCGGTGGCAACGGCACAATGTATTTTGATTCTTTCGCCAAGAGTGCGGGCTTTGATAAGTACTATGGCGCCAGCGAATACCCAGATCCGCGTGACAACGACGGGACCTGGGGGATTTTCGACGAGCCTTTCTTGCAATTCATGAAAAAAGAACTCGATGGCATGAAGCAGCCGTTCTTCTCGGCGGTGTTTACGTTAAGCTCGCACAATCCGTATCGCATTCCGGATCAGCACAAAGGCAAATTCCCCAAAGGCCCGCACGAGATTTTAGAAAGTGTAGCCTATGCGGATTATTCCTTACAGCGATTCTTCGAGGAGGCGGCGAAGGCGCCTTGGTACAAAGACACTTTATTTGTGATCACTGCAGATCATACCGGGTTTAATTATCGCCCCGAGTTTGAAAATGAATTATCGCGTTTCCGCATTCCGATTTTATTTTTTCATCCAGGTTATGAGTGGCCGCGCGAAATCGATCGCGACCAAGTGGTGCAGCAGGTGGATATTCTACCGTCGGTGATGGACTTCTTGGGTCTTGAAAACGGCAAAGAAGTGAATTACCTCAGTCGCTCCGTATTTATTCCAGGCGAGCGCACGGCGGTGATGTATCTCGATGGGCGGTATTTTATCGCTGACAAAGAGTATTTCGTCGATTGGCTTGTGGGGACTGAGATGAAAATGTATGCGATCAATGACAGCTTTGAAAAACATCCGCTTTCAGAGCCCGCGGATCGGAAGCTCAATCTCGAAAATCGTGTGAAGGCTGCCGCTCAGTACTTCAACGAAGGTATGTGGGATAATCGGCTGTATTATCCCAGCGGCAAGTAAATTATTTTAAAATTAAAGTAATTTAAGATGCCTCTGCGGAGCTCACAAGTACCGGCACATTCTATTCAGCACGCTCATCGGCGATGTTGGGAATCAACGAAGACATCATCGCGATCGACTTAAGAGCAGAATCCATGGGTGGCAACGCTGACCTTTTGGTAACTCTATATTCACAAGACGGTTCGACGTCGTTGTCTTCAACTCGTTATTAAAAAAAATTCTAATCAGGGGTTCTGCGGAAGAGCCCCGCTCTGAAACATCTTCTTAACCCGCTCTTCCTGGGCTCGCGAAAGCGACGTGTGCAGCAGTTTGCCGCCATGTTTGGCGAGCTCGGGAATGGCTTTGTCGATCGTTATGTGATGCAGGAGCAGAAACAACGCCGAGGACTTGGGTTTCATCTCCTTGCCGACACTCTCCATGAAATCATCGTCCACACCGATGTCGGCTAAAGTGCCGCCCATGATGCCGGCGGTAGCGCCGACGGCAGCGCCCACGTACGGTGCCGCAAACAACAAACCGACGAGGCTGCCAAGAATAGCTCCACCAGCAGCAGCTAGCAGGGGAAGGTTGTGGCTTTGATGAAGTTTAATTTGGCCTTCGGCAGTTTTTATCACCACACAGGCATCTTCGATTTCAATCAGCCCCATGCTCTGCAGGTGCTTGACCGTATCCATAACCTCGTCTGCCACGCGCTCTTCGGGATAAACCAGAACCAAAATAGTGGAATTCATAAAAGAACTCCTTTAGCTGTTTTGAAATTATACCAAGACGAGCAGGGATTCTAAATAGATGTTTTCTTCAAAGGGCTGAGGTCGCTAAAACTCGATACGTCGCTCGAAGTGACAGGTGTAACCATTAGGATGTTTTTCTAAATAATCCTGATGATAATCTTCTGCGCGCCAGAATTGTTCGTAAGGCTCAATCTCGGTCGCGAGAGGATGTTTCCACGCATGCGAGCCTTCGACACGTTCAATGACCTTCTCGGCGATCTCACGCTGAGTTTCGGTATGATAGAAGATGGCCGAGCGATATTGGCTGCCGATATCGTTACCTTGTTGGTCTTCGGTGGTGGGGTCGTGAATTTTAAAAAAATAAAGCA
>Ga0255338_1006133_pt1 | contig 10466 bp, 7 predicted proteins | sample MeOH1_35cm_T4_19_FD_203715 | JGI IMG/M metagenome (GOLD analysis project Ga0255338, IMG submission 203715) | Sandy soil microbial communities from University of British Columbia, Vancouver, Canada - MeOH1_35cm_T4_195 | ecosystem: Engineered > Artificial ecosystem > Sand microcosm > Unclassified ... | reverse complement strand
TGCACGGCCCACCGACCACGCAACCGCTGCAACAGAAGGGCAGGCCGGCGTAGATCTCGGCGCGTCCGGTGATCTCGAGGTCGCAGGTGATGCATGTCAGGGGCTGGTCCATGTGCAGGCGCGGCATCGGGCTCCGGGAATGGTGTGGACGCCGCCGCCCGGAACGGGCCGAGCGGCGGCGACGGTCGGCGAAGGCCGCCGACAGCAACGCTATGAGCACCGCCTGAACGGGCGGCCGTATCCGCATGAACGGTGCGTGAATCCCGTGGCCGCTGGCGGGCGTTTTCACGGCCTGTTCATCAATGTCCATGGGCTCGTTCCAGTCGGCCGGTCAGGGTGGTGAGGCAACCCCGGGCACCGAGCCCGCCTCCCAGCCGACGAGGATCGATGGGCACCGCCAAGGAACGAACCGCCCCTGCCACCGCAACGACATCCGACGCGCTCGCGGCGGCGCTGTCGCAATTCGACCTTGCCGCCGACCACCTCCACCTCGAGCGCGAGATCCGGGCGATCCTCCGCGTCGCGCAGCGCGAGTGGACCTTCCACTTCCCGGTGAAGATGGACGACGGCCGCGTCGAGCTGTTCACCGGCTACCGCGTCCAGCACAACCTGTCACGCGGCCCCGCGAAGGGCGGCCTCCGGTTCCACCCGTCGACCGACCTCGATGAGGTTCGCGGCCTCGCGATGTGGATGACCTGGAAGAGCGCGCTCGTCGGGGTGCCGTTCGGCGGAGCGAAGGGCGGCGTCGCGTGCGACCCGCACGCTCTCGGGCCGAACGAGCTCGAGGCGATCAGCCGGCGGTTCGCGACCGAGCTCGAGGGGATCATCGGGCCGGATTCGGACATCCCGGCGCCGGACGTGGGCACGAACGCCCAGACGATGGCCTGGATCATGGACACGGTCTCGATGCACCGCGGCTACTCCGTCCCGGGCGTCGTGACCGGCAAGCCGGTAGCGATCGGTGGCTCGGAGGGCCGGTCGGACGCGACCGGTCAGGGGGTCCTCTACTGCATCGAGGACGCGGCACGGCGGATCGGCCTCGACGTCGCCGCCACGCGCGTCGCGGTCCAGGGGTTCGGCAACGTTGGCGAGGCGACGGCGCGGCTGCTCCACGACGCGGGAGCGACGATCGTCGGCGTGACCGACGTCGGCGGCGGAGCCTACGCCGCCGGCGGGCTCGACCCCCGGGCGCTCCTCGCGTCGGTGCGCGAGCGCGGCACGATCGCCGGGGCGCCGGGTACGACTCCGATCACGAACGACGAGCTGTTCGCGCTCGACGTCGACGTCCTGGTCCTCGCCGCGCTCGAGGGACAGATCACCGCCGAGAAGGCCGGGACCGTTCGTGCCCGGATCCTCGCGGAGGCCGCCAACGGCCCGACGATGCCCGAGGCCGACCCGATCCTCCGCGCCAACGGCGTCGTCGTCATCCCGGACATCCTGTGCAACGCCGGTGGGGTGGTCGTCAGCTACTTCGAATGGGTCCAGAACCGCGAGGCGCTGTTCTGGACGCTCGACGAGATCAACGGGCGGCTCCGGGAGATCCTGATGCGGGCGGCGGCTGCCGTCCAGGAACGGGCGGTCGCGGACGACATCGATCCGCGGCTCGCGGCGCACGCGATCGCGGTCGAGCGCGTCGCGGACGCCACGAGGCGGCGCGGCCTCTACCCCTGAGCGCGGGCATCCGGCGTATCGTCCACCCTGTCCCGCACGCGAGGAGAGCATGGAGGAGCCCGCGCGGCTCCGGCCCGCGACCGCTGCGGATGCTCCGGCGGTCGCCGGCGTCTGGCTCCGCTCGTTCGACTCGGCCCTGCCCACCGTTCGCCGCCCACACACCGACGACCAGGTGCGGGCGTGGATCGCCTCGGAGGTCGTCGGTGGCCTCGACACCTGGGTCGCCGACGCCGACGGGGTCGTCGTCGGGATGATGGCGCTGGCGCCGGGATGGATCGAGCAGCTCTACGTCGACCCGGACTGGCGCGGGCGCGGGCTCGGGGATCGGTTCGTCGCGCTGGCTAAGGAGCGCCACCCGTCGGGGTTGCAGCTGTGGGCGTTCCAGGTCAACTGGCCGGCCCGGCGGTTCTACGAGCGGCACGGGTTCGTACCGGTCGAGTTCGCGGACGGCTCGCGCAACGCCGAACGCCAGCCGGATGTGCGCTACGAGTGGCGCCCTGATGAGGCGACGTCCGAGCGCGGCCCGTAGCGGGGCAGCCCGAAGGGCGCTGTCGAGCCGTTACTCGACGACCAGGGCCGACGGCAGGTCTTCCGGCTGCGGGTACTGCGGGTTCAGCTCCTCGAGAGTGTCGGCGAGGATCTCGGCCACGGCCAGGTTGCGGAACCACTTGCGGTTGGCCGGGATCACGTACCACGGCGCCCAGTCGGTCGAGCACCTGGTCAGGACGTCCTCGAAGGCGACGATGTAGTCGTCCCAGCGCTTGCGCTCCTCGAGATCGCCGAGGCGGAACTTCCACCGCTTCGCCGGGTCCTGGTAGCGCGCTTCGATCCGCTGCCGCTGCTCGTCGCGATCGATCCACAGGAAGAGCTTGACGATCGTCGTCCCTTCCTCGGCGAGCATCCGCTCCCACGCGTTGATCTGGTCGTAGCGGCGCTCCCACCGCTTGCGCGGGACGAGGCCGTGGACCCGGACGACGAGGACGTCCTCGTAGTGACTCCGGTCGAAGATCGCGATCTCCCCCGACGCCGGCGCTCGCCGGTGGACGCGCCACAGGTAGTCATGGGCTTGCTCGGTCTTGTTGGGGACGTTGAACGACGTCACCGGACAGCCGGCCGGATTCATCGCCCCCATGACGTGCTCGATCGTGCCGCCCTTGCCGGCGGCGTCGATCCCCTGCAGCACGACGAGGACCTTGTGGCGGTGCTCGGCCCACAGCCGCTCCTGGAGGTCACGCAGCCGCTCGAGCCCCCGCGCCAGCTCGAGCGCTGACCCGCCCTTCTCGCGACCGTGGCTGTCCGACGGGTCGATGTCGGCGAGCCGGACCCGTGTCCCGGGCTCCACGCGGAGCGACAAACGAAGCGACGAACGAGGTGACCGGCGATGGGCCATCGGAGCTTCCCCCACATGGGATGGCAAAGGGTCGACGCGTAGAATGACACTCGTCGCCGGCGTGCGACCATCCCTACATCGATCGAGGCTGTCCGATGGCCACCGTAACCGGCGCCAAACCCCATCCGATCTTCCTCGCCGGCCGCTGGGTCGAGTCGCCGGATCCCCTCGAGATCGCGAACCCCGCCGACCCCGAGCGGCCCGCCGGCGCGACGTTCAACGCGACGCCCGAGCAGTACGAGGAGGCGGTCGAAGCCGCGGTCGCCGCCTTCGAGACGACGCGCCACCTGCCTGCCTACGAGCGCGGCGCGATCCTGCGGAACATCTCCAACGGGATCCGGGCGCGACGCGAGGAGATGGGGCGGCTGATCGCCCTCGAGGCGGGAAAGCCGATCCGCGATGCCCTCGTGGAGGTCGACCGCGCGGTCCTCACCTTCCGCCTTGGCGCCGAAGAGGCCGAGCGGATGGTCGGCGAGACGATCCCGCTCGATCTGATGCCGGCGTCGAAGGGCCGGGTCGGGATCACCCGGCGCTTCCCGATCGGCCCGATCGCCGCGATCAGCCCATTCAACTTCCCGCTCAACCTCGCCGCGCACAAGCTGGCGCCGGCGATCGCGTCGGGCAACCCGATCGTCCTGAAGCCGCCGTCCAAGGACCCGCTGACGATGCTGACGGTCGCCGAGATCGTCGAGGAGGCGGGCGCGCCAGCGGGCTCGGTGAGCATCCTGCCGATGACCCGCGAGCTCGGCGACCGGATGGTCGCGGACGACCGGTTCAAGCTGCTGACCTTCACGGGCTCGCCATCGGTCGGCTGGCGGATGAAGGAGCGGGCGGGCAAGAAGAAGGTCGTCCTCGAGCTCGGCGGGAACGCCGGGGTGATCGTCGATCGCTCGGCGGACCTCGACTGGGCCGTGCGGCGGACGCTCGTCGGCGCGTTCGGGTATGCCGGCCAGGTCTGCATCAGCGTCCAGCGAATGTTCGTCCACGAGGACATCTGGGACCCGTTCATGGACCGCTTCGTCGAGGGGGCGAAAACGCTCAAGGTCGGCGACCCGCTCGACCCGCAGACCGACGTCGGGCCGATGGTCGACGCGCACGCCGCGGAGCGGACCCAGCGCTGGGTCGACGAGGCGGTGGCCCTGGGCGGCAAGCTGCTGCTCGGTGGCACGGCCGCCGGGACGTTCTTCCCGCCGACGATCCTGACCGACGTGCCGGTCAGCGCCCAGGTCTGCTCGAACGAGGCCTTCGCGCCGCTCGTCGTCGCCTTCCCGTTCCGCGACTTCGGCGACGCCGTGCGCCAGGTCAACGATTCGATGTTCGGGCTCCAGACCGGCGTCTTCACGAACGACCTCGCGCACGCCTGGACGGGGTTCAACGAGCTCGAGGTCGGCGGGGTGATCGTCAACGACATCCCGACCTACCGGATCGACCACATGCCGTACGGCGGGGTCAAGGATTCCGGGCTCGGCCGGGAGGGCCTCCGCTGGTCCATCGACGACATGACCGAGCTCCGGATCATGGTCCTGGCCTGGCCGCAGTAGACGGGAGAACTGTCCGGAGGACCACCCACGTCACGCCGGTCGCCAGTTTCCCCTGACGGGCGCGCGTTCCACAGCCCGCGACCCGGCAAGCGAGACGACCTCGCGTCGCGTCACACTCCGGGCCATGGACTTCACGCTGACCCCGGACCAGCTCGAGCTGCGCGAGCGCGCGCGGCGGTTCGTCCACGAGGTGCTCCAGCCGCGCGAGGTCGAGTTCGAGCGCGCCGGCGGGCGGGTGCCGCGCGAGTGGGGGATGGAGATCCGCCGCGCCGCGATCGAGGCGAACCTCCACGGCGGCAGCCTGCCGAAGGAGGTCGGCGGGCAGGGTTGGTCGGCGATGGAGCAGGTCGTCGTCCACGAGCAGCTCGGTCAGACGACGGGCGGCCTCTGGTCGTACATCCCGGGTGCCTACAACGCCCTCGTCCACTGCACGCCCGAGCAGCGCCGCCGCTACCTCGACCCGTGCCTTCGCGGCGATCGCTCGGGCAGCTACGCGATCACCGAGCCGAACGCCGGCAGCGACGCCCGGGCCCTCGAGGCGAGGGGGGAGCGTGACGAGGCGACCGGCGAGTGGGTGCTGAACGGCGAGAAATGGTTCGTCACGGGCCCGGACGACACCGATTTCATGATCTTTCACGCGATCGTCCTCGACGGTGATCGGCGCCTCTCGACGCTCTTCCTCGTCGACTACGACACGCCCGGCGTCACCCTCGCGCACGATCCCGACTACACCCACACGTTCGCCGACCGCCACCCGCAGTTCGTCCTCGCCGACGTCCGCGTGCGCGACGACGCGGTGCTCGGCGCGGTCGGCGCGGCCGACGAGCTCACGAACGAATGGTTCGTCGAGGAGCGAATCCACATCGGCGCGCGCTGCACAGGGGCGATGGAGCGGCTGCTGAGCGAAGCGGTCGACTGGGCGGCCGAGCGGGTCCAGTTCGGCAGCCGGATCCTCGACTTCCAGGGCGTCTCGTTTCCGCTCGCCGACTCGGCCGCCGACGCCTCCGCGGCACGCCTCCTCACCCGCGAGGCGGCCTGGCTCTCCGACTGCGGTGCCGACCCGAAGATCGTCCACGCGAAGGCGTCCATCGCGAAGCTCTTTGCGTCGGAGGCCGCGTTCCGCTGCGCCGACCGCGTCGTGCAGGTCTTCGGTGGCCGCGGCTACATGCGGGAAACGGCGGCGGAGCGGTTTTTCCGCGAGCTGCGCGTCGACCGAATCTGGGAAGGGACCTCGGAGATCCAGCGGCTGATCGTGGCGCGCGCGCTCGAAAAGCGCGGCGTCGATCGCGTCATCGGGTAGGCGTGACGACCGATCCGGGCGGGGAGCCGATCGACGTCGGGACGTCGACGATCGACCTTCGACCGCTCTTCGCCCCGCGCTCGATCGCGGTCGTTGGCGCGTCACCGCGGAGCTCGATTGCCCGGACCGTTCGCGACAACCTCCGCGTGACCGGCAGCGCGACCCGCTGCCATTTCGTCAACCCGCGGTACGACGAGCTTCACGACCAGCCCTGCCACCCGTCGCTCGAGGCGCTCCCCGAGCGGCCGGACATCGTCGTCGTCGCGCTCAACCCGCTCCGTGCCGCCGCGGTGACCGAGGAAGCTGCCCGCGCCGGCGTCCCGGCGGTGATCATCCCGGGCGGTGGCGTCGTCGAGGGCGGCGACGCGGCGGCGGCGATGCAGCGCGACGTCGCCCGGATCGCCCGCGACCACGGCCTCGCCCTGGTCGGCCCGAACTGCATGGGCGTGTGGGACCTCACGACCAACGCGTCGGCATACATCGGCGACGTGTCGCCCTACCTGCCGCGGGGCGGCCTCGCGGCGATCGCCCAGTCCGGCTCGGTCACCGACGCGTTCATCCACTCGGGCTCCCGAATCGGGTTCAGCCGGATCATCGGCTGCGGCTCCGAGGTCGCCCTCGACGTCTGCGACTACCTCGCCTACTGCGTCGACGACGCCGCGACGACCGCGGTGATCCTGTTCGTCGAAGGCTTCAAGCGGCCCGAGCGGTTCCTGGCGCTGGCCGACCGTGCGATGGAGCTCGGAAAGCCGATCCTCGCGGTGAAGGTCGGGCGGTCGGCGCACGCGCAGGCGGCCGCGATCGCCCACAGCGGCACGCTTGCCGGCGAGGAGCGGGTGACCGAGGCCGCGCTCGACGCGGCCGGCGTCATCCGGTGTTCGGACCTCGACGCGCTCCTCGAGGCAGCCGAGCTCGTCGAGGGCAGTCGGCGGACGGGGCGGCGGGTCGGCCGCGGCCGGACGGGCGTCGTGACCGTCTCGACCGGGGAGGCGTCGCTCATCGCCGATCTCGCGCCGGCCACCGGCGTCGACCTGCCGCCAGTCCCCGACGCCGCGCGGAACGCGATCCTGCGCGACCTGCCGACGATGGGGTACGTCGCGAACCCGCTCGATCCGTGGGGCGCGGACGATCCGGCGGTGGCGTATCGGGCCGCGTTCGAAGCGCTCGCGGCGTCCGGCGCCTACGACGTCCTCGTCGTCGTCCACGACTTTCCCTACCGGTCGCTGCCGTCCGAGGTCCAGGTCGCGGACACGGTCACGCGTGAGCTGCTGGCCGCGACCGCTGCCCGGCCCGAGGTCCTGCCGGTCTACGTGTCGCTGACGTCGGGCGAGCCGACGCCGGAGACGAAGCGGCTCCTCGACGAGGAGGGCGGCGGGATCCCGATGCTGCGCGGGGCGGTTGAGGCGTTCGGGGCGATCGCGCGGCTCGCCTGGTGGGAGCGGCGGCGGGCGCGGCGACTCGCCGACGGGCCGTGGCGGTCGGAGTGGCCGATGCTCGCCGCGGATCGGACCTCGTGGAGCCGCGAGGGCGGAGCGCTTCCCGCGCGGCGCCCGGACGAGCGGCATGCCCTGTCCGAGGTCGAGAGCCTTGCGTGCCTCGCCGCCGCGGGAGTGCCAGTCGTCGAGCAGCGTCGCGTCGCCGATGCTGGAGGGGCGATCGAGGCGGCGACGAGCCTTGGCTTCCCGGTGGCGCTCAAGGTCGACGCAGCGGGGCTCCCGCACAAGTCGGAGATCGGCGCGGTAAGGCTGGGGCTTGCGGATCGTGCGGCGGTCGAGCGCGCGGCGGCGGAGCTGCTTGAGCTGCCGCTCCCCGTCGGCGCGGCGCGGCGCGGGCTCGTCGTCCAGCGGATGGCTCCAGCCGGCGTCGAGCTGATCGTCGGGCTGCGGCGCGATCCGCAGTTCGGCCCAACCGTCCTCGTCGGTCTCGGCGGCATCTTCGCTGAGGCGCTCGACGACGTCATGATCCGCCTTGCGCCGGTATCGCCGCACGAAGCCCGCTCGATGCTCGATGAGCTGCGCGGCGCACGACTGCTGCACGGCTACCGCGGCACGCCGGCCGTCGACGTCGATGCCGTCGTTGAGCTCATCGTCCGCCTCGGCGCCCTGGCCGACGAGCGGCCCGACTGGCACGAGGTCGACCTCAACCCCGTCATCGTCGGCGCCGCCGGCGCCACGCTCGTCGACGCGCTGATCGTCGTCGAGAGCTGAGCATCCCCGCGTTCGGTCGTCCGACGAGCGACCCAGCGGGTCGCGAGCATCGGCGGGCAGGGGCCGCCGCCGCGTCTACACTCGCCTCATGACCACCACGCGCCGCGCCCGAACTGCCGCCGATCTCGTCGTCGAGTGCCTCGAGGCGGAGGGCTGCGAGTACGTCTTCTCGGTCCCCGGCGAGGAGACGATGGACCTCCTCGACGCGCTCAGCCGCAGCGAGCAGATCCGCCACATCACGACGCGCCACGAGCAGGGCGCCGCGTTCATGGCCGACGTCTACGGACGGCTCACCGGCCGCGCCGCCGTCGCGATGGCGACCCTCGGACCCGGGGCCACGAACCTCGTGACCGGCGTCGCCGACGCGTTCCTCGACCGGGCGCCGATGGTCGCCCTCACGGGCCAGGCGTCCTCGGACAAGCTCCACAAGGAGGCGCACCAGGTCGTCGACATCGTCCGGATGCTCGAGCCGGTGACGAAGTGGAACGTCCGCGTCGGGCGGGTCGACGCGCTGCCCGAGATCGTCAGCAAGGCGTTCCGGGTCGCCGAGCTCGAGAAACCGGGCCCGACGCACATCGAGCTGCCCGAGAACGTCGCAGCCGCCGAGCTCCCCGATGACGTGGGCCGCGCACTCGCCCCGCTGGCGCCGACCGAGCCGTCGTTCCCCGAGCCGACCGACGAGGCGATCGAACGGGCCGCCCGCCTCATCGCGGCATCCGAGCGTCCGATCATCCTCGCCGGCAACGGCGTCCTCCGCCGGCGCGCCGCCGGCGAGCTCCGTGCGCTCGCCCGCGGCCTCCACATCCCGGTTGCCGCGACGTTCATGGGCAAGGGCGCGATCGACGACCGAAGCCACCTGTCGCTCATGGCCGTCGGGCTGCAGGCCCGCGACTATGTCCTGTCGGGCTTCGACCGGTCGGATCTCGTCGTCTCCGTCGGCTACGACCTCGTCGAGTACGCGCCGTCCCGATGGAACCCCGATCGCCGCAAACGGATCGTGCACATCGATACCCAGCCGGCCGAGGTCGATGCCGCGTACCGCCCGGAAGTCGAGCTCATCGGCGACATCGACGGGACGCTGCGTCGTCTGCTCGCCGCGCTGCTGCCGCTCGGGATCGGCGGGCGTGACGCGACAGCACGCCACGCGTCGAAGGAGATTCTCGTCCACGCCGACCTCCGAACCGCGCTGCTCCGCGAGCTCGCGGCGCACGACGCCGATACCGGCTGCCCGATCGCTCCGCAACGGGCGATCGCCGAGCTCCGTCGCGCGCTCGCGCCGGACGACATCGTCGTCTCCGACGTCGGGGCCCACAAGGTCTGGGTCGCCCGGCTGTTCCAGGCCTACGAGCCGAACACCGTGATCATCTCGAATGGGTTCGCCGCGATGGGCATCGCGCTCCCCGGGGCAATCGCCGCGAAGCTCGTCCACCCCGATCGGCGGGTCGTCGCGCTCTGCGGAGACGGCGGCTTCCTGATGAACAGCCAGGAGCTCGAGACGGCGAAGCGGATCGGCGCCGACATCACAGTGGTCATCTGGCGCGATGACGGCTACGGCCTCATCGACTGGAAGCAGCGCAACGAGTTCGGTCGGCCGTTCGCGGTCGAGTTCGGCAACCCGGATTTCGTCGAGTACGCCCGGTCGTTCGGAATCGCCGCGTTCCGCGTGGGTGGAGCGGAGGAGCTCGGCGAGGTGCTCCGGCGAGCGCTCGATACGGACGGTCCGTCCGTTGTCGAGATCCCGATCGACTACCGCGAGAACCTCCGCCTGACGGAACGCCTCGGGGAGCTGACGGCGACCGGCGGCTGACCCGCGGCCGCGTCTCTGGGTCGTCCTGCGTGGCCAGGCGATGCCGCCGAAGGCCGACACGCCGCCGCAACCCCTGCGCTCGCCCCGGCCGACACGCTGAAACTGCCTGCGGGCAACAGTTGCCCCTCAGAGCCGCTCCATACGGAACGGGTCCACGGGGGGAGGGGCGCCTCTACGGCCGAAAGCTCGGTTGCGCCCCGAGGAGGGCTCGTCATTGTGACGATGAACGAGGGCAACGAGGTTCAGTTCAGGGACTGGCTGGCGGTCCAGCTGCGGGCACGCCGCATGTCGCTTCGCCAGTTGGCGCATCGATCCGGGGTCAACGTGTCGACCGTATCCCGGATCGTCCGCGGCGAGCGTCGGCCGACGCTCCGCACGGCCGTCCGCCTGGCGCGCGTCGTGCGCGAGACCGCGGACGAGTCGAGCGCGACCCGGTTCTTCGGGTCGCTGACGGCCGAGAGCCTGGACCCCGTTCGCGAGGTCGAACGGGCGCTCCGCGGCGACGTGGCGCTCGATGACGAGGATGTCCGGCGAGTCATGCAGGTCTACC
>Ga0255338_1006132_pt1 | contig 10466 bp, 7 predicted proteins | sample MeOH1_35cm_T4_19_FD_203715 | JGI IMG/M metagenome (GOLD analysis project Ga0255338, IMG submission 203715) | Sandy soil microbial communities from University of British Columbia, Vancouver, Canada - MeOH1_35cm_T4_195 | ecosystem: Engineered > Artificial ecosystem > Sand microcosm > Unclassified ... | reverse complement strand
TTGCGATTTTCGGCAATGTGGTGATTGCGATTCCAATAGCGATATTGCTTGCCTGGGGCATGCTTCATTACACCGGTCAGCCATTTATCACCCCTGAAAAAGCCCATCAATTGTTGGCGGATATTGATCCTGTCCATAGCGGTGCACCATTCTATGCGGCCATTGCCGGTATCTGCCTGTTTTTATCCGGGCTAATCGCGGGTTACCACGATAATCTGGCTATCTACAATAAAATCCCGCAACGTTTGCGTGCTGTTTCATGGCTGCAAAAACTGCTGGGTAGTGCACGCCTGGAGCGCGTTGCCTGCTACATTGAAAACAACCTGGGTGCGCTGGCGGGTAACTTTTATTTTGGCTGTTTATTAGGCGGCATGAGTGGAATTGGCATATTGCTTGGTCTGCCGATTGATATTCGCCATATCGCATTTTCATCCGCGTTTGTTGGTTTTGCTACCTTCAGTCTGGACTTTATGCTGACATGGCAGGCTGTGGCCTATGCTGCATTAGGTTTGGCGCTGATCGGTTTGGTGAACCTCACAGTCAGTTTTAGCCTGGCGTTATACGTGGCAATGAAATCACGTAAAGTGCGGTTTAACCAGTGGCGTTTATTGATGCGAAGCTTAGCCACGAGGATTAATCAGCACCCCGGTGAATTTATCATGCCGCCTAAAAAGCCCAAAAATGATGAACTCCAGAATGATGCATAAGTTCTAAATTACTTTTCGAACTATATAAATAGCTAACAATTATTATTTATGAATACACACATTTGTTAAAGTATTGTTTTCGGCTCAATCAAAAAAATCGTGTTGATTAGGCCCTTGCGAGTTTAAAAGGAATCTTCATGTCAAACTGGTATCAAGACAACGCCCAATCCATTGGTAACACGCCGTTAATTAAACTGAATCGCGTCACAGACGGTGCTGCGGCCACCGTGCTGGCCAAGATAGAAGGACGCAATCCTGCCTACTCGGTGAAATGCCGCATCGGCGCCGCCATGATCTGGGACGCAGAACAGCGTGGACTGCTGGGGCCGGGCAAAGAAATCGTCGAGCCTACCAGCGGCAACACCGGCATCGCCCTGGCATTTGTTGCCGCTGCACGCGGCATCCCGCTCACACTCACCATGCCGGAAACCATGAGCATCGAACGCCGCAAGTTGCTGGTTGCCTATGGCGCCAAACTGGTACTGACCGAAGGCGCCAAAGGTATGAGCGGCGCCATTGCCAAAGCCGAAGAAATCGCAGCCTCAGACCCCAATCGCTATGTGCTGCTGCAGCAATTCAAAAATCCGGCCAACCCTGCAATTCACGAAAAAACCACTGGCCCGGAAATCTGGGATGCCACCGACGGCAATGTCGATATATTTGTAGCAGGCGTCGGCACCGGCGGCACCATCACCGGCGTTTCCCGCTACCTCAAGAACACCAAAAGCAAACCGGTGGTGACTGTCGCGGTTGAGCCGGCTGCCAGCCCGGTACTCACACAAAAACGTGCCGGTGAAGCACTCAAACCCGCCCCGCATAAAATACAAGGCATCGGTGCCGGTTTTGTGCCGGACACACTGGATCTATCATTAGTGGATGATATTGCCCAGGTCACGAATGAAGAAGCCGTGCTTTATGCCCAACGCCTGACCCGTGAAGAAGGCATACTCTCCGGCATCTCCTGCGGTGCCGCTGTGGCCGTAGCCGTGCGCTATGCCAAACGCCCTGAAAATGCTGGTAAAACGATCGTAGTGATCTTGCCGGATTCAGGTGAGCGTTATTTAAGTTCGATCCTGTTTGAAGGTCTGTTCGATGCACAGGGTATTGCGGTTAAGTAAACGCTTGTTTAAGGGCGTGACCGGATAAGTCGTCATCCCGCGGCCAGATAAGAAATTATAGGGCTCAATAGTCAATGTTATAAGGTAGCGCGATGAGTGCAGAGTTGGTTTTGGTGTTTATAGTGTTGGGTGCATTTGTCGGCGTAATGGCGGGTCTGCTCGGTATCGGTGGCGGCGGTATATTGGTTCCGGTACTGACCACTATTTTTATACATCTCAATTTTCCCATGCACAATGTTGTGCATATTGCGCTTGGCACTTCCATGGCCTGCATTATGGTGACTTCGTTTTCCAGCTTGCGAGCGCATCATGCCAATAGCGCGGTAGTCTGGAGCCTGGTTAAGATAATGTCTCCTGCTATTATTGCGGGTACATTTTTGGCAACATTCCTGGCGGCGCAAATCAGTTCTAAAGCACTGGCAATATTTTTTTCCATTTTCATGGCTTATGTAGCCAGTCAAATGTTCCGCAATAAAAAAATACACGCTGGTTCAGGCCGGGCCGGCAAGATCGAGTTGAGCCTGGTTGCGCTTGGCATTGGCGCAATATCCGCCATGGTATCGATTGGCGGCGGTTCACTCACCGTGCCTTATTTAACCTGGCGTAACCTAGATATCAGGAGGGCAATCGGTACCTCAGCCGCGCTAGGGTTCCCGATTGCTGTCACCGGTACGCTGGGCTATCTCATTAACGGTATTTTAAGCGGTGCTTCAGCCGGATATACATGGGGTTTTGTCTATGTGCCAGCCGTGCTGCTGGTAACGATCTCAAGTTTTTTTACTGCACCGATCGGCGCCAGATTGACGCAGAAGCTGCCGGTTCAAACATTAAAGAGAGTTTTTGGAGTTTTGCTGATAGTTTTGAGTATCAAAATGCTGGTTTCTTTGCTGTAAATCACACGAAGCCGATATTCAACTCGCTTTAACTTTATTCTCTATCAATTGCAGATGACTGGGCGTTGCTGGATCTGCATTAATAAACATCTTCCTGATATCCTGTTCCGAGATCATGCGTTTTGCGATCTGGCCGCAAACGAGTTCACAGAGTTCATAGACGCTGGGGTCCGCAATGCTGTAATAGACACAGTTGCCGCGTGATTCGCGTTTTACTAGATCATATTGGGCAAGCAGCGAAAGGTGTTTTGATACATTAGCCTGCGTGCATCCTGAAATCTCAGTCAGTTGCCCCACGTTCTTTTCACCATCCTGTAGTGCATTCAATACCTTGAGGCGCATTGGTTCTGCTAGCGCTTTGAAATATTTTGCGACATACTCGAGGGAACGATCATTTAGTGCGCTCATACTTTTAATTCCATCAATTATTACTTTACAGATTTAATTATACAGCAATATTACAAGTTGACTATATAACTACATAGTTATATATTATGTAGAAATTAATAAGTAACAAAAATTGCAAAAGGAATATCCACTTGATTCGATTAGATAAGTTAGCGTTGGTGTTCGCAGGGGTCGCCGGCTTTGTGAATCCGGTATGGGCGGAACGTTTGGAAACCACGACTGTAATGCAATCCAGTCAGGAGCAGATGATTACTGTGGAAGGTGTGGTTGAAGCAGTAAAAACCAGCCTTGTGGCACCGCAGGTTTCCGGAAGCATCACTGCCTTGCCGGTAAAAGCGGGTGACCAAGTCAAGGTTGGTCAGCTGTTGGCGCGCATAGATACCCGGTTAGCTACCCAGCAGGCAATGACCAATCAGGCGCAAGTGGCCGCAGCACGCGCGCAGTTGAGTGCAGCACGCCAGGAATACGAGCGTAAAAAACGTTTGTATGAGAAACAATACATCAGCCAGGCAGCATTTGAACGTGCAGAGTCAGACTATAAAACTGCGGAAGCACAGACCAAGGCGCAGCTTGCCCAAACGGGGATGGCCAGCGTGCAGACCAATTTGCATACGATTACAGCGCCTTATGCCGGAATTATTGCCCAAGTCATGACAGAACAGGGCGGCATGGCAATGCCGGGCGAGCCTTTGTTATCAATATACGATCCTAAAGAATTACGTGTGGTGGTAAATGTGCCGCAGAGTCAAATTGCGGCTATTAAAAGTGGTGCGGGCATCAAGGTGCTGGTCCCGGCAGCAATTGAGGCAGAGCATGACCTGATTGCCACACATATTGTGATACTGCCGACGGCGGACCTGGTGACCAATATGATCAAAGTGCGCTTAACCCTGCCGCAGAATCTTTCCAGCGTCAGCCCGGGTATGTTTGCACGTGCCATGTTGCCTGGCAGCCTAGCCAATCTGCAAGGGCAGGTCTATGTGCCGGCAAAGACGGTTATTAAACGTAGTGAATTAATGGCTGTGTATGTCGTGGATGGGCAAGGCAACCCGCAACTGCGGCAAGTAAGGCTTGGGCGCAGGCAGGGCGATAACCTTGAGATTGTTGCCGGTTTGCAGGCCGGTGAAAAAGTGGCGCTTGATCCAATTGCAGCGGCAAACTTTAAAACGAAGAAGCTCTTGAAAAAATAACACGTTAGCTTAAAGAGCCTTTAAACATGCATGATAAAAACACAGAAAATTCAGCCACAGAAAATTCAGGTGGCCTAGGCGTCTCCGGACGTATCGCCAGATATTTCCAGTCGGCGCAGATTACGCCCCTGATAGCACTGGTTGCGCTATTGCTTGGTATGTTTGCCGTGCTGGTGACGCCGCGCGAGGAAGAGCCGCAGATTAACGTTACCATGGCAAATGTGCTGATTCCGTTTCCTGGTGCGTCAGCTAAAAACGTTGAGCAGATGGTAGCTGTGCCTGCCGAGCAGGTGTTGTCACAAATCGCCGATGTCGAGCATGTGACTTCTGTTTCTCGTCCGGGTATGGCGGTTATTACGGTACAGTTTGAAGTGGGTATCGCCCGTACCGAGGCCTTGGTGCGGCTCTATAACACAATCCAATCCAACCAGGATTGGCTGCCCAAAAACCTGGGCGTGGGTGAGCCTATCGTTAAACCCAAAGGCATAGACGATGTACCTATTCTCACTGCCACACTCTATGCAAAAAATAATCAGGACGGCGCGTATGAGCTTGAACGGATTGCCCACGCGCTTGAGGCGGAAATCAAGCATGTGAAAGGGACACGTGAGGTCGTAACGCATGGCGGGCCCGGACGCGCCGTGAATATAGCGCTTGATCCGGTCAAAATGGCTGCCGCCAATGTCACTGTAGAGGATATGCGCAGGGCCTTGCAGTCAGCTAATCTTGGTGCGCCGCTGGGTGAGCTGGTCAGCAATAATCAGGCGGTTGCGGTTGAAGTTGGCAAATATCTTGCCGATGCTAAAGATGTTGCCGAGCTAGTCGTCGGGTTACATGCGGGTCACCCTGTATATCTGGGTGAAGTTGCAGAAGTGACCGACGGTCCACCCCCGGCAGAACGCTATGTCTGGTATGGCGAAGGTAATAGCCATGTAGAGCATCCTGCCGTCACCATCAGTGTGACAAAAAAACCTGGCCAGAATGCAGTGGAAGTAGCCGATGCGGTTATCAAGCAAATTGATAGTCTGCACAATGTACTGATTCCGGCTGGCGTTGAGGTGAAAATCACCAGAAATTACGGTGAGACTGCCAATGAAAAAGCGCAGAAACTGATACAGAAACTGATTTTTGCCACTTCAGCCGTGGTCCTGCTGGTGTTGATTGCTCTTGGGCGCCGCGAGGCTGTAATTGTCGGCACCGCGGTAATCCTGACGTTAACTGCCACCTTGTTTGCTTCGTGGGCCTGGGGGTTCACGCTTAACCGTGTTTCATTGTTTGCGCTGATTTTCTCAATCGGTATTCTGGTCGATGATGCGATTGTGGTCGTGGAAAATATCCACCGTCATATGAAGCTTCACCCAACGGCCACGATGACGGAAATCATTCCTGCGGCTGTTGACGAGGTTGGTGGCCCCACCATCCTTGCGACATTGACAGTGATAGCCGCATTGCTGCCTATGGCTTTCGTGAGCGGGTTGATGGGGCCTTACATGAGCCCGATTCCCATCAATGCAAGTATGGGGATGCTGATTTCTTTGGCGGTGGCTTTTATCGTCACCCCCTGGCTGTCGCGTATCTGGCTGCGCCACGCCCAGCATGAAGACGCCCTTGCACAGCGTATTGCCCCCATATTCGTGCGCATATTCAATCCATTTTTAAGCGATCAGAATGGCAAGAAGAACAGACATAAGCTCGGTTTAGTCGTGCTCGGGCTCATTGTGGTGTCACTTATTCTGCCAGTCGCGCAGCTCGTAGTGATGAAAATGCTGCCGTTTGATAATAAGTCAGAGTTTCAGGTGGTGGTCGATATGCCGGCAGGTACGCCGGCCGAAAGAACGGCGAGTGTATTGCATGCGATGACAGCCTACTTATCCACCGTGCCGGAAGTAACCAATTATCAGGCTTATGTTGGCCTGGCTGCCCCAATCAATTTTAACGGTCTGGTGCGGCAGTATTACTTGAGAGCAGGCGGTGAGCTTGGTGACATTCAGGTGAATCTGGTTGATAAACATCACCGTGATAAACAAAGCCATGTGATAGCGAGCCAGGTAAGGCCGGAGCTGCAAAAGATCGCCCGTAATATGGGTGCGAAAGTGAAAGTGGTAGAAGTTCCGCCAGGGCCGCCGGTGATTTCACCCATAGTGGCGGAGATTTATGGCCCGGATGATGCTGATAGATTGAAACTGGCCAGACAGGTGCGCCAGGTATTTGAGCATACCGAAGGTATTGTTGATACCGATGATAGCGGTATCGCCGATGCTAAAAAAATCGAGCTGGTTGTCGACAGGAAAAAAGCAGCATTGCTGGGGGTGTCACAAGCAGCCATTGTGGCCACGTTGCGTGCAGGTCTTGCCGGAGACGACGTAACTTATCTGTATGATGCGAGCAAATATCCTACAGCCACTCGGCTACGCTTGCCAGTATCAGCACAGGCTGACCTTGAGGAGTTGCTTAAACTCTCGGTTTCAGCATCAGCCGGTAAGCTGGTGCCTATACGTGAACTGGTCACGCTGGAAAACACACTGCGCGACCAGCCTATTTATCACAAAGATCTATTGCCCGTGAATTATGTGATGGGCGATATGGCAGGCAAGCTGGACAGCCCCTTGTATGGCTTGTTTGGCATGCGCAAGGCGGTGAGCGAGATTCCAGTGCCGGGTGAAGGCAAGCTGGGTGAGTTTTTTATCAAGCAGCCGGAAGACAGTCAGCGCGGCTACGCTATTAAATGGGATGGCGAATGGCAGGTCACCTATGAAACATTCCGCGACATGGGGGCGGCTTACGCAGTTGGCCTGATACTGATTTATTTACTGGTTGTTGCGCAGTTCGGTTCGTACCTGACGCCGTTGATTATCATGGCGCCTATCCCGCTCACCATTATCGGCGTAATGCCGGGGCATGCGCTGCTGGGCTCGCAGTTTACCGCCACTTCGATGATCGGCATGATTGCTCTAGCCGGGATTATTGTCAGGAACTCTATCCTGCTAGTGGATTTTATTAATCTGGAGGTTGCCGCAGGTAAACCGTTTAAGGATGCGGTGGTTAGCTCGGCTATTACGCGTGCGCAACCGATTATGCTGACAGCATTTTCTGCGATGCTGGGAGCTTTCTTTATTCTGGATGATCCTATATTTAATGGGCTTGCCATCTCATTGATATTCGGTATTTTTGTTTCAACGGTGCTTACGCTGATAGTGATTCCTTTGCTTTACTTTGTTGCGTACCGCCGTAAATTTGATTAGGAGAAAATAAGATGACTTCGTGGAAACTAGTTCGCGTGATTGCCGGTTTTTTAATTCTGTTATCGCTTGCACTTGGCATGTCGGATAGCCCATTCTATATAAGCCATTACTGGCTGTATTTTACTGCGTTCATTGGCCTCAACCTGTTACAAAGCGGTTTTACCGGCTGGTGCCTGATGGAAAACATCGTACGTAAACTTGGGGTTCCTGCGGGTTGCTAACCATGTTGATGCGTCGCTCAGTTCGATTTTCGATAGTGTTGCTGATGTTGAGTGCAAGCCATGCGCAGGCATTTGATCTGCTGGAAGCCTGGCAGGCTGCGCGCCAGCAAGACCCTTTGTTTGCCTCCGCAAGAGCAGCGGCAGAAGCGGGACGTACAAAAAATCTGCAGGCAAGCGCGTTAAAAAGCCCGCAATTGACATTGAATGCCGGCGCGGCGGGTGTGAGCAACGATAATAAAATTACTGACGCACGCTTTTCCAATGCCCAGTTTATTGGTTCCAGTACCAGCAATAAAGGTACGACAGATTTCCGTACCAAAACTGATGGCGGCCTCGATTTAAACCTGAACCTGCGCGCGGAATATCCATTATATGATGCTACGCGCTCCGGCTCGGTTAAGCAGCTGAATAAACAGGCTGAACTCGCCGAGATGCAGTTAGCTGCGGAAGCGCAGCAGTTGATGCTGCGCGTAGCGCAGGCCTATTTTGATACCTTGCTTGCTGCAGACGTACAGACAGCGCTTAAAGCACAGCAAACTGCAGTGGCGGAAGCGTTGGCAAGTGCAAAAGCGCGTTTTGCCGAAGGCGATGTTGCCATCATTGATACCCATGAAACACAGGCGCGTTATGACATGCTCGCCTCACAAGTGCTGGAGGCCGAAAGTAATCTACAGCTCGCGCGGGAAGCATTGGGTGATATTTCCGGTAACCGGGATGCCGCACTGGCACCGTTGCCAAATAAAGTGGATTTTCAGCGTTATGTCAGCGGCGACATGCAAAGCTGGCTGACGCGTGCACAAAGTAACCATCCGCAAGTGCATATGCAGCAACTGGAGCAGGAAATCGCCCAGGCTGAAACCGGAAAGTTCCAGTCCAGGCATTCACCTGTGCTTAATCTGGTCGCGCAGGCTGGCGGTGAGCGCTTGCAAGGCCTGGGCAGTGGTGATGCTGACCTCACCAATCGCCAATTGAGTCTGGGCGTGCAGATGACCATTCCGCTTTATAGCGGCGGTATGCAGGATGCACGTTACCAGGAAGCGCTTGCCATGGAAGATAAAGCACATAGCCAAACCGATGTTGCGCGGCAAAAGGCCGCACGCGATGCCAGGTCAGCGTGGATGGCAGTGACGGTAGGGCAGGGGCAGGTCAAGGCGCTGGAGCAGGCAGTGCACTCAGCTGAAATCAAGCTGGATTCCACCCGGTTGGGTCGGGATGTAGGCGACCGTACGAACCTGGATGTGCTGAATTCCGAGCAGGAATTGCATAACACGCGTCTTGCGCTTTCCCGTGGCCGTTATCAGGTGTTGCAGGCATTACTTAATCTTTCGGCGGCGGCAGGTGAGCTCGATGAAGCGCGTTTACAGGAAATTAACCAGATCTTTAGTCAGTAGTTTTCATGAAGTGGTAGCAAGCGGTTACTTTAAATTAGCCTGATTTAAAGTAACCCGTACAACAGAGGAGAATTTAAATGGCACATATCGTAATAATGGGCGCAGGTATTGGTGGTATGCCAACTGCTTATGAGCTTAAAGCAAAGCTTGGCAACCAACACCAGATTACCGTCGTCAATGCGGTTGATTACTTTCAGTTTGTGCCCTCCAACCCGTGGCTGGCTGTTGGCTGGAGTAAGCGTGAGAAAATCACTTTCCCGATACGTCCATACCTGGAGAAAAAGGGCATTAATTTTATCGCCCAGCCTGTCAGCAAGATTGATGCCGAGCAGAATAAGCTGCAACTGGCGAATGGTGACTCATTAAGTTACGATTATCTGGTGATTACCACCGGGCCTAAACTGTCATTTGATGAAGTTTCAGGTTCAGGCCCTAACGGTGGTTATACGCATTCAATCTGTACCGTAGATCACGCAGAGGAATCTTGGGCCGCTTACCAGGAATTTATTAAAGATCCAGGACCGGTAATTATTGGCGCCATGCCGGGAGCAAGCTGCTTTGGCCCGGCCTATGAATACACCTTTATTGTGAATAAGGATTTGCGTAAGCGGAAAATACGCAACAAAGTGCCTATCACTTATGTGACGAGCGAACCTTATATCGGGCATCTGGGTTTAGGCGGCGTGGGCGATTCCAAAGGCATGCTGGAATCAGAATACCGCAGCAACGATGTTAAATGGATTACCAATGCCAAAGTGACAAAAGTCGAAGCGGGCAAAATGTTTGTGACCGAGCATGACCTCAACGGCAATGTAGTGAAAGAGCATGAGCTGCCCTTTAAATACTCGATGATGCTGCCGGCATTTAAAGGCGTAGACCCGGTTGCTGCAGTAGAAGGCTTGTGTAACCCAAGAGGTTTTGTGCTGATTGATGAACATCAGCGCAGTAAAAAGTACCGTAATATTTTTGCCGCTGGCGTTTGTGTTGCGATTCCACCGGTAGAAGTCACACCAATTCCTACCGGTGCGCCTAAAACAGGTTACATGATTGAATCCATGGTGACCGCCATCGTGCACAACATCACCGCTGAGCTGACTGGCAAGGCGGCCGACGCGAAGGCAACCTGGAATGCGATTTGCCTGGCGGATATGGGTGACACCGGGGCGGTCTTTGTTGCCTTGCCGCAAATTCCGCCACGCAACTGGAACTGGATGAAGAAAGGCAAGTGGGTGCATTATGCAAAAATCGCCTTTGAAAAATACTTTATGTACAAGATGAAAAAAGGCACCTCAGAGC
>Ga0255338_1006131_pt1 | contig 10467 bp, 7 predicted proteins | sample MeOH1_35cm_T4_19_FD_203715 | JGI IMG/M metagenome (GOLD analysis project Ga0255338, IMG submission 203715) | Sandy soil microbial communities from University of British Columbia, Vancouver, Canada - MeOH1_35cm_T4_195 | ecosystem: Engineered > Artificial ecosystem > Sand microcosm > Unclassified ... | reverse complement strand
TGCTGTCGCAGTCTCCATCTCGATGGCTCGATCACCTCGCTCCTTGGGCTGCAATTCCACCTTTACGCAACCAAGCCATCAATGCCTGCACGCCAAGATAAAATGCGGGGAAACCTCAGGGTCTGTCCCTGAGGTTTCCCCCGCACGTGGCATTGATCTATATACCGTCGCCTGGTTCAGGATGACTTCTCAGCGTCCAGCGCTTTTCGGAATCTTGCTCGACAACCCCCTCATTCTCCATTAACGCTAATAGAGTTCTTGGAATATGTCCCTCGTGTCCTACGTGTCCAGCATAGATGCCGAGGATTCGACCGATATCAGCATTACGCAACCCCTCCGCTGGTCCGCATTTTATGACTATGTATATCGCTGCTTTCAGCTCAGCGAGTGCGCGCTGCGCGGTTAAATATGCCTCCTCCATAGTTCACTCCCTCTTAGCAGGTTGATGCGACCAGGCTTGGCTAGGTGTCGTGTATATCGAAGGCCTCACGCACAAGTGCTTCAGAATGTTTCAACTCGTCCTCCGTCATCCATGCGAAGTGTGATTGCCGCTTGACCTTGGAAAGATGACCTGCGTTTTGGTGAACCAATCGAATAAATAGATCGAGGCTGTGGCCCGGCCAATCCAGAGTTCCCTTCAGGACGCGGTGCGCCTTGTCAAAGCCCAGCAAGAACGAAATCTCCTGTTCTAAGTCGTGAGTTATCGTTCGGTCGAGTGCCCAATACAAGAATGACGCTTGAGCCGTGCCGTCAAAGTAGCGGAAGTAAAGCGCCTCGTTGCCCTTTGCTGGCGCATTTCCGTCAGGATCATATTTGGTAAGCGCCTGTAGTGGTTTGGAGAAGGACTCAAGTGCGCTTACGTATTGATCTAGGTTGGCCAAGATCACGGCCGAAACTGGGAGTACGATTCCTTTTGGTGTGAATCCGCTGTTTGACAATACATCATGAATGAGGAAGCGATGCAAACGTCCATTGCCATCCATGAAGGGGTGGATAAAGACGAAGCCAAATGCAAGCGATGCGGCGGCGATGACGGGATCTACTTTTCCCGGATTAGTTCGGATGGTCTCCGAGAAATCCACCAAGCCATGCATGAGATCCGGAACATCCTCGGGCCGCGGTGGAACAAAATCGACTTTCTTTCTGTATCCTAGGTCTTGGCCCACCCATACTTGCGCAGTACGGTATGAAAACTCGACGAAGCGCGGATCCACAATGGCATTTTGCAGTTTTACAAACCGCTCGTCAGACAGTGGGGTTCCGGATTCAGCATCCCTTAGAAGATCTGCGAATCGCTTTGCGCGATCCGCGCTTGGTTTCTCGCGCTCAACTTCGAAAGATGAATGCGTTTCTTTTAGATATAGGAAGGCGGCCGCCCTTCGAAGCAGGTCCGGATCGTACTTTGAAATTGTTTCATGCGTGCGCCGTTTGAGGTCCTTCTGAATCATTCCTTCTATAGCCGGCGTTCTCCGTACCATCGGGCAAAACCGCCGATTACCTGGCAAGTTGTCTATCACGCGGAATTTTCCGTTGCGATTCCCTTCGGACAAGCCGAACTGATGTGATTTGTCCACCACGGGTATGTAAGCTGCCCGCTGCGCCACTGAGGCGTTGATCTTTTCTTCGGTGAGCCATTCGTACAGATACCCGAGTCGACGGGCGAAGACCGATTCCGGCTTATCAGCGATCGCCTTTTCTATCTCAGCTGGGCCGGTTTTTTTGAAGAGGAGAGCAAGAACCTCTAGATTTATACCTTCATACCGCAATGCAAACTGTAGATGACCGAAAAGGGTTGCTTGGGGGCGATACGTGGGCTGAAACTCAAGGAACTGTGTTCCATGTTGGTCGGCCGTATGTCGGCCCCTAACTGCGGAATCAATAACAGCAATTACGCCTTGCGGGCGAGTTAACAACTGGTATCGCTCAATGAGGTGGGCGTAGCCCGCCAGTTCTCTAGCCATCAGCCCCTCCAAAATCGGCCTGGTGCATCCAAAAAAACACCGGGTGGGGCGAGTATATCAAAAAAATGCCCGCGACGTTGATTTATGGATAAAATCGTGGTTTACGGGCTATTTGTAGATCTACCAGGCCGATTTTGGACGAGCACCCACGCCCGGATCGGGTTACCTATACATTTATGGCGGATATTGTTGACAAGGCAACCCGGTCGAAAATGATGTCCGGTATTCGAAGTACGGACACACTTCCAGAGCGCACTGTTCGAAAGCACTTGCACGCCGCAGGACTGCGCTACCGACTACACGTCCGCGACCTTATCGCCAAGCCTGACATTGTCCTCCCAAGCCGCCGAATCGTGATTTTTGTTCATGGGTGCTTTTGGCACCGCCACCCCAACTGCAAGTTTGCGTACATGCCGAAAAGCAGAGAAGATTTTTGGAGAAAAAAGTTTGCTTCGAACGTCGCGCGAGATAAATCCGTCTGCCGCAAATTAGCTAACGCCGGCTGGCGAGTAATAATCGTCTGGGAGTGCCAAGTTAGGGACTCGAAAGTCATGGCAAATCTCGTGAAGCGAATCTCCGCCGTGCCAAAACGAAAGAACTAGTCCGCCGGAAAGTCTTTGACGTCCGTGGCAACGAGTAATCCTTCCTGACCAGCAAGATTTACGTCGTACTCGACATGCACGACGCCAGCGGACAGGGCAGGCTCAAACTGCTCCTCGGTAATCCTCGGAAAGCTGCCCTCTACTCTATATAGGCCCTCGCGTACCGTCCGCAGCCTAACGGTGTCGTATTCTTTCCTATGGACGTCTGTATACCCGGCCGCCACTAATGCTGCCTCCAAGCGAGCAGCAGCGACGTCATTAACGCTTGCCGCGACCCGGCAGCTATCGATAAGGGCGGGGAGATTCCTTAGAGCGCCGCCTTCATCACGTAGTTGAAGGCTAAAAAGAAGGAGTTCACCACTTTCTGGCGGGGCGAGCTGCTCAATTCCATTGATTCGATGAACGATGCCCCTAACACTTGTTGTGCCCTTTACTTCAACCGATCGTCCGGCCCACTCGAAATCATGGCGGGCGCCAAATGGTCCACGCCATCGTGCAATCGCTTCGTCTATCGCGACGCGTTCAATCAACCAAAAGCGCAGAAACCACAGCTCCGCGTAAAGCCCAATCTGTTCAGATTTAGTGAGAACATTCCTTGGGGCACGGGCCCAAAATCGGCGCCATTTTGCAAGGACGCTCCGTACGCTTTCTGCAGCGGTTTGTCTTCCTTCGGCCAATCGAAGGGCAATCTCACCGCCGATTAGGTCGAGTGCGTCGTGACCGGTAGGATCTTGGCAAGTAAGGTCGATATGTCGGAGGGTCGGGTGGCCGCTTACACGCAGATCTCGAGTTGTCACGGCAATGCCGCGACTGTCCAAGTCGTCTATCCCCTCATCGAGAGACTCCAACCGGATGAGAATATGTCTGCGACCATCGGCATCAACGGCGGCCAGTACGACCGATGATCGCTCCGGAACGGCCAAGCGAGCGACAAGTGCGTCCCCGCGGGGAGGAGCAGCCTCTAGGCGGGCCCAGACGACCTGCTCAATAGGCGTTATTCGACCGGTCTCCAACCCGCAGTGCCTTCCAAATAAGCCTCTACCCGCTGTTGACGGCTAGACCGCGGGAACGAGATCGCAAAGCCAATCAGATCGCGGGCCCTAGGATCGTCTGGATCGGAATAGATTGGGCGGCGATTGCGCCCTTCCGATGTTCCTACGCCGGAGTACTTGCTAATGGGGTAGAGGATAAGTAGGGCTTCTTCCGGCAATCGCGCTCCTCGTGCGGCCCGACCGCGGCTTGTCCCAGAGGCCAATAAGCGCTCCATCTCCTGAAGCTGCGTGTCAGTGAGACCCAGCGATTCATCGTCCGGATCTGTAATGACGCCGAGAGAGTCGCTCTCTCCTAGTCGAGAACGACTGACTTGTGCGACAGGCCCGCCCGGCAGATGCCAATCCGCAACGCCCAGAACAGGATCTCTAGTGCTCCTACCGCGCACGCCGACTGTCCAACGTATCAGTTCACCGTTATCACTCAGACGTTCGATGTACGCAGTGATTAGGGAAATTGACAAAGTCCGGGTCTCTTCATCCAGGCGAAAGGAATTTAGGAATGTCAAGATGGGCCGGACCGGTACCTGCGTCCATACGGGCCCTTTTGCGTCTGACACATTCAAGTCCGGCCGGCCTAACTGTCGCAGAAAATCAATAACGGCCAAGCGATTTGCTTCACATTGAACGGCCAGATCATCCAAGCGCCGCAGCGGAAACTTGAATGTCTGCTCCAAGTTCAGCGCGTAGCTCTGTGCAATGGTAGTAGACGAAGCAAATCGCCGCTTCAATGGGTTAGTTACTTGCATTGCTGGGTGCTGCCATATGCGCATGCCCACTTGATATGGCGTCAGACCTTGGTTCTCGTAAACGGTAATATCTTCTCGCAACCTGTGCTCGACAAACGCCAAGTCACTAAACCAGCCAGCCAGTTCTGCTGTCGTCCAAATTCTCGTCAAGTCTTCGAAACCGTTGCGGTATCCAAACCAGCGGCCCATTTGCATCAAAGTGTCATAAGTAGCACTTCGCCTAACAAAGTAGCTGATAAGTAATCCTTCCAACGTAAGACCACGCGATAAGCGGTTGCCGCCCACCGCAACCGCCTTGAGGTTGGGCTCGCGCTCGTAATCGAGCACATCGCCCGTCGCGCTGTTCACCTCTTTGACATGGACAGCCTCCAAGAAAGGGCCAATATGCGGCTCTATTCCCTCAAAACCGACCTCTCGCTCAGGATGAACCTCCGAAATTACGGGCCTGAACTCGCTGGTCCATAGAGCCATCAAACGGTCGCGTATACCGTGGCCTCGCTGATACCGCCATTCGTCGCGTATTTCCGCAAAGCGTGCAGCTAACTGCGCGCCTATATGAGCTTGGGTCGCGATAAGTTGACTGGTATGCACAAGCATCGTTGCCGGCGCTGAAGCGTCGCCACGCTGAGCGCGCGCAGCACCGGCGAGCACAAAGGCTTCTAACGCGGAGATTAGTGATGGCGGGAGCGTACCGTGTTCGAGGTACGCTATGTCTTCATCTGGAACGTTGCGAATGACATCAAGTGCATCTGCAGTCGCGCCACTACTCGGATCGAATCGGCCGAAAATATCCTCCGCGCCGAAGTATCCCGGCGGTCTCGGCAGGTCGATGATGAAATCCTTGGGATAAAGATCATTACCCACGTGTGGATCAGACGCATCGTGAGGAATGAGAATGTTAGCGAAGGGAGTCGCCGTATAAGCAACATACGCTCGTCGGTCAAACTTCCGCAGCAGATCCCGGATAAGTCCATTGATGACAGATGGTGGCTCGTAATCCGGGTCGAAAGGTCCATCCTCAGTTTGGTATGTCCCCCTCGTGTCGACGCTAGCTTGGTCGGCCTCATCATCGATGACCAGCATCGGAAGCGTGCGCCGTACCTCTATTGGAGCGTCATCGAGCCACCTTAGTAAACGACGAAGTACCGGGCCGTTTTTCTTTATTACAAGCAAAACCGGTTGAGAACCCTGCAGCGCTGCATGATTTGCAAAGCCAGGCTGAAAATCTCCGGCCAAATCCTCTCTCGTGAACTCGTGCCACTGTTGCCCTAATGGCGGCAAACGCACCGAGTTAGCTCGGCCCTCTGGATATCCGACTAGCTCTCGCTTAAGTCGAATGTTTGTCTGTCGTCTCAGTCCGTTATCTATCCCTGACAGCACTATGACCAATCGGTACCCCGCGTCTGTCGCCTTGGCTATCAGCGCAGTAAAGTTGGCAGTCTTCCCACTTTGGACAAATCCGAGCACAAGGCCTCGGATGTCGAATGTCGGAGTGACAGGCGTTGCCAGCTGACGAAGAATTCGGTCTGAACTGTCGTCCAGTGAACGAATTGTTGCGGACTGCCAACCCTTTACGGTGATGAGATAGTTGCGGAGGGTCGGCCAGTAATACCAGTTCGAGCGGTCAACCGAAGCCAGCCAATCTTCACGGTTCGCATCTGCGATGATGCTTCGCGCTGGGACGAGTTCAATATTCGCATCGCGTTCTAGCTCGTCGCGCACGAATTGCTGATGGGCCTCAGGTATGAGTCCCGTAGCGAAGATGGCGTCGATGGAGTAGCCGAGGTCCGCCAGCGATTGGGCGGTTCGAAGAGCGCGCTGTTGTTCTATGTCCATGCTTTCCTACACCGCATCCGCGAGTCGGAGCTTAGCGACGACCGTCTGTACAGCAGCTCGTTCTTTCGGGTCTGCGACGGCCATTGCTCTACGCGCCCATTCATCCAGCGTCAGTAGCTCCCCTGCCCGCCCGCGTGTTGCCGAAGTACGCGCAGATCCCAAAGTCTTCGTACCGGATGTGGTACCACCATCGTCTGGAGTGCCAGGAACATTGCCGCCTCGTTTTGCGGCCTTTCGACCATATGTTTCTCGAGCGAGCTTAATCATTGGGCCAACGGCGTCGCGGATTGCGTCTTTCAGCTGTCCGGGCAGTTGGACCCTCATTTTTGCGACATTGATCTTGAACGCTTCGTCCAGCGCCGGCAGAAAGTGGATAGCAACACGGGCAAGCTTTGTGTGCTCGTCGGCAGTACGCAAACCACTCCACCCCCCGCTTTGAATCATGCGCCCCGCCCTGTAGATGTATAAGCCCTGCTGCTGATTCCAGTTTGCCGGCCCGCTTGCCATGCGGAATGCGTCTTGGCTGCTAAAGTTGTCTTGATGCGGCAGTACGTAAGGTTCTATGTTGATTGCTTCGGTAACGATGTCCCCAGAGTCGAGCTCGTAATCTAGTTTCAGTCTTATTGGGGACAGTTGCTTGGTTTTCGGCTCATCACGACAGAAGGGATCCCACGGTCTAACCGTGTTTCCATTTACCAAGATTTTGAGCTTGCGACCGCGCACTTCACCAGCCAGAAAACGATGGAATACCATGCCAAGATGCTCTTCCACGTCTCGGCACATTTGGAACAAACGTTTCCTAGCCGCCTCACCGTAGGGATGTCTATAGCCAAGAATCCGGTCGAGTCGCTGCCAAAGGACAACGGTCCCAGTCGTCTCCTTAAGAGGCAACCTAATCGCCGGCGCGACCCCGTCCCGATCGACGGGTAAGATCTCCCACTTGTTAGTTCGCTCAATATGGTTCAAGTCCCAGCAATAGGCGCTTATGTCTGCGCGTTCTTTATTCCATCGACTAGCCACACACAGTTTTTGACATTGACTCATGGATGCCGTCTTGAGTCCCAGCCCGAACTTCCCCAGATCATCTTCGCGGTATTGCCGCTCAGCGCCGTACCGCAACGCCTCGCGTAATTCTTCGGGACGCATGCCTGTGCCGTTGTCCGCAATCCGGATCCAAGAATCGTCGGCTTCGAACTCCACATCTATGGCGACGGTCGTAGCCCCCGCCTCAATAGAGTTGTCCACTACGTCTGCGACCGCTTGGGCGAAGTCATATCCCATGTCACGCAGGGACTTTATCAACCGCTTTGCTGAAGGAATTACCTCAATGCCCGCCATTCCGATCTCCCAGATTCCACAGCGCACCTGCGCGATAGGCGTCTGAACAGTAATAGTCGTCTAAGGAAATAGCTCCGGACTGAAGTCGCCGCCGGGCCTCCGTCGCAACCGGCACTAGGCTGACCGGCCACCCACTTAACTTGAAGACAGGTGAAAAGATGCGTACTACGGACTTATCCGATACCGCGATCTCCGCGACACGAGACTTACGCTTTCCGTTTGCAACGGCGCTATCTGGGTGCAGCTGGTTGTGAAGGAAGCCAATTGCGAACCAAGCGCGCAAAAACTCCTGTCTACTCAGCGCGCCTAGATCCTTAGGACCAATGTTCATGATGGGCCTTAGACATTCCAGCGCCTGCGCCGGCTCTCTAGGAATGTGCTGCAGGGCCGAATGACGATCAGTTGGTGCCAGATACGCTTGGATGGCGCGGCCCACGGCCTTTCCCACCAAGGGCGGTACAGCATTTCCTATGAGCCTGAACGAATGGGTCCGCGCTTCTGGGAATTCAAACCAATCGGGAAAGCTCTGCACGCGCGCCGCCTCTCTCGGCGACAAAGACCGGCTTTGTGTCGGATGAATGAACATCAGCCCATCCTTGCTAAGGTGGGCAACAATCGTCGAGCACAAACGATTGCGATGCTGACGGGTGAAGCGATCCTTGAAGTTTAGGCGATCGTACGGAAATTCCATCTTTTCGCCGCGAGCAATCGCCTGAGCTGCGTGCTCTCCTTCGCGGAGACGGGCAAAGTCCCTGAGGTCACGCCCGCTATGCGGCCGAGCGACGTGCGCTGTTAAGGTTCGAGCTTTTGGCACTTCAAGCACTTCTCTCAGGTACCAATCACCGTAATTGCTCACATGCGCTGCTCGGCGCGTCATATCGTATTCAGCGACGTGCGTTCCTTCGCCGGCGGCTAAGGACGGTAAATCGCCGATTGCTTCCCAAAGCGACGTTTCTTTTCGCTTTGTATCGGCACCATGCGTCGGCCGCATGTATAGGCGACCCGCAAAGATCGGCAGCTCGCGCCGTGTTCCGATAATGAGTTGACGGATTCGTTTTTGCGGAACCCCAAAATGCCATCCGGAGATTTCCTCGGCATGCACACGGTAGCCCAAAGCCCTCGCGTCTACCTGAACCTTTGCGAAGTATTTCCCACCAGCAGCGCTACGGATTCCCGGCACGTTTTCCATCACAAAAACTGAGGGCTGAAAATAAGCTACGTAGGCAAGAAAGTATTTATAGAGCTGTCTTCGACTGTCTTGCTTCAGTCGTTCACCATGATTAGCACCGTCGACTTGTCGAGCGGTACTGAAGCCTTGGCACGGCGGGCCGCCGATCACTACGTCGACTCGAACATCTTTCTTCAGAGCACTCCTCAACATCACATCCAGATGTTCCGGCTTGAAGGTGCGGAGGTTCTTTCTAGCAACGACGGGTATGCTTGGAAGATTTCGTTGGATAGTCCAAATCGCCATCGGATCATTGTCTATAGCGGCCAGAGTCTGAAAACCGGCCTGCTCCATGCCTAAAGCCAATCCCCCACAACCACTAAACAGATCGATAACCGTGAGATTTTTCATGCGCTCTTTTACTTTGTAGAATCGGGTCGTGCGGCATGAAGAATGATACCGCGACGTTTAGCCGCCCGTAGTGAAACACGATGTTTTTGAGGCCAGTCGCCGGCCAATGGCGTTTCGCGTTGAGCCGGGAGCGCACGAGCTTTTCGATGCCCCCCAGCCGGCCCTCGTAGTAGATCTCGTTGCACGGACGACGGCTTCCAAGCCCTCATTGATCAGCCCCGGCAACCGCCGCTCGCAGCACCGGTGCCTGAGCCCGGCATGCTCGCTCTCGCCTTGAGTGGCGCTGCAGTCTTCGGCGTTGGGCGTCTCAAGAGAAGTTCGTGACGCGCTACCGGGTGATAACTACCAACGCCGCTCACGACCACGCCTCTATGCGGTTCGTCGCTTCAATGATTAGTCTTTTGCTGATGGCCGCAAGATTATCAGCAGTGATGTGTCGCCTGAGGTACAACGCCGACCGCGTCTTCAACTCCAACCTCTTACACACCAGATACGCCACCGCTTCCGCTTCCATCTCCCGCTGCTGTTTCGTCAGCGTCCCCGACCGGTCGGGCCAGAAACCTTCCGGGTGCGCGCCGACGTGGCCACAGTAGATGTGGCCGAGTTCGTGCGCGAGTGTCGCGAAGCGGGCGTTGACGGCCTGGGTTTCGTTGATCATCACGAGCCAGCAATGGCGGCGCGTGCGCGCGACGCTGGTGGAGGCATTCGCGGTGTGATGCAGCACGCCAGCAAGACCGGCGTTGACGTCGCTCCAGCGGCTGGTGAGCTCGACTTTCACGCCGAGGCGATCGGCCGTCGCGGTGGTGTGACTCCAGCTCGCGCCGGGCACCGCGCCGAGCACGGCGAACGGATCGGTGTTGTGCGACGGAACGTCCTTGCCGTACGTGTCGTTCAACTCATAGACCCAGCGCACAGGCGCGAACGGCCACAGGATCGCGATCGGAATCGCGCCGGGCTTCACGAAGCGACCGACGAGCTGCCACTGCTCGCGCGAGCCGACGGCGGTCGCGCCAGGGCGCTGCGTTTCGATCAGCATCGCGTTGAACGCGGAGTAGCGGTTGAAGCGGCGCACGAACGCGAGGAATTCGTCGAAGACTTCGACGCCGCGCAGGCGAATGGAGTCGTGGAAGAGCGAATCGATCGCTTCCATGCTCTCGCGGATGTGGCGCAGGCGCGTGGCGGATTGCTTGCCGCCGGACAGGTCGTGGAAAAGCTCGGCCTGGAAGACGGCCTGCTCGCCGATGGCGAGCAGGCGCGGGTCTTTGCGGAACGACGAGCACCGGGCAACGCGGGGTTTCGGCGCGATGACCCCAACCATCACAGTGGCTTACGCTTCGACGGGCCGCCGAACAA
>Ga0255338_1006130_pt1 | contig 10467 bp, 6 predicted proteins | sample MeOH1_35cm_T4_19_FD_203715 | JGI IMG/M metagenome (GOLD analysis project Ga0255338, IMG submission 203715) | Sandy soil microbial communities from University of British Columbia, Vancouver, Canada - MeOH1_35cm_T4_195 | ecosystem: Engineered > Artificial ecosystem > Sand microcosm > Unclassified ... | reverse complement strand
GCTAGGCGCGAGTTTAACGTTTTCATTGCTATGGCGCTTTCAGTGCGGGGCATCAGCATTATCCGGTCTGAGTCTGGCTGTAGGCATAGCGCTCATGCGCAGCCTGCATGAGTCAGGCATTAGCAGTTCACAACTTAAATGGCCAAATGACGTGCTCATTAACCGTGAAAAACTGGCGGGTATCCTGATTGAATTACAAGGTGACATGGAGGGACCAAGTACCGCAGTCATCGGCATGGGCATCAATTTGAACTTACCCGACAACCTGAAACAGCAGATTGACCAGCCAGTGACTGACTTAGCCAGTGCGGCTGACCACATAATTAATCCCAACCACTTGTTAGCTTCATTACTCAAGCATCTGACCAATATACTGCTTGCATTCGAACAAGGCGGCTTTGCGGTCTTACGCGAAGAATGGACGCAACACCACGCTTATCATGAGCAGAATGTGCGCATGCTGATGCCGGATGGCCGCGAAATACATGGCGTGGTGCATGGCATTACAGAAGACGGCAGCCTGCTGGTAACAACAGCAGAAGGTCTGCAGCGTTTTATTTCCGGCGAAATCAGCCTGCGCGGAACGTAGATTCCAAGCAAGTTTGCAGGCTTAAGCTTCTATGAACAATGCAGAGAAACCCGCATCGGGCATAAGCCCAAAACACTTGGTGATAGAATGCAGTTATTAATAGCATAATGCTTCAAATCATTGCATACTTTTAAATAATAAATTCTTGATATTTTTAGCCATTTTATCGGCACTCACAAGCGCCGGAAATATGACAAACTACCACAGTTCTTGAATAGATAACTTCTAAAAATATGCTTTTAACTATTGACGCCGGAAATACCAGAACCAAGTGGGCGATATTTGACCGTCATGGTGAAGTCACCCGGCATGGCGCATGCGTGAATGATCAGCTGTCCAGCATTGACCTCAGCCCGGAACCGTTAGGCTATCAACGCGTAATTATCTCCAACGTTGCCGGCAACACACACGCCTTAAGACTTGAGAATTTTCTGTCGGCACATCATCTACCAGTGATATGGGTAAAAGCCAGCAATGAAGCATGCAATGTCATCAATAGCTATATTGATGCCGAGACCTTAGGTACTGATCGCTGGGCCGCACTGATTGCAGCTTGGCACATCAAGCACGCCGCATGTGTAGTAGTCAATGCAGGCACTGCCGTTACCGTTGATGCTTTACACAAACAGCCCGGAAATAATCAGCAGGGCGAGTTTCTTGGCGGCATGATACTGCCTGGATTAAACCTGATGCAAACTAGCCTTGGTCTTTCCACAGCACAACTGCCGGTTCAGGCTAGGATGCCGGATTTCAGCGAGAGTACATTCGCAGATATTTTTGCAAAATCTACAATTCAGGCGATTAATACCGGGACTATACATGCGATCATCGGCGCAATTGAACATATGGCAAACGCATTGGAAGCCAAATGCGGGCAAACCCCCTTCATAGTAATAAGCGGCGGTGATGCTGCGTTAATTCAAAATTACCTTACTGACGCCGTGACAAACCCAACCGTAATCGTTGATAATCTGGTTTTAAAAGGCTTGTACCTGCTGGAACGCTCCGAACAATAAAATTATTATAAAGTGACGCGCAATGAAACGTTTTTTTTGGCTGTTAGTCTTCATTAACCTTGGCCTGCTTGCCTACTTCAACATTGGCTTTATATTGCCCGGCAAACCAGAAATTAAACTGACAGAAATTAACCCGGATAAAATTAAACTGCTATCGCAGGCAGAGATTGATACCCTGCCAAAGAAAACACCATCATTACCACCCCCAGCTAGAATTGAACCTCAGCCAGTTGCAATGTGTTTTGAATGGGGAATATTCTCTGATGCCAGCCTGGTCAAAGCGCAAAACGCATTAGCTAAAATGACGCTTCAAGCCACCGCAAAAGCAGAAAATTCAAATCAACCCAAGCGGTACTGGGTTTATCTACCTCCGGTCAAAACTATTGCTGATGCGCAAAAAAAAGCTGCCGAGCTCAAAGAACTGGGCGTTGAAGACCTGTTTGTAGTGCAAGAGGATAAATGGAAAAACGCAATTTCATTCGGTATTTTTGAAGACGAAGTACTGGCTGAAAAATTAGTACGGGAACTACGAACAAAAGGCATCAAGAATGTTGAGAAAATCCTGCGTACTCACGGCAAAGGTCAACACAGCCTGCTGCTCGGCAGTATAAACGAGAACGAAATTACAGAACTCAAAAAGCTAAAACCTGACTTTCCAGCAGCAGAGTTGAAAGAAGTAAGTTGTAACTAAATAATCCCAAATACACGGTATATAAACGGCTTTTTGCCACACCTACACCGTGTGCTGCGGACAATGTTCACTGCGATAAAGCACCAGACTAAATACTTCTTCCAGACATACACTGGCGCACTTGATTTCATGGGCACTATCAGGCAGTAAAGACAGGGTCTGTATAACCCCTGTCTTTTGGCATGCGCCGTGTGAGCGCAGTTTATTAACGTTTTTTGATGTAAAGGTCAGTAATCGTGCCCTCTTTCATCTCGGCTGCAAAACACACAGTTTCAGATAAAGTCGGGTGAGCATGGATAGTGAGACCTAAATCATGTGCATCGGCACCCATTTCAATCGCCAATACAGCTTCCGCCAATAATTCACCTGCATTTACACCAACGATACCAGCACCAATTACGCGATGCGTTTCTTTATCGAATATCAGTTTGGTTGCACCTTCGGTACGTGCAATAGAAAGCGCACGTCCACTGGCCGCCCAAGGGAAGCTGGCTTTTTCAATGGCGATGCCTTTGGCTTTTGCTTCAGTCTCCGTTACGCCTACCCAAGCCACTTCTGGATCGGTATAAGCCACTGACGGAATTACTGATGCAACGAATTCAACTTTTTCACCTTCGATGACTTCTGCGGCTACTTTAGCTTCATGCGTTGCCTTGTGCGCAAGCATCGGCTGGCCGACAATATCGCCAATCGCAAAAATATGCGGCACGTTGGTGCGCATTTGTTTATCTACGGCAATAAAGCCGTAATCATCAACTGCAACACCGGCATTCTCGGCACCGATATTTTTACCGTTAGGACGGCGGCCGATAGAAACCAGCACGCGGTCATAAACCTGTACTTCTTTAGGTGCGTCTGCGTTACCGTTAACGCCTTCAAATGTCACATGAATACCATCTTTTTTAGGCTCCATGCTTGCCACTTTAGTATTAAGCATAATCGCTTCAAAACGTTTTTCCATGCGCTTCTGCAGTGGGCGTACCAGATCACGGTCACAACCCTGGATCAAGCCATCGGTAAACTCAACCACACTCACTTTAGTACCGAGCGCATCGTAAACCGTACCCATTTCCAGGCCGATAATACCGCCGCCGATCACAAGCATGCGATTAGGAATATCAGCCAGCGCCAAGGCGCCGGTAGAGTCCATAATGCGTTCATCAGCAGCGACTCCCGGGAACTTAGTTGCTTGTGAGCCGGCTGCGATAATCGCGTTTTCAAAACCAACTGTGGTCACTTTGCCATCAGCCGCAGTTACGGCGATCTGGTTAGGGCTGGTGAATTTACCTACACCTTGCACCACGGTCACGTTGCGCTGCTTTGCCATAGCAGCTAAACCACCGGTCAACTTGCCAACCACGTCATTGGCTTTCCAGTTACGCAGCTGCTCTAAATCAATTTTTGGTGCGCCAAAGCTTAAGCCATGATGACTGGATTCTTCTGCCTCGGTGATCACTTTTGCTGTGTGCAGCAATGCTTTTGATGGAATACAGCCTACATTCAGGCAAACGCCGCCTAAGCTTGCGTAGCGTTCAATCAGCACCACTTGCTTGCCCAGGTCAGCAGCACGGAAAGCCGCGGTATAGCCGCCAGGGCCACTACCGAGCACGACCACTTGTGTATTGATATCACTATTGCCAACTGGCACAGCAGCTGGTGCAGGAACTGAAGTCGCTGCTGCTTGCACTACCGGTGCAGGATTTGCTGCCGGAGCTTCAGTTTTAGCTGGTGCAGCAGCAATTGTGGCTTCCGCTTCTACCAATAAAATCAGCGTGCCTTTTGCGATTTTGTCACCAACTTTTACTTTAACTTCTTTTACCGTACCGGCATGGGAGGATGGAATATCCATAGACGCTTTGTCAGACTCTACCGTAATCAGGGAATCTTCCTTAGCGATGACATCGCCCGCCTTGACCAGCACTTCAATCACGTCAACGCTATCAAAATTGCCGATATCAGGTACCAATACTTCAACTAAATTACTCATGCCTACCCCTTGCTTTAAACTTTGGTTATTTGCTGCAATTTTATCACCAAACCATACGGTTCAATGACATTGCGCCTGCATTCATGCGACAAAATGCATTAAATATACTGATAAAAATCTTGCATCGCAAAATAAAAAGGGCGCGAAAATCGCACCCTTTTTACTACTGTTAAAAATTACAGCAACAGCCTGCGCACATCGCTCAACATCATACGCATATGGCTGGTGAAGCGCGCACCATCAGCGCCGTCGATGACGCGATGGTCATATGAAAGTGACATCGGCAAGATCAAGCGCGGTTCAAATGTTTTGGTTTTTGCATCATACACAGGCTGCATAGATGAACGTGACACGCCTAAAATCGCGACTTCAGGGCAGTTAATGATAGGCGTAAACATCGTACCGCCAATACCGCCAAGACTTGATATCGTGAAACAGCCGCCCTGCATCTCTTCAACCTTCAATTTGCGCTCACGCGCTTTGGCAGAAAGCTCGCCCAAGTCACGTGCAATATCCAGTACATCTTTCTGATGCACATCACGCACTACCGGCACTACCAAGCCATCAGGCGTATCACAGGCAAAACCGATATTGAAATAGTTTTTCAGAATCAGGCTATCGCCATCCGGTGACAATGAGGCATTGAAGTTAGGATAAGCCTTAAGCGCATTCACTGAGGCTTTGATCAGGAAAGCCAGCATTGTGAGCTTAACACCGCGCTTCTCTGCTTCACTCTGCATAGACTTGCGGAAGTCTTCCAGGTCCGTGATATCGGCGTCATCAAACTGCGTGACATGCGGCGCAGTTACCCAGTTACGATGCAGGTTTGCACCTGACAGTTTTTTGATGCGTGACAGCGGTTTAGTTTCAATTGTGCCAAACTGACTGAAATCAATGACCGGCATTGGCAATGCAGCCAAACTGCTCACACCTGCACCCATGTTCTCAGTGCGTGGTTTAGCCAGTTCGCCTTTTACATAGCCTTGAACATCGCTTTGCAGAATACGGTTTTTAGGACCGGTGCCCTTCACCAACGCCAGATTCACCCCTAGTTCACGTGCAAACTTGCGGATAGAAGGACTTGCATGAGAAAGCTTACCGGGAGCCACAACGGCACTCTCACCCACCGGTGCCGGCTGATGCGCAGGTGCGATTGGTTTAGGCGGCTCCGGAGCAGGTCTGGTTGGTTCCGGGATTACGGCTTTAGGTGCCTCAGCTACAGCTGCAGCCTTGGCAGGTGCAACTGCTTCAGGCGCTGGCGCCGCATCAGTCACATCCATGGTCATAATCAAAGTGCCTTGTGCTGCTTTATCGCCCACTTTAATCTTTACTTCTTTCACAACACCTGCAAACGGTGCTGGAATATCCATAGAAGCTTTATCAGACTCAACCGTCATCAAGGAGTCATCCTTGGAGATCGTGTCACCAGCTTTTACTAATACTTCAATCACATCCACGCTATCGAAATTACCGATATCAGGGACGAGTATGTCTTTTGTATTACTCATGTACCACTTCCTTCAAAACACGTCGTCATTCTGTGCTTGCCACAGAATCCAGAGATTTTCACAAAAGGCAAGCTACGCTCGCCACTGGATACCAGCCTTCGCTGGTATGACAACATAGGTTGGGTTAATTAAACTGTCGTTGGGTTTGGCTTGTTGGAATTTAAGTTATACTTTTTAACCGCTTCGGCCACTGTAGCTGCAGGTAACTTACCGTCATCACTTAACGCTTTCAATGCGGCAACCACCACGTAGTATTTATTCACTTCAAAGAAGTCACGCAGCGCTTCGCGGCTGTCTGAACGCCCGAAACCATCTGTACCAAGTGCCACAAATCGATTAGGTACAAAACGCTGAATCTGCTCTGCAAAGCTCTTCATATAGTCTGTTGATGCAATGACAGGGCCTTTGGCATCTTTCAGACATTGCGCAACATAACTCACTCTTTGCGGTTTTTCCGGGTTCAACATGTTCCAGCGATCACAATCCAAACCTTCACGGCGCAGTTCAGTGAAGCTTGGCGCACTCCACACATCAGCAGCAATACCCCAGTCTTTTTCCAGTAACTCAGCGGCTGCAATTACTTCACGCAGAATCACGCCGCTACCCATCAGCTGCACTTTCTCACCTTTGGCTTTAGATTTACTGAAGCTGTACATGCCTTTGAGGATACCTTCTGCAGAATCTTTCGGCATTTCAGGATGCGTGTAGTTTTCATTCATCAAGGTGATGTAGAAATACACGTCTTCTTGATTTTGCACCATGCGGCGTAAACCATCCTGAATAATCACTGCCAACTCGTAAGCAAAGGTTGGGTCGTAAGAAACACAGTTTGGAATCGTTGCTGACAGCAAATGGCTATGACCATCTTCATGCTGCAAACCTTCTCCGTTCAAGGTGGTGCGACCAGCTGTAGCTCCCAACAGGAAGCCGCGCGCACGTGCATCACCGGCCAACCAGGCCAAGTCGCCGATACGCTGGAAACCGAACATAGAGTAGTAAATGTAGAACGGTATCATCTGTGTACCGGTAACACTGTATGAAGTCGCCGCTGCCAGCCAGCTTGAGAATGCGCCGGCTTCGTTAATGCCTTCTTCCAGAATCTGACCATCTTTGGATTCTTTGTAATACATCACCTGATCAGAATCCTGCGGCTCATAGAGCTGACCTTGGCTTGCATAAATACCAAGCTGACGGAACATACCCTCCATACCGAAAGTACGCGCCTCGTCCGGCACGATAGGCACCACGAATTTACCCAGTTCTTTATCACGCACCAGCGTAGACAAAATACGTACAAACGCCATGGTGGTAGAAATCTCACGCTCACCGGTAGCGCCAAGCATATTCTCGAAAGCAGATAACTGTGGCACTTTGAGTTCGTTACCTTTACGGCGACGCTGTGGCACAAAACCACCCATCGCAGCACGACGCTCAGCCATGTATTTCATTTCTGGTGAATCTTCAGCAGGCTTATAGAAGCTCAGGCTTTCAACTTGCTCATCAGTCAGTGGCAAGTCGAAGCGGTCACGGAATTTTTTCAGTGACTCGATATCCATGCTCTTTTGCTGATGGGTTGTGTTCTGGCCTTCGCCAGCTTCGCCCATGCCGTAACCCTTAACTGTCTTGGCAAGGATCACTGTTGGCTGACCTTTATGATTCACCGCTGCATTGTAAGCCGCAAATACTTTATGTGGATCATGACCACCACGATTCAAGCGCCAGATATCCTGGTCGCTCATGGCAGCTACCATTGCTTTCAGCTCAGGATATTTACCAAAGAAGTGCTCGCGCGTGTAAGCGCCGCCTTTTTGCTTGAAGTTCTGATATTCACCGTCAACACACTCTTCCATGCGCTTTTTAAGCAAACCATCTTTATCCATCGCTAACAGCGGATCCCAATAAGAACCCCAGACCACTTTCAATACATTCCAGCCGGAGCCTCTGAAGTCTGATTCCAGTTCCTGAATAATCTTGCCGTTACCGCGCACAGGTCCATCCAGACGCTGCAAGTTACAGTTAATGACAAAGATCAGGTTATCCAGCTTTTCACGGACCGCCAGTGAAATGGCGCCCAATGACTCTGGCTCATCCATCTCGCCATCACCGCAGAATACCCAAACTTTACGGTCACTGGTATCGGCAATGCCGCGATCATGCATGTACTTCAGAAAACGTGCCTGATAAATACCGGCCAGTGGGCCTAAGCCCATAGAAACGGTTGGGAACTGCCAGAAATCGGGCATCAACCAAGGGTGAGGATAGCTAGGCAAGCCATTGCCACCGGTTTCCTGACGGAAATTATCCATTTGCTCTTCAGTAATACGGCCTTCCAGAAAGGCACGCGCGTAAACGCCAGGTGAAGAATGTCCCTGAAAGTAAACGCAATCACCGCCGAAATTCTCATTCGGGGCGCGGAAAAAATAGTTAAATCCTGTGTCATAAAGCGTAGCAGCGGACTGGAAGCTCGCAATGTGCCCACCTACACCTGGTGATTTCTCGTTAGCACGCAACACCGTCATAATCGCGTTCCAGCGCACAAGAGCACGAATGCGGCGTTCCATTTCAGGATCGCCCGGCAACTTGGCCTGCAAATGCGTAGGAATGGTATTTAAATAAGCGGTGGTGGCGTTGTAAGGAAGATTGGCACCGGTACGGCGCGCCTTATCGATCATCGACTCTATCAAGAAGTGCGCACGCTCCGGGCCTTCGTTTTCAATAACAGCCATCAGCGCATCAAGCCACTCTTGCGTTTCTTGATTATCAATATCTGGGCTGTTCAAATTTGTGTTCAATGACATTCAGTTAGGACTCCGTGTTGCAGTATTTGTGGATCATATTTAGTCATCATGACGCTATCTTGCTAGGTATAATTGTTGATAGACTAAAAGTAACAAAATCAAATACAGCGTGTCTGAATACAACGCGTCATGTAAGCGCGATGCAAATAAAGTTTTTTATAAAACCGTAGTGTGTCTTTTTTAGGGGTTTTGGTCAAGTTTACTAGTATTTTCAAAGCAATTAGCCCATATTAAATTGTCTCTGAAATTACAAAATTAATACATATAACAGGATATAAAATGTCGATAAAATTAATACAAAATGCTGCTAACGCCGATGAAAAAACACTAAATAGCTACAAACACATGCTCTTTATACTTCCTGAAGAAGAAGATAAATCCATCCCTTTTTCACAGGAAATTTTAACAAAGCTAAGTCGAATTAAAAAAGAATACCAAGATCTAAACAAATCCCCTGTGTCTATTGATTTACCCAATGGCGGCCTGGCAAGTTTTGTTATTCTAAGCGATAGACTTTCAGCATTTCAGCGCCACTCACTATTGCGAAAAGCCAGCAAACAAATACTTGAAGAACAGCCGGAAAAAATTGTACTAAGCATCTACGGCAAAAGTGATGCTCGCGCGACGAATGCCTGTGCCGCATATTACGTGCTTACAGTCAATACAGCAGACTTGCCAAACCGCAAAAAAGACAATACCAAAAGCCCACTTAAATCCATAGACATGTTCGGATATCAGGCAGACCATGATTATGGTTTTATTAATGCTCGCGTTGCAGGTAACACGCTCTGCAGACAGCTCACCATCACGCCACCTAATGATCTAACACCTGCGATTTATAGACAAAAAGTAAATGCGCTAGCAAAAGAACATGGCTGGCAGCATGAAGAGTACGACATGTCAAAACTAAAAGAAATGGGCGCTGGTGCATTTGTTGCCGTTGGACAAGGCTCTAACCCTCAAGATGCGGCAATAGTACATCTTATCTATGAACCAAAACAAGCCAAGAAACATATTGCAATCGTTGGTAAAGGCATCTGTTTTGACACTGGCGGCCATAATTTAAAACCTGCCAAATACATGCTTGGCATGCATGAAGATATGAATGGCTCAGCTGTGGCTCTTGGTATATTACTTGCGGCTACTAAAATGCAATTACCGATCAAAATTGACTGCTGGCTAGCAATTGCACAAAACCACATTAGCCCTAGCGCATATAAGCAGAATGATGTTGTTACTGCGCTAAATGGCATGTCTATTGAGATTATTCACACAGATGCTGAAGGCCGCATGGTGTTAGCGGACACACTCACACTGGCATCGCGCCAGAAACCTGACTATATCATTGATTTTGCTACATTAACCGGCAGCATGATAACAGCTCTGGGTGATCGCATCAGTGGTGTTATATCAAATTGTCCTGAACTTGCCTGCAAAGCAATTAGTGCCGGCAATAAATCCGGTGAGAGAATTGTAGCCTTTCCATATGAAGAAGACTTTGATAGTGACTTGGATAGTGATGTTGCTGACATCAAACAATGCACATTAGAGGGTGGTGGTGACCACATACATGCTGCCAGGTTCTTGGGTAAGTTCATTGAGAATGATGTCGCATGGTTACATACTGACCTATCATCAGCTAACAGAAAAGGTGGCTTAGGTGCTATTGAAACTGACACTAATGGGTTTGGTGTCGGCTTTGGTATAGAAATGCTCAAAATTCTGATAGAAGAATAGTGAATAGCTAATAACCCAAGCCCACATTGATGTGGGCTTTTTTATGGGTGATGGCTAATGACTGCGCGTTAACACAAAGAAACACATCATGAAGTTGGGATTGGACACACAACCCAATCGTGCAGACTGCATGGCATGGTT
>Ga0255338_1006129_pt1 | contig 10468 bp, 6 predicted proteins | sample MeOH1_35cm_T4_19_FD_203715 | JGI IMG/M metagenome (GOLD analysis project Ga0255338, IMG submission 203715) | Sandy soil microbial communities from University of British Columbia, Vancouver, Canada - MeOH1_35cm_T4_195 | ecosystem: Engineered > Artificial ecosystem > Sand microcosm > Unclassified ... | reverse complement strand
TGCCGCGCTCGTAACATTGCCACGAGGATGCGAAATCGCCCCGATCCTCCAGCGCCTTGCCTAGCGCGAAACCCAGATAGGTGCGATCCATCTCCGGTAGGTCAGGCCGGGAATCCGCAGCGCGCATGCGTGCGATTTCGTCGTCGGCAAACCGATAGGTCTTGAGGTTGGCAAGGCTGAACCAGGCCACCCCATAGTCCGGGCGCGCCGCCAGGGCGGCGCGATAATCCGCAATGGCTTCTTCCTGCCGGCCGGTGATCTTGAGGGCATTCGCCCGCCACAAGCGCAGGTCGGCGACCTCCGCCGCCGAATGCGCCTGGCCGGCCAGCAGCCTGTCATAGATCTCCACCACCGGCTCGTGGTCGCCCAGACCGACGCAGGCCGCGGCATAGAGCTTGAGATAGGCGCGGTTGTCCGGGTCGTGCCCGAGCAGGAGCCCCGCCTGCTGGCGCGCCTGCCCGTGCTTCTGCTGCTGCAAAAGCACCATGGCGTAGTCCAGGCGCGCTTCGTGGTAGTCGGGCGCGCGCTCGATCACCGCTTTCAGCAGCGGCTCGGCTTCACCGGGCGCGTCGCGGTCCGTAAGGATGCGCGCCAGCAGACGCAGCGCGCCGACATTGTCGCTGTCCTTGCGCAGATACTCACGGATGACCTCCTCCGCCGGCGACAGGTCCCCGTCGGCAAACAGGCTGTTCGCCACGACCACCTCGGGCGGCAGCTGAGCCAGTGCGCCGAGATGCTGCGCCGCGAAGGCCGCCTGAACGCTGTCGCCCAGCATTGCGTAAAGCTGTGCCAGCATGTCCCAGCTCGCCGGGAGCGTCGGGTTGAGGCGCACCGCCTCGCGCAGCGAGTCGATCGCCGCCGGCGCGTCCCGAAGCAGAACATGGCAGTGGCCGCGTTCCTGATACAGACGGCTGAACCGGGGATGCAGCGCCTGCAGCCGCGCGAGGGTGGCCAATGCTTCCGGTACGCATCGCCGGGCGCGCAGATCCCTGGCCTCCTGCAACAGGGCGTCGCGGTCCCCGTAACTGGCGGAGACGTTCATCGCGTCGCGCCGGCAAGCAGGAACGGCGCCAGCCAGTCCGGTTCCGGCTGGTCGGCGTCGTAATATTCGAAGATCAGATGAATGCGATCGGTGTCGCCGCCGTTACGCACCCAGTGCGGACCAAGATTGTTCACCTCGACCGCCTCGCCCGGTGCGAAATAATGTTCCGCGCCGCCGAAGCAGGACACCACGCGGGCGTTGGTTTCCAGCGGCACATGAATCTTGTGCGGCCACTTCGCCGCAGGGTTGGCATCGACATGCGGGTGAATCACGCCGCCTGCCGGCATCCTGGCGAGCATCACCCGCGGGAATATCCCGCGCTGATAGCCATAGCTGCGGATCGCCTGCGCCAGCACCGGCTCCAGCAGGCTGCGCCATTGCGGCCAGGCTGTCCGGTCGTGTGAACGACGCCAGTCGCGGGGGCTGTCGATGAAACGGAAGACGATATGGCGCGTCTCGTCCAGTACCTCGAACTTGTTCGGCTTTCTCGCATTCTCCGCCTCCCAGACGTCTTCGGGGATCGCCAGCACGCTTGCCCGCAGGTCGACGATGTCGACCGGGCCGAGCTTTCGGACACCGGTGGTCTTGCGCGGATTGGCGGCGAGGCTGGGCGGAGCGGTGTTCATGGCGTGCCGTCAAAGGTGTAACCGAACAATTCCAGATCCTGCGCGTAGCGTGCTGCGACGCCGTCGATCAGCGCCTGGTCGTAATACTGGCGATAGTCACCGTGCCGGCTGCCGTTGACGCGATCGAGCGGGCGTGAGCGAATGCCGAGGCGTGCGCAGATCGCATCAAATGAGCCCTGCATATCCTCGACGCGGCCCACGCTGTCGGTCAACAGCGTCTCGCCATCCGCGTCCACCAGCAGCGACGCTTGTGGCTTGAACAGGATATGGTGTTCGGGCGGATCGGAGAAAAGAAAGCGGCGCATCACATCGCGCGGCCGCTGCTGGAAGAGATCGCCGCCCCGCAGCATGAAGGCGCAATAGGAGACGAAGCGGTCGAACGGATTGCGCACGAAGGCGAATTTGAAATAGCTGCTGAACGCGTCCTCGCCGAGATAGGGGCGCACTTGCCGCAACGACAAATGGCCATGGCGGATCGCCGCAAGATCCTCCCACGGGAAGCGCTTGTCGACGAACAGCCCCACTTGCTCGACGTCTTCATCGCCAAGCTGTTCACGCAGCGCCTGCCGCACCGAATGGGTGCCCGTCTTGGGCACCGCAACGAAGATGAAACGGTGTTGATGGGAAACAATCATGTCTCACGTCGCATGGAGGATGCGCCCCGCCTCCTGGGAGGACGGGGCGCGGTCAAGCATCTTCGGACGCCTCAGAACTTGAAGCTGAAACCAGCCATGTACGTCGTGCCGCTCTGGGTCTGATTATAGAGATAGCGGTTCTGGCCCCAGAACTGCGTGTCCTTCTGGTTCGTCAGGTTGATCGCATTCACCGTGATCTGGAGTTCCTTGGTGACGTTCACGAAGGCCGAGGCATCGACATAGGTGGTCCCCTCGAAACCCCGCGTGCTGGCGCTCATGGGATCGTCACTACGCCCGGTATAATAGAGCGCGCGGTGGCTCATCGAACCACGCAGTCCCCAGCGATCGGTCTCATAGTAGAGCGTGGCATTGTAGCTGCTCTTGGATATGCCGGTGATTTCCTTGGGGGCGTTCACATGCGTGTAGTTCGCCACGACACCGAAACCGTCGAAAGGCGCCGGCAGGAACGAGAACTGGGCCTGGCCCGCCAGTTCGAAGCCGGTGATGCTCTTCGTGCCCGCGACGTTGATCGGCATCGAGAATTCTTTGACGATGGTGCTGGCCGTCGCACCCGGGATCGTGCTGAACGGCACGCCCGTCTGGCTGAAGGGGATATTCTCGAGGGTCTCCGAGCCGATGAAGTTGCTGATCCACTTCTGGAACACGCTCGCCGATAGCAGGCCGACCTTGCCGAAATAATATTCGACCGACAAATCCAGCGTGGTGTCCTTGTAGGGCTTGAGGTTGGGATTGCCGCGCGACGCGGTGATATCGCCGCTGCTCTGGTCCTGGAACGCGCTCCCCTCGGCGGCGATCGACCCGAGTCCCGGACGATTCAGGTTCTGCGAGGCGGCGAACCGCAGCAACACCTCCGGCGTCAGATCGAGCACCGCGTTCATCGCCGGCAGCACGCCGGAATAGCTGCCGCTCACGTCGGTCGTGCCCAGATAGGCATAGCTGTCGCCCTGGATCCAGCCGCTGCTATGAGTGTCCGTGTGGTACCCCCGGGCGCCGATATTGCCGCGAAAATGCTTGCCGAACAATTCGGTGTCCCAATCCATCTGGACATAGCCGGATTCGGTTTCCTCCGTGGTCGTGTAGACGTTCTCGATGTCCCGAAGCGCGCCGCCCGTGCCGTCCTTGTTGGGCTCGAGCCGGTGATATTCGTTATATTTCGCAAAACCCTTGGCATAGTCGCCGATCAGCCACGAACCGAACGCGTTGCTGAACACAGAGCTTATGTCGCCGACGGACGTGCCCCGCGTCTTGGACCGGGTACCGTTGACATTGTCGTCGTAGAAGAGGTCGATGCCGTCCTGCTTGAACCGGCGATAGGCGGCGCCCGCACGCAGCGTCAGCGCATCGTTCAGCTTGTAGTGAAGGTTCGCCACGCCCTCGCGCAGTTCCGATTCATTATTGAACGCGCGATAGTAGAAGGAATCCATCGCATAATTCGCCGGGTTGGTGGGGTCCCAGCCGGGATATTGGAACGAGGCCGACCGGCCGTCGGTGCCATAGTCGGCGATCAGATTGCCCTTGGCGCGCATGTAGAACTTGTCGTCATACGGCGTCTTGTAGGTCGACTTCTGGTACCCGACATGGCCATCGACCGTGAGCTTGTCGGACGCGTCCCAGGTGCCGGTAAGTTCCAGCGACCGAAAATTGGTCTTGTTCAGCGACCGGCGGTTTTCGCTGCCGAAAGTTGTCCCGGTAACGTCGGTCCTGGTGACATAGTTGCTGCTGTCCCATCGCAGGTCGTTGATGACCGACGCCGTCTGGAAAATGGCCGGCCAGGGCGTGCCCGCGGGTGTGTCGAACGCGACCGAGCCGTCGGACTTGAGCGGACGCGTGGCAAGGTGCAGCTCCTCGCGGTGAGTCGTGAGTTGGCCGTACAGTCCATCCAGCGTCAGCAGCAGGTTTTCCGCGGGCCGCCACTGCACTGCCGCCGTTATGCCGAGGCGTTCCTGCCGCGCGTTCCAGGAGGAGATGCGATTGCCGTCCGCGAAATACAGGTCACCCGACAGGAACTTGGCCTGCTGGGCAGCGCTGAGATGGGAGATGTCGAGGCCCTTCGCGACCAATCCCTGCATGGTCGCCGCATCGGGTTGGTCATAATTATAGGTGTTGTGGCCCTGTTCCGTGGTCTTGCGCTTCGAATAGGCGACGGAGACGAGGACCCCGAATTTGTTGTCCCAATTATGGCTGAGCAGCGCAGCGACGCGCGGCTGCGCGTCCTTCGTATATTGGTTGGAGCCGAGTTTCCCAACCAACGCACCCTTGCTGCCCGGCGCGTAATCGAACGGCCTGCCGGTGAACAAGCCGACCGTCCCGGCCATGCCACCCTCGTTCTGGGCCGCCTGGAAGGTCTTTTCGACCTCGACCCGCGAGAAGAGTTCCGAGGCGAAGATGTTGAAGTCGAAAGCGCGGTCGCGCGTACGCTGGCCGCGGCTGTCCTGCGCTGAGTCGACATTGCCCAGCACTTCCATGCCGTTGAGCTGGACACGGGCGAAATCCGGGCCGAGCCCACGCAGCGAGATGCGCCGGCCTTCGCCGGCCTCGCGCGTAATCTGCACGCCGGGCAGGCGCTGAATCGATTCGGCCAGGTTCAGTTCCGGAAACTTCGCCATGTCCTCGGCGACGATCACGTCTTTCTGGATGACCGAGTCGCGCTTGATATTGCGCGCATCGCTCAGGGATTTCCGGTAGCCGGTGACGACGATGTCGTTGCCCGAGCTGGTGGAGGCCGGCTGGTCCGATGCCTCCTGCGCGAGCGCGACTCGCGGAAGCGCAACGGCGACCACCGCCGCAGCGGTGCACAGCAAAAGGCTCTTGTAGTTTAGGCCTTTGGCCCCAATCGAATATCGTTTTGTCACTGGACGTCCCCCGCAAACTGGTATGAACCAGAACGCCTAAAGCAGGCTGCCAAGACACCTCTGTGACAGTTATTGGCGAAACGAGGGTCGAGCGAAATTTTCTGGCGAAAGCCGGTGCTCCGCGGAGCCGCATGGGCAGGCCCTCGCCCGGATCACACGATCCTCCGTCACTGAACCGCCACATCGGTGGTCTAGACCTCGGTGCATGACAGACGGTTTTCGACAAGAAACGCTTCCTGCTTTCGTCCATGACGAGCGGTCGGGGAAAAGAACATGATGACGATGCAGGATCGCCGCAGCTTCATCCGCGCCATGATGACGACGGCGGGCGCGGCTGCAGCCCTTACTCCCGCGATCGCCCGCGCCCTGGAGATTCCGGCCGATCGCCGGACGGGCACGTTGAAGGACATCGACCATGTCGTCATCCTCACGCAGGAGAACCGCTCCTTCGATCACTATTTCGGCACGATGCGTGGTGTCCGGGGCTATGGCGACCGCTTCGCCATCCCCGCGCCGCCGCTGCCTGCGGCACCGGATCGTACCGTCTTCGTCCAGCCGAACGAGCATCCCGGAGCCGAACCGGCGCTGATCGCCCCGTTCAGGCTCGATACCTCGGTGGATTTCCGCCTCTATCGCCCGTTCGGCACGCCCCACGGCTTCACCGACAGCCAGGCCGCATGGGATAACGGGCGGATGGGCGAATGGCCGCGCTCCAAGAGAAATCACGCGATGGCGCATTTCACGCGCGAGGATCTGCCGTTCCAATATGCCCTCGCCGAGGCGTTCACCGTGTGCGACGCCTATCACTGCGCGATGCACCTGTGCACCAACCCCAACCGGCTTTACATCTGGACCGGCACGCACGATCCGCTGGCCAAAGGCAACGGCCCCGCCATCGACAACGGCTATGACAGCCTGAACGCTGATCCGATGCGCCACGGCGGCTATCTTTGGACGACCTATCCCGAGCGCCTCATGGCCGCGGGCATCGGCTTCCAGATCTATCAGGACATGGCCGACAATTTCACCGACAATCCGCTGGTCGGCTTCCAGCGCTATCGTCAGGCCTACGGCGCGTCTGGGGGAGCCGCGGCGATCCTCACGCAGCGGACGATGACGACCCGCGCGCTCGACGACTTGCGGCAGGACGTGCTGGCCAAAAAGCTGCCAGAGGTTTCGTGGGTCATCGCCCCCGCAGCGTTATCGGAGCACCCCAGCGCGTCGACGCCGCTCCAGGGTGGAGACTTTACGGCGCGCGTGCTCGAAGCGCTCACCGCCAATCCGGATGTCTGGGCGCGTACGGTCTTGCTGGTCAATTTCGACGAGAATGATGGCCTGTTCGACCATGTGCCCGCGCCCGCCCCGCCCACGCGCGCATCGGGACGGACGTTCGGCGCGACGAGTATCCCGGCGGACGATGAATATCATGTTCATTCGCAGGCGGCGGAAGACGCGATCTATCTGGGCCGACCCTATGGCCTTGGCCCCCGCGTGCCGCTCTATGTGATATCGCCCTGGAGCAAAGGCGGGCATGTCGCGTCCGAGGTCTTCGACCACACGAGCATCCTGCGCTTCCTGGAAGCCCGCTTCGGCGTCCATGAGCCGAATATCAGCGCCTGGCGGCGAGCCGTGTGCGGCGACCTGACATCCTGCTTCGATTTCGGCGCGCCTGATACCGTCGATTTCATGATGGCGCTTCCGCCAACGGCTGCCCTGTCAGAACGTGCGACTCACCTTAAGGAAATCCAGCCGCCGCTGCCGGATCATGCGATCGCCCCGATACAGGAAGCCGGTCTTCGGCGACGGCGTGCGACACCCTATGATCTCGACGCCCGGTTGCGGGCCGATGGCGCTGGCCATGCCTTGGTGTTCGCCAACCATTCGACCGAGCGCGCGTCCGTTTTCCACGTCTATGACGTCATGCGACCGGACGACATACCCGCGCGCTACACGGTGGGAGCGGGCCGAAAGCTGGCTCACCCATTGCCTGTTCCCGGCACGGATATGGACATCTTCGTCCTGGGGCCGAATGGCTTTCATCGGCGCCTGACCGGGCGGGGCGATATCTTCTCGGTCGGGATCGAGGGCGGCATTGCCACCCCTTCATCGCTGCGCCTCGAAAATCTCACCGCGACGCGCCAGTCGATCACCATGACGGACCGGGCATATGGCGCCCCTGCCCAAATATTCAATCTGGCGGGCGGAGAAGCCCGCAGCGTTCGGCTGGATCTGATGAAGAGCCATGGCTGGTATGACTGGCAGTGCGAGGCAGCAGGGCAAGTCTGGCGCATGGCGGGCCATGTCGAGAATGGGAAGGCGTCCTATTCTGATCCCGCCGGTGGCGGGCCGGGCCCCCTCCGACTCGATCCATCGGCGCGGCGACACCCCGCAAAAGGGACGCCTGCGACGGACTGACACCGCCGCCTTCACCCCGGTCGAGCCGGCCTCTGTCCAATAGACACCGCCCGGTGACTGGTGAGGTCGTGCCAGTTTTCTGGACGGTTAAGCTACTCTCGACCTGAAAGACTGGGTCCGGGAATGAAGGCGACGAGAAGCGCTACGGCGCCGATTTGAAGGCGAAGGTGGCGGTGGAGGCGATCCGCAATGTCTTCGTCGAACGCCTGTGGCGATACTTGAAGCGCGAGTGCGTCTATCTCCATGCCTTCGACCGGATCCGCGCTACAGGCTGGCCTTGATCGATGGATCACCTCTTGCAACACCCGGCATCCGCACTCGGGCCTGGTCGGGAAAGTCCCGGCCGAGCGCTATCGGCGGATCGGACAATCAGATCATGGCCCCATGATCTGGTGATCGAGCAGGCGGCGTGAACGATAACCGGATAGCTTAGCTCAGCCGCAGACCTGTCCAAGAAGGCGTGAGCACCGTACGCAATCGCTCTTTCTAGATCGTTGCCCCCAGAGAAGGTCGGTGCTTCGCAGAACGGGCCTCGCTTCCGGCCTTATGACGCGGCCGCGCCGGCCGAGGCTCGGCCCGGCCAGCGTGCCGCCTCCATTTGCTTCCAGAGGCGATGCATCCGCGCGCGTGGTGCGCCGAGTCCGGCGCGATCGGTCGTCGCGCGCCAGCGCCCGGCAGCGTCGACGATCCTGGCAACCCCCGGCCCGGGTGGAAGGTCTGCCCCCCAGCTGTCGATCGATGCGGCGTTGGCCACGGCCAGCAGCAGCGTCGCGGCAGCAAGGATGGCCGCAGTCCAGCCGAGCGCGGGCCGCTGCTCGGTCGCGGCATCCGGCAGGTCGACCGGGAATTCGTGGAGCACGGCCGCCAGATCCTTTTAGAAGCGATAATAGATGAAGGGCGCGACACCCTCGAAGCGCATGGCGTCGACGACGAGGATCAGCGCGGCGAGCGCGGCGCCCGCCAGGGGCGCCGGGAAGCGCCGGAGGCGCGCAGCGGCATCGCTCATCCAGCGCTGCGGGGCGGCATGGATCGCGAGGCCGAAAGCGATGAGCAGGACGACCAGCGGGGTTGCGGTGACGACGAGCGGGCGGCCAAACGGGATTGCAATGCCGCCGAGATAGGCCATCGCGTCGGCAAGACTGGCGGCGCGGAAGAAGATCCAGCCGAGCACGACGACATGAAAGGTGAGCAGCAATCTCGCCCAGCCCGGCAGCGGCGGCCAGCGCTTCGGCGCGCTATCGGCCGAGAGGCGCTCGATTGCCAGCGCGCCGCCGTGGAGACCGCCCCAGATCACGAAGGTCCAGTTCGCGCCGTGCCACAAGCCGCCGAGCAGCATCGTCAGGATCAGGTTGCGATAGGTGGCGAGTTTGCCGCCGCGACTGCCACCAAGCGCCTCGATGTAGAGATAGTCGCGCAGCCATTGCGACAGGGTGATATGCCAGCGCCGCCAGAATTCCTGCAGCGATTGCGACCGGTAGGGCTGGTTGAAATTGCGCGGGAAACGATAGCCGAGCAGCGCTGCCAGCCCGATCGCCATATCGGTATAGGCCGAGAAATCGCAGTAGATCTGCACGGCATAGCCATAAGCCGCGAGTACCAGATCGGCCGCTGAATGCGCGGCGGGATCGGCGAACACCGGATCGACGAAATCGACTGCGAGTTCGGAGGCGATCACCGTCTTCTTGAACAGGCCCCAGACGATCAGCAGCAGCGCCATCGACACCATCGAACGATCGAGCCGCGGCACAGCCCTGAATTGCGGAACGAGATCGGCGGCACGGACGATCGGGCCGGCAACGAGATGCGGGAAGAAGGACATCAGCAACAGAATATCGAGCAGCTCGGCCGGCTGGACCCGGCGGCGATAGACGTCGACGATGTAGCTGATACCCTGGAAGGTGAAGAAGGAAATGCCGATCGGCAGGATCACCTGCAACATCGGCAGGTCTCGCTCGAATCCCAGCGCCGCGAGCGTGGCGCCGACCTGCTCGGTGAAGAACTCGAAATATTTGAAGAAGCCGAGGATCAGCAGGTTGAGCGCGACACCGCAGAACAGCAGCAGCTTGCGGTGCTCGGCGAAGCGATCGCCGGCGATGCCCCGCGCCACCGCCCAGTTCATCAGCGCGGAGAAGATCAGCAGGGGCACGAAGCGCCAGTCCCACGCGCCGTAAAAGACCCAACTGGCCACGAGCAGCAGGATCTTGCGCCACTCGTTGGAGGGTGCCGACCAGGCCAGGGCGAAGACGATGAGGAAGAAAACGCCGAAGGTGAGCGTCGGAAACAGCATGGGTTATTCCGCGATCGCGGCTCCCTGATCGAGGTCGGCCTGGAGGCGCCGCGCGATCTCCAGCCCACCGGCGGTGGTGAAATGGACATAGTCGCCGCGCATCAGCGGATCGGCGCGCTGAACCCAGGCGCGGGCGCTGCAGGGTCCGCCCACCCGCGCCTGCCAGTCCCAATAGGCGAGCCCGAGTTCGGCGGCGACGCGGCGCTGGATCGCGCGAACTGCAGCGAGCGCCGGGGGCGCGAAGAGCGCGGGGCGATCGCCGCTGGGCTCGCAGCCGATCAGCGCACCGGGGGCATTGGCGCGGAGCGGCGCCTGGCGGCTCAGCGCATCGGGGGCGCCGAGCAGCAACATGGGGACACCACCGGACAGGAGCCGCAGGCGCGTCACCTGCGAACGCAGCACCGCCTCGAAGGCGACGGGATCGAACTCCGGCGAGAAGCCCTCGTTGGTGCCGAAGGCGAGGACGATCAGGTCGGATTTATAGGCCCGGAGTTCCTCCGCCATCACGGCATCGTCGGTCCGCGCGAAATGGGCAAGCTGGGAGCCGACGACGCCGAGGTTCGACAGGGCGACGCCGCCGGCAGCGCGAA
>Ga0255338_1006128_pt1 | contig 10472 bp, 10 predicted proteins | sample MeOH1_35cm_T4_19_FD_203715 | JGI IMG/M metagenome (GOLD analysis project Ga0255338, IMG submission 203715) | Sandy soil microbial communities from University of British Columbia, Vancouver, Canada - MeOH1_35cm_T4_195 | ecosystem: Engineered > Artificial ecosystem > Sand microcosm > Unclassified ... | reverse complement strand
GTCATCGGTTGGCTGCGCCCGTCGATGATGATACGCGGCGTGATGCTGGCGGTGTCGACCCGGTTGGAGGTGGGGTGGAAACTGGCCGTGATGGTATAGATCTGCGAAGGATTCTGCGGGACGGTGTCCGGCGTCAGGTTCGTGATCGTGAAATTGCAGCCGGCGAGCAGCAGCAGGAGCGCCGCGGCGATGGCCGGGAAAATTCTGCTCGCGTGAAGGAAGGGAGTCTTATGCATTTGGGAGGTTGAACCACTATGACCGCGTAGGCCGTTGGCAGTTCGTAAATTGACAACTTTCATAATGGCCGGATTCCCCACAGGGCAAGAAAAAGCGCAGGCGGGTTCCCCCCTGCCAGAGCTGGGCGTTTACGTCCATGTGCCCTTCTGCGCGACGACGTGCGATTTTTGCGCCTTCTACCAGACGGTGCCCAAGGGCGACGCCGTGAAGCACTATCTCGATGGAGTGGAGTCGGAAGCAGGCTTGGTGGAGTGGACCCATTCATCGAGTCCGGACGAAGGCCGGCGTCCCGTGACCACGGCCTTCTGGGGCGGCGGCACGCCAGGCCTACTGCGGCCGGCGGAAATCGAGCGGCTTGGCCGCACGATGCTGCTCTATTGCGGCGGGCTGCCGGAGGAGTGGTCGGTCGAGTTGGCGCCTGCGACCGTCACTGAGGACCGGTTGAAGGTGTTCAAGGAGCTCGGGGTGACCCGCATCTCGATGGGCGTGCAAAGTTTCGACGAGGCGATGCTCGATGCTCTCGGCCGCCAGCACACCACGAAGCAGATCCACCGAGCCTACGAGCTGATCCGTGCGCAGGGTTTCGCCAGCGTGAACATCGACCTGATGTTCGCGCTGCCCGGGCAGGTCGAGGCGCAGTGGCGGACGGATCTCGACGAGGCCATGCGGTTGGCGCCCGACCATATTTCGACCTATTGCCTGACCTTTGAGGAAGACACGGCGCTGTGGATCAAGCTCTCGCAGGGCAAGGTGAAGCTCGACGCGGACAAGGAGGCGGTGTTCTACCAGCGCACCTGGGACTACCTGGGCGCGGCCGGCTACGCGCAGTATGAGGTCTCGAATTTCGCGCGCCCCGGCCATGCCAGCCGGCACAACCTCAACACCTGGCGCATGCAGGAATGGGTGGGGCTCGGTCCGTCGGCGGCGTCGCAGCATGCCGGTTGGCGCGCCAACAATCCGCCCGACCTCGGGCTGTGGCTGGCGGACGTCGCGGCCGGCCGACGCGCCACGGCCGAGCGCACGGCCTTGACCAACGACTTGCTCGCGGCCGATGCGGTGATCTTCGGTCTGCGGATGAACGACGGGGTGTCGCTCCCGCGGCTGCGCCGGCGTTTCCCGACACCCCGTTGGACGGGTTTGGAGGATTTGCTGCCGAAGCTGCTGTTTGCCGGCCTGTTGAACGCCACGGCGGAGGGGCGCATCAGCCTGACCGACCGGGGCCGGCTCGTGGCCGATGCGATCGGCGCGGAAATCCTTGAGGCTTTCGAATCCGCGGTAAAGGTGGGGTGAGATGAATTTTCTGGCTCTAAATGGTGGAACCCGTCCTCCGGACGGGTTGTTGGACGCACTCCAAGGCAAACCGGTCCGGAGGACCGGTTCCACCCACTGCAACTGCAAGCTCCCCTCTGGAGAGGGGGGGCCGCAGGGCGGGGTGTGGCAGGCACGCAAAGCGCGTCCAGAAGCCGCGCTCCACCTCATCGCCCTGCTCTTCGGTCTGTTTTTGCTCTCCGGTTGCCAGTCAACTCCGCCGGACCCGATGAACGATCCGCTCGTCGCGCGCTTTTTCCTGGAGACCCGGCCCGGCGAGGCCGGCCTGCCGGTCCAGCTCCCGATCAGCAAGCTCGACCTCACGGTCAACCCCAAGCCGGTTTTCGTCGAGACCGACATCATCGACGCCGATCTCATCCGGGTGAAGCTTGGCTGGTGCATGATGATCCGGTTCACGCCGGCCGCCGCGCGCGACCTTTACCGGCTGACGGTCAACAATCAGGGCCGGCGGCTGGTGCTGTCGTTCAATGACCAGCCTGCGGGCGCCCGCCGCATCGACGAGGTCATGACGCAGGGGGGGCTGCTCATCTTTGTCGAGGTGGATGATGTCAACCTGCCGCCGCTGGTCGAGCGCCTGAAGCGCACCTCGGCCGACATCGCCAAACGGCAGTCGCGCTGAGTGTGATCGGACCTTTCCTGCACTTGATGACGAGCGGCCACAACGACCAAGCCGGGTTTAGCCACAAAGAGGCACAAGAATCTCCGGAGGCTGCGGGAATCTGCGTCGCGCCCATAGGCGCGCGGAACATCCGCGCTGGCAGGGTGCGCACTTTTCGTGCCTTTTCGTGGCCAAGATTTCCGGTCTGGCCGCTGCTAGTCTTTCTGCTGGGGGCGATTCCCGCCTCCGCCCAGCGCATCGAGTTCAGCTGGCCGACGCCCAACCGGGCTTGGGAACAGGGCCGGAGTTTCGAGGCCTGGGTGCAGCCGACGGTGTCCGGCGAACCGGCATCGGGCCTCTTCGGTTGCGTGCGTAGCAACGGCACGCAGTTCCACGAGGGGCTCGACATCCGGCCGGTGTCGCGCGATTCCCGCGGCGAGGCGACGGACAAGGTCACCGCGGCGATGGACGGCATCGTGCGCCACGTGAACACGACCGCCGGCAACAGCAGTTACGGCCGCTACATCGTCATTGAGCATCCCGAGCTCTCGCCCGCCGTCTACACGCTCTACGCGCATCTGGCGAGAATCGAGCCCGGCATCTTTCCGGGCTCACGGGTCACGCGCCGGCAGGTCATCGGCACGATGGGCCGCAGCGCCGGCGGCTACGCGATTCCCAAGGATCGCGCGCATCTGCACTTCGAAATCGGCCTGATGGTCACGCGGAATTTTCCCGCCTGGTTCACTTGGAAGAAGTTCGGGAGCCCCAACGAGCACGGCTTGTGGAACGGCATGAACCTGATGGGCATCGACGCGGATGATTTTCTCCGTGCCTGGCGGCAGCGCAAGGTGGACAATTTCCAGCAGTATTTCGACCGGATGCACAGCGTCGTGCGGGTGCGCGTGGCGACCAGCCGCGTGCCGGACTTCATCACCCGCTACCCGGAGCTCCTGCGCAAGCCGCTGCCCGCGGGCACCGTGGCCGGGTGGGAGATCGAGTGCAACTCCACGGGCCTGCCCTTCGCGTGGACCCCGCTCGGCGCGGTGGACGTCATGAAGCTGCGCCCGAACACCGCGCAGATCGTTTCCGTTGATTCCGCCGCCCTGCGCGCCTACCGCTGCAAGTCGCTCGCGAAGCCGCGCGGTTCGACCTACGTGCCCGGCAGCGATCTCACGACCATGCTGCAGCAGGTGTTCGGACTGAGGTGAGCTTCTATGGAGCCGCGGCGATAGTGCCGCCTCAGCTCTGCGGTTTTAGCTGCCGCAGCAATTGCAGGAACTCGGGGTCGTTCTTGAGGATGTCGAGGTCGGGATCCTGCTGCATCCAGTCGAGGTCGTCGTAGCCGAGGGCGAGCGCCTTGCGGAGCGAGCGGAGCGCATCCGGCCGCTTGCGGCACAACGCGAGGCTGCAGGCGAGGTTGTAATGCGCCGTGGGATTCTCAGGGTCGAGGCGGACGAGCTTGCGGTCCATCTTCAGGCCGTCGCTGATGCGCCCGACCCGCGTGTAGAGCCCGCCGAGCAGTCCGACCACTTCCAAGTAGTCCGGGCAGCGGCGGTGGACCGACTCGAAAAACTGGATCTCGAACTGCGGGTCGTGCTTGGGCTTGCTGGACATGGTCACTTCTTCAGGCGGTTCGGGCAGCGCCCGGTCTGGCGGAAAGCGATGCAATGGGCGCTGACCTGCAGGCGCTGCGAGATGGGCTTGAGGCCGAGCTTGAGCGAGACGGTGCTGCCATACCATTCCATGAACGGGGCGCTGATCTCGAAGATCTTGTCGCAGTCCACGCAGACCACCTGCGCGACCTGGGTGCCGCCGGTGCCGGCGGGCATGTAGAATTTCTCGCCTGAGCCGATGTCCACCTCGCGGAGGATGTGGCTTTCGGTCATCAGGGGCAGCGTGCGGTAGACGGTGGCGCGCGACACGGAATCGTCGATGGCGCGGGCGCGGTCGAGCAGCTGCTCGGCGGTGAAATGTTCCTTCTGGGCGAAGGCTGCGTCGAAGATGGCCAGACGCTGGTTGGTCACCCGCAGGCCCTTCTGGGCGAGGTAGGCTTGGAATTTATCACGGGCGGTGTCGACACTCACTGAAGGAATGTCGGGCCGGGGGGCGCAGACTGTCAAAATGAAACTGTGCCGGTGGAACGGTGGCTTGGTGCAATCTCGGCCGGTGAACCGGTAGCGAGATCCCGTGGCCCCCTTGGCAGGGAGCTTTGCCAGTGACACTACGGTGCCGTTTCCCAGCCGTAGGCGGACATCATGATGTGGAACACGTCCGTGTTCACGATGAAGCCGCGGACTTTTTCCGCGCCGGGGCCTTGCGCGGCGACGAGGACTTGCTCGGCGGTGTGGCTGTTGTCGACGCGCACGTTGGGCTTGGCCGCGGCCGGCGCATCCGGCGCCGGATCGGTCGCGGGGAGGAGCGGAACGCCCCGTTTGCCGCCGCGCACGCGCAGGTCGAAGGAGTGGTCGGCGGTGAAGATGATCAGCGTGTCGTCCTTCACCTGGGCAGCCGTCTGGCGGATGAGGTCGTCCATTTTCAACACCCGGTCGAGGCCGCGCCGGACATCGGTCGTGTGCATGTCCCACTCGACCATCAGGAAATAGCCCTTGGGATTGCGGGAGAGGATCTCGATCGTGCGTGCCACCACGGGCAGGGGGTCGAAGTCCGCGTTGTCCGTCACGGCGACCACGCGGGTGGCGTCGCGGCCGAACGCGGCCGGATCCTCCAGCACCGTGTAGCCGCGTTCGCGGAGCCGGGCCTCGACGTCCAGGCCGAGCGCCTGCGTGGCCGCGAGCACGCTCTTGCGGCCGGCGCCGATGACGATGTCCACCCCGTCGCCGAACCGCGGTTGGGCGAGCTGCGCAAAGATCTCGCCGGGCTTCTTGCGGTAGTTGGCGTGGGCGTAGCAGGCCGCGGGCGTGGCGTCCGCGATGGACATGTTGGTGATGACACCGGTGGAAAGCCCGCGCTGTTCCGCGTGTTCGAGGAGGGTTTGCAGCGGCTCGCCGTCGACCTTGTTCTTCACGGCGGCGGCCGATTGTGCCACCACGCCGTCGTTCGTCTTCCGGCCGGTCATGATCGCGGTCATGCCGGCGGCGGAATCGGTCGTCCAGACGTCGGCCGCCGAAGTGTCCATCAGGCCGATGTGCGGCAGATGGTGGATGAAAAGCGCCTGCGGCTGATCATGTCCGTGGATGCTCGCCGCGTGGAGCGTCGGGATGCCGCCGGCGTCGCCGAGGAACAGGATGACATTGCGCGCCGTCCCGGCCGCCGAAGCGGCCACGGGGAAGAGCGCGAGGAGGAACCAGGGGGCTTTCTTCATCAAAGGGGTGGGGCGGGATACAAGGAGTTCACCTGTGGGCTGACAATCCGCTATCGGGCGCGCGAGTTTATAGAAGCTCGCGGAGTAGGTGGACGAGTCGTGCTTATCACGGCGTGGCGGTTTCCGTGATGCGCCAGTGTTCGTTCGGCACGTGGGCCGTGCGCATGAGATCCCGCATCCGCGCGGCCAGATCCGGATGCCGGGCGGCGACGTCGGTCAGTTCGCCCGGGTCGATGGCGAGGTCGTAGAGCTGAACCGGTTCGGGCGGGGCGGGGCGCACGCCTTTCCAACGTCCTTCGAGCAGCACGGCCTGGGCCGGACCCTTTTCGTGGAACTCCCAGTAAAGATGATCGTGTTTCGCCTGGGTGCCTTGGCCGAGGAGGGTTGGCAGCAGGCTCAGGCTGTCGGTGGCCGACGGAGCGGTCGTGCCGGCCGCCTCCGCGAAGGTGGCCATGAGGTCGCCCAGATACGCGACGTGGCCGGAAACGGCGCCGGAAGCGATGCGGCCCGGCCAGCGGGCGATGAAGGGCACGCGGATGCCGCCGTCGGTCAGGTCGCGTTTGATGCCGCGGAACGGTCCGTTGGCGTCGAAGAATTCCGGGTCGAACTCCGGACCGCCTTCCCGGTGGGGGCCGTTGTCGCTGGAGAACACCACGAGGGTGTTTTCGTCGAGGCCCAGCCGCTGCAGCTGGTCGAGGAGCCGGCCGATCTTTTCGTCCATGCGGGTGATCATGGCGGCCTGGCCGCGTTGCGGGACGGGCCATGGTTTCGCGGCGTAGGGTCCGTAGTCCGGCACCTCCTGGCCGTCGCCGAGCATACGGGCGCGCTCGTTGTTGGCATGCGGGACGGTGAGCGAGAGCATCAGGAAGAAGGGCCGGTCGCGGTTGCGCTCCACGAACGAGGCGGCCTCGTCGAAGAAAAGATCGTCGGCGTAGGCGACGGGTTTGGTGGCATAGCCGGCGCCGACGGTGCCGTCGACAGGCACGAGGTCATTGGGCAGGGAGACGCGCTCCGTGTTGCGCCAGAGAAAATCAGGATAGTGGTTGTGCGCGTGGGTCTGGTTGATGAAACCGAAGAAATAGCCGAATCCCTGAAGGTTCGGGTGACCCTCGTCGCCCTCGAGGCCGAGGCCCCACTTCCCGACCAGGCCGGTGGCGTAGCCGGCATCGCGCAGCGTTTCCGCGACGGTCACGTCCTCGGCGAGCAATTTTTGGGAGACGGGATTGCCGCGGGCGTTGCCGCGCACCCGGGTGTGGCCGGCGTGCCGCCCGGTCATGAGCACGCTGCGGGACGGAGCGCACACGGTGGAGCCTGCGTAGAATTGCGGGAGGCGGATGCCCTCGGCGGCCATCCGGTCGAGGCGGGGCGTCTGGATCAGCCGCTGGCCCTGGCTGCCGATTTCGCCGTAGCCGAGATCGTCGGCGAGGACGAGGATGAGATTGGGCCGGGCGGCGAACGCGGCGGACGCGCACACGGCCAGCAGGGGAGGGAGCAGCAACGCGGTTTTCAAGGGTGCGCCGATTGTCGTCAGCGGACGCGGTTTGTCGATGCCGGGAACCGGTGGTCGCGTTTCCACCACAGGTGCCAGCCGAAGCCCGCAGGCCGAAGGATGGCGGAAGGGGAGGGGATTTTAACGCGAACCAAAGCGGTCCTAATATCTCGGGCCAATTACCAGAGTCGCTTGTTGGCGAAAGCGTGACCGGAACCTGATTTCAGGTAGCGCTCGAACGCGAGCGCCTGGGCCTTGGTGGCGAACGCCAGATAGGTCTGTAATCTCCACGGCCGATAAGGCGCAGTGCTGACATTCTTCCCTGAATTGTGATCAACCATTCGCTGACGAAGGTCATCTGAGTAGCCGACGTAGCGTTCTCTCGGAGTTGATTCACTCTCGATCAAATAAACGTAGTGCATGGTAACTACATGGAGAGGTCGTGTTCCGCCCTGCTTCGCCAAGGTTTCGCAGGGCATCCTTCGCTACGGATCTGAAGCGTGCGAGCGCGAATCCTCGGTCGCTCCGAAGGATGGCGGAAGGGGAGGGATTCGAACCCCCGGAGCCTTGCGGCTCAGCGGTTTTCAAGACCGCCGCGATAGACCACTCTGCCACCCTTCCGATGCCGAAAACCCAAGTTGCGAAGTTAGCCACTCAGGTCAACGGCACAGATGGGACGGCTCAAGTGAGCCGCGGCTGGCTGAACTGCCGGCGGACGCATCTTTCGGCTGGCGCGGCGGGGATTTTTTCAGAAAGGTGGACGCTCGTTCGTCGCTTGGGCCATGCGGCGGTGCAACACCATGGCCAACACGATTCAACATGTCGCGGAAATGCAGGGGCTTTACGGCCCCTTCACGCTCACCGAGCGCGTCGTCCAGAAGATCTGGCTGCGCGGTGACTTTGCCCAGCAGCGGCTCGTGCTCACGGACGGCCGCCGGCTGGAGATACGTTTCACGGGCAAATGGAACCTGCTTGGCGGGCCGGATTTTCACGCCGCCCGGCTCGTGATCGACGGGTGGCCGGTCACGGGCGATGTCGAGGTGCACTTCCACTCGACGGATTGGCACGCTCATGCCCATGCGAGGGACCGGGCCTACGACAGCGTCGTGTTGCACGTCGTGCTGTTTCCTCTGGCGACGGGGGAGAAACCGGCGGCGCATCGGGACGGTCGCGAGATCCCGACGCTCGTGCTGCTGCCGCTGCTGCATCGCGACCTGGAGGAGTATGCGTCGGACGATGCCTTGGAGGTCATCACCGCCCGGGACGAGTGGGAGAAGTTCGCCGGGCTCGCGGCCATGCCGGCGGCGGAGATGCAGTCGTTGCTGCAAGCGCACGCCGGGGAGCGCTGGCGGCAGAAGGTGCGTTTCGCGCGGTTGCGCATCGAGAAGCTCGGTTGGTCGGACGCCGCGCATCATACCGCGCTGGAGATATTCGGCTATCGGCAGAATCGCGCGGCCATGTTGCGGATCGCGGGACAGTATCCGTTGAAGGCATGGACGAACGGTATAAATCCGGGCAAAATTTTCGCGGAGGCCGGGCCGGGATGGCAGTTGCAGGGAGTTCGGCCGGCCAACCATCCGTTGGCGCGTCTGCGGCAATATCGGCAATGGGTGGCCGCGCGGCCGGATTGGCCGGAGCGTTTGCGCGGCATGCTTCTGCCGCCGGGTGCTATCGCGCTTGGGGCGAAGAAACCCGCCCGGCAGTCGCTGGGTCTCAAAAAGTTGCGTGAGGCCCTCGTTCGCGAGATTACGGGAGACATGGTTGGTGGCAGCCGGTTGGACACCTTGGTGTGCGACGGCTTCCTGCCATTGATCGCCGCGGAGACGGGCGAAGAGCGGTTTGCGGCCTGGTTTCACTGGTTTTTGGGCGATGTGCCCGATCCGGTGCGTAAAATCATGCCAAAACTCGGTTTGGCGGGATCGACCGGCCGGCCATTCTGTCACGGTTGGGCGCAGGCGTTATTGGGTTGGATTCTCAAACGCGACGTCGATGCAAGTCGCTGATTCCGAGAAAACTTGCCGGGGGCTTGACAAGCGTTCGCGCGGAGCAATATCTTGCGCCCCCTATAACTAGTTCACTTTCTAAAGGGTGGGCCCACGGGTCCGCCTTTTTTTTCCCATTAATCCAAACACACCATGAGCAGCGAAATCCTGTCCGTCCTCGAATACATGGAGAAGGAGAAAGGCATTCCACGTGCCGATATGATCTCCACCATCGTCAACGCGATCAAGACCGCCGCGTTGAAGGGCGTTAACTCCGGCCAGGAGCTCAAGATCGAGATCAATCCGAAGAACGGCCAGCTGAACGCCTGGTCACTCCTCAAGGTGGTCGATTCCGTGTCGGATCCGAAGCTGCAGATCCACGTCGAGAAGGCGCAGGTTTTCAAGCATGGCGCCGTCGTGGGCGACACCATCGAGAAGGAAATCGATCCGTCCTACCTCGGTCGCATCGCCGCTCAGACCGCCCGGCAGGCCATCATGCAGCGGCTCCGGGCCTTTGAGAAGGAGCGCATCTACGACGACTTCAAGGACTCCGTGGGCGACATCGTCAGTGGCACCGTTCGCCGCCGCGAGCGCAACGACCTCTTCATCGACCTCGGCAAGGCCGAGGCCGTCATGCCCGGCAAGGAGCAGGTTCCCGGCGAGGAATACGCCCCCGGCGAGCGCATCCGCTGCATTTTGCTCGAGATCGAGAACAGCAGCCGCGGCCCCGAGATCATCCTCAGCCGCGCCAGCCCCAAGTTTGTCCGCCGCCTCTTCGAACTCGAGGTCACCGAGATCGCCGACGGCACCGTCAAGATCGAGGCTTTCGCCCGCGAGCCCGGTTACCGCACCAAGATCGCCGTCACCAGCACCGACCCGAAGGTCGACCCGGTCGGCGCCTGTGTCGGCGCCCGCGGCGCCCGCGTCAAGAGCATCGTCCGCGAGCTCGGCGGCGAGAAGATCGACATCATCCCTTATCACGCCGACGTGAAGGAGATGCTCATCGAGGCCCTCAAGCCCGCCGTGCCGCGCGAGATCATCCTCGACGAGAAGAACAAGCGCATGCTCGTCCGCGTCGTGAACGACGACCTCGCCGTCGCCATCGGCCGCAAGGGCCAGAACGCCCGCCTGACCTCCCGCCTCGTGGGCTGGCGCCTCGACATCGAGGAGTTCAAGGTCGTCGCCGCCGACCCGCGCGCCCAGGCCATCACCCTGTTCGTCAGCACCTACGGCTTCGACAAGGCCGTGGCGGAGCGCCTCGTCGCCAACGGCATCAACTCGCCCGCCGCCTTCGAGGGTGTCGAGGCTTCCGACCTGGTCGGCTTCGGTTTCACCGAGGAGGAGGCCGCCGGCCTCATCGCCAAGATTTCCGGTTCCTGAACATCCAAACCTTTTCCACGCGCCCCAATCACTGAATGAGTGCCCGCATCCACGAGATCGCCAAGCAATACAACATTGAGCCCAAGGAGATGCTTTCCTGGCTCAAGGAGCAGGGCTTTGTCGCGGCGGAGACCA
>Ga0255338_1006127_pt1 | contig 10473 bp, 11 predicted proteins | sample MeOH1_35cm_T4_19_FD_203715 | JGI IMG/M metagenome (GOLD analysis project Ga0255338, IMG submission 203715) | Sandy soil microbial communities from University of British Columbia, Vancouver, Canada - MeOH1_35cm_T4_195 | ecosystem: Engineered > Artificial ecosystem > Sand microcosm > Unclassified ... | reverse complement strand
CTCGACACCATCAACCTCGACGTGCCACTGGCCGTACCGGGCGTTGAGACTGGCCTGTTGAACCCACGTAATACCTGGGCTGACAAGGCTGCTTATGATGAAGCCGCTAAAGCACTGGCCGGGTTGTTCGTTGAGAACTTCAAGAAGTTCGACGTGAGCGACGCGATCAAGGCTGCTGGGCCGAAGTTGTAAGGCTTGGTTTAGCGAAATGAAAAAGCCGTCCTTTAAGGGCGGCTTTTTTGTGGGCGGGATTCATGTTTTCAGATGTAAAACGAACGCGCCGACCAATACCAGAACCACGCCAAGCACCTGTATCTTCGCCAGTCTCTCCTTGAAGAACACATATCCGAGGATCGCCGCGATTCCCCCGGATAGCGTGCTGATCACTGTTACTACCGAAACCGATCCAGCCACCGCGCCCCAGGCGAATGAAGAAAATCCTCCCAGGTTCATCAGGCTGGCGCCGGTCAGCGTCATGCAGTTTTTCAACGGCGGAATTTTCAGACCATCCTCGATCTTCAGAACCATGACCACCAGCACGATCAGTCCGATCAGATACGCGAGCCAAAGCATCGTCACCGGTCCAAGCACTGGAAGTACGAAGTGACCTTGCAGCCAGAAGCTGGCGCCGTAGAAAACAGCGGCCAACAGCGCATAGATAATGGAGCTGGTGGCTTGAGTCGTGTGTGGAATCTTCGAGTCGGAATGAATGCTGGAGAGAATGACCCCGATCACGCACAGAGCAATGCAAAGCAGTTGAATCAGGCTGATCTGTTCACCGCCGGCCCAGGACAGCAACGTCGTTACTACCCCGTAAGAGGTCACCAGTGGCGCAACAATAGACGCTTTGCCAAGGGCAAACGCTTTGGATAAGGCGAGGGCACCTGACACGGTCAGCACGGCGGCGACAATGCCGATCAGCCAGACAGTGAGTGGCGCCGAAATCGATTTGAGGATGAACGCGGGGAAGGCCATCAGCAGCAGGCTCATGATGCTGAATCCCAGCGCCTGACCGAAATACACCGCGCGTTTGACGCCCACTGCGCGGGCATTCAAACCCACCAGAAAATCCGTGCCACCCCACAGCAAGGCGGCGAGTAAACCCATCAGTACGTCCACGCTATGTCCTTATAGGTGTGTGCTGCAGAAGCCAGAGGCGCTTCCAGCCATCGGAGTGTTCCAGCGTTCGGCCTTGATGGCCACAGAAAATTAATTTCCCGAAAGTCGGAATGCAGGCGCCATATTGTCCTGCTCGCGCTTCGACAGCCCCACTGCGTTGGCCACTTTTGGCCACTGGCTCACCACCCCCTGGAAACGCTCAATGATCTCTGTCGCCTCATCGCGGCCAACCCGAAAGTACTCGGCCACTTCGCGAGCGAGTTCGAGATCCAAAGCATTGTCGGCATCGGTAATGTTGAGCTTCAGCCCATCAGCGTGTGCCACAGGGTTTATGTCGTAAGCATCAGACAGTCGCCAGCCACGACCGGGATCCAGGAGGAATCCATGGTTACGCAGGTGATCGTCGGTATTCGAGACCAGGATGTTGAACACGATGCGCGACCACAACTCTCGAAGATCCTTGTCGGTTTCCGAGCCGTGTTTCATGAGTACTTCTGCCAGCTCCAGATAGCTGGCACCTACGGATGCGTCGTCCCCGTCCACGCGATCGGTCATGGTCATGGCTGAGGCAAAATGTAGCCGGCCACCGGTTGCGGTGCGGTCGAAGCGCTTGACCATGAAGCAGTGATGGTCGCTTGCATAGCGTTGCGCAAGACCGTTCGCCACTCGCAGACCGCATTGATTCGCCAGGACATTCACCACGAATTCCCATCCGCCGACGTCATAGTCGTCCCGGGTGCTCGGAAACTTGGCGATCCACAGGTGACCATTTTTGTCAGCAACGCTGGCCTTCGGCCTGGCACCGCCCAGTGAGCCACCGGGGGCGATCAACATTCTCAGCCATTCGCGCCCTTCGAGTGAGGTGTTGTCCGGGTCGTTTTCCAACGCTCGACTTGCCTGCTCCAGCGTACGCAGTTCGATAAAGGGTGGCGCTGCCAACCCATCTCGATCATCCAGAAAATGGCCTTCGTCATTGAGCTTGTAGCGGATAGCACCGACTCGATAGAGGTCATGAACACCTAACAGGAAGTCCGACTCGTACAGCTTGCTGCCCTTGGGCACAAAACCGTCGCGAATGTCCCGCTCCAGTCGGCGCTTCATCAGCAATTGCCCCCAGCGATCCGGGCTTGAGTCGGCAAAAACACCGAAGCGGGTTTGGTGCTGTCCAGGGAATTGTCGCCCTTCGAAGAGCCTGATGCGGGGATCCAGCGTCGTGAAGTTCAACTCGGGATCGGTCAATGCGGCAGTGTCGTACTCAAACTCGAACACGTTGGTAGCGCGAGCCTTAGTGGCATGCAGGAACCCAAGGCGCCTTGGCCCATTCAGCGATTCCCAATCGGCATACACCGCGATCAGTGTCATTTTTTCTCCGTCTTGGGTCTGGATTTTTTATCGTCAAACAAACTGGAAAAGGACTGGGTGTTCAATGGGAAATCAGCCTCGATATCCAATTCGGAGATAGGGTTTTCCAGTGCTTCAGTCGTCCTGTCGCGGATGGGGGACGGCGCTTTCGTTGAAGTCACGTTGCGCACTCGTTGGCGTTTACTGGTTGCTGCGTTCGCTCGGGGAATCAATTGCGCATCTTGCAGTTGGCGTCCCAACTCATCCGCTTCGGCGAGCTTGCTCAAGTCTTTCTCAAGGCCGAGGACCTGCATCACAGAAACATAGGCCCCCATCGTCACGCCTGAGCCGCCGGACTCGAGGGAGCGAAGCGTTGTCAGTGACATGCCTGCTCTCTCAGCGACTTGCTTGGCTGTCAGCCTGCGACGTAATCGAGCGAGTTTCAGTCGTTCGCCAAACTCTGCGAGCAGTCTGGATGAGGCTGGCAGCAGGGGCGCTGTTTTCTTAGCCATGTGCCATTATTCCTTCGCTTTTAGAAGTTAACTGCCAGAATAATAGCACTTGTGTGGTGATTTGCTGGACTGCCTCAATGAGTTTCAAGGCGCTGTCTGGTCATACGGTGCTGCCGACACGCAAGGAAGGCAGTTTATTGAAACTGCCATTATTCCAACTAAATTTGCGATAAACAGCCAGAATAATGCTACTTATGCGATCCACTAGAGGCCTTCAAGCGTTTGGGTATCCCAGCGTTGCGACTTTACGGCTTGGTAAAGCATGCCAATGGTTAGTGGGACTTTCTCGCCGCGACCCTTTGCCCTTCGCTTGAGAAGCACATCGAACCCTTCCGGCTGAAAGTAGCGATAGGCATCGTAGTCCACGAAGTCGATACCGAACTGTTCTTCCAGCGCTTCCATCAGTTGCCGGGCGTCAGTGCCGTCGCAGCCCAAATCGAAGTTGATCGAGGTGCTGAGGCTGATGGTTTTACGTTCGGGCAGGCCGAGTTCTTCGTGCAGCAACTGCATGAGCAGGTGCATGGTGTGGTCGTCGGGGAAGTTGGGGGCGAGGATCATTCGGGTGCGTCCGGTTGGGCTTGGGCGGATCTTATTGGTCGTCAGGTTTGGGGGGAAGGACGGGAGCCAATTTTGACGGCTCGTCTTGTCGATATTTGGCGAGCACTTCTTCTCGTGTCGGAAGTGGTTGGTTGAGATCTGCTGGCGACGTGTCGAATCCTGCGAGCCGTAGGCTCGCCAAGTAGTTTGAACGGCGGACGTTTTCGTAGTGTGCTTGTTTTTGTTTGAAGGTTAATTCGCTCATCACGATTTTCCGTGCTGCTAGCTGGCCTGTTCTGGGCCGGATTTATGCGTCGTGTTCATCGCAGGCAAGCCAGCTCCCACAAGGGCGCGGCTTGCCTGTTGGTGCTAGGCGTCAGGCAGGAGCTTTCCAGCCCATCATTCGTTGTTGGGCGACCGTGAGCAGGTCGCAGCCGTCTTGGGCCAACAGGTAGAGCGCGTGGGTGATATGCGGGATGTCTTCGAGATCGCCTTGTTCGAAGGATTGGCAGTGCAGGGTTCGGAGTAGTTCGCTGGAGGCTCGGACACGCTGGAGGGCTGCTTCGAGGAGGTCTTGGGGGTTGGCCTCTGTGTCGATGATCAGCGCCGGGGTATCGGTCAGGTTTGTTTTGAGTGGGCGGTAGCGGCTTGGAAACGGATTTAATGTGGTCACTGAAGAACACCTCAACGTAATGGGAAAGTGAGCTCTCTCTTTTCGGGTGACCAAGCCCGAGTCGGCTGAATTGGCAGCGACAGTCCGACTATAGATACGAGTTCCAGTTGGCGATAGGCGACAAGGTGTCTTCTGTTGTAGGACCGGGACGAAGCTTTGATAGGGCGTTGCCTACGGACTTATCGCTTTCTTAATTTTCTCTCGTTTGGCCGCCATTAGTCGCTTGGCTTCTTCATTTGAAACGCTTGGACGTGGGTCGTCGAGGCTGGCTTGTACCTGGGCTCGGAACCATGCGTCGTAGGCTGCTTTTTCTTCTGGCGATAGTTGAGTTTCGGGGATTTTGGTTTTCATCAGGTTCACCGCGTTATCGTTCATCGCGAGCAGGCTCGCTCCCACAGGGGTAGGTGGTAGGGCATTAACCAGTGGTGATTTTCGGGAGGCGTTGGCGGGCGATTTCGAGGAGTTCGTTGCCGTCCTGGGTCAGCAGGTAGAGCGCGTTGACGATGTTGGGGATGTCGCTGGCGTCCGCCTGTTTGAAGCACAGGCAGTACAGCGTTTCGAGTAGGTCGCTGGCGGCGCGGATGCGTTGGCGGGCGGCGTCGAGGATTTCGTGTGGGTCGGCCTCGGTATCAATGACCAGGATCGGGGTGTCGCTGTAGCGGCTTTTGAGTGGGCAATAGCGGTCTTGCATCTGGGTCAGTCCTGTAGGAAGTCTGGCAGGCCGACACTGTTTCAGCCGCGCCGAAAACTATGAAGCGGACGACGCGATGCGGCAATACGGGCGCAATCGACACAGCTTGTAGGGGAATTACTGGTCTTCGGGCATTCGCCCTACGCGTTTCCCGAGGTTTTTTTAATCAAAACCCTTACTGGTGAATTTTCCTACGTGTTTGTCAGGCGCAGCGCAGCAAACCTCTGTATCGTGCGCGCCAGAATCTGTAGGGCATTTCGAAAATGCCTGGTTAAGCACTTAAAGGGAATTAGGTATGCAGTGGCTACGTATGGCCTCGGTTTTGTTGTTATGGGCGGGTGTTTGTCGTTTGACGGGCGCGGCTGACGCGGGTAACTCGATGGTGCTGGCCAACATGGACCGCACCGGCTGGCCGGACGCCCTCACCACTCAGGCGAACATGGACACCGCGTCCCGCGCCGATGTGTTGATGTTCGGCAAGGCGCTGCTGGCCAGTGAAGCGCTGGACGAACAGGGTCTGAAGCAGCGTCTGGGCGTGCAGGCGGTTAAGCTCAAGTCTGTGCGACAGGTGCGTGATGGCTTGTGGGATCGATTGCTGACCACCTACCGCAATGCCAGTCAGAACTGCGACGGCGAACCGTTCTGCCCGCGTGTGCGAAGCGTCGCTGATTTGCGTCAGTTGGCGGCGGCGTTCACTGGCGAAATCAGCCCGGCTCATGCGGCCTGGGCGAGCAAGAGTCAGGTGTTTCATGAGCAGGCGTTGAATGAGCAGCTGCGGGTGGCGGTGTTGGTGCCCTGAGTTTGCCCGATGTTTTTGCAGTGTTTTTGCTGGCCTCTTCGCGAGCAAGCCCGCTCCCACAAGGGTTTTGGGTCGTACACAACCCCCGGGTTCACTGAAGATCACCTGTGGGAGCGGGCTTGCTCGCGATGAGGCCAGCCCATCGCCCAATTCCTCAAGCCCCGCCATCCCCCCGCACCATCCGCTGTATCATCCCGTATCGTTTTTGACCCCGACCTTTTCTCGACTCGCTGCGATCGCCGGCTAGGCTTTGGGCTTCGCAGCGGTCAACGGAGTGACAGCTTATGCACAACACCCTGGAACAGGTTTTCGGTTATCCACAGTTTCGGCCCGGCCAGGAGGCGGCGATCAGCGCGGTGTTGGCCGGGCGCTCGGCGGCGGCGATTTTTCCCACGGGTTCAGGCAAGTCCCTGTGTTACCAGATCTCGGCGGTGTTGCTGCCGCACCTGACGCTGGTGGTCTCGCCGCTGCTGGCGTTGATGCAGGATCAATTGGCGTTTCTGCAGCGACACGGTATCGCGGCGGGCAGTATCGATTCGGCCCAGAGCCGCGACGACGCCAGCGATGTGATGGCCCGCGCCAAGTCCGGCGAGTTGAAGATTCTGATGATTTCCGTGGAGCGTCTGAAGAACGAGCGCTTTCGCAATTTCTTGCAGCAAGTGCCGATCTCACTGTTGGTGGTGGATGAGGCGCATTGCATCTCGGAGTGGGGCCATAACTTCCGCCCCGACTACCTCAAGCTTCCGGACTACCAGCGTCAGTTCAACATCCCTCAAGCGTTGCTGCTGACCGCCACTGCGACCCCGAAAGTGATCGCGGATATGCAGGCCAAATTCGCCATCGCCCCTGAAGACGTGGTCACCACCGGCTTCTATCGGCCGAACCTCAATTTGCTGGTGGAGCCGGTGCGCGGTCCCGACAAACGCCGACGCCTGGTCGAATGGATGCGTGAACGTCCCGGCCAGCCGAGTATCGTCTACGTCACCCTGCAGAAAACCGCCGAGCACATCGCCGAACACTTGGGGCGTAATGGCGTGCAGGCCGAGGCGTATCACGCCGGTTTGCCCCATGAACAACGGGAAGCGATTCAAAAGCGCTTTATGGGCGGACAGTCCAATTGCATCGTCGCGACCATCGCGTTTGGCATGGGCATCGACAAGAGTGACATCCGCAACGTGGTGCATTTCGACCTGCCCAAATCCATCGAAAACTACAGTCAGGAAATCGGTCGCGCCGGGCGTGACGGACAGCCATCGGACTGCCTGGTACTGGCCAACCGCGACAGCCTCAACGTGCTGGAAAACTTCGTCTACGGCGACACGCCGGAACGGGACGGCATCCGTCACGTGCTCGACGAATTGCAAGCCACTGCGCCTGAGGGGCAATGGGAGTTTCTGCTGGGGCCGTTGGCGGACCAGAGCAACATCCGCCAGCTACCGCTCAAGACCTTGCTGGTGCAATTGGAGCTGCGTGGAATCATCGCCCCGCGTTACGCCTATTACGCCGAATACCGTTTCAAGTATTTGCAGGAGCCGGAAGACGTGCTCGCCCGCTTCGAAGGTGAGCGCAAGGACTTCGTGGCGGCAATCATCCAGACGTCCACTCGGGCGCGGACCTGGGCCACGGTTAATTTCGATGCGTTGTACGAGCAGCATCGGGCCGAGCGCGATCGGGTGGTCAAGGCACTGGATTATTTCCAGGAGAAAGGCTGGGTCGAGCTGGAAAGCAAGCAGATGACCGAGGTCTACAGCCTGTTGCAAACGGACTTCGACAGTCAGGCGTTGAGTGCCGAACTGCATGCCTGTTTCACCCAGCACGAACGCACCGAGATCGCGCGGATCCACGCCATGCTGGATCTGTTCGCCACTGACATCTGCCTGGGTTATCGCTTGGCCGAGTATTTCGGCGACGAAAACGCGCCGCAGCAGTGCGGGCATTGTTCGGTGTGTCACGGGAACGTGGCGCGATTGCCCGCACCACCCGAGTTGCCGGCGCTTGTGGATAAAAACTTCGAGGCGCTGTGCGGTGATTTTATCCACAAGCATGAACAGCACGTCGGCAGTATTCCCTCAGCCGAGCGCGTGACGCGGTTTTTGTGCGGGATCAGTGTGCCGCTGTTTACCAAGCTCAAGGTACGGTCGATTTCGGGGTTTGGGGTGCTGGAGGATTATCCGTATGGCGAAGTGCGAGGGTGGGCTGAAGCGCATTTACCCAAATGAACGGTGACCTTGTGGGAGCGGGCCTGCTCGCGAATTCGGTTTTTCATTCAACATTGATGACGGCTGATACACCGCTTTCGCGAGCAAGCCCGCTCCCACAGGGATCTCAGTGTCTGGCTGAGGCGCATCCATCCGCTGAATGTCCGCCATCACAGGAATAAATTTCTAAAAAGCCCGGTGGCTGACTATGGTGGGGGCTGTCTTTGGATCGCCAACAAGAGAACAACCATGAGCCAGACACCGTTCAACATTCAGCGCGCCGCCGTGATCGGGGCGGGCACCATGGGCCGTGGCATTGTCATGTGCCTGGCCAACGCCGGGGTGCCGGTGCAGTGGGTCGATAACAATCCGCAGATGCTTGAGCAGGCTCTGGCCACCGTGGCCGAGACCTGCGCGCACAACGTGCGTCAGGGGCGGATCGATCAGGCCGAGGCCGACGCTCGTGTTGCACGGATCTCGGCGGCTGCCGATTACGCGGCGATCCGCGATGTCGATCTGGTGATTGAAGCGGTGTACGAAAACCTTGAGCTCAAGCAGAAAATATTCCGCGAACTGGATGGCCTGCTCAAGCCCGAAGCCATTCTCGCCAGCAACACGTCGGCGCTGGATATCGACGCGATCGCCGCGGCCACTCGCCGTCCGCAACAAGTGCTGGGCCTGCACTTCTTCAGCCCGGCGCACATCATGAAATTGCTGGAAATCGTTCGTGGCGCACAGACTGCGCCGGCGGTGCTGGATGCCGCGCTGGAACTGGGTAAGCGCATGGGCAAGGTCAGCGTCGTGTCGGGCAACTGCGAGGGCTTCATCGGCAATCGCATGCTCAATACCTATGTGCTCGAAGCGCGCAAGATGCTGCTTGAGGGCGCTTATCCCTATCAGGTGGATGCGGCGCTGCAGGGCTTCGGTTTCGCGATGGGGCCGTTTCGCATGTTCGATGTGGTCGGCATCGACCTGCAATGGCGCGCGCGGGAACTGGCCGGTGTCGGTCAGGATGCGCCGCAGGTTCAGGTGGATAACCGCCTGTGCGAACTGGGGCGTTTCGGCCAGAAGAGTGGCAACGGTTATTACCACTACGAAGCGGGCAGTCGCCAGGCTGAGCACGATGTGGAGGTGGATGCGCTGGTGCTGGCAGTCAGCGAAGGATTGGGCTTCCAGCGTCGCGAGATCGGGCCTGAGGAAATTCTGGAGCGCTGTTTGCTGGCACTGGTCAACGAGGGGGCGAAGATTCTTCAGGAAGGGATTGCCGAATCGGCGCACGACATCGACCTGGTGTACCTCAACGGCTATGGCTTTCCGGCGGACAAGGGCGGGCCGATGGCCTGGGCGGATCAGCAGGGGTTGGCGGATATTCATCAGCGGTTGTTGGCGCTTGAAACCCGGCAAGGCGATCACTGGCAGCCGGCGCGGTTGATTGGGGAGTTGGCGGCGGTGGGTAAAGGGTTTGCTGACAGGTGATTGGCCCAGCGCCTGTGCCGGCGCCTTCGCGAGCAAGCCCGCTCCCACAGTTGATCTTCTGTGAACACTGAGTTTGTGGATGAACCACGATCCCTTGTGGGAGCGGGCTTGCTCGCGAAGAACGATAACGCGGTTTTCGCCTTAAACTCGCAGTCCCACTCAAGGAACCGACATTGATGTCCAACCCGACGCCCCAACGCACCGATTACCCGCATTTCCAGCCCATCACCACTCGCTGGCACGACAACGATGCCTACGGTCACGTCAACAACGTCACCTACTACAGCTTCTTCGACACCGCGGTGAACACTTACCTGATCGAAGTCGGCGGCCTGGATATTCATGACGGCGAAGTCGTGGGTTTTGTCGTGAGTTCGGCGTGTGATTACTTTGCCTCCATCGCTTTCCCCGACCGGATCGAGATCGGTTTGCGGGTGGGCAAGTTGGGCAACAGCTCTGTGCAATACGAGCTGGCGGTGTTCAAGGCCGGCGAAGACGAAGCCTGTGCGGCGGGGCGTTTCGTGCATGTGTTTGTGGATCGGACGTCGAATCAGCCGGTGGCGATTCCTGTCGGTTTACGCGGGGCGCTGGAGCGGTTGGTGGTTTGAGGGGCAAAAAAAATCGCAGCCCGAGGGCTGCGATTTTTTGATCTACCGGTAAGCGAGGCGATTCAAGCCTCAGTCGCGATAGCGATGCTTGTGCTTGCGGTGACCGTAGTGGTGGCCACGATCATGGTGACCATCACGGTAGTAACGGCGATCGCCATGGCCACGACGATCATCATCGTCGTCATCGCTCTTGTTACCCATGTAGTTACCCAGCGCGCCACCGGCGCCGCCGCCTGCTGCGGAGCCGATCAGGCTGCCGGTGGTGCCGCCCATGCTGCGGCCGACCACGTTACCGCCCGCTGCGCCCAACGCACCGCCAATGGCTGCTTCGCCACGGCTGCGTTTGTCTGCGCCGACTGCGCTACCACCCGCACCGCCCAAGGCTGCGCCAATGGTTGAACCTGTGTTGCCGCCTAACGATTGACCGACGACCGAGCCCAAAACCCCGCCCAATGCGCCGCCCACACCTGCTTCGGTGGTGCCTCCGGCAGAAGCGAAGCCACTGACCAGGCCAAGGGA
>Ga0255338_1006126_pt1 | contig 10474 bp, 11 predicted proteins | sample MeOH1_35cm_T4_19_FD_203715 | JGI IMG/M metagenome (GOLD analysis project Ga0255338, IMG submission 203715) | Sandy soil microbial communities from University of British Columbia, Vancouver, Canada - MeOH1_35cm_T4_195 | ecosystem: Engineered > Artificial ecosystem > Sand microcosm > Unclassified ... | reverse complement strand
GCGACTATGGCGTCGGCGCGCAGATCCTCGCCGAACTCGGCGTGCAGGACATGATCCTGCTGACCAACACCCACCACACCCTGATCGGACTCGACGGCTACGGCCTGTCGATCGTCGGCGAACGGGCAATTCCCGGCACCGGAGGCGAATAATGGCGAAACTGCTGATCGTTGAGGCACGCTTCTACGACCATCTCAACGACCTGCTGCTCGAGGGCGCGCGCGCCGCGATCGAGGAGGCGGGACACAGCCATGAGACGATCACCGTGCCGGGCGCGCTGGAGATTCCGGCCGCGGTCGCGCTGGCGGCCGAAGGCGGCGCCTATGACGGGTTCGTAGCGCTGGGCGTCGTGATCCGCGGCGAGACCTATCATTTCGAGATCGTCGCGGGCGAAAGCGCGCGCGGGCTGATGGCGCTGTCGCTGGACGGCGTGGCGATCGGCAACGGCATCCTCACGGTGGAGAACGAAGCACAGGCGCTCGCCCGTGCGCGGCGCACCGAGAAGGACAAGGGCGGCGAAGCGGCCAAGGCGGCGCTGGCGATGCTGGCGCTGAAGGAACGCTTCGGCTGACCATGCCGGAATCGAAGCTGCCCCCGCCGCGATATCGCATCGTCGAGCGCAAGGGCCGCTTGATCGTCACCGACACCTGGGCCGGGGGCAGACCCCCGCAGCCCGGCGCGGTGCTGGGCGCGCGCGACGCGCCGCGCTCCACAGGGCGTGCCAAAGGGCATATAGACCTGCTGGTCATGATCGCCTGTCGGGGCGCATTCGATGCTGCCGGGCGCCCGATCCTGTCGACCCATGCCTATTATGACGAGCGGGGCCCGCGCGACATCATGCTCGGCGCGCGGGGCGCGAGGCGCCTCAGGCGGGCGCTGGCAGGCGCGGCAGCGGTGATCGGGATCATGCTGCTCCTGGTCTGGGCCGTTCCCGACCTGGTGATCCCTGTCTTTATCCTGTTCGGGCTGGGCCTGAGCGGCGCGAACGCGGTCGCGCGCGCCCACATCACGCGCTGGCTCGACCGGCTCGAGGCGGAAAACACGGCTTGAAGGCCCGCCATCCTTACTGATAGCAATGTCAGTAAGGAGATCGGCGATGGCGTTGGCACACACGTTCAAGGCGAATCCGCACTGGCTGCCGCCCCAGAAGCAGCGCGAGATCGCGAACATCCCCGGCGAGGATGGCCTTCCCTTCATCGGCAACACGCTGCGCATGCTGCGCGACCCGGTCGCGTTCGGATATCGCATGGTCTCCACCTATGGCCGGATCTTCCGCAACAACGCATTCGGCGGCCCGACCGTGAGCCTGATGGGCCCGGAGGCGAACGAACTCGTCCTGTTCGATCGCGACAAGATCTTCTCGTCCGAACAGGGCTGGGGTCCGATGCTCAACCTGCTCTTCCCGCGCGGGCTGATGCTGATGGATTTCGAGAAGCATCGTGCCGACCGCAAGGTCCTGTCTGTCGCGTTCAAGCCGGAGCCGATGCGCCATTATGCCGAAGCGCTGAACGCCGGTATTTCCCGCACCGTGGCCGGCTGGGGCAACCGCCCGATCCGCTTCTATGACGCGATCAAGGCGCTGACGCTCGACCTGGCCGCCGACAGCTTCCTCGGCATGCCGCTCGGCCCGGAGGCGGATCGGATCAATCAGGCGTTCGTCGACGAGGTACAGGCATCGGTGGCGCCGATCCGCGTGCCGCTGCCCGGCACCGCGATGCGCAAGGGGGTGAAGGCGCGGAAATATCTGGTCGACCTGTTCTCGCGCGAGATTCCGACGCGGCGGACCGGGGACGGCCAGGATTTCTTCTCGCAATTCTGCCGCGCGACCGACGAGGCCGGCCAGCCGCTGTCCGACGCGGCGATCGCCGACCATATGAATTTCCTGATGATGGCAGCGCATGACACCATCACGTCCTCGGCGACCAGCCTCGTCATGTTACTCGGGCGCAACCCCGAATGGCAGGACCGGCTGCGCGCGGAGATCGCCGGGCTCGGACTCAACGACGACGAAGGCCTGCCCTATGGCCAGCTCGACCGGCTGGTGCTGACCGATTACGCCTTCAAGGAAGCGCTGCGGCTGATCCCGCCGGTGCCCTCGCTGCCGCGGCGCGCGGTGCGGGACTTCGACTTTGGCGGCTATCACATCCCGGCGGGCACGACCGTGGGCATCAGCGTCGGCTACACCCACAAGATGCCCGAGCATTGGCCCGATCCCGAGCGCTTCGACCCGATGCGCTTCACCCCCGAGGCGAGCAAGGGCCGGCACAAATATGCGTGGGTGCCGTTCGGCGGCGGCGCACATATGTGCCTGGGGCTGCACTTCGCGACGATGCAGATCCGCATCCTGATGGCGCAGTTGCTGACCCGCTACCGCATCGAACTGGATGAGGGATCGGGCGAAAGGTGGCAGGCGTGGCCGATCCCCCGGCCGAAGGACGGGCTGCCGGTCCGCTTCATCCCGCTGGGATGAAAGTTCCCCGGCCGGGGCCGGGGAAAAGTCTTTACGCCGCCGCGACGGCCTCGAGCGTCGGATAGTCAGTATAGCCTTCGGCGCCCTGGCTGTACCAGGTCGCCATATTGTCCGGATTGAGCGGCGCGCCGAGGCGAAGCCGCTCGGGCAGGTCCGGGTTGGCGAGGAAGGTGCGGCCGAAGCTGATCGCATCGGCGACACCCGAATCGAGCGCCGCCTGTGCATCGGCACCGTGATAATCCGAATTCAGCACCAGCGGACCGGGGAAGACCTGGCGGATTTCGGGTGACAGCTTCGGCTGGTCGGAACGCCCGAACGTGCCGTCGGGGCCAGGCTCGCGCAGTTCGAGAAAGGCGATGCCGATCTCGGCCAGCGCCTTCGCCGCGGGGACGAACACCGCCACCGGATTGCTGTCCTTCGCGCCCTGTGAATTGCCGTTGGGCGAAAGGCGCACGCCCGTCCGATCGGCGCCGGCCACGCCGGCGACACGCTCGGTCACCTCGCGCAACAGGCGGATGCGGTTTTCCGGGCTGCCACCATATCGATCGGTGCGGAAGTTGGAATTGTCGCGCAGGAACTGGTCGATCAGATAGCCGTTCGCGGCGTGGATCTGGACGCCGTCGAACCCTGCCGCCAGCGCATTGCGCGTCGCGCGCTCATAATCGTCGAGCAGCCCGGGGAATTCGTCGAGACGCAACGGCCGCGCCTCCTCATAATCCTGCTTGCCGGCATAGGTATGGGCCTGGCCCGGCGCGGTGGTCGCGGAGGAGGAGACCGGCTGCGCGCCGCCGAGGCTGGAATGGACGATGCGGCCCATGTGCCAGAGCTGCGCGACGATCCGCCCGCCCGCGGCATGGACCGCGGCGACCACTGGTTTCCACGCCTCGGTCTGCTCGTCGGTCCACAGGCCGGGCGCGAATGGCCAGCCAAGGCCCTGGCGGGAAATGCCAGTCGCCTCCGAGATGATCAGCCCGGCGCTGGCGCGCTGCGCATAATATTCCCCCATCAGCGGCTGCGGGACATGCTCGCGAGTCGCGCGGCCGCGAGTGAGCGGCGCCATCAGTACGCGATTGGGCGCGTGGATCGCGCCGAGCTCGATCGGATCGAAGAGGCTGGGCATGAAAGCAAGTTTCCTTTTGCTACCTGACGCCCCCGACATAGAGCGCTAAGGGGCGCCATGCACCAGCCCCGGCATCCAAGAAAAACTGTCGCCGCGCGAAGGCAGGGCGCGCATCCCCTGGCGTTCGCGGCGCTGATTGCGGCGAACGTGATGCTCGCCTTCGGTTCGTGGTTCGTGCGGATGGCCGATACCGGGCCGGTCGCCTCGGCCTTCTGGCGCATCGCCATCGCGACGCCGGTGCTGCTCGCACTCGCCATGGCCGGGGGCTGGCGCCCGGCGCGGATCGGACGCAGGCTATGGGTGTTGTTCGCGCTGGCCGGCCTCTGCTTCGCCGCCGATCTCGGCAGCTGGCATATCGGCATCCTGAAGACGTCCATGGCCAATGCGACCCTGTTCGGCAATTCGGCGATCCTGTTCTTCCCGGTCTACGGCTTTCTCGCGCTGCGCACCTGGCCGTCGCGCGCGCAGGCCATCGCGCTGGCGCTGGCGGCGATCGGCGCAGCGCTGCTGATGGGGCGGTCCTATCAGCTCGATTCGCGCCACCTGGCCGGTGACCTGCTGTGCCTGCTCGCCGGGCTGCTCTATACCTTCTATTTCATCATCATGGCCCGGGTCCGCCTGACCATGGCGCCCCTGCCCGCGCTGGCCCTGGCGACGGGCGCGAGCGTGCTGCCGCTGCTGGCGCTGGCATTGCTGATGGGCGAGCGGATCTGGCCGCATGACTGGACGCCGCTGATCGCGCTGGCGCTGGTGAGCCAGGTGATCGGCCAGAGCATGCTGATCTATGCGCTCGGCCAGATGACACCGCTGGTGGTGGGCATCGCCCTGCTCGTGCAGCCGGTGGTCGCCGCCACGGTCGGGTGGCTGGTCTATGACGAGCGCCTCGGCGGTGCAGACCTGATCGGCGCCGCGCTGGTCGCGGTCGCGCTGGTGCTGGTGCGCCAGCCCGAACCGGAGCCTGAGCCAGCGACGCTTGCGCCGGCCGATACCGGGCCTAGATAGATTCAGGAGGAGATTTCCATGGCCGCCCTGCCCCAGGATCCGACGCTCGACGAAATACGCGTTGGACTCGCGCCGCTGATCGCCGCCAATGCCGCCTTTGACGGCTGGACCGACACCGCGCGCGATACCGCCGCCGACACGGCCGGCCTTGACCGCGACGTGGCCGCGGTCGCCTTTCCCGGCGGCGCGATCGACATGATTGATGCGTGGTTCGCCCATGTCGATGCAGCGATGGCGGAGGCCCTGCCGCCCGAGCGGCTCGGCACGATGAAGGTTCGCGCGAAGATCGCAGGGCTGGTCGAGGCGCGCCTGGCCGTACTGGCGCCGCACCGCGAGGCACTGCGCCGGGCGCTGGCGATCCTGGCCATGCCGCAGAACCTGATGCGGGCGGCAAAGCTCGGCTGGCGCGCGGCGGACCTGATGTGGCGCGCCGCCGGCGACACCGCGACCGACTATAATCATTATACCAAGCGGACGATCCTGGCCGGGGTGTATGGCGCGACGATCACCGTGTTCCTCGACGACGAAAGCGCTGGCTATGCAGACACGCGCGCCTTTCTCGACCGGCGGATCGAGGGGATCATGCGCTTCGAAAAGGCCAAGGCGGGCCTGATCTCGCGGACTGAATATCGGCCGAGCCTGTCGCGCTTCATCGGGCGCTTGCGCTATCCGGTGGTGTGAGCGGCCCGGAAGCGCTTTCGCTTCGCAATAGGGATATTTCCCGATGGCGCTCAGCGACAGTTATTGATAATCACTCGCAGCATGGATATGTCCTCGCCTGTGAAGAAGATGCTGAGCCTCGAATCGCTTCCACATCGGCAACGTGCGACCGTTGCCGAGATCGTCTGGGCCGAACTGAGCCTCCCGGAGGCACGCCGGCTCCGCGAGCTTGGATTCGACGAAGGCGTCGGCGTCGAGGTGCTGCACCGCGCAGCGCTGGGCAAGGGGCCGATCGCTTGTCGGATCGGGCGCATGACCGTCGCACTGCGCCGGGCCGTTGCCGGCGCGATCCACGTTTCCCCGCTCGCCGGCTAGATTGAAAACGCGATGAATGCCGCGCCGCTCGTGGCGCTGGTCGGCAATCCCAATGCCGGCAAGAGCGCCCTGTTCAACGCGCTGACCGGCGCGCGGCAGAAGGTCGGCAATTATCCCGGCGTTACGGTGGAGCGGCATTCGGGCCGACTGGCGCTGCCCGACGGACGCCCGATCGAACTGGTCGACCTGCCAGGCGCATACAGCCTCGACCCGTCGAGCCCCGACGAGCGCGTCACCCGCGACGTGGTGACCGGCACCCAGGCTGGCGAGCGGCTGCCCGATGCGCTGGTAATCGTGGTCGACGCCGCCAATCTCGACAATCACCTGCGCTTCACGCTCCAGCTGATCGCGCTCGGCCTGCCCGTGGTCGTGGCGCTCAACATGTTCGACCTCGCGGAACGCGATGGGCTGATCCTGGATCCCGCGATCCTCGAGCGCGAACTCGGCGTGCCCGTGGTGCCGACCGTCGCGGTGCGGCGACGCGGGCTCGACGAACTCAAGGCGCGGCTGGGCGACAGCCTGGGCCAAGGTGCGGCCAAGCGGTTGCGGGCGAGCGACGGCAGCGTGCAGGACGATATCGTGACGCTGCAGCGCCGCGCGCGCGCAATCGCGGTCGCGGCGACCGTGTCTGAAACGCCGACCCGGCGCTGGAGCCATATGCTCGACTCGGTCGCGCTGCATCCGGTGGCGGGTGTCGCCCTGCTGCTCGTGATTCTGTTTGTGATGTTCCAGGCGGTCTTCAGCTGGGCACAGCCGCCGGCGGATGCGATCGATGCCGGATTCGCGGCGTTGCAGGAACTGATCAAGGCGAACATGCCGGCGGGCGTCCTGCGCTCGCTGATCACCGACGGCGTGATCGCCGGGGTGGGCGCAGTGGTGGTGTTCCTGCCGCAGATCCTGATCCTGTTCCTGTTCATCCTGCTGCTCGAGGCATCCGGCTATATGGTTCGCGCGGCGTTCCTGATGGACCGGCTGATGTCGACCGTGGGCCTGTCGGGCCGTGCCTTCATCCCGCTGCTCTCCTCCTTCGCCTGCGCGGTGCCCGGCATCATGGCGACGCGGACGATCGAGGACGAGAAGGACCGGCTGACCACGATCCTGATCGCGCCGCTGATGACCTGCTCCGCGCGCTGGCCGGTCTATACGCTGGTCATCGGCGCCTTCATTCCCAACCGCCAGGTGCTGCCGTTCGTCGGGCTGCAGGGAATCGTGATGTTCGCGCTGCTGCTGATCGGCGTGGCCGGTGCCTATGTGGCGGCGCTGGTGCTGCGCAAGACGGTGACCAAGGGCGCCTCTTCGGGCTTCATGATGGAGATGCCGAAATATCAATGGCCGCGGATGCGCGACGTGCTGCTCGGACTGTGGGCGCGCGCGGTGATCTTCCTCAAGCGCGCCGGCACGATCATCGCGACGACCACCGTGGTGCTGTGGGCGCTGCTCAGCTTCCCGCAGCCGCCCAAGGGCAGCCCCGTCTCGCCGATCAACTATTCGATCGCCGGGCGGATCGCGAACGGCGTGGCGGTGGTGGTGAAGCCGATCGGCTTCAACCGCGACATCGCGCTCGCGCTGATCCCGGCGATGGCGGCCCGCGAGGTCGCCGTGGCCGCGATCGGGACGGTCTATGCGATCGACAATCCCGAGAGCGATGCGGGCGGCAAGGCGATGGTGAAGAACCTGCGCGGTCGCTGGAGCCTGCCGACCGCGCTTGCCTTCCTGATGTGGTTCGTGTTCGCACCGCAATGCATCTCGACCATCGCGGTCACCCGGCGCGAAACCAACGGGTGGAAATGGCCGGCGTTCATGGTTGGCTATTTGTTCGCGCTCGCCTACATCGCGGCAGGGGCGACCTATTGGGGCGCCGTGGCAATCGGCTTGTAGGAAATTCATATGGCGGGCAGCGTCAACAAGGTCATTCTCGTCGGCAATCTGGGGCGCGACCCCGAGAGCCGCTCCTTCCAGAATGGCGGCAAGGTGGTGAACCTGCGCATCGCCACGTCCGACACCTGGAAGGACAAGAACACCGGCGAGCGCAAGGAAAAGACCGAATGGCATTCGGTCGCGATCTTCAACGAAGGGCTCGCGAACGTCGCCGAACGCTACCTGCGCAAAGGCAGCAAGGTCTATATCGAAGGCGCATTGCAGACCCGCAAATGGCAGGATGCGCAGGGCCAGGACAAATATTCGACCGAAATCGTGCTGCAGGGCTTCAACTCGGTGCTGACGATGCTCGACGGCCCGGGCGGTGGCGCAGGTGGCGGTGCCGGCGGCGGGGCGGGCCAGCGCGATGATTTCGGCGGACGCGACGATTTCAGCGGCGGTTCTTCGGGCGGCTTCGGCGGCGGCGCGAGCCGTGGCGGCGGCGCGCCGGCGAGCCGCGGCGGCAGCAGCTTTGCGGACGATCTCGACGACGACGTGCCCTTCTGACGATTTCGCGCGTTTCGCTTCCCATGAGCGAGATTCCACCGGCCAGCGCGGCCGCCTCCTCCGGCTGGAGGATCGACCAAAGGATGCGAGCCGAGGCGCTGGCGGCGCATGACATCGAGTCGCTTCGCGCCGACGATGGTCTGACCCGGATCACCGATTTCGCGGCTGCGCTGTGCACGGCGCCGGTCGCACTGGTCAATATCGTCGAGGAGCATCGCCAGAGCTTCATGGCACGCACGGGCTATGACGCGCCCGAGGGCCCGGTCGAGACGTCCTTCTGCGCCGTAGCGATGCTCGAGCACGACATCATGGTCGTGCCCGACGCCACGCGCGACCCGCGGTTCGCGGACAATCCGCAGGTCACCGGTGCGCCCTTCATCCGCTTTTACGCCGGGGCACCGCTCGTGTCGGACGAGGGCATGCCGCTCGGGTCGCTCTGCGTGATCGACACCGTTCCGCGCGAGGGACTCACGTCGTTGCAGCGCCAGGGGCTCGCCACGCTGGCGGAGGCGGTGATGGCGCGGTTGCGCGACAGCCGGGATGCCGCTGCCTGGCGCGAGACGCGGAATGCCAGTCACCGCGCGCTGAGCGAGAGCCACAACCGGTTTCGCGTGCTCGCCGATGCGATGCCGCAGATGGTGTGGTCGACCCTGCCCGACGGCTATCACGATTATTACAATGCGCGCTGGTATGAGTTCACCGGCATGCCCGAAGGATCGACTGACGGGGAGGAGTGGAATGGCATGTTCCATCCCGACGACCGGGAGCGCGCCTGGGCCAACTGGCAGCGCTCGCTGGAAACCGGCGATCCCTATCAGATCGAATATCGGCTGCGCCGCGCGGACGGCGACTATCGCTGGACGCTCGGCCGGGCGCTGCCGCTGCGCGACGAATCGGGCGCGATCGTCCGGTGGTTCGGCACCTGCACCGATATTCACGAGCAGAAGCTGGCGAGCGAACAGCGCGAGATCGTTGCGCAGGAACTGAGCCACCGCATCAAGAACATCTTCGCCGTGATCGCCGGGCTGGTTGGCTTCGCGGCGCGGGCCAAGCCCGAGCTCGCCGGCGTCGCAGAAGATCTGCGCGAACGGATCAATGCACTTGGCCGCGCGCACGATTTCGTGAGGCCCCACAGCGCCCAGTCGCGCCCGCTTGCGGCGCAAAACAGCCTGATCGGGCTGCTGGGCGAACTGTTCCGGCCGTATCAGGCATCCGAGGCCGGGCGGATTACGGTCACCGGCCCCGACGTCGATATCGACGATCGATCCGCCACGCCGCTTGCCCTGTTGTTCCATGAGCTTGCCACCAACGCCACCAAATATGGCGCGCTTCGCAACGATGACGGCAGGATCACGATCGACATCACCGGCGGGGACGAGACGATCGCCCTGCTGTGGACCGAGATCGGCGGCCCGCCGATCACCGCCCCGACCACCGCAGGGTTCGGATCGCAACTGATGGAGATGAGCGCGGTCCGCCAGCTGGGCGGGAAGGTGACGCGGGACTGGCGGCCGGAAGGCCTGGCAGTGGAAATCGCTATTCCGCGCAGCGCGTTCAGCCGAGGCTGACGTTACCGTCAAGCAAGACGAGATCGTCGTTGGCCGCCGGCCGGGCATCCGAGCTCGCCAGCGCCGCCGCTGCGAGGATCGCGGCCTTGTTGAAGGGCTTGCGGATATAACCGAGGGCCCCCTCGCCCGCGCCGATCTGGGCCGGATTGGCGGTAACGAAGATCACCTTCATCCCGAAATCGCGCGCCAGGGTGGCGGCGAGGTCGGGGCCGGTCGCACCATCGCGCAGATTGACGTCAACCAAGGCAAAATGACAGTCTTGCGCAGCCTGGATCGCTCCGCTGCGATCGGCGGCAATGGCAGCGACACGATAGCCGGCATCGGTCAGGATTCGCTCTAGATCAAGCGCTACGAAAATTTCGTCTTCAACAATCAAAGCAGTGCTGGACATGGTCTTTTCCAAAGATTCATGGCGCCAACCGTCTGAAGGGCCTGAAGGTTCCTTGATCGAGATCAACTTTTCAGCAGGAACACGGCGTGTTCGGCGAAGAAATTGGCACCGGCGGACGTCGTGCGCTTGCCGCCCGACAGGAACCATGCCCCTTCGACCGTGATTCCGCGGCCTTTTACGAAGGCCCGAAAATCATCGATCGTGAGATGGTGAATATTGGGGGTGTCGTACCATTCCTCGGGCAGTAACCGCGTCACCGGCATGCGCCCGCCCCACATCAGCGACACGCGCCCCCGCCAATGCGCGAAATTCGGGAAGGAAACAAAGGCACGCCGCCCGATCCTGAGCAGGTGATCGAGCACCATATCGGGGCGCCGCGTGGTCTGCAGGGTCTGGCTGAGGATCGCATAGTCGAAGCTCGCATCCGGATAGTCGGCGAGATCCGAATCCGCATCGCCCTGGAT
>Ga0255338_1006124_pt1 | contig 10477 bp, 13 predicted proteins | sample MeOH1_35cm_T4_19_FD_203715 | JGI IMG/M metagenome (GOLD analysis project Ga0255338, IMG submission 203715) | Sandy soil microbial communities from University of British Columbia, Vancouver, Canada - MeOH1_35cm_T4_195 | ecosystem: Engineered > Artificial ecosystem > Sand microcosm > Unclassified ... | reverse complement strand
TAGGCGTTTTCCGATTTTCTGGGAAAGGATATTGAAATTTTTAGTAGAGCAGTTCAAAACAAGATTTGTCTTTACGATTACCCGCATTATAAAACACTTCCCCTATTCCGTCAAGCCAAAACCACCTTAATTCTTGGGAATTGTTAAACCGGCTGAGTAATGATAGAATATCTTCTGAACCTCGGGCTGTAGTATACCGGTAGTACGCCTGCTTTGGGAGCAGGTAGACTGGGTTCGATTCCCAGCAGCCCGACCAAAAATCCCGCCTTTGGCGGGATTTTTTTATATACCAATTTCAACTAAAAATGCTGCGCCCATGCTGTCTGGTGGGTCTAAAATATTCCTGACCAAATTATGGCCTTCCAAATATTTCTTAATGCCGTTATACAGCACGCCCGACCCCCTGCCGGTAATTATCTTACCCGAACCTGTCCCAGATTTGTGCAAAGCAAATAAAAACATTTCCACGGCATGCTCGGCTTCCTTAAGCGACATGCCGTGAAGGTCCAGCTCGGTAAAATTTTTCTCAAACTCCCCGCCTTTTTCCCGGCCCATAGAGTTATGCTATTAAATTATTCCAATCCTGGGCAAATTTGGCTATACCTTTGTCCGTCAGCTCGTGCTGGATGTTGTATTCGCCGTAGGCATTTTCCAAGGAAACATTTTTGTACGGAAGGGGTTTTAAATCTCCAGCAGCCGCTCCGGTTAAAACCTCGGGCTTGCCGGCAGCCACCCATTCCTGAAAGGTTTTAAGCGGTGCAGTAATGATATCGCTCTTGTATTCCAGGCATTTTACAAAATGATGCATGTTGCGCACGCTGGCAGACAGGACTGCTACGTGGCCGTCCCCTGCTTTATACATTTCCACAATATTCTTAATCAAATCCATGCCGTTTTCACCCCTGTCGTCCAAACGCCCAATGAACGGCGAAAGGAAAACGTCGCCTTTTTTCGCACCTTTAGTGGCCACGTATACAGCGGCGGCCTGTTCCTGCGAAAATACCAAGGTCATATTTACCCGAATACCTTCTTTGACCAAGATTTCCGCGGCTTTCAGGCCTTCTGCGGTAACCGGCAATTTAATGTGCGCATTTGGAATCCAGGCATTAAACTCGCGCGCCTGCGCAAGCATGCTTTCGGCTTTTGTGGAGCTGTCCGCATAGACTTCAATGGAAACCGAGGCCTCAGGCCCGACCAAGTCCGAAACTTTGCGGACTACCCCCCGGTAAAAAGCGTAAATTTCCGCTTCGCTGAATTTTTTGCCCGCTGCGTCGGGGTTTTTGGCAATTAAAGACGGGTTGGTGGTCTGGCCATCCAAAGAACCCAAAAGCTCTAAGGCCGCTTCGGTTTCTTTAGGGTCGCCGGAATCCAAAAAAAATTTAGTTGTCATTACATTATGTCCTTATATTTAATTGACATCTCCAAATATTTCCCAAAGCAAGCCTTCCAAAATTCTGCCTCTTCGGGTGTATCATATGCCTTGCCCGCCTGGTCGTGAAAATAAGCCAAAACGTAATCGTAAAACTCGTCCCAGACGGGTTTTTGGTAATACTTTCGGGCTAGAATTTCCCGGTATCTGGCCGTAATTTCCGCAGACGCGGCGGCAGGCAGCATTTGCAAAAGCACATTTAAGTCCGCGGAGTATTTTTCCCAGGGCGTAGCCTTGGCATAGCCTCTGCCTAAAGCCAAAGCCCCCACCTTTTTTGCCAAATCCCTAAACTGCTCGGGTGTGGGCATGACCCGGGCCTTCTCGGTATCTATCTTTATCTGCTCCAGAGCAAAATCAATATTATCGGGCCCACCCTCCCCGCCCGGCCGTTTTGGGGGCATGGCTAGTTAAATAAATTCTTGTTTTTGGATAAATCCTTAATCAGCTTATAGGCTTCATCCGCATTGTCCACCAGGTGGTATATTTCCATGTCTTCCTTGTTTATGGCGTTATTCTTTTCGTAAACATCGGTCTTAATCCAGTTCAGAAGCGGTTGCCAAAATTCGCGGTTAACCAAAATAATCGGCACGGGGCGGATTTTTTTGGTCTGAATCAGGGTTACCATTTCAAACAATTCGTCCAAGGTGCCGAAGCCACCCGGGAAAAAAATGTAAACGCTGGAAGCGGTTTCAAGCATGACCTTGCGGGTAAAAAAGAAGCTAAAACTCTCGGATTCTTTTACATACTGGTTAGTCCGCTGTTCAAAAGGCAGCTTGATGTTAATGCCCACGCTCCGGCCGCCGGCCTCAAACGCGCCTTTGTTGCCGGCTTCCATTATGCCCGGACCGCCTCCGGTAATTATAGTGAAGCCGGCTTTGGAAAGCTTGTTGGCCAAATCGGTAGCTTCCTGGTAGACCCCGTTCTGCAGACTAACACGCGCACTGCCCATAATGCTGACAGCTTTTTTGTAGCGCTTTAAAAATTCAAAACCGGCAATGAACTCGGCCATGATTTTAAAAATCGTCCAGGTGGAAACTTCCCGGGTTTTGCCTTTTTTGAAAATATGTTCCAGCTGAGAAACAGGGATGCAAATCTCCCTCCCCTGCGAGGTAAAACACACCACTTCGTGGCCTTCGTGGTGGTTAGGATTTTTGCTTTTAATCGGCATAAATGGTTCCATTTAATTTTGTTTAATTATTTTGCGTATAAACTTGATAAAAATGCAGGTACTTATGGGCAATTTTTTCCACGGCTTCTTCGCGGGTTGTTTTCGCGGTTTTGTAGTCCATAAGTGCCTCGTGAAAAATACTGCGTCCAATGGCAAAGCCCACCACGCCTTTGGCGCGCCCTGCGGCAATCAGCCACTTTTCCACCTGGTCGTCCGCCGCGCCCCGCCCTAAAATAACCGCGCTCACGTGGCTGCGCCCACCGCTTCGAGCCTGTTCAATAATCGCTTCGTATTCACCGGTTTTTTCCAGGCCTTCAATCTTCCAAATGTCGGGCTCCACGCCGGCATCCTGCATCTGTTTAACCATCTGCACCATAAGTTTCGGGCGGATTTCCAGGTCGTACCGCTGTTGGTCGCCACCAACTTTCTGAAGTTGCTCTGGCAAGGCAGCTACCAGCGGCTCAATCAAGAACTTCAGGCCATTGCTGTGGCAAAAATCGCTGAGTTTTTTCAGCTTTTCCAACTGGCGCGCGTTCATTTCCTTGTCGTCCTTGGGGTTATATCGCACCAGGGCTTTCGCAAAAGTCGGGGCGTATTCCTTAAGGTGTTCGCCGAACTCATTGCCGTATTCAAAATCGAATTCCTTTTGTCCGCTTTTTTCCGTGCACACCGCCAGCACAAAGCCGGCTTCGCGCGCGCCCCTTAGCACTGCGTCTCCAAATTGCTCGTCGGAAAGCACGGCTGCCGCGGTTTTGGGCACGCCCAATTCCACCCCGCGCTTAAAACCTTCAAAAATTACGTTCTTAAAATCCACCACTTGCTTGGCCTGCTCCAGATCCGGTTCGCCGGTTACGCCCAGCATGTTTTTAACAAAACTCGCGCGGTGGTCAAAAGCTAAAAAATACAAAGGTTGGTCGTAGCCTAAATCTTTTTTTGGCATGTTTATTTGTAATTTAAATGATGCTGAGTGGTAATATACCGGACTGTGCCCGACTGCCCCCGGATAACAAGGGAATGGGTCAAAATAGTATGGCCAAAAAATCTGACTCCAGATAGAATTGGGCCGTCTATTACGCCCGTGGCCGTAAAGGTAAGGGTTTTACCTTTGGCCAAATCGCCCGCGCCGTAAACACGGCTTAAATTCAGGCCCGCCTGCTTTATTAGCTTAACATGTTTTTCCTTTTCCGCAGAAAACTTGCAAAACATCTGCCCGCCCAAAACTTTTATGGCCGCGGCCGCAAGCACGGCCTCAGCCGAGGCGCCAATACCCATAAGCAAGTCTATGCCGCTCTCGGGCAAACACGGCGCAATAGCTCCGGCCACGTCCCCGTCCGTAATTAACCTGACCCGCGCGCCGCTTTTGCGGATTTGCAAAATTAAATCCTGATGCCTTTCCCTATCCAACACCACAACGGTTATATCGCCGACTTTTTTGCCCAAAGCCCGCGCAGCTTTTTTCAAATTCGCTTTAACAGGTGCACCCAACTTTATGGCCTTGGCCGCTTTCGGCCCGGCTGCAATTTTTTCCATATACACGTCCGGTGCGGAAAACAGGCTGTTGTGGCTACCTGCGACTATTACGGACATGGCATTGTACCGGCCATAGGCCACACTGTCTGTACACTCCAGCGGATCCACGGCCAAGTCAAACTTCGGCCCCCTGCCTTTGCCGACTTTTTCGCCTACAAAAAGCTCCGGGGCTTCGTCCTTGGCGCCTTCGCCTATTACTACCCTGCCTGTAAAATCCATCTGGTTAAAGCGCGCGCGCATTTCTTTGACCGCCGCGCCATCAGCTTTATGCTTTTCCCCTTTACCAATCCATTTGGCCGAGGCAATAGCCGCAGCCTCGGTCACGCGCACAAATTCCAAAGCCAAATTCCTGTCCATAGGCATTAGCTTAAAACCGATTTTACCGCTTTTGCAATGGCCTTTGAATTTATTTCCTCATAGGCCATAAGTTCGTCCGGCTTGCCGCTATGCGGAATCTTTTTTACGGCCAGAGCCTTAAATTTCACTTGCACGCCCAAAAGCTCGCTTAAGCCATAGAGCACTGCCTCGGCCAAACCGCCTTCATGGTGGTTATCTTCAACGGTAATAATATTCTTGGTTTCTTCAGCGGCTTTTTTTAAGGTATCCAAGTCCAGAGGCTTTATGGAATACAAATCTATGACGCGTATATTGATATTTTCTTTTTTCAGCTCTTCGTACGCGCCCAGGGCTTCATGCAAAGTTACGCCCGCGCCAATCACCGTCACCTGGTCGGCTTCCGAAGACTTAAGCGTTTTGGACCCACCAATCGGAAACTCTTCTTCCGGGCCGTAAATAACCGCGGTTTCTTTCCGCGTGGTTTGGATATAAACATTGCCTTTGTGCTTAGCCGACTCCCAAACAAGTTTTTCCGTAGATATGGCATCCGAGGGGTAAAGCACCACACTGCCGGAAATGCTCCTGAACATGGCAATTTCCTCAAGGCCCATCTGGCTGGCACCGTCCTCGCCAATGCTCACGCCCGCGTGCGAACCGCAAAACTTAATGTTGGCATCGGCGTACTGGGCCATGCGAATCTGGTCAAAAGCCCGCGAAAGGAAGGCGGCAAAAGTGGAAACGAACGGCAGACGCCCGCGCCGGGAAAAACCCAAGGCCATGCCTGCCATGTTCTGTTCGGCAATAAAGCATTCCACGAATTTTTCCGCATGAGCCTTTTTTATGTCCTCCGCATACGTGGAGTTGGAAGTTTCCGCATCCAAAACCACCAGGCCCGGATGGGCCTCAGCCAATTTTACCAGCGCGTTGCCGTAAGCCTTGCGCGTGGCCACTGCTTTGTCTTTGGGGTAATCCGTTACCGGAAAAACTTTGGGGAACTTAAAATCCAAATCCGGGGCTTCCGCTTTTTCCGGATCCGCCACCACGCCCGCCAGGTCTTTTTTCACTTCCCCGAGCTCTGCGAGGGCATTGTGCAGTTCTTCCGCATTTAGAGCCTTACCGTGCCATTTGTCCTTGTCCTCTACAAAAGCAACGCCTTTGCCCTTAACCGTGCGTGCAATTATCATAAAGGGTTTTTTACTCTGCACGGCCTTGTCCAAAGCGGACTTAATTTCCGTAAAATCATGGCCATTAATCACGGCCGTTTCCCAGCCAAATGCTTCTGCGCGCTTTTGGTAAGTGCCGGTATCCCAGCCCAGCATGGTTTCCCCGCGCTGGCCCAAACGGTTAACGTCCAATATGGCCACCAAGTTGTCCAATTGGTAATGCGAGGCGAGCTGCATGGCTTCCCACACGCTACCCTCGGCCATTTCCGAATCCCCCAAAAGCACATAAGTGCGGTAAGACAGCTTGCCCATTTTGGCACTCAAGGCCTCGCCCACGCCCACGGAAAGCCCCTGGCCCAAAGAGCCGGTCGGCACTTCCGTATAGGGAAATTCCGTTGTCGGGTGGCCTTCAAGGCGCGAACCGAACTTGCGCAAAGTCAACATTTCTTCCCCGCTAATTTTCCCCGCCGTGGCATACAGCGAGTAAAACAACGGGCTAGCGTGTCCTTTGGAAAAAATCAACCGGTCATTGTTGGGGTTCTCCGGCTTGTCCAAATCAAAACGGTAGTAGCCTCCAAAGCACAAGCCGGTCATGACATCGGCCGCAGACAAAGAGGATGTCGGGTGCCCGCTGCCCGCAGCCGTGGTAGAGGTCAAAATGTGGTAGCGCACGAGCTTGGCTAAATCTTCCAAATTATTTTCCATAAAATCTTTAATTTATGTATCTTGATTTAAAATTTTTAAGGTCATTATAAGACTCGTGGTCCTGTGCGCCCAGGCTTAAAATTTCATCCAGCAAGCGGTGCCTTTCCCTAAGCAGCTCTTCTATTTTTACTTCCGAGCCGACCCGCGCCGCCACGACCGCAATTTCCGCAGGGTGCATTTTTTCGTACTCAGCGACAAAATGCTCTTCCTGAATTTCCTTGTCCAGTAAATCCAAATCCAGCTCTTTAAGCAAGCCTTCTATTTCCGCCAGGCGGGCGCTTAACTCCAAGGCCTTTTCCTGATACACGGAATAATAGTGTTCAAAGTCGGTCTCCATACTACAAGTTTATACAGGCTCTTTAGTTAACGCGTTTCGCGTCTGCCTGATCCATAAGGTTCTGCCCCTTTTCGTGCTGATCCATATGGCTTCCCACGGCCGCAGCGGCCTGCTTTTTCTTCTCCTCCAGATCCGCAATCTGTTCACTTAACCAATTCATCCGCTGCTTGAGGTTTTCCAACTCTTCAGGCTTGCTGGTCCGCAGCCTTGTCTTGCCAAGAGTTCTAAACTCTTTAGCCAGACCCTGCTGAGCCTGCTCTAGTTCCTGGTATGAGTCAAAAGCCTTGCCTGCCAAATGTACGGGCTCAGAATACCCGCGGTTTTCCAATTCACTCATAAATATTGGGGTTTCTTAATTTAAAACTTATACTAATTTTACCATAAAACCACGGAAAAGCCCCGCCTTTTAGGCGGGGCTTTTAAAAAACAAGTTATTTCTTCAATTTTGCCAATTTCCTGATTTCTTTCACCTTGTCCGTGCGTTCCCAAGGCAATTTCAAGTCATTCCTGCCGAAATGGCCGTAAGCCGCCACCTGGCGGTAAATCGGACGGCGCAAATTTAGCTCTTTAATTATCATGCCGGGCCTGAGGTCAAAAACTTTACTGACAATGCCGGCAATCGCATCGTCCGCCATCTTGCCCGTACCAAAGGTGTCCACACGCACGGACAAAGGTTCAGGCACGCCAATGGCATAAGCCACCTGCACCTCCGCTTTTTTGGCTAAGCCCGCGGCCACCACATTTTTGGCCACATAGCGCGCCATGTAGGAACCGGACCGGTCCACCTTGGACGGGTCTTTGCCCGAAAAACAGCCGCCCCCATGTCTGCCCATGCCGCCATAAGTGTCCACAATAATCTTGCGTCCGGTAAGCCCGGTGTCGCCCTGCGGTCCGCCAATTACGAACCGGCCCGTGGAGTTAACCAAAATCCGAGTGTGCTTGTCCAGGAGCTTGGCAGGAATAACCTTCTTAATCACATGCTTGATAATCTCATTTTTCAGTTTTTCACTGTCCACGTCTGGGTCATGCTGGGCGGCAATCAGCACAGTATGCACGCGCTTGGCTTTTTCGCCGTTGTACTCTACGGTCACCTGGCTCTTGCCATCCGGCCTTAAGCCTTTTACTATTCCGTGCTTCCGGACATAGGCCAAGCGCTGGGTCAGTTTGTGGGCCAAGACAATGGGCAAAGGCATAAGTTCTTTGGTTTCGTCCGTGGCCAGGCCGAACATAAGCCCCTGGTCGCCCGCGCCGATTTTTTCCAAATCCTCTTTCACCACTCCCCCGTTCTTGCCTTTTACAAACGCGTCCACGCCCATGGCAATGTCGCTGGACTGCTCTTTAATTGCCACCATTACGCCGGAGGTTTCCCACTGGAAACCGTACTCCGCGTTGGTGTACCCAATGTCTTTAATTACGCCGCGCGCCACTTTGGGAATATCCACGTAAGTGCTGGTGGTTACTTCCCCGGCCACTACGCACACCCCGTTGGTGAGCAAAGTTTCCACGGCCACGCGGCCCTTGGGGTCTTCTTTAATAATTGCGTCCAGAATCGCGTCGCTTATCTGGTCGGCCATTTTGTCCGGATGGCCTTCGGTCACGGACTCGGAAGAAAAAAGTTTTTTCATAATTTTTCCTTTACTTAATAAAAACACCCGTCTTCACGGGTTTGAAAAGTTATCTTCCCCTGTGAAGGGCTAGAGGTAGCACCTTATCCGTAAAGGATAGGTTGCTGGCGAGGTCTTTGGGCTAGTTCCCTACCTCGCGCTCTTGATAAGCACTTATTTAATTAAAACCAGTTTATACCGGCTGTAAACTTTTGTCAATTTAGCCGAAAAAGCTGGCGTGGGTGCCCAAAGGCCGCCTCCGTATGCCGGATCCGGCCGGGTCCACGTCCACCCATTTTCCCCCGACCTTAACCTGTAAATACTGGTGCGGCACAAAGTTTAAAAACACATGCTTTACCTTTATGTCTTTTTCGGTAAAATATTTGCTCTTAACCAAAAGTACGAAAACTACAAAATTTATCGGCCCGCAGTAAATAAAGTCCCGGGTCAGCCAAATCTCCTTCAAGTCCTTTATTGCCAGCCTGTGGAGCCTCGTGGCCGCCTTGAAGCGGCTGTGCCGCCACTGCTCAAAGGTTTTTTTCATGACCAAACCGTACACGGCCTGCAAATAGCTTTGCTGGTCCGCTGACTTGCTTTCCAAATACGCAACGGCTTCTCTCAGCTCTTCGGGCAGTTCCTTGGGCGGCTTAAAGCCGCCAAATCCCATAAACGGGGCCACCAGCCGAAGCAAGAAAAAGACCACAAAAAAATAGCCTGCGCTAACAGCTATAATGGGGTATAAATATGACATAAAAATTCTTTGGAGCGGGTAGCGGGAATCGAACCCGCATCATCAGTTTGGAAAACTGAGATAATAACCATTATACGATACCCGCAATTTTTCGTGTGATGATTATAGCATTCCCGGAAAAAAAATAAAACCCCCTCTTGAAAGGGGGTTCTCGCTCTGTTTAGCTTTGTTGGTTTCTGAGCTTGACCGCTTCCTTAAAGGCTTCCCCAGCCTTGAACTTCGGTGTGTTGAGTTCCGGAATGGTAATCTTCTGGGTAGGGTTCCGGGGGTTAACGCCAATTCTTGGCGCGCGGTGAGAAACGCTGAACTGGCCGAAGCCCGAAATGTTTACTTTTTCGCCGCTGCGTAAAATGTCGTAAACCATTTGAATAAAAGTATTCAAATACCTTTCGGCTTCGCTGACGGTAATACCCAGTTTAGCCGCCAATTGCTCCGTGAATTGCAACTTGTTCATATGCGTAAGTCTCCTTTTTTTGGGTTAATTATCTATATCAAATGCTTACATATTATAGCACTTTTCCCGCAAACAAACCACGGATAAAGCAAGTTTTCAAGTGGCCTTGCCGGAACCGGGGTTTTTGGGCAAGAATTTGAACAACCCTAACAGCAAAATCCCGCAGACGGAAGCCAAAACTAAGCTTTAATCAAATAAATCACTCTTTTTCAAGGTCCATTCTCTGGTTAATAAAATTTTTGTATTCCTGATATGAGGCTTTGGTGTCACCAATTAAACATGAGGTGTAAGTATCAGGCTTTGTAAAATCAGCCAAAGGACGATTGGCATAATAAATACACCCTGACAATACTTTATTTTCGTAAGAATCGTAGAGGGTCTCGTTATTCGTCGCGCTCATATTTAGTGGTGTATAAGAAATCAAAACAAAACATTTATTCAAATTTGAGTTGAAATGGTTTTGTTCGTTCGCAAAATTACCCTCTGCCCCCAGGCTCTTTTTAAACTCTTCCAACCTTTTCTGCGATTGGATAGCACATTTCTCTTGAGATTCAATTTCAATCTTTGCCAGCTTCTCTCTCAATTCCTCATTCTGTCTTCTAAGTAGTAAAATTTGATCTGAATTGGAATTGCATCCTGAAGCCAAAAAAAATAGCGGTGCTATTAAGAGTATTTTTTTCATACAAGCTACTTTACAATTAAGCTGATAGCTACACCACTTTATCATCAGACATTAATTAAATTAAAAGCACTCCATTTAAGGAGTGCTAAAATTATTTTTTGTCGTCTTCGGGGGAAATTTCGCCGGCTTCTTCCATCTGCTTGTAGAGCGTGCCGAGCACGCCGTTTACAAACTTACCACTCTGCTCCCCGCCGAAAGTTTTGGCCAGCTCCACGGCCTCGTTTATGGCCACTTTGGGCGGCGCCTGCCTCTGGAACCGAAGCTCGTAAATGCCGAGGCGCAAAACGCTCCGGTCCACTTCGGGAATCTGGTCCACGG
>Ga0255338_1006122_pt1 | contig 10483 bp, 15 predicted proteins | sample MeOH1_35cm_T4_19_FD_203715 | JGI IMG/M metagenome (GOLD analysis project Ga0255338, IMG submission 203715) | Sandy soil microbial communities from University of British Columbia, Vancouver, Canada - MeOH1_35cm_T4_195 | ecosystem: Engineered > Artificial ecosystem > Sand microcosm > Unclassified ... | reverse complement strand
ACTGGCCGGACTGATCCGTGGCCGTGCCGGTCCACCCTGTCAGGTTCTCGATCTCGGGAAGCCGCGCGACCGAAAGAATGTTGATGAAGAAACCCTGCACAAGATTTCCGTTGGCGTCTCTGACGGGCACCCCCGCATCGACGCAAGAGTCGTCCCAACCGTCTTCTGGCGTGTGATAGGCAGTAAGCGCCGAAATCGCCTCAGCTTCATCGACGAACTTGAAATACGTCGTATGCCTCATCACTGCACCAGAGCGAGAAGGGCTGCGTCCGGAAGCCTGCTCGGCCAGAACGAAATGGACTGTGTGTAGGCGTCAGCGCTACCTGAAAGTGATATAGTTCCGGCCCCGGTCGGATTGAAGGTTGTGTAAGCCGCTGATGCAATCGTCGTGCTCAATGTCGAGATTGTACCTATAGCGTCGGAAATCCCTGGGCCGGCAACCGCAAGAGTTTGTTTTACAGGCGTCATCAATGATATGGCGCCATCTACAGCATTCCACGGAGGTGGACCACCGGCGTTGCTTGATACTTGATAGGAAGCGAGACCGGAGGCATTCACGCCGCATCCCCAGTTATTGGTGCCGTCCTTCCGAACACGGAATATAAAGTTACTTCCAGTGAGGACGGGATAGGTAGCAACGACCTTAGCAGCGAGGGGGCCTTGCAAGGTTATCCCCGAAAGTGCGGGACTAAGTTGCGCTGCACTGGCAGCGCGAAGTACCGCAGCATCCGCCGTGGCGATTGGTGATGTGGCGAATGCACCGTTCTCATTATCTACGAGGTCAACCGCAATCGCGTCACCCGAGGTAGCGAGCTTGAATCCAACCGAAGGATTGGCGAGCGTTAGAGAGGGAATTGAAACGCGGGACCACAGCGACGATACCGTTACGGCAGTCCATGTAGCACCACCGTTCAATGTCATGTAGACGAGGCCACTTCCCGCGAGGCGCCGCAAGTATGCAGTCAGGAACCGCGCCGACGAGGCTAGAGTGGTGCCCTGCAAAATCGTGGCATTGTCCGCAGTCGCCGTGATGCGCGAGGCTGAATTAGCTACGCCGTCAGGCCCAACCTGGTCCTTCGCTGTCGTTATGTTGGAGGCAGTCCAAGCGCCGGCTGTCAGGTCTCGACTGTAGAGCACTACGTTGGTGCGCGCTTCCTCAAGCAATTGACCACGGCAAGCGCCCGCCGGCATGGCGGTGTAGTCGAGCGTGTTTGCCGGAATGAGGTAGAGCTGGCCATCCAGACCGAGCGAGTAATGCGTCGGGGTAGAGAAGGTCGTCAGCACACGAGCAAGCGCCGAAGGACCGTAGAATGCTTTCCCCTGCATCCAGACCCGGCCATATGCCAGGTCGATCTGGAAGATCGGCGCGAAAGGATCGAGCCAGCCGAGTTTCCCGGTCAGTATCGCCGCACGAACCGCAGGGCTGAACATTATTTCGAGTCCTGCTTCGGCTTGACGCCGTTCTTCAGCATTTCAAGAGCGCGTCGGGATATGTACGCACCAGCCTTCTCGTCTGCTTCACGGAGTTTCCGCGCCGCTCTGAAGAAGTCGATGATGCGTGCCATGGGCTGTTTTTGATGGATTACCTTGGGCTGGAAAAGCAAAACGCCCGCGCGGGATTTCCGGCGGGCGTGGTTCGGCGCTCTTAATCAGCAACAGCCTTTCTGTCGCACACCTTCGACACCGTGTCAACTACATGTCGATCATAGCGGCCAAACTGACCCCAGAGCTTGATAATCGCGTCTTCGTATCGGCGCTGCACCGAGCGTTCCGACATTCCCATCCGACCAGCAAGCTTCCACCACGGCGTCTCATAGGCCCGCGCCCAGACGACGCGAAACCACTGTTCGCCATATGCAGGCCGGTTCTTGAGCCAGGTGAGCCAGTCGAGCGTCGGAAGCATCAAGTCGATGTCGAGAGGCGTCGGCTCGAACCGACGAACTCGCGGCGCATCGGCATAATCGCCCTTCGCAACCTCACGAACAATCGAAGGCCAGCCATTCGATGTGCGCATGTCGCCCATCACGCTTTCATCGTGCAGGGTCAGGATCGCCCGGCGCACTCGGTCGGCCGTCGCAACGATCTCTTGCTTCTCTCGTTCCGTTAGAGCCATGCCCCGAACTCCCCAAAAATACCGCCGGCGTGAATCGGTTTATCAATCCGCACAATGACTTAGCGTTATCGACGCGGCCCGTAGGCCTGCGCCATCATCTTCATCACCTCGGCCTTCGCCGCCGGTGACAAGGTTTCCAATTGATGCGGCAACAGGATCGCGCCGCCTGCCGACCAGAACGCCTTTGCCTGACGTTCGAAGGTGTTGGGGTTGCCAACCGGGCCTTGGTGTTTCGCGAGTGAGGTCGGGATGCGCGGGTCCGTCACATCACCCTCCCTATCCAGAACCCGAAGCAGAACGCGAAATAGAGGCTGGTGAGCGTGTTCTGGGCGATGAAGGCGCGGACCTTGTCGGCAGTGAACAGCTTGCTGGCCTTGGGAATTGCCGGAGCGGCCTGAGGCACCTCGGGAAGCGTCAGCGCGTCGAGATGATCGCCCGCCACAATCTCGTCCGCGATCCGGTAGATCGCTTCAGCGGCCTTCCTGCGTCCATGAATGTCGGCAATCGTGTCGCCGATCTCCCATAGCGCGCGCTGGGCCGTCTCGAAGCCTTGGCTTTTGCCGCCGCTGTAGCTGTCCACAACGGCTTTGCGGATCGCGGCGCCCATGGACCGGCTGTACTGGTTCATGCCGTAACCCTCTTGCGATGGAGATCAACGAGATCGCGCGGCGCCTCGCAGCGCGGATCGCCGGGTGCCGGGCCCCAGTCATCGGTCCAGTATCCGGAATCCGCCCATGCCTTCAGGCGGGCAACCCAGCGTTCGCGCTCCGCATCGCGCGGCACACTCGGTTGGACGAGCGTGAGTTCTCCGGATGCCGCAACGGGCTTTCCATCGTGGTATTTGCCCTCGATGAGCTTCAGGAAATTGGTCGGCTTCACGAACCAGTCGAAGTCCGGGCGCCAGCGTCGATCGTTCTTGCCGGAGAGGAACGCGCTTGCCGGCACACGTCGCATCGCGGCGCGCCATGTCTCGATCCCATGCTCGGCCAGCCGGGCCTTGAGATGCTTTCTTCGCCCCTCCGATAGCTTCACGATCTTGGAAAGGCCTATCTGCTCGGCAATGAGCTGATATTCGTTAACCGCTTCTTCGATCTCCTTCCCCGAAGAGTCTTCATTGAGGCGTTCAGATGAGACGTTATTGCTGTCAACTCCTGTAGTTGACAGGGGCTGTCGACTGCTAGGAGTTGCAGGGGGTGTCAACTCCTGTTGACAGGGGGTGGTGTCCGGCTCGTCGTAAAGCACTTCATATAGATTGCTCGCGACGCCGCCGTCGGAACGCTTTCGCTCGCGCTTCTCGACATATCCGAGCACCTCGAGCTCCCCCAGAACCTTGTTCACATACTGGCGCGAGAGGTTCAGACGCTCGGCAAGAAGTCCCTGCGACGGGAAGCATGAGTGGTCCTCGCTGTTCGTATAGGTGCAGAGCAGCGCCAGAAGGCGGAACTGCACAGGCGACAAGCGTTCATCGGTGACGGCGCGCCCGGGAAGGATGGAAAGACGGCTCATAGGGCGAGTGCCTCCTGATTTTCGATCTCCTGCGCCGTGGGCGCGGGTTCAGTCGTGATTTCCGAGAATTCGGTGAACTGGGCGTTGAAGTTGAGCTTGCGAGAACCGGCCCCGGCGCCCTTGCGGCGCTTGCCGACGATGACCTCAGCAAGGCCCTTCCACTTTTGAATCTGCGGAAGCCATTCAAGCCACTCGGGCGTGTTCTCTTCAGGCCTGTTCCGCTCGAGGTAATATTCAGGCCGATGGACGAAGGCGACGACGTCGGCGTCCTTCTCGATCGCGGACGAGCCGTGAAGGTCCGAAAGCTGCGGGCGGTTTCCATCACGCTTCTGCGTCTCGCGCGAGAGGTGGGATACCAGGATCACGGGAACGCCAAGGTCACCCGCCATCGCCTTTATGTCGGACGTGATCTGCTCGAGCCTGTTATGAGGCGCGGCTCGCGGATCGTCGGCGCGGACGAATTGCAGATGGTCGATCATGACGAGATCGAGGCCATGACGGCGCTTGATGAGACGTGCGCGCGACCGCATCTGGCCGACGTTCAGGCCGCGCTTATCCTCGATATAGAGCGGACGGTTCGCCAGCTCGTCGCGAGCGCGCGAGATAGCATCAAACTCCAAATCGGTAAACTTGCCGGCTTCCACGCGCCAGGCCGGGATCCTCGCCAAGGCGGCGAGCTGCCGGGTTGCAAGCTCAACCGCCATCATTTCGAGCGAGAACTCGACGACGACTTTCCCCTGCCCCGCATTCCACGAGCAAATCTGATCCGCGAGAGCGGTCTTGCCCATCGAAGTCGCGCCGCCGATGACGATAACTGCGCCGGGTGTGAGCGGCCCCATGATCTCGTCGACGGATGCAAGGCCGGTGGAGAGGCCGACCGGCTTACCCGTTCGATAAGCTTCCGCCGCCATGTCCACGGCCCGGAATGCAGCCTGGCCGATGGTCGAGATCGTCTCGACGACAGAACCTTTCGTGATGAGGTCGCCGATTGCATTCTCGGCTTCCTCAGCCATCTCGACGGGCGTCTTGTCGATCGGAGCGTCATAGGCGCGCTCCTGAAGATCGATCGCGATTCCGATGAGCCCGCGCCGGACGGAGAGATCAAAGATCGTCCGCCCGTATTCCTCGGCGCTCATAAGTGACGATGCCGACGCCGCCAGCCTCGCGAGATAGACCGGGCCGCCAAGGGCCGTCATGGCTTCATCGTTTTCGAAGAAGTTCTTCAGCGAAACCGGGCTTGCCATTCGGCCTGAATTAATGACCACGCGGCAGGCGTCGTAAATGCGGCCATGGAGCGGGTCGTAGAAGTGATCTGCGAGCAGAAACTGGGCGACGTTCTCGATCGCTTCATTCCGCATCAAGATCGCGCCGAGCACTGCTTGCTCGGCCTCGATATTGTGCGGAGGCGCGCGGTAGTCGTCTTCGGGTGTCTCGTCCTTTGGAGGAAACGTGAGGCCGTCCCAGACGGATGCTTCGCTCATTCCTTGAAGCCCTCCCCCTGTTCAAGCCATTCGATGATCTCGCGTGTGATCTCTCCGATCCGTCGCATTCTCGGGAGCCGGATGACGTTGTCGGTCGTCGTCTCGTCGTCAGGTCGGGACGCGTCGCGGGGGCATTCGTGCTCGGACGGCAATATCGGGGTCATCAGGCAAAATCCTCGATATGCATCTGGATGCCCGACCCAGCCGCCGCCGCTGCGCGCTTGACCGCGTTCAGCATCACGGCCCGGGAAAGCGTCCTGCGCTTCGGCGTGCGCTCGGCGCGCTCGTAGACCGACCAGGTGGATTGCGCGACGCCGATCTCTGCCGCTGCAAGCCTCTGCGGAACGCCTGCATCTCGTCTGATCTCGGCAATGGGGCGTTTCATCGGGCTCCCCTCGCGATTGTCGAGGCGCGCTTGTTCTCGCGCTGCCGCACCTGCGCTGGCTGATACGCGACCTTCATGTGATCCCGGCAATACGTGGCACGGACGTTGGGCGCGATTTCGAGCGCTTCATTGGTGCAGTAGTGAAAATCGGGGTTCCTGGGATCACCGATGGGGAAGCCGCATTGATGATGGGCGCGATCGACGAGTGTGCGTGGAAGACCGTCGAGGCGGGGGAAGACGTCGCGCATTTCAACGATGGCCTCGGGAATGATTGTGGGCTCTTTCGGCTCGGACGGGCCGCCCGGATGGGTTCCGAAGCGGAGAGCGGGAATCGTGGGAACGGCTGGCGCCTTCGCTGCGCGCTTTTCACGCCGGCGTGAATTCTCGCCATCGAGGAACTTGCGCCTTTGCTCCGCAGCGGTCGGTCGCGTGATCCCGATCTTGCTCAGGCCCAGCCGATGCACTTTCGACAGGACGGAGTTGCGCGAGCATCCGAGCTTCTTCCCGACCTGAGTTGCGGTCAGCCCATCGGCCCATAGCTTCTTGAGCGCCTCAACCTTTTCATCATCGTTCCAGAAGCTGCTCATGACGCCACCTTGAATTCAGGAAGCCCGTCCTCGCGCCGCTTCTCGTTCGCGAAGTCCACAAGCTCCTCGTGATCCATGAACCGCCCCGCGACCTGGAACCGTCCTTTGCCGATCACCGTCACATGGACGCGCTTCTCGCGGAGATATGCGCCAAGTGCGGCGCGCGACGTGTCGGTCAATGCGGAGGATGACGGCTTCGGCATCGGAACCGGCTGATCCGCTTGCTCCTCGACGAGCTTGGTCACGACGATTGCAGGCGCTATGACCGGCGCGGCAGCCTTCGCCCCGGACCTGCCATGCGCGACGAACACGATGGTCTTGTCCCGCGCTGTTTCGGACCAGCAGATCCCGCACGTCCCACAGCAATCCGTCTTGCCGGTCTGGGCGGGGCACACAAGGCCTTCCGGGATGTTGTCGGCCTCCGGCACGCGCCAGATCGTCGTTGTGCCCTGCGGCTTGCTCACGGCGTCGCTGAACCGCATCGCGAAGCGATCCCAACGCTTATCCGTCAGACGCTTTACCGCCGCGCCGATCTCGGAACCGCGGGGCCATGCCGTGTAGCCGAACACGTGCAGCGCCGGGAACGCATCGAGGAAAGACGCCCACGCATCGACATACTCGACGGAGTAGAAATCTCCGAGAACATGGAGGCGGACGACGAAGCCGTTAGGATGCTCGTCCTGCAGGTCGGTCAGCTCGGCTCTCAGATAAGTGACGAGCTCTTCACCGTGGCGATGACGCCGGGCCTGCGGCATGCCGTTGCCGTAGCAGGTCGCGAAGTGGAAGCAGGTATCCGGGCAGGTCGCGCGCTCTTCGAGAGAAAGCTGGAAGATCGGGAAGCCGGACCATGCGCCCTTGACGACCCGATCCCCGAGCTTACGGCTATTGCCGCCCGAGACGAGGATCGTCGGGCTTTCGGAAGGATCGAGCACCGTGCTCGGGAAGAGCGAGCGCTTCTCGACGATGGCAGGATGATCTGCAGCAAGACCGCCAACCTTCTCCGGCGCGAGGGGCTTCGTCTCGGTGAAGCGACGGAACGGCCTCTCCTTGCCCTTACCTTTCGGCTCGGCATTGTGCCGGAACGCCTGAACGACCGGGGTTCCGAGATAGGCGATCTGCCAGATCGGCGCGCCGAGAACACCAGCGTTTCTCACGTAGCCTTTGTGCTGCAATTCTCCGATGGCGGTCCGCGCGCTCGGTCCTCCAAGTTCGCAGAGCCGCGCGACCGTCACGCGCTCGTTCGCGGCGATGAGCTGCTGAAGGGCCTGCAGTGCTCTGTGCTGCGTCGGCGTGATGGGTTTCAGCGTGGAAGCATCCACGAGCCCGGCTGGCTCACTGGCCTTCGGTTCCGGCGCGGGCGCTTTGCGCTCCATCACGATGCCGGAAACGGCCTCGATGGAAGTCTCGCGCCGATAGGCCCGAAGTGCCGCGTCGATCGCGGTGAGCATTCCCGTCACGCGCTCGCGTTCGGCTTCGAGCAATGCGATGAAATTCTGGTCCAGCGCGTTCATGCCGAGGCTCCCGTGAGAAGCGGTCCCGCCGTGCGCGCCGCGTAATCGCGATCCGTCGTGGCGAGTGCAAAGTCCCAGATGCTCAAAGCATCCGCTGCGTTGTCGTCTTCAGGCCGCCAGCCGCGGGCATGGCACTCCGCGACGATGCGGGCCTTCATCCAGGCGCGCCGTTTCTTAGGGTCGACGTCCTTCGGCGCGCGGGTCACTTTGATGAAATGCGAGCGGACCGTTTGCATGTCCGTCTCCATCACGTCGATGTTCGCCCGGCGGCACACCATTTCGCAGACCGTGCCGAGGCTGTAGAGCTTCTTCAGGGTTTCGATGTTCGTGGTCGCGGGAAGGATCGGCGTTTCATAGACGACAAGGCCGATCTTGTGCTCGTCGAGCATCCCTCGCAGCCAGACCGCGAAGGCGTCTCCGAAATGGCCGTAGTCGCGGCCAGTGCGCGGGAGCTTGTGCGCGCCGTAGACAGGCTCGCCACCGGATGAACCGATGGCGAAACCCGTACACGTTGCCAAATCGAAAGCCCCCACGATCATGGCGTCAGGCCGCTTCCTGTTCGAGCACGGCCACGAAGTCGAGCATGTCGCCCTTCTGCAGCGCCGAGAAAACCTCGCGGAGATTGTCGAGGATGCGGTCGCGATCGTTCTCGTCTTCCATCGCACCGGCGATCTGCTCGCGTTTGAAGATCGCGTACATGAGCCGAATGTCCGTCGCGTCGATGCCGGTATCCGCCGAGATGTTCTTGCGGCACTTCTTGATCCGGTCCTTCACGTCTTTCAGATGTTCTTCTTCGAGCCTGGCCTTCTCCATCTCCAGTTCGAACAGGTTCGAGAAACCATCCTGAATGCAGACGTTCCTCGCCTCGACGTTGGCGATGACTTTCTTGCCGGTCTCCCGATCAATCTCGCCTTGGGCCTCGCCCTCGGCTTTCTTCATCTTCCTTGCCATGACGGCTCTCCTCGGGTTGTGGCGCTCGGGCGCCGGGGAACGTCTCAGGCGGACCGATCGTCACGCCTCATGCCGTGGGGAATGACAGAACGGGGCGCGGGCCATTTCGCCTGCGCAGCGTCACGAGGCGTCTCACCGCGCGATCCGAGATCGACACCGAGGTTGATCAACAAGGCTCGCCAGTATTCAGCGCGCCGTGACGCCGCTTTCATCGCCACGACCGCGCGTCTGAACTGCCAGAGCGCGATCTTCGTTTTGAGTCGCCGCATTGAGTGCCCCTTCAAGCGCTTGCATCCGCGCCTTTAGTTCGTGGAATTCCTGATCAAGTTGGTAGGCCGCCATGCTCGTCCCTGTGGCGGGCTCAAAGATGAAGGCGACGAAGCGTTGGCCCCACGCCGCGATCATCATGATGAGGTGTCGGTTGAGCGGGAGATTGCCTGCGAGCCAGCCTTCGACGGTGCGAGGCGAGCACCCGAAGGCGCGGGCCGCGTTCTTTGCCGTGTCGCCGGGGAAACGCTGGCGGAGCCAGTGGGCAATCCTGCCGCCGACCTCCCCCGCCATTTCGTCCGCATAGGCCACGCTGCTCATTTGCAAACGCTCCGTAGTCTTCCCGGTGTCTTTGCGCATTTGGAACTCCTAATTTCGTGGAGTTCCGAAGCACCGGACACGGAGAAGACGTGATGAAACGAGTTGGTGAAATCACTCAAGAGATCGTCAAAGACCTGGAGCGGGCGCGAGTTGGCGCTCAGGGAGCCCGTTCCAGTGGGAATGTGATCTGGGTTGAATTCGGTCATCACCAGCGACTCCGCAGCGAGAACCAAAACGCAAAACGAAATCCAGATCGGCCAGGACAACGCTCGCCGTCCCACCGATAGAGACGCCAGCACCACAAAATCTTGAGATCGAATTGCCTGTCAGATCGATAAAAGCGGAAGCCGGGAAACCAGATGCAAAGCGCATCCGGGGCCAAAGGGTCAGTCCACCAACCCGCATATCGAAATCCGTGACGGACGAGATCAGCCATGCCCCCTCCGATCCAGAAAAGCAGGAAGCGCGAGATCGTCTTCGACATGAAGGCCGCCGCTTCTGGCGTGATCTGTGGAAGTCATGGAGGTAACGGGGGTACGCGGTGCGCTGTCACCATCCCCCGCCCCTTCATACCCGGCAGGGGTCAGACCGCCAGGCTCGAAACTTTCTGCGGGATGCGACGAATTGACGGGTACCAAAGTCACCGGCCCACCGGCCACCCGGACAGGCGCCGCTTCGTCGCTTCCTTTGTCCTCAGTACGACGCCCGCAGTCGCCATGGGAAAGGTCGCCAGTCCGGGGATTGATCGACGGCGACGCCGAGGGAAAAATGGCGCCGCCGTCCTTCCGCGCTTCGGCCAAGCTATGCGAGGTCGCAGGCACGGGTTCAAATTTGTCATCCACGCGCTTCAGGATCGCGATGGCGCGCCGACGGTTCGGAATTCGTTTGATGTAGCCGCGCTCTTCCAGCCCGGCCACCAAACGCTTAACCCCGCCCTTCGATTTCAGGCCGAGACCAACCATGATCTCATCGAAGGAAGGCATGATGCCGGTCGCGTCGAACGCCTGCTGGATGATCAGCATCGCGTCGCGCTGGCGATGCGTGAGGCCGGATGCGACTTGAGCAACATGCGCGCGGCCACCACTCAGCCGTTTAATCTCATCCGCAGCACGCTCCAGAAGCTCGGCGTCCATGCATGGGAAGCCATTCCGAATCCCGGCCGCGATATGGATGAGATGATCGGAGAGCAGGCCCATCTAGCCCTCCCATTCCGCGTTCTGGCGATGCCTGATCTCGCTCGACACGTTGACCAGCCATTGCGCCTCTGTCGCGAGAGCGTCGGCGTTGATCCCGGCGGGTTCGATCTGAGCCAGAAAGCCAGCGTCGGTACGCATCGCCTTCAGCTCGGCCATGATCGCGAG
>Ga0255338_1006121_pt1 | contig 10483 bp, 6 predicted proteins | sample MeOH1_35cm_T4_19_FD_203715 | JGI IMG/M metagenome (GOLD analysis project Ga0255338, IMG submission 203715) | Sandy soil microbial communities from University of British Columbia, Vancouver, Canada - MeOH1_35cm_T4_195 | ecosystem: Engineered > Artificial ecosystem > Sand microcosm > Unclassified ... | reverse complement strand
GCGTTTTCCGCCGGTGTAGCTCAGTCGGTAGAGCAGCTCATTCGTAATGAGAAGGTCGAGGGTTCGATTCCTTTCACCGGCACCAATCAGATCAAGGCCCGCAGCGATGCGGGCCTTTTTCGTTTCTAGCTCGGGGTTACGTTTCAGGCGAAACGATGTGTGGATTGGCCTGCACTTTGGCGCGAGCCTGGCTCTGAAGTGATTACCGCTGGCAGTCGGCATCACTCCTTTGCCTCGGAATGGATTACTTGGCTTACGGCAATCACTCCGCCCAGTGCGTGTCCTCCGGGCTGAGTCAGATGAGTTTCAACCATCTTGTGCCTTGAGTGATCCCGACTCTTGCCTCAAGGCCAGCAGGTGCTCCCAGCCCATACCCAAACAAGGTACATTTGCCCCAATACAGCACTGTCAGTAGGCCATCAGAGCGCTCTCGGGTCTGCATGCAAGGAAATCAGGGGTTATGGATAAGAAGTCGCTATCCGAGCGGGATATCTGCACCAAGTTCATCACGCCGGCCATCCAGCAGGCCGGCTGGGACATCCACAAGCAGATCCGCGAGGAGGTCAGCTTCACCAAGGGGCGCATCATCGTGCGCGGCAAGCTGCACAGCCGGGGCGAGGCCAAGCGCGCCGACTACGTGCTCTACCACCAGCCCAACCTGCCCATCGCGGTCATCGAGGCCAAGGACAATAAGCACTCGCTCGGTGCCGGCATGCAGCAGGCGCTGGGCTATGCCGATGCCCTGGACGTGCCCTTCGTGTTTTCCAGCAACGGCGATGGTTTCCTGTTCCACGATCGCACCGGAACCGGCACGTTGACCGAAACTGAGCTCACGCTGTCGCAATTTCCCAGCCCGGGCGAGCTCTGGCAGCGTTATTGCCAGTGGAAGGGGTTGGACGACGCGCTGCGCGCGAAGGTCGAGGCACCTTATTACGACGACGGTTCCGGCCGCTCGCCGCGCTACTACCAGATCAATGCTATCAACCGCACCGTCGAGGCGGTGGCGCGAGGCCAGGATCGCATCCTGCTGGTGATGGCCACCGGCACCGGCAAGACCTACACCGCCTTCCAGATCATCTGGCGGTTGTGGAAGTCGCGGCAGAAGAAACGCATCCTCTTCCTCGCCGACCGCAACATCCTGGTCGACCAGACCCGTAGCAACGACTTCAAACCGTTCGGCCAGGCGATGACCAAGATCGCCAAGCGACAGATCGACACCTCCTACGAGATCTACCTGTCGCTGTACCAGGCCGTTACCGGTGCCGAGGAAGAGAAGAACGTCTACAAGCAGTTCTCGCCGGACTTCTTCGACCTGATAGTGATCGACGAATGCCACCGCGGCAGCGCCGCCGAGGACTCGGCCTGGCGCGAGATTCTCGACTACTTCTCCGGTGCCACCCACATCGGCCTCACCGCTACTCCCAAGGAAACCCGCGAGGTCTCCAGCATCACCTATTTCGGCGAGCCGGTGTACAGCTACTCCCTCAAGCAGGGCATCGAGGACGGCTTCCTCGCTCCCTACAAGGTGGTGCGCATCGACTTCGACAAGGATCTGCAAGGCTGGCGACCGCCCAAGGGCATGCGCGACAAGAACGGCGAACTGATCGAGGACCGCATCTACAACCTCCAGGACATGGATCGCCAACTGGTCATCGAGGCGCGTACCCAGAAGGTCGCCGAGAAGGTCACCGAGTTCCTCAATGCCACCGATCCCTACCAGAAAACCATCGTCTTCTGCGACGACATCGACCATGCCGAGCGCATGCGCCAGGCGCTGGTCAACCTCAACCCCGAGCGGGTCAGGGAAAACCGCAAGTACGTCATGCGCATCACCGGCGACGACAAGGAAGGCAAGGCCGAGCTGGACAACTTCATCAACCCCGAGGAGCGCTACCCGGTCATTGCCACCACCAGCAAGTTGATGACCACCGGGGTCGATGCCCAGACCTGCAAGCTCATCGTCCTCGACCAGCACATCACCTCGATGACCGAGTTCAAGCAGATCATCGGTCGCGGCACGCGGATCAACGAGGACTACGGCAAGTACTGGTTCACCATCATGGACTTCAAGAAGGCCACCGAACTGTTCGCCGACCCGGCCTTCGATGGAGAGCCGGTGGTCATCTACAGCCCGGAGGGCGACGAATCGCCAGTGCCGCCTGACGATGCTGTGGACGGCGATGGCATCGTCGCCGGCGACAGCGGCGCAGAGGGTGACGGCGGCTTCGGCGACCAGGGCGAGGAAGGCAAGAAACGCATCAAGTACGTGATCGACAACGTGCCGATCTCAGTGATCGCCGAGCGCGTGCAGTACTACGGCCCGGACGGCAAGCTGATCACCGAATCCCTGCGCGACTACACCCGCGCCTGCGTGCAGAAGCGCTTCGTCTCGTTGGACGACTTCCTGCGCCGCTGGAGCGACGCCGAGCAGAAGAAAGCCATCATCGACGAGCTGGCCGCCCAGGGCGTGCTCTGGGACGCGCTGGCCGAGGAAGTGGAAGCCAAGCGCGGCCAGCCGCTCGACCCCTTCGACCTGATCTGCCACGTCGCCTTCGACCAGCCGCCGCTGTCGCGCCGCGAACGCGCCGAGCAGGTGAAGAAGCGCAACTACTTCGGCAAATACCAGGGCGCGGCCCGCCAGGTGCTGGAGGCGCTGCTCGACAAGTACGCCGACACCGGTATCGAGCATATCGAGGACATCAAGATCCTCCAGCTCGATCCGTTCAGCCAGATCGGCGCGCCCATCGAGCTGGTCAAGGCCTTCGGCGGCAAGGCTGGCTACAACAAGGCTTTGCACGAGCTGGAAGAGCAGCTCTACACCGGCTGAATTCGTATGTCGTAGGGTGGGTTAGCCGCGCCGCGGCGTAACCCGCCACGGATGCCGCCAGGCATCCTGATTGCCGGCCTCGTGGCCGGTTGGTGGGTTACGGCCTGCGGCCTGACCCACCCTACCGTTAGAATCCCCGACTTTTGCAGTTCGCTCCGAGAGAACCCCATGTCCATCAGCTCCACCATCAAATCCATCCAGGACATCATGCGCAAGGATGTCGGCGTCGACGGCGATGCGCAGCGCATCGGCCAGTTGGTCTGGATGCTGTTCCTGAAGATTTTCGACGACCGCGAGATGGAGTGGGAACTGCTCGACGACGACTACCGCTCGCCGATCCCCGAGAGCTGCCGCTGGCGTAACTGGGCGGCCGATCCGGAAGGCATGACCGGCGACGAGCTCAAGGAATTCATCGACACCCAGCTGTTCCCGACCCTGCAGAACATCCACGAATACCGCGGCACCCCGGCCGCCTTCGTGGTACGCGGCGTGTTCGAGGACGCGTACAACTACATGAAGTCCGGCCAGCTGCTGCGCCAGGTGATCAACAAGATCCAGGAGGGCGTCGACTTCAACCGGGCGCAGGAGCGCCACGCCTTCGGCGACATGTACGAGCAATTGCTGCGCGACCTGCAGGGCGCCGGCAACGCCGGCGAGTTCTACACCCCGCGCCCGGTCACCGAGTTCATGGTGCGCATGGTCGACCCCAAGCTCGACGACAAGGTGATGGACCCGGCCTGCGGCACCGGCGGCTTCCTCACCTGCACCATCGAGCACAAGCGCCAGCACTACGTGAAGACCGCCGAAGACGAGCGCGCCCTGCAAGCCAGCATCTTCGGCGTGGAGAAGAAGCCGCTGCCGCACCTCCTGGCCACCACCAACATGATTCTCCACGGCATCGAGGTGCCCAGCCAGATCCGCCACGACAACACCCTGGCCCGCCCGCTGACCAGTTGGGGGCCGAAGGAGCGGGTCGACTGCATCGTCGCCAACCCGCCGTTCGGCGGCATGGAGGAGGATGGCATCGAGGCCAACTTCCCGGCGAACTTCCGCACTCGCGAGACCGCCGACCTGTTCCTGGTACTGATCATGCACCTCCTGAAGGACGGCGGCCGCGCCGCGGTGGTGCTGCCGGACGGCTTCCTGTTCGGCGAGGGCATCAAGTCGCGGATCAAGGAAAAGCTGCTGACCGAGTGCAACCTGCACACCATCGTTCGCCTGCCCAACGGCGTGTTCAACCCCTACACCGGCATCAAGACCAACCTGCTGTTCTTCACCAAGGGCACACCGACCCAACAGGTGTGGTTCTACGAGCATCCGTACCCGCCTGGCTACAAGAGCTACTCGAAGACCCGCCCGATGCGCATCGAGGAATTTGCCGCCGAACAGGCCTGGTGGGGCAGCGAGGCCGACGGCTTCGCCGCCCGTGTGGAGAACGAGTTCGCCTGGAAGGTCGGCATCGAGGAGCTGCAGGCGCGCAACTGGAACCTCGACTGCAAGAACCCCCACATCGGCGAGCAGGAAAGCCACGACCCGGACGAGCTGCTGCGCGACTATGCCCAGTTGCAGGGCGAGATCGCCGAGCTGCGCGAGCAGCTCAAGGCCGTGCTGAGTGATGCCTTGGAGCGCAAGGCATGAGCGCGTTGCTGACCGACAACCTGCCATTGCTGGCAGGCAGCCCCAACGGCATCCAGAAGCTGCGCGAGCTGATCCTAGAGCTGGCCGTGCGCGGCAAGCTGGTGCCGCAGGACCCGAGCGACGAGCCGGCCAGTGAGCTGCTCAAGCGCATCGCCGAGGAAAAGGCGCAGCTGGTGGCCGAGGGCAAGATCAGGAAGCAGAAGTCGCTGGCGGAGATTGGTGAGGAGGAGAGGCCGTTTGATCTGCCCAATGTGTGGGACTGGGCTCGCTTGGGCGCAATTTCTGAACTAGAGAATGGCGATAGGAGTAGTAACTATCCTAACAAAAGTCATCTGGTTGAGCATGGAATACCATTCATCAATGCGGGTCACTTGGTTGGTGGTCGTGTTGAGATGGTTGGGATGAATTACATAACTCGCGAGCGATTTGATTTGCTTCGCTCGGGCAAGGTTGTGGATGGTGATGTTTTGTTTTGCTTGCGTGGTTCTTTGGGGAAAAGTGCGCTTGTTAGCTCAGTGAGTGAGGGGGCGATAGCATCATCTCTCGTGATTGTGCGCGCGTCTCAGGGGATTAGCAAAGCCTACCTAATGCACTATTTCTCGAGCCTGCTCGCGTATCAAATGGTCAAGAAGTACGACAATGGGACTGCTCAGCCTAATTTGTCGGCGGGTGATCTTGGAAAGTTCCTTATCCCAATTCCCCCACTCGCCGAACAACACCGCATCGTCGCCAAGGTCGACGAGCTGATGACCCTGTGCGACCGCCTGGAAGCCCGCCAGGCCGACGCCGAAAGCGCCCACGCCCGGCTGGTGCAAGCGCTGCTCGACAGCCTGACCCAGACCAGCGACGCCGACGACTTCGCTGCCAGTTGGCAACGCCTGGCCGAGCACTTCCACAGCCTGTTCACCAGCGAATCCAGCATCGACGCCCTCCAGCAGACCCTGCTGCAACTGGCGGTGATGGGCAAGCTGGTGCCGCAAGATCCGAGCGACGAGCCGGCCAGGGAGTTGGCCGAACGCATCAGGGCCGCAAAACAAGGGCTGCTGGTCGAGTCAAAAGCTCGCAAGCAGAAAGAATTGGCTGCTGATTTGTTGCCTACGCCTCCCTACGAAATACCCGCTGGCTGGGAATGGCAAAGCATTGACGATGTTTTGCTTGTTACGGGCGGGGTGACGCTCGGGCGAAAACTTGTTGGGCGTGAATTGGTAGCCAAGCCTTACCTCCGGGTAGCCAATGTTCAACGCGGACACCTTGACCTGAATGAGATCAAGGAAATCGAAGTGCCTGAAAACGAGGTGGAAAAGTACCTGCTTTGCAATGGAGACCTGCTGATTACCGAGGGCGGTGACTGGGACAAGGTGGGACGCACGGCCATATGGCGCGATGAGTTACCAGAGTGCTTGCACCAGAATCATGTATTTCGTGCCCGTGCAGTTACAGCAGAGTGGGTGTCTCGCTGGGCGGAGCTGTATCTGAATTCAGCTCCAGCCAGGGAATATTTTGCCGGCTCGTCGAAGCAGACCACGAACCTTGCATCTATCAACATGACCCAACTTCGGGCGTGTGCTTTCCCATTGCCCCCTCTCGCCGAACAACACCGCATCGTCGCCAAAGTCGACCAACTGCTGGCTCTCTGCGACCAGCTCAAATCCCGTCTGACCGCCGCCCGCCAGCTCCACGAACGTCTGGCCTGCGCGCTGGTCGAGCAGACTGTGGCCTGAAACCGGGACAAGGAGTACCCCATGCCCATCCGCACCCAGATCTGGACCGTCGGCGCGCAGCCCGCGCCGCTCAAGGGCGCGCAACTAGCCAGCGAGCAGTTGCTGGAGGAGATGATCGTCGCCGCACCGGCGCTGCTATCGGACGACTGGCTGCTGATCGGTCGGCAGGAAAGCACCGGGCAGGGCGGGCGTATCGACCTGCTGGCGCTGGCGCCGGACGCCTCGCTGGTGCTGATCGAACTCAAGCGCGACCGCACACCCCGCGAGGTGGTGGCCCAGGCGCTGGATTACGCCGCCTGGGTGGAGCGCCTGGACGCCGAGGACATCGCCGCCATCTACCAGCGCTTCAAGCCTGAGGGGGATCTCGCCGCCGACTTCCAGATGCGCTTCGGCCTGCCGCTGGAGGCCGAGGCGTTGAATCAGAGCCATCAAATCGTCATCGTCGCCGCCGAGCTGGATGCCAGCAGCGAGCGCATCGTCACCTACCTGAGCGAGCGCGACATCGCCATCAACGTGCTGTGCTTCCAGGTCTTTCAGCTGGGCGAGCAGCAGCTGATCAGCCGGGCCTGGCTGCTGGACCCCGTGGAGACGCAGCTCAATGCCGGCAGCAAGCCCTCCGGGGCGAACGAGCCCTGGAACGGCGAGTACTACTGCTCCTTCGGCCAGAGCGCCACACGTTCCTGGGAGGATGCCGTGGAGTTCGGCTTCATCTGCGGCGGGGGCGGTAGCTGGTACAGCCGGACCCTGAATCTGCTGGCGCCGGGCGACCGGGTCTGGGTCAACGTGCCCCGGCAGGGCTATGTCGGCGTGGGCCGGGTCACGGGGCGCGCGACGTCGGCGAAGGATTTCAGGGTGTGCCGGAGCGGACAGGACGTTCCCGTGCTGCAAGCCGCCACCCGCGGAGCCTACCATGCCGAATTCGTCGACGACCCCGAGCGTTGCGAGTACTTCGTGCCCGTGCAGTGGCTACGGACCGTGCCCCTCAGCCAGGCGGTGCGCGAAACCGGGCTGTTCGGCAACCAGAACACCATCTGTCGGCCTACCACTGCGCAATGGCGCTTCACCGTGGATCGGCTCAAGGCGCGCTTTCACTTGCCGGAGCCGGACAAGCAAGGCTGATCGAGTTGCACAGCCCTGTTGCGCAAGCCTCTCGATTTCACCTGCTTCAGGATCGCCCTTTCCATTCGGAGCCACTGCAACACCTCTGATCCGCCCCGGCTCCGAACCCTTCTTCCGGTCGCCGGATTTGCGGCCTCTAGCCATCCATTCACCGCTACTTCCGTTGGCCGAAATAGGAGCCTGGTGCCGGCCCAACAGGCGCGGCCCGGCGATCACGGCCTGCGCTCGCGGCATCGGTCGTCCGATAGTCGGGACAGTGTGTCGCGATCCTCTAAGCTTTAAGGATGTGCATTGGCACAAGTGGCCGCCTTTGGCGATTCCCGGTAGCGAGTCGGCGCCGGGGAGGATGAGCGGAGTTCTTCGCCGTGGCGGCGGCGGGTTCGGTCCAGGTGAGGCTCGTGTCTTCGCGCCCGGGGCGGGGGGATGCGGGGGCGTGCGGCATCGGCTCTTTCATGTGCAGGAGGGTGAAATGACCAGGCATTCCGAAACATCCCATCACGAAGAAGTGGCCCATCAGGGCCATCAGGAAGGGGCGTCCGGCGGCCGGGCCGCCGCAATGGACGAAGCGCCCGACCGGGAAGTCGCCGCGCGCCGCGAAGAGGCGGCCGCGGCCTTCGCCTCCGCGCCGCCCGCCGAGATGGCGGCTCCCGCGGTGCAGGCCGCCGGCACGGGGCTGGGTTCGGCGGGGAGCCGGGTGAAGGAGGGTATCGTCGGCAGCCTGCGCGGGATCGACGAGGTGGAGTCGCAGATCGTCTCGCTGGTGCGCGGCACGGTTTCCCAGAGCCTGCAGGCGACGGGGGGAACGGCCGACGAGCTGGTGTCGACCACCCGGGACGTCGTCCGAGGTGCGCTCCAGGCCAGCGAGGAGGTGGGCGTGGGGCTGGTGACCAGCACCAAGAGCGTGGCCAAGGGGCTGGTGCTCGGCGTGCAGGACGTGGGCGGCGACGTGGCGACGGCGGCGGCGGAGCTGGTCGAGTCCGTGGTGCACAATGCCGCTTCCATGGGCGCCGATGTCGGCGTCACGGCCAAGCGTGCGGTGGACGGCGTGGCCGAGGCGGTCGCCGAGACGGGTGGCAACGTCGGCTCGGTGGTGGTGCGGGCGGCCGAGGCGGCGATCCGGGCGACGGAGGAGATAGGTCACGTGGCCGTCGGTGCGGTGAAGGGACTGCTGATCGGCGTGATCGGCGGGGTGCGCGAGGTGCTCGGGGCGGTGCTGCCGCGGGCGCAGACCGGCGCCGAGGCGTCCAGCGAGCCACCCCGCGAGCGGGCGATCGCGCCGCCGGAGCACCGGGAGGAGGCCGCGCCGCCGCAGGAACATCCCCACCATGAGCGCAAGGCCGGCTGAATACGGCCGGCGGGGTGGGCGTTGGGCGGTCCCGCCGCTCGCCGCCTATCCCTCGAGCAGCCGGGCGGCGCGGTCCGTCACTTCCCAGGGCAGGCCGAGATCCATGCGGCCCATCTGGCCGTAGGCGGCGAGCCGGCGGAAGAAGCCCTGGCGCGACTGGGCCGGCAGGCTGCGCAGGCCGAACTGGCGCACGATGCCCGCCGGCCGGAAGTCGAAATGTCGGGCCACCAGCGCCGAGAGCGTGCCGTCGTCGCGCCGGCCGGTGCCGAAGGTCTCCACCTGCACGCTGACCGGGCGGGCGATGCCGATGGTGTAGGACAGCTGCACCTCGCATTCCTCGGCCAGGCCGGCGGCGATCAGGTTCTTCGCGGCATAGCGCGCGGCGTAGGCGCCGATGCGGTCGATTCGCGCCGGGCCCTTGCCGGACAGCGCCGCGCCGCCGTGGCGGGCGAAGCCGCCGTAGGTGTCCATGGCGGTCTTGCGGCCGGTGAGGCCGGAATGCACGCCGGGGCCGCCTTCGACGAAGGGCCCGTCCGGGTTCACGAAGATCCGGGTGTGGCGGTCGAGGCCGATCGGTTCGTCGGCGAACGCGGGGCGGATCACCGCCTCCATCAGATCGTCGCGCAGGCGGCCCTGCCGGCCGGCGCACGCGGCGTCGTGGCTGGCGAGCAGGGTGAGGCTGTGGATGCGTGCCGGCCGGCCCTGGCGGTACTCGACGCCGACCTGGGCGCCGCCGTCGGGGCGCAGGCCGGGGAGCAGCCCCTGCAGCCGCACCGCCGTCAGCCGGCGGGCGAGCTTGTGCGCCAGCCAGATCGGCAGGGGCATGAAGCCCGGCGTCTGGTGGCAGGCGTAGCCGAACACGGTGATCTGGTTGCGGGCCGGAATCCGCTCGATCTCCTCCTCGGACAGGCTGCGCTCGTCGGCCTGGGTCCAGCCCTCGGACAGCGGTCCGGTGAAGGTGGTCATCACCGAGCAGGTGCGCGGATTGAAGCTGGCCTCCTGGTAGCCGATCTGCGCGATCACCTGGCGGGCCAGGGTCGGGATGTCGACCGACACGTCCGCCGGCAGGCTGGCGGCGACGAACAGCACGCCGGTGGAGACGGCGCATTCCACCACCATGTTGGCCAGCGGATTGAGGCGCAGGAGGTGATCGACGACGGCGTCGCTGATCACGTCGCACAGCTTGTCCGGATGCCCTTCGGTGACCGACTCCGAGGTGAAGACGAAATCGTGGCGCATGGCTTCATCCTGGCGAATGGGGCGGCCGGCGCGTGGCCGGCTTGGCCAACTGGTTGACGATGAGAGGGAGGGCGACGCCGCCGGCCACCACGGCCAGGTCGACGAGCCCGAGCGGCGCGAGCTGCAGCAGGCTACGCAGCGGCGGGAGGAGCGGGCAGGCGAGCTGGGCGGCGCCGGTGCTCGCCAGGGTCAGCTCCAGGGTCCGGTTGCGCGGCAGGTCGCCGGCTCCCGGCCAGTCGCGCACCGCGCTGCGGCAGGTCCAGGCATGGGCGATCTGCGCCAGGGACAGCGTGGTGAAGGCCAGCGTCGAGGCCTGCGGGCCGAGGCCGTAGCGCAGCCGGCCGTAGCCCAGGGCGGCCGCGGCGCCGGCGGTCAGCAGCAGCGACTCGCGCGCCGCCCGCCGCAGATCGGCGCGGCCGACGATAGGCTCGTCCGGATCGCGCGGCGGCCGGCTCAGCACGTCGGGTTCGGGCGCCTCCACGGCCAGCGCCAGCGCCGGCGCCACGTCGGTCGCCAGGTTGATCCACAGCAGCTGCAGGGGCGTGAGCGGCTGGCCCAGGCCGGCGGCGATCGAGAAGAACATCAGCTCGATCT
>Ga0255338_1006120_pt1 | contig 10485 bp, 10 predicted proteins | sample MeOH1_35cm_T4_19_FD_203715 | JGI IMG/M metagenome (GOLD analysis project Ga0255338, IMG submission 203715) | Sandy soil microbial communities from University of British Columbia, Vancouver, Canada - MeOH1_35cm_T4_195 | ecosystem: Engineered > Artificial ecosystem > Sand microcosm > Unclassified ... | reverse complement strand
GCGGCTAGAGCCCGAGGTCGGACAACCCGGGATGGTCGGCCGGCCGCGGGCCCGGCGGCCAGTGAAACAGCCGCTCGGCCTCGGCGATCGCGAGGTCGTTGATGCTCGCGTGCCGCTCGGCCATGTAGCCCTCGCCGTCGAACCGCCAGTTCTCGTTGCCGTACGAGCGGAACCATTGCCCCGCGGCGTCGTGCCACTCGTAGGCGAAGCGCACGGCAATCCGGTCGCCGGCCATGGTCCACAGCTCCTTGATCAGCCGGTACTCGAGCTCCTTCGCCCACTTGCGCTGCAGGAAGGCGGCGATCTCGGCGCGGCCGGCGAGGAACTCGTCGCGGTTCCGCCAGCGGCTGTCGGGCGTATAGGCCAGCGCGACCGTTTCGGGATCGCGCCGGTTCCAGGCATCCTCGGCCGCGCGCACCTTCTGCGCGGCGGTCTCCGTGGTGAACGGCGGGACCGGCGGCCTCACCCCTCGAGCGTCATCCGCACGAAGTCGACCGTCTGCCGGGTCGCCGCGGCGAACTCGGTCTCGGTCGCCTTGAACGAGCCGAAGTGCGCGAACTGGTCCGGAGTCATGCCGTCGAACTCGTAAGCCTGGCGGAAGCTCGGCAGCTTGAGCAGCTTTTCGATGCTGGCCTTGTTCGGCTCGCGATCGATCGCGTTCGCGTCGAACGGCTCGAGCTCGTGCTCGACCGCCATCAGCTGCGCGATATAGCCCGGCGGGCAGGTGTAGACCATGTCGCTGCCGCCGAAGTCCTGGATGTGGCGGCTGACGGTCTTGCCGGTGCGCTCGTCCTTCTCGACGCGCATCGAGCACTGCAGCATCTTCGACGGATGCCCGACGCTCTTGCCGTAGTGGTAGGCGCGCTTGAGCACGGCTTCCTCGCCGTCGCGGATCTCGGGCAGGCTGAGCTCGATGCCGCGGGCCTTGGCTTCGGTCTTCCAGTCGCCGAGCTCGCCGAGGCGGGCCGACATGTGGGTGATCACCGAGCGCCACTTGCTGAGGTCGACGCCCGCCGCCTTGGCGCGGTACAGCCCGGCGCTGACCGCGGCCATGCAGCGCATGTACTGCGGCACCGTGAAGCTGGTGGTGTTGTTGGTGCTGATGCCGCGCGCGGTCAGCTCCTCGAGCACTTCGTAGCCTTCCTTCGAGCCCGGCAGCTTGACCATCACGTTGGGCGCCTGGGCAAAGATCTGCAGGCCCTGCGCGAGCATCTTGTCGCCGTCGCGCACGTAGCGCGGGTCGACCTGGCCAGAGAGGAAGCCGTACTTCCCGCCCGACTTCTGGTAGACCGGCAGGATCGCGTTCGCGCCCTTCTTCACCAGGTCGAGGTACATCGCCCAGTACACGCCCTCGTAGTCGAGGCCGGGGTTCTTGGCGGCGATCGCCTTGATCTCGGCCGCCCACAGCGCCGGGGCGAGCTTGATCGCCTGCAGGCTCAGCGGCGGGTTGGTGGTGACCCCGCGGAAGCCCATCGTGCCCTGGCTGGCGATGGTCTCGGGATCGTAGAACCGGTCGACCTGCGCGGTCCAATTGGCCAGCTGGCCTTCGGGCGCCTTGGCCAGCGTTTCCTCGCGCCAGCTGGGGAAGATCAGCGGGCTCGAATCCCACCAGATCTCGGCATCGGCATTGGTCGCAGCGAGCTGCTCCAGCGGGTGCAGGGTGGAATCGGCGACCGGCTGGGCCAGCACTTGCTCGTTCATCGATAGTCTCCGGTAGGGGCGGCGCGCGCGGGCGCGCGACGGGTCACCCGCGGCCCCTAGCAAGACTTGGGGTGCGGATTAAGCCCCCGCGTGCTTGGGGCGAGCACAGTTTTCTTTGCCCGCGCCGGGGGCTCCGCTCAATCGGGCGCGAGATATCGCTCCACGAAGGCGGCCTTGAGCCGATAGCCCGCGGAGATATCCTCGCGTGCTCGGTCGGCGTACTCATCCGCCGCCGCAAGCAACTCGTCGCGCTCCTTGCGGATCACGGCACGGACATCCTCGGGCGCGAGCCGCTTGCGCGGGACTTCGGTGCCCGGGTCGCCGAAGCGGTAGGAGACATGGCCGCTCCCGACCGGCGCGATCGGCACGGCCTCGGCCTGGTCGAGTGCCCCGAGGAGGCTGCGCAGGACCTCGACGTCGCTCGCACGCCGTTCCACCAGCGCCGCGCGCAAATCGCTCCTCAACTGCAGCTTCATCGCTTCGACCGCCGAACCGTCCATTTTTCCCTCTCAAGCTCGTTGACCCGGTCATATCCCACAAGGTTGCGAAGCCGAAGCGCGCGGGCCTCGGGTGGCGGAACCTTCTGGCGTCTGTTAGGCTTTACGGCCAGCAGGAGCCCCCGCCATGCGCACCCGCCTCTATTCGCTCGACGAGCTCGACGACATTCCCGGCACCACGGTGTTCAACGCGCTGCGCAGCCGCCAGGCCTACCACCTGCACAAGTTCTGCATGTCGCTGATGCAGCCCGACAACCGCGAGGCGTTCCGCGCCGACGAGCGCGGCTATCTCGACAGGTTCCGGATGAGCGACGAGCAGAAGCAGGCGGTGCTCGATCGCGACTTCACGAAATTGATCGACCTCGGCGGCAACATCTATTTCCTCGTCAAGCTGTCGAACACCGACGGCTGGACCACGCAGAAGGCGGTCAGCTCGATGACCGACATGACCCCCGACGAATACGCCGCGATGATGCGCGCGGGCGGCCGCTCGCCCGAAGGCAACCGCTCGATCCGGGGCAAGAAGTAATGGCGCGGATCACCGCGGGGATCGCCACCAGCCACGTCCCCGCGATCGGCGCCGCGTTCGACCAGGGGCGCGACCAGGACGAATACTGGAAACCGGTGTTCGACGCTTACGAGTGGGTCAAGGACTTCCAGCGGCGCGAGGACCCCGACGTCGTCATCCTGTGCTACAACGACCACGCCAGCGCGATGATGCTCGACGTCGTGCCGACCTTCGCGCTCGGCATGGCCGAGGAGTTCGACGTCGCCGACGAGGGCTGGGGCAAGCGCCCGGTGCCGCTGGTGATGGGCGACCCGGTGCTCGCCGCGCACCTCGCCGAGCAGCTGGTGATCGACGAGTTCGACCTGACGCTGATGAACACGCTCGACGTCGACCACGGACTGACCGTGCCGCTGTCGCTGATGTTCGGCCGCTGCGACGCGTGGCCGGTGCGGGTGATCCCGCTGGCGGTCAACGTGACCCAGTTCCCGACCCCCTCGGCCGATCGCTGCTGGCAGCTCGGTGCGGCGATCGGCGACGCGGTGCGCTCGTACCCCGCCGGCCTCAACGTGCAGATCTGGGGCACCGGCGGCATGAGCCACCAGCTGCAGGGCGAGCGCGCCGGGCTGATCAACCCCGAATTCGACAACGCCTTCCTCGACAAGCTGTCGGACCGGCCCGACGAGCTCCGCCAGATCACCCGGCTCGAGTTCCTGCGCGAGGCCGGCACCGAGGGGATCGAGCTGATCATGTGGCTGATCATGCGCGCAGCGCTCGGCGAAAAGGTCGAGGAGCTCTACCGCTTCTACCACGTCCCGGCCTCCAACACCGCCGTCGGCCACATCGTCCTGCGGCCGACCGGGTAGCCAACCTCTCCCCTCCCTCGGAGGGGAGAGGATACGAAGGCTTGGCGGCTCTGCCGCCTAGCCGGAGTTGGAGAGGGGAGGGTGCTCGCGCAGCGAGCATTGCGGCTCCGCACTACCCCTCTCCAAGCTACGCTAACCCGCTGCGCGGGTAAGCTTCGCTATCCTCTCCCCTATCAAGGGGAGAGGGAAACGGGCCGCCACAGTGGACATCTCGCCCCCCAGCGCCTAAGGGGCGCGCCTTTCCAAGCCCCCTTACAAGAGTCCCGTTCCCATGAGCCTCCGCAACGTGGCCATCATCGCGCACGTCGATCACGGCAAGACCACCCTGGTCGATCAGCTGTTCCGCCAGTCAGGCACCTTCCGCGAGAACCAGCGGATCGAGGAGCGGGCGATGGATTCGAACGACCTCGAGAAGGAGCGCGGGATCACCATCCTCGCCAAGCCGACTTCGGTCGAGTGGGCGCCGCCGGGCTCGAGCGAGCATTTCCGCATCAACATCGTCGACACCCCCGGTCACGCCGACTTCGGCGCCGAGGTCGAGCGGATCCTCAGCATGGTCGACGGCGTGATCCTGCTGGTCGACGCCGCCGAAGGACCGATGCCGCAGACCAAGTTCGTCACCGGCAAGGCGCTCGGCCTCGGCCTCAGGCCGATCGTGGTGGTCAACAAGATCGACCGTCCCGACGCACGCCCCGACGAAGTGCTCAACGAGGTGTTCGACCTGTTCGTCGCGCTCGACGCCAACGACGAGCAGCTCGATTTCCCGTGCCTCTACGCCTCGGGCCGCGCCGGCTACGCCAGCGCCGATCCCGACAAGCGCACCGGCGACCTGGTCGAGCTGTTCGAGGTCATCGTCGGCCACGTGCCCGAGCCTGCGGCCGACCCGGAAGGCGAGTTCAAGATGATCGCGGTGCTGCTCGACCGTGACCCGTTCCTCGGCCGCATCCTCACCGGCCGGATCGAGAGCGGCCGGCTCGAGGCCGGCATGCCGATCCACGCGATCGACGTCGACGGCACCGTGGTCGAGACCGGCCGCGCCACGAAAGTGTTCGCCTACCGCGGGCTCGACCGCGTGCCCGAGGACAGCGCCGAGGCGGGGGACATCGTCGCCATCGCCGGGCTCACGAAAGCCACCGTCTCGAACACCATCGCCACCCCTTCGGTGACCATCCCGATCGCCGCGCGCAAGATCGACCCGCCGACGCTGGCGATGAGCTTCGGGGTCAACGACAGCCCCTACGCCGGGCGCGAGGGCGACAAGGTGCAGAGCCGGGTGATCCGCGACAGGCTCGAGCGCGAGGCCGAAGGCAACGTCGCCATCCGCGTCACCGAGAGCGCCGGCAAGGATGCGTTCGAGGTCGCCGGGCGCGGCGAGCTCCAGCTCGGCGTGCTGATCGAGACCATGCGCCGCGAGGGCTTCGAGCTGTCGATCAGCCGCCCGCGCGTGCTGTTCCAGGACGGCCCCGACGGCCGCGAGGAGCCCTACGAGACCGTCGTCATCGACGTCGACGACGAGCACGCCGGCACGGTGGTCGAGAAGATGGCCCAGCGCAAAGGCCAGATGACCGACATGCGCCCGTCCGGCGGCGGCAAGACCCGGATCACCTTCAGCGCCCCGAGCCGCGGGCTGATCGGCTACCACGGCGAGTTCCTCAGCGACACGCGCGGCACCGGGATCATGAACCGCCTGTTCGAGAAGTACGGCCCCTACGCCGGCCCGATCCAGGGCCGCCAGAACGGCGTGCTGATCTCGATGGAGCAGGGCGACGCGGTGCCTTACGCGCTCAACGCGCTCGAGGACCGCGGGGTGCTGTTCATCGAACCCGGCGAAAAGCTCTACGAGGGCATGATCATCGGCGAGAACGCCAAGCCGCAGGACCTCGAGGTCAACCCGCTCAAGTCCAAGCAGCTGACCAACTTCCGCTCGACCGGCAAGGACGACGCGGTCCGCCTGACCCCGCCGCGGCGGATGACCCTCGAGCAGGCGATCGCCTACATCCAGGACGACGAGCTGGTCGAGGTGACCCCGCAAAGCATCCGGCTGCGCAAGCGGTACCTGGATCCGCACGAGCGGAAGAAGGCGAGCCGTAAGGAGGGGTAAAAGCCCGTCGCGCGCGATCAGCGGACCCCCACCAGGTGCGCGCCCGTCGCAGTCGCTTCGAAATGAACCCGCCGTCCGGTGAAGCGCTGGATGATGTCGGCTGCGGTCCGCGTGTGCTCGCTGAGCTTGACGCTGGTGAACGCGCCCCCGCCGGCGAGCGCGAACGGCAGTAGCAGCTGGTCCTGCAGGTAGGGGCCGGCGAAGGCGCCCGACGCGAGGTAGCCGGCCATGCGCTTGCCCGCGGTGTGGCCGAGCTTTTCTGCCGAGAGCCCGAGCTTGCCGAACCCGGCCACCACCTCGGTCACGTGTTCGAATGCGGTCTCGAGCAACAGGACGACGCCCGGTCCCTGATCGGCGGGAAGCTCGCGGATCACGAAATCCTGCTCTTCCCAGCCGGACAGTTCCTTGCGTGCGGCCCTGATCAGCCGTGCAGCGATCTCGCCCGGCAGCGAAGCGACCAGCGCTTGGCCCGCGCGTCCGGTGGGCGCGCCGCGTTCGAGGCACTCGATGCGTCGCAACGGTGCCGGCTCGATCTCGATCTCGATCCGCCCGCCGCCGCGCGGATAGAAGCCGTGGCGCGAAAGCCGTGCCGACACCTTCGGCCCCATCCGCTCGACGATTGGCAGGAAGGCGCGGGCGATGAACTCGAACGGCGGCGCCATCGTGTTGTGGGTCCCGCCTTCGAGCACCAGCCGCGAGGGGCCATCCGCCAGCGCCAGCGGCAGCAGCACGGTCTGCAGGACCAGACCGGTCGAGCCGGCGGTGCCGACCGCGAAGGTGTAGTCGCCCGGCCGAATCGGGCCGGGGCGGAACGCGATACGCGACGAGCCGATAGTCAGCCCCTCGCACTCCGCTCCGCCGATCGCGCAGGCGGCTTCGATCGCGGTCACGTGCTGGCGCATCAGTCCGGGCTTCTCGCGCCCGCCGCGCACGTTCTCGATTACGAACGGCTCGCCGGTGACGAGCGACAGCGCGCAGGCATTGCGCACGACCTGGCCGCCGCCTTCGCCTTCGGATCCGTCGATGGTGATCATGATTCTGCCAGTTCCAGAAAGAGTTCGTTCGCGGCGGCCCGAAAGTCTGGTCCGCCCGGGCGCCCCGGCACCTCGCCGGCCCGACCCAGCTCGCCGGTCACCAGCGCCTCGAGCGCGGGCGAGCGGGCCACGAGACCGGCCTCGCGCGTCACGGCCTTGAGCGCCACCAGGCTCTCGATCTCGGCGGCAAGCGCGCCCGGCAGGTCGCCGAGCTCCATCAGCTTCTGCAATTGCATCGGCGGCCGCTGCGAGGGATCGCGCCGCAAGGCGCGGATCGCCAGCGCCGGGCGCAGCGCGTAGAAGTAGCGCTTGACCGCGACTTCGCGCTCCCCGTCGAGCCAGCGCCCCATCGCCGCCGTGCCGAGGCGAGCGTAGTGCAGGGCAAAGCCGCGCGGATCGAAGAACCGGCCGATCAGATCAGCAACCCGCGCATCGGTCGGATCGTCGGCGGTGTAACGGATCGGGGATGCGATCCATTCTGACAACACCGAGTTGTTCTTCAGCATCAGGCCGAGCGCCTTGCGGATGTCCCAGCCGTTGAGGTCGATCTCGTCGACGATCGGCCGCTCGATCACGTCGCGCGCCGGCGCGAGCGCGAGATAGTCGCGGCGCGGACGGACATAGAGGAAGCGCACGTCGTAATCGCTGTCGGGCGAGGGGAAGCCCCAGGCGCGCGAGCCGGACTCGACCGCCATCAGCAGGCGCACGCCCTCGTCGGCCGCGACGCGGGCAAGGCGGGCTTCGATGTCTTCCCTGATTGCCGGAGCAATGGCGGTCATTGTTCGTCTACCTGTTCTGTCGTTCTGTTTTGGGCATCCACCAAAACATCCAGTGGTCGTCTCGCCGGTCGTCCGACGTGCCAATACCGAAATCACCGTCGCCTATCTCGACGCTGGCGAAGGCGCTCGCGAGCGTTCGTATTCGCTTGTTTCCGGCAGTGAGGATCAGCCGTTCGCCGTCCACTTCCAGCTTCAGATCTTCCGCATCGGGCACGAACTCGAGGCGTAACTTCGAAAAGACTTCGCGCTTCGGAATGTCGAAATTGGGCATAGCCCAGATCTTCTCGGTCACGCGGCCCAGCGAAAGCGTCCGGTGACAAGCCTCCCCGCCATTCATCCGGTCGATCAGATTGCGGATCGAGCGGCAGCCTGGCGGATCTCCGGTGAAGTGCCAGCCACGCTGATTTCGCCGCGGGCTCTCGTAACGCCAGACATAAATCGACCCCTCGTGAGCCCATTCGGCCACCCAATCGCGCATCTCGCCTCCCCCAATGGCGGCGTGAAGGGGATCACCCCTTCACGCACACCACCTGCTTCAGCGTGTGGACGATCTCGACCAGATCGGCCTGCGCCGCCATCACCGCCTCGATCGGCTTGTACGCGCGCGGCGTCTCGTCGATCACGCCGAGGTCCTTGCGGCACTCGACGCCGGCGGTGTCGGCGATGTGCTCGTCGAGCGTGACCACCTTCTTGGCCTCGGTGCGCGACATGATCCGGCCCGCGCCGTGGCTGCAGCTGTCGAAGCTGTCCGGGTTGCCGAGCCCGCGCACGATGAAGCTCTTCGCTCCCATCGAACCCGGGATGATCCCCATCACGCCCTTGGCCGCGCGCACCGCCCCCTTGCGGGTGACGAGCACGTTCTCGCCGAAGTGGTTCTCGCGCGTCACGTAGTTGTGATGGCAGTTGACCGCTTCGACTTCGGCCTCGAACGGCTTGGCGATCTGGCCGCGCAGCGCGTCGATCACGTGGCCCATCATCGTGCGCCGGTTGAGCTTGGCGAAATCCTGCGCCCACTCGACCGCCTCGACGTAGTCGTCGAAGTGATCGGTCCCTTCCGGGAAGTAAGCCAGGTCCTCGTCGGGCAGGTTGATGTGCCACTTGCGCATGTCCTGCTTGGCCAGCTCGATGAAGAAGCTGCCGATCGCGTTGCCGATCCCGCGCGAGCCCGAGTGGAGCATGACCCACACGCGCTGCTCGGTGTCGAGGCACAACTCGATGAAGTGGTTGCCCGTGCCGAGCGTGCCGAGATGGACGAGATGGTTCGCCTTCTCGAGCTTCGGGTACTTGGCGACGATGCGGCCGAAGCGCTGGGCGAGGCTCGCCCAGGCGTCGACCACCGCGCGCGGCGGGTCGCCCCACGAGCCCTTGTCGCGCCCGCCGCGACCGACGCTGCGGCCGTGCGGCACCGCGCGCTCGATCGCCGAGCGAATGCCCTCGAGGTTGTCGGGCAGGTCGCTGGCCACGAGCGAAGTGCGAGCCGCCATCATTCCGCAGCCGATGTCGACGCCCACGGCCGCCGGGATCACCGCGCCCTTGGTCGGGATTACCGAGCCGACGGTCGCGCCGATGCCGACGTGCACGTCCGGCATCACGGCGACATGCTTGAACACGAACGGCATCTGCGCGGCGCGCGCCAGCTGGTCGCGGGCCTTGTCATCGACGGGCACGCCGCGGGTCCACATCTTGATCGGCACGCCGCCTTCGGCCTGATGAAATTCGTACGTCTGACTCATCGTCCTGTCCTTCGCGGTTTGGGGGTGACCGGCCCATTCCGGCCACCCCGACCGCTGCTTTTGCCGGGCGTTCGACCAACCCGGTTTTCATACTAGTGCACGGCGTGTGCCAGTTCGCCGCGAGCGCGAGAAATCGCTATTTTCCGCCGTTCCCGGCGCCTCACCGCCAAATGCCATGTCAAAATGGCTATATCATGATATCCATATTTATCTTACTATATAAGTCATGAAGGCGGTCACGGTCATAGGCTTTCTCGGCTCCACGCTCGACGCGAGCAAACGCGATGCATCGCGCTGGCACAAGTGGCGGCCGAGCGTCGGCGTGACCATGCACGAGGACCTGCGGGTCGACCGCATGGTGCTGCTCCATGGTGAGCGGCACGCCGGCCTCGCGGAGCTTGTCGCCAGCGACATCGCCTCGGTTTCACCCGAGACCGCGGTCGTTCCGACCAGGATCGAGTTCGACGATCCATGGGACTTTGAGGAGGTCTACGGCAAGCTGCTCGACTTCGCCCGCGCGTTTCCGTTCGACCCGGAAGCCGAGGACTATCTGATCCACATCACGACCGGCACCCACGTGGCCCAGATTTGCCTGTTTCTCCTGACCGAGGCGCGATACCTGCCCGGCAAGCTGTTGCAGACCCAGCCGCGGCGCGCCGGAGGCCCCGATCCGGTCGGGTCATGGAACGCCATCGATCTCGACCTGTCGCGCTACGATTCGATCGCCTCGCGCTTCGCGGCCGCGAGCGCCGACAGCGCTTCGTTCCTCAAGGGCGGCATCGCCACGCGCAACGCCGCCTTCAACGCGATGATCGACGAGATCGAGCAGGTCGCTGTGCGCAGCTCGGCGCCGCTACTGCTGATGGGGCCGACGGGCGCAGGCAAGAGCCAGCTTGCGCGGCGGATCTACGAGCTGAAGCGCGCGCGTCACCAGATCGCCGGGCCGTTCGTCGAAGTGAACTGCGCGACGCTCAAGGGCGACTCGGCGATGTCGGCGCTGTTCGGGCACCGCAAGGGCGCCTTCACCGGAGCGGTGGCCGACCGCCCGGGCCTGCTGCGTACTGCCGACGGCGGGATGCTGTTCCTCGACGAGATCGGCGAACTCGGGTCCGACGAGCAAGCGATGGTCCTGCGCGCGGTCGAGGAAGGGCGCTTCCTGCCCGTCGGCGCCGACCGCGAAGCGGAGAGCCGTTTCCAGCTGGTGGCCGGGACCAACCGCGACCTCGTCGCCGAAGTCGCCGCCGGGCGCTTTCGCGACGACCTTTTCGC
>Ga0255338_1006119_pt1 | contig 10485 bp, 3 predicted proteins | sample MeOH1_35cm_T4_19_FD_203715 | JGI IMG/M metagenome (GOLD analysis project Ga0255338, IMG submission 203715) | Sandy soil microbial communities from University of British Columbia, Vancouver, Canada - MeOH1_35cm_T4_195 | ecosystem: Engineered > Artificial ecosystem > Sand microcosm > Unclassified ... | reverse complement strand
TGTTCGTTTGTGTTGGTGTAAGAGTAATCGCAGGTGGCGCGGTAATACTGAATGTTTTTGTGATGGTGCAACCAACAGGACCGGATGTAATGGTACAGGTATACGTTCCCGCACAAAGGCCGGATGCAGTTGCAGCTGTTCCTCCGGAAGGAGTCCATGCATACGTGTAAGTTCCTGTTCCACCCGATGCAACAACTGCAGCGCTACCGTTACACAAACCGTTACACGTAATGTTCGTTTGCGATTGAGTTGCCGTAATTGCCGGTGGTTGTGTGATGCTGAAAGTTTGGGTTGCAGTACATCCAACGGGTCCTGATGTAACGGTACACGTATAGGTGCCCGCACATAATCCACTTGCACTTGATCCCGTTCCGCCGGAAGGAGCCCATGCGTAAGTATAGATTCCGGTACCACCTGTTGCAGTTACAGTGGCACTGCCGGTACATGCGGCGTTGCACGTAATGTTTGTTTGAGCCGGTGTAAGTGTAATTGCAGGTGGTTGTGTAATGCTGAATGTTTGTGTTGCAGTACATCCGCCCGGGTTCGATGTTACGGTACAAGTATATGTTCCGGCGCATAATGCAGTTGCACCCGCACCTGTTCCTCCCGACGGAGCCCAGGCGTAAGTATACGGACCGGGTCCACCGGTAGCAGTGACCGATGCAGCTCCGGTACACTGCCCGTTACACGTTATGTTCGTTTGTGTTGGTGTAAGAGTAATCGCAGGTGGCGCGGTAATACTGAATGTTTTTGTGATGGTGCAACCAACAGGACCGGATGTAATGGTACAGGTATACGTTCCCGCACAAAGGCCGGATGCGGTTGCAGCTGTTCCTCCGGACGGAGTCCACGCATAAGTGTAAGTTCCTGTTCCACCCGATGCAACAACTGCAGCGCTACCGTTACACAAACCGTTACACGTAATGTTCGTTTGCGATTGAGTTGCTGTAATTGCCGGTGGTTGTGTGATGCTGAAAGTTTGGGTTGCAGTACATCCAACGGGTCCTGAAGTAACGGTACACGTATAAGTGCCCGCACATAATCCACTTGCACTTGATCCCGTTCCGCCGGACGGAGCCCACGCGTAAGTATAGATTCCGGTACCACCTGTTGCAGTTACAGTGGCACTGCCGGTACATGCGGCGTTGCACGTAATGTTTGTTTGAGCCGGTGTAAGTGTAATTGCAGGTGGTTGTGTAATCGTGAACGTCTGAGTTCGTGTACAGCCCACTGGTGATGAAACAGTACATGTATAAGTTCCGGCACACAAGCCGACGGCGTTTGCAGCGGTACCACCCGCAGGTGACCAGGCGTATGTGTAAACTCCGTTGCCCCCGCTGGCGACGACGGACGCGGCTCCGCTACAAACACCATTACATGTGACGTTTGTTTGTGTTGGAGTCAACGATATGGCGGGTGGTTGCGTGATGGTGAATATTTGCTGCGCAGTACATCCTCCCGATGCCGTAACAGTACAGGTGTATGTTCCGGCACAGAGGCCGGCGGCCGAAGATCCCGTTCCTCCGGACGGCGACCATGCGTATGAGAAGGGACCGGTACCTGTTACAATAGTTGTTGTTGCGGAACCGGTGCATGCACCGTTGCAGGTAATATTTGTCTGCGATCCTGAAAGTGTAAGTGTGCCGCTTGAAGTAATTGTTACTGCAATTGTTGAGGCAGGTGAACAGGAAAGTGCATCAACAACGGATAGCGTATAAGTACCGGCGCATAGTCCGGTCGCGTTCGCAGTTCCTTGTCCACCTCCGGGGGCAGGTGACCAGGTGTAAGTAAACGGACCAACCCCACCTGTTACGGTTACGTTAGCCGAACCTGTACAACCGGAACATCCGGTGTTGATGTGCGTTTCTGTAAGTGTGAGCGCGGTTGCACACGAGATAAAATCGATGAAAACGCCGGAGTCATAAACACAGTCGCCGGCATCAGCAATTGCAAGTTTCCAGTGATACGTCTGGCAGGGGCACAAGGCGATATTTCTGGTCAGTACGGTTGTGAAGGCATCGTACTGAATGGTCGCTCCGCCGGTATTGTCGACATAGTACGCGGCATTATTACCCACATTCACATTATCAATTGATACCGGAGTAACGTTGTTCGGAAGTGTTGCGACATTGGTATTGTTGTAATAATTGGCCTGGCAAGCAGGACCGGGACCGCTGATGAAAAATCCGAAAGCATCATTGAACGAAGAATTCACAAACTCCGGATACTCTTCCGATCCGAATACAAACCGTATGGTCATCGTGTTGCATTGCGGTACAACATCAAACTCAAGAATACACGGGTCCTGATCAGCCTGCGGTTCGATTGCAAGGAGCTGTGGGTCACTTGCAGAGGTTCCGTTACATGTTCCGGCACTACCGATGTTGTTGGGACCTATTGCATTAATTGCTGAACCCGTAGTAAGAAGGATTCCGTTCGTGATACCGATGTTGGTTGTATTGCCATTTGCAAAAGTTCCGTACGCATTGGAGGGGCAATTCAGCTGAATGTTACTTACGGTCATTCCTGCACCCACCAGGTTGGTAACAAGTGCGGCAGCACCGACATTGGGAGTTACGGTAAGTTGGGCCGGGAGATGTGAGCCAGCAAATAGCGAACAAAAAATAATAAGAGCGCGAACAAAGTTTCGTGGCCACGAAATAGTGTAGCATTGTTTCATGCAGCTGTGTGTCTGATATTGGTTTGCCTAATAACCAAACATACGATTTACTGGATTAGAAGTCAACTATTTAGGGGCTTAGTTTTCCACTATTCCGCCCTTTTTAAAAACAAGCGGTCATTATGACAAAAATCAAATGCACATTCCGGATATGGTCGTCTCCATATTCGTAATCTGAAATGTCAGGAATGGCCTGATCAGTGATCAATAACGAGGCAATGGTCAAAAAAAATCCTGATGCAGAGCATCAGGATTTCATTTGATCGGTTTTCATTTACCTGATCAGATTCACGTGTCCTATGAGGTTGTGTTTTTTGTTGAGCACATCTACACATTTCACCTTCCACACATAAGTATCTTCCTGGCAAAGATCAGAATGACCCATTACTTTTCCATCCCATCCTTCTCCCAGATCGTTCGAGTAGAAAATCAGGTTGCCCCATCGATCAAATACCCAGAATTCATATTTATCCGGATCAATACCAACTGTTACCGGAACAAACAATTCATTGATTCCATCCTGGTTAGGGGTGAAAGTATTCGGAACATAAATACTTACATCCGGATCGATGCACACTTCCTGTGAATCAACATCGACACAACCATCGGCAGAAGTCACTTCAAGATTCACCTGGTAGCAAATCGGATCGGGATAGGTGAAAGATGGATTCTGTAAAGTTGATGTCGCTACAGTGAGATCGCCGAAACTCCAGAGCCATGAAGCGGCATTGGTTGACTGATCGGTGAAGTAAATTGTTGAAGACAAAATTGTAGTTGGCTGCGGACTGGCCGTGAATGTTGCGTTCGGCATACCATAAACGCTGATGTAATTGTTCATTACGATTGTCTGCATACAACCGTCACCGGTAGTTACAGTGAGGGTTACAGAATAAACTCCGGCAGTTGAGTAACAGTGATTCGGACTCTGCTGCGTTGAGGTTGTATTATCGCCAAAATCCCAGCTCCAGCCGGTGATTACCGAAGGTGCTGCGACGGTAGAGAGATCACTGAAGTTTACACACAACGGTGCACAACCGGAAAGTGTATCAGCAAGTAACGTCGCAACCGGAATTGCATTCACGGTTACCAATACAGTTGTATCGGCTGTACAGCCGTTCAGATCTACAACATCAACAGTGTATGTTGTAGTTGTTGCGGGAGTAACATTCTGTGTATTTCCTGTCAGAGGCCCGGGATTCCATGTCACAGTGTAACCGGGTGCTCCACCTGCAGGTGTACCCGTCAACGTAACCGGATTGCCTGAACATACAGATGCAGGACTTGCGGAAGCTGTAATCAACAATTGAGGAGGTTGGGTGATCACAACTGTTACCGAAGAAACACAACCGTTTGCATCAGTCACCGTTGCCACATAACTACCTGCGGCAAGGTTAGCGGCATTTGCAGCAGTGCTGACATTCGGGATCCATGAGAATGTAAAAGGTGATGTTCCTCCCTGTGGACAAACTGTAATGTCGCCATCCGTGAGTCCATAACAGCTTACGTTTGTTGTTCCGCAACTGCTGAGCGTTACCCCGTTGATGTTGGTGACCGTGACAGACGCAGTATCAGCGCATCCATTTCCATCAGACACGATTACGCTATATGTTCCCGCAGGTATGTTGCTGTAGGTTGCGGTAGCAGGTCCCCCGATCCATTGGTAAGTGTACGCACCTGTTCCGCCAACCGCACTGCCGGTGGCTGAACCGTCAGCCTGTCCACACGTTGCCTGGGTCATAACCGCAGTTGCCACCACAGCAGTTGGCTGAGATACGTTAGCTGTATCGGCAATGGTGCATCCATTCGCATCTGTAACCGTTACAGTATAATTTCCTGCGCAAATGTTCGTGCAGGAAGCTGCGGTACAGCCGGTATTCCACAGGAAAGTATAGTTCGGTGTTCCGCCGCCAGGAATTGTAACAACCTGTCCATCGCAGGCGCCGTTGCATGTAACATTAAATCCTGCAGCGGAAATTGTAAGTTGAGGTGGTTCATTCACGGTATAAGAAGAGGTCGAAGAGCAACCGCTTGCATCAGTCACAACACATGTATACGTTCCCGCAACGAGATTGGAGGCAGTTCCGGTTGAACTTACATTCGGAGACCATGCGAATGTGTATGCGGGGTTACCTCCCACCGGGGTCATCGTAACTGATCCGGTCGCTCCGCCGAAACAGAGTGCATCTGTTCCTGCGATTGTGGAAGACAAGCCGCCGGTTGATGCAACGTTTACAGTTTGAGTAAGTGTACAACCGTTCGCATCAGTTACGGTATACGTATAGGTTCCGGCAGAAAGATTTGTTGCATTCAATCCTGGGCCACCCGTTGGCAGCCACGTACAACCATACGGACCGACACCTCCGGCGGGTGAGACAGTAGCGCTACCGTTGTTGTTACCGCAGGCAGCAGGTGTTGATGTTGCTGTTGCTGTAAGTTGCGTTGGCTGTGTAATAGTGAATGTCAATGTTGCGGTACAACCTCCGTTATCGGAAACATCACAGGTGTAGACTCCCGGGCATAATCCTGTGGCGGAAGGCCCGGAACCCCCGGACGGTAACCAGTTGTAAGTGTACGGAGGTGTTCCTCCGGAAGCTGTGACTGATCCGGTCGCTGTGCAGCCGCCGAAACAAGCAACGTCGGTTTGTGTTGGTGTAATGGTGATTGTCGGAACCGACGCGCTTACCGTGATTGCCATCGTGGTAGGTGGTGAACACGAAAGTTGATCCGTCACGGTTACGGTATATGTTCCGGCGCACAAATTATTTACGGTCGCTGTTGTCCAGCCTCCCGGAGACCAACTGTAAGTAAATGGTCCCGTTCCACCGGTCAGCGTTACTCCAGCGCTTCCGTTACAGGCTGAGCAACTGGAAACAGGTGTAGAACTGGGAGTAATCGTCAGTGCATTTGAACACGATAAGAAATCCAGGAACACACCGGAATCATAAATGCAGTCACCCGCATCAGCGATTGCAAATTTCCAATGATAAGTCTGACATGGACATAAGTTTACTGTTCGGGTGAGCACCGTAGTAAATCCATCATACTGAATGGTCGCTCCGCCGGTATTGTCGACATAGTACGCGGCATTGTTACCTGCATTCACATTATCGATTGATACCGGGGTGCTGTTGTTCGGCAGTGTTGCAACATTCGTGTTATTATAGAAGTTGGGTGTACACGAAGGAGAAGGACCCGGACCGCTGATGAAGAAACCAAAGGCATCATTGAAAGATGCGTTTACGAATTCGGGATATTCTTCTGAGCCGAAAACGAAACGAACGGTTAGCTGACTGCATTCGGGAACAATATCGAATTCGAGAACACAGAGGTCGTAAGTTGCCTGCGGTTCAATTGCAACCAGTTGCGGATCACTGGACGAAGTATTATTACAGAACCCCTGGCTTCCGATGTTGTTAGGGCCAATCGCCATCGTTGCGTCGCCGGTTGTCAGAAGAATTCCGTTTGTTAGTCCAAGATTGGTTGTATTACCGTTGGAGAATGTTCCATACGCATTCGCCGGACAATTCATCTGGATATTGGAAACAGTCATGCCACCACCGATGAGGCCACTAACAATTGCGGCAGGTGTTCCGCCAGGCGTTACCGTGAGCTGTGCCGGCAAACTCACCCCGCAAAATAGCAGTAGCAAAGACAGCAGGCATCCATTAACGGAAATTTTAATGGTTGACATGTAAGGGTACTTTAAGGTGTGCCCCGTAAATGTAGTGAGACCAGTCCTTAAAAACAACAGAAAGAAAGGCTCGTGACAACCTGAAAATCAGCCAAAACTGATAAATATTGCCTGATTTACACGATTTGAAATTACGGCAATACTGTCACTGATCCTATGAGGTAGTGTTCCCCGTACATGTTATCGATGAACGCAATCTTGTAAACGTAGACGTCTTCCTGAACTCTATCGCCTTTATTCTGCCATTTTCCGTTCCACTTTGTGAAAGGATCATTGGTCTGAAACACAATGTTGCCCCAGCGATCAAAGATGTAAAACTCGTAACGCTCGGTGAGAATATTCGTGAATTCAGGCCCGAACTCGTCGTTATTCCCATTTCCGTTCGGGGTAAATGCATTGGGGACGTAGAACGTGTAAAAGTCATTGACGATGATATCCATCCACATCGTGTCTGCGCAACCTGAAGCGTTTGAAACCGCCAGGAAAACAGGATAGGTTCCGATTGCATCATACAGGTGCTCCGGCGACCAAGTTGTGCTGGTGGTGCTGTCTCCGAAATTCCAGATCCAATTGGTTGCTCCGGTCGATTGATTGGTGAATGCAACCAGCGGATCAAGAATACTGGCAACCGTCGGGTTCGCAGTAAACTGTGCATCCGGCTGCGGAAGCGTCGTAATCATGCAGGTGTAGGTTTGCGTCACAGAACATCCCGGAGGAACAGTTACAGTAAGCGAAACATCGTGGCATCCTGGGGTGGTGTAATTATGTGAAGGTTGAATTGCTGAAGAGGTCGACCCGCTTTCTCCAAAATCCCACAGAAGAGTGGAGGTTCCGAAACCGGTTGTGTCGACATAGAAATTCACCAGCAGAGGAGTGCAGCCATAAACGGTATCCGCGTAAAAATCTACAATGGGAACCTGCTGTACCACCACGTTGAATGTCTGCGTTGCTGTCTGCCCGCACATATCTGTGGTTGTGAGCGTATAGTTGGTTGTGGTTAAGGGTGTAACTGTTATGCTGGGTCCGCTCAGGTTTCCCGGCATCCAGGAATAGGTAATAGTTCCATATCCACCCGTGACATTTGCATTTAACGTTGTCCCGCCACCGACACAAATCGGCGACGTTCCGGCAATTGTTACTCCTACAGGACTTGCAACAGTAATGGTAAACAATAACGGGCCCGCAGTACATCCCTGCGCATCAGTAATGTTCAACGTGTAAGTTGTGGTGGTTGCAGGCGATACAACCACGCTTGGGGCGTTCGGTAAGCCGTTACTCCATGCGTAATTGATCGGGTTGTTACCGCCGATGACGTTCACGCTCATCGTTGTCTGTGTTCCGGGGCAGATTGTATCGTCGCCGGAAGTAACGGTCTGGAGATTCACGTTGGAATTCACATGAATCGTATCAGTACTGGTGCAGCCACTTGATTGATCGGTGATCGTCACTGTATATATTCCGGCAGCAAGCCCGGTTGCAGTATTGGTAGAACTTACGTTCGGCGACCAGTTGTAAGTGAATGGTCCGGTGCCGGTAACGTTCACAGTTGCACTGCCATTGGATGCAACGCACGTCGCAGGAACAGAAGAAGTGGTGTAAGTGAATGAACCCACGTTGAATGGAAGTGATGCAGGGTAAATGCAGATATTACCACAAAGATCAGTGACGGGTCCAACGAGATTTGCGGAATAAGTTCCGGAGCTACTGATCGCCGGACTGATTGTAAATGTGAAAGTGTTGTCATACTGCGCACCCGCTGCGCACGCAACAGAAGTGATGTTTGTAACAGTATAAGGTCCGCCCGGACCCGTGAATGTGAAATCGCCGTTCTGTACGGTGTTGCATAGAATGTTTTCGGAGAATGTAACGGTGAGTGTATTACCGCCACAACCCGGATTGTTCACAGTCAGGATCTGCGGAGGAATTTGATCGAAGATTACTGCAGTAGATGCGGAGAAGTCAATTGTATAACCATTCTGAGTCTGGCTGTAGTTGCTGACATTGACAACATAGGTCTGTCCAACTGTTACAGGTACAACCTGATTGTAGGGTGTGCCGGTAGCCGGTTGTGAATTCAGTGCGGAACCGCCATTCGGACCTGTTGTTCCCGATGTTCCGGAAAAATTACAGCTTACCTCGATGCCGGGATTGGTAAAGATGTCGGAACAGTTATTATTGGTGAGGTTGTACACAGCCCAATCGTAATCGTCGGCACTGTTATTCGGGGTAATAAGGAAGTTAAGGTTTCCGCTCTGTTGAACCGTGAATGTATACCAGACATCATTCAATTCACCCGAACCAAGACAGGAACTTCCGTTATTAATTTCATTCGGATAATTTCCTTCTCCGCTATACGAAACTGTTGTGCTGTAGACATTCTGACAGATCGGAATTGCTGCCAGGCAGTCCTGGTTATTCGGAACCTGGGCATAAATGATTAAGGGCGCCAAAAACGCAGTAAAAAACAGTAGGGATGTTGAAATTCGGGGCATTATGACAAATATACGTTTACGCGGCTCTGCGGTTACTATTTCACTGTCCGGCTTAACAAGTGGTCGAAAAAATCGTGCCATAGGCAAGGCAAAACCCTTTCTATTTCTAATTTTGCCCCGGATCTTATGAACTCACACTCCGGGGGAGTCCTTCGGACAAAAACAAAACTTACAATGAAAGTAACAGTAGTAGGTGCCGGAAACGTTGGAGCAACATGCGCTGATGTAATCGCACGCAAAGAGCTATGCAACGAAGTGGTGCTCCTCGACATCAAACCAAATTTCGCTGAGGGAAAGGCGTTGGATATCTGGCAGACTTCTCCGATTGATCTGTATGATACCCGCATCAAAGGTTCTACGGATGATTATTCGAAAACAGCGGACTCCGATGTTGTTGTCATTACATCCGGGCTTCCGCGTAAACCGGGGATGAGTCGCGATGATTTGATTTCAACCAACGCTGCAATCGTGAAAGGTGTTACTGATAACATCATGAAGTATTCTCCGAACGCGATCATCATTATTGTTTCCAATCCTTTGGATGTAATGACTTATTGCGCTTACCTGACAGCAAAAATTGATTCGAGCCGCGTTTTCGGAATGGCCGGAATTCTGGATACTGCGCGTTACCGTGCTTTCCTCGCTGAAGCATTGAATTGTTCACCAAAGGATATCCAGGCTGTTCTCATGGGCGGTCATGGCGATACTATGGTTCCGCTCCCGCGTTATACAACTGTAGGAGGAATTCCTGTTACTGAATTAATCGGTAAGGCAGAACTGGATGCAATTGTTGAGCGTACGAAGAAAGGCGGAGGCGAAATTGTAAACCTTCTCGGTACTTCTGCGTGGTACGCTCCGGGTGCTGCCGCTGCACAAATGGTGGAAGCCATTCTCCGCGATCAGAAACGCATTTATCCTGTTTGCGCATGGCTGCAGGGAGAATACGGACTGAAAGATGTTTACCTCGGCGTACCGGTGAAACTCGGACGCAAAGGCATTGAGCAGATCATCGAACTGAAGCTGAACGCAGATGAAATGAAACTCCTTAATGAGTCTGCGAAATCTGTGAAAGAGGTTATGTCTGTGCTGGACGGTATGAACGCTACGGCATAATTAATATGAAAATCTAAACTGAAGGTTGGAGTGAAATCCAACCTTCTTTTTTTATCGGCTATGACAATAAGAGTTCCCCTCCGGCTCCTGAATATTGAAGGTGATGGTTTTCACCTTCAGGCAAAAGTGAAAATTAACGGTAAGCCGGGATTGGTGATTATTGACACCGGAGCATCGCGAACTGTTTTCGACAAGACAGAAATCATACATTATCTGAAAAGTGAAGAAGTTGCCATACATGATCGTGTTTCAACCGGGCTCGGCACAAATTCTATGGAGAGCCACGTGGTTACATTGGGCAGTTTCACTATCGGTAAACTGAAGATGGAAAATTTCCAGGCGGTGATTCTTGACCTGAAACATGTCAACCTGACTTATGACTCGATTGGATTTCCGGCAATAGCCGGAGTTCTTGGGAGCGATGTGCTTGTTGCTAACAGGGCGGTGATCGATTTCAGAAAGAAAGTATTATTGCTGCATCCACCGAAGCAAGTGGCGAAAAAGAAGGG
>Ga0255338_1006118_pt1 | contig 10486 bp, 9 predicted proteins | sample MeOH1_35cm_T4_19_FD_203715 | JGI IMG/M metagenome (GOLD analysis project Ga0255338, IMG submission 203715) | Sandy soil microbial communities from University of British Columbia, Vancouver, Canada - MeOH1_35cm_T4_195 | ecosystem: Engineered > Artificial ecosystem > Sand microcosm > Unclassified ... | reverse complement strand
TTCTTGTGCACCGACAGGAAATGGTGGCCGCGTGCGGCCGCCTGGATGGCGTCGGTGGCGATCTTGATGTTGCCGTCGGTGCCGTTCTTGAAGCCAATCGGGGCGGAGAGGCCGGAAGCCAGTTCACGGTGCACCTGGCTCTCGGTGGTACGGGCGCCGATGGCGCCCCAGGAGATCAGGTCGCCGATGTACTGCGGCGAAATCACGTCGAGGAACTCGCTGCCGGCCGGCAAACCCAGGCGGTTGATCTCGATCAGCAGCTGACGCGCGATGCGCAGACCCTCGTCGATGCGGTAGCTCTCATCCAGGTAGGGGTCGTTGATCAGGCCCTTCCAGCCCACCGTGGTGCGCGGTTTTTCGAAGTAGACGCGCATCACGATCTCCAACGTGTCCTTGTACTTTTCGCGCTGCGCCTTCAGGCGACGGGCATATTCGAGCGCGGCCGCCGGGTCGTGGATGGAGCACGGACCGATGACGACCAGCAGGCGGTCGTCCTTGCCGGCCATGATGTTGTGGATACTGTGGCGAGTGTGGGAGATCAGGCTCTCCACGGGCGTTCCCTCGATGGGGAAAAAGCGGATCAGATGTTCGGGCGGGGGCAACACGGTGATGTCCTTGATACGTTCGTCGTCGGTGCGGCTGGTCTTGTCACCGGGATGCGCATACCAGGCATCGGTACTGGTGGGTTGTGCTTTGGCAGTCATCGTGTCACTCCTTGTGCTCGGGATTTGCTGTGTGATCCGGTCAAAAAAAAACCGCCGGACTGGCCGGCGGTTTGGTGGAATTCGGTACGTTTCTTGTGGGTACGTTCAGAACTCTCTTCCGCCGACGGCGCTTGAGAACCAAAAATAGCCAAAAAAGTAGGAACGGGTCGAAACCATGGCTGCAATATAGCACAGGTCCAGGGCAGTGGATCCGCCGCACATAACGCAACACGGACGCATGAAACGATCTAAGCGGGAAACGCCGTGGAACCGGCTATGCCGGGCCACTGGCGTTGCCCCCTGCAAGGGGGGGTGGCGAAGCGACACGCAGTGCGCGCAGCCTGGGGGTGTTTCACTTCAGGCCGTACCGCCCACCGTCAGGCCATCGATGCGCAGGGTCGGCTGGCCCACGCCCACCGGCACGCTCTGGCCTTCCTTGCCGCAGGTGCCGACGCCGCTGTCGAGCTGCATGTCGTTGCCGATCATGGTCACGCGCGTCAGCGCATCGGGGCCGTTGCCGACGATGGTGGCGCCCTTGACCGGATACAGGATCTTGCCGTTTTCCACCCAGTAGGCCTCGCTGGCCGAGAAAACGAACTTGCCGGAGGTGATGTCCACCTGGCCACCGCCGAAATTGGTGGCGTACAGCCCCTTCTTGATGCTGGCCACGATCTCCTGAGGGGTCTTGTCGCCACCCAGCATGTAGGTGTTGGTCATGCGCGGCATCGGGATGTGGGCATAGCTCTCGCGCCGGCCGTTGCCGGTGGGGCGCACCTTCATCAGGCGCGCGTTCATGGCGTCCTGCATGTAGCCCTTGAGGATGCCATCCTCGATCAGTACGTTGCACTGGCTGGCGTTGCCCTCGTCGTCGACGTTGAGCGAGCCGCGCCGGTCGGCGATGGTGCCGTCGTCCAGCACCGTCACGCCCTTGGCCGCCACGCGCTGGCCGATGCGACCGGAAAACGCGCTCGAGCCCTTGCGGTTGAAGTCGCCTTCCAGCCCATGGCCGATGGCCTCGTGCAGCAGCACGCCGGGCCAGCCGGGGCCGAGCACCACCGTCATCTCGCCGGCTGGGGCCGGGCGCGAGTCAAGGTTGGTCAGCGCCGCGTCCACTGCCTCGTCGACATACTGGCGAATGCGGGCTTCGTCGAAATAGGCCAGGCCGAAACGGCCGCCGCCGCCGGACGAGCCCATCTCGCGCCGGCCGGCCTGTTCGGCAATCACTGTCACGCTCAGGCGCACCAGCGGCCGCACATCGGCTGCCAGCGTGCCGTCGGCACGAGCCACCAGTACCACGTCGTATTCGCCCGCCAGACCGGCCATGACCTGCACCACGCGCGGGTCCTTGGCGCGCGCCAGCTGCTCCACGGTTTCGAGCAGCTTGACCTTGGCCGTGCTGTCGAGCGTGGCAATCGGGTCCATGCCCGGATAGAGCGAGCGTGCCGAAGCGATCTTGGGTGTTCCGGCTTTCACGCGCGTGGATTTGGCGGCACTGGAGATGGTGCGCACGGTATGGGCAGCATCGAGCAGCGAGGCTTCGGAGATGTCGTCCGAATAGGCAAAGGCGGTCTTCTCGCCGCTGACGGCGCGCACGCCGACACCCTGGTCGATGGAAAAGGACCCGGTCTTGACGATGCCCTCCTCCAGGCTCCAGCCCTCGCTGCGCGTGTACTGGAAATACAGGTCGGCGTCGTCCACCCGGTGGGCGCGGATTTCGGCCAGCGCGCGCGTGAGGTGGGACTCATCGAGCCCGAAGGGCGTGAGCAGCAGGTCCCTGGCAATGGCCAGGCGCTCCAGGGTGGGTTCGCGAGAAATCATGGTTTCATTTTAGGCCGCGGCGATCCCCCGCCGCGACGTGGGGGCTAGCGGCGTCGGTCTTCGAGCCACTGCAGCACGGCGGCATCATCCAGTTCGGCCAGGCCGGCGGCGCTGGCACGGGCAAAGACGGCCGCGGCCGCCTCTCCCAAAGGCCCGTCAAAACCTGCTGCAGCGGCCGCCTGCACCGCCAGCCGCGTGTCCTTCTCCAACAGTGTCATGTGAGCGCGCGGCGCGTAGTCGCCGGCAATGGCGCGGCGCATGCGGTCGGCGCCGATCCAGCTCTGGCCGCTGGACTGCTCGATCACGTCGAGCGTGCGCTCGGCGTCCAGGCCCATGGCGCGCGCCATGGCCAGCACCTCGGCCGCCCCCACAAGGTTGATGCCGGCGAGCAGGTTGTTGACCAGCTTGGTGCGCGCGCCGTCGCCCACGCGGGCGCTGATGCGAAACACCCGGGACGACAGATCCGTGAGCAAAGGCTCGAAGCGCCGGTACACGTCCTCGGTGCCGGCCACCATCAGGCTCATGCTGCCGTCGCGCGCCCGGGCCGGACCACCCGACATCGGTGCGTCGAGCACCGCCAGGCCGCGCTCGGCCAGCCGTTGCGCCAGCAACTCGGTGTCTTCGGGCGCGATGGTCGGGCACAGCAGCACCAGCTGGCCGGGCTGCATCGCGGCCGCTGCCCCGCCCGGACCGAACAGCACCTGTTCGCATTCGGCGGCATCGACCACGCAGACAATGATTGCTACAGAATTGATAGCTGCTTGCGCAGCATTTTCATGGCCTAGGGCCCCCAACGACTCCAAATCGCGAATCCGCCGCGGCACCACGTCGCACACATGCACCGGCCAGCCGCGCGCCAGCAGATTGGCTGCCATGGCGCCGCCCATGTTGCCGACGCCGATCACGGCAACCGGAAATTTTTCCGGCACCGCCGTCATGACTGGACCAGGCGCTTGGATTTGGCGATCGACATCAGAATGCCCAGGCCCAGGCCCAGGGTCACCATGGCGGTACCGCCGTAGCTGATGAAGGGCAGCGGCACGCCCACCACCGGCAGGATGCCGCTGACCATGCCCATGTTGACGAAGGCATAGGTGAAGAAGATGAACGTGATGCTGCCGGCCAGCAGGCGTGCGAACAGCGTCGGTGCCTCCAGCGCAATGGCCAGGCCGCGCAGGACCAGGAAGATGAAACCGCTGATCAGCAGCAGATTGCCGAGCAGGCCGAACTCCTCGGAGAAGGCGGCAAAGATGAAATCGGTGGTGCGCTCGGGAATGAACTCTAGGTGGGTCTGCGTGCCCTGCATGAAACCCTTGCCGAGCACACCGCCCGAGCCGATGGCGATCATGCCCTGGATGATGTGGAAGCCCTTGCCCAGCGGGTCGCGCGAGGGATCGAGCAGGGTACAGATGCGCTGCTGCTGGTAGTCGTGCAGCACCGGCCAGCGCACGCCGTCGGCGCACAGCCTCGGTTCGAAGAAGATCACCAGGGCAACCCCTACAACACCCAGCAGCACCGGCGGAATGATGAGTTTCCAGCTCAGGCCGGCAAAGAAGATCACCGACAGGCCGGCGGCCAGCACCAGAATGGCCGTGCCCAGGTCGGGCTGCTTGACGATCAGCCCCACCGGCACCGCCAGCAGCGCGCCGGCCACCAGGAAGTCCAAGGGACGCAACTGGCCCTCTCGTTTCTGGAACCACCAGGCCAGCATCAGCGGCATGGCGATCTTGAGAATTTCGCTCGGCTGGATGATGACTCCCACATTGACCCAGCGCTTGGCGCCTTTCTTGGTGACGCCGAACACCGCCACCGCGATCAGCAGGGTCACGCCCAGCACATACAGCGGCACGGCAAGCGCCATGAGCCGCTGCGGCGGGATTTGCGCCACCACGAACATGATGAAACCGGCGATCAGCATGTTGCGGCTGTGGTCCAGAAAGCGCGTGCCGTGGTCGTAGCCCGAAGAGAACATGGTCAGCAGGCCCGCACAGGCCAGCAGGAACACGGCAAACGCCAGCGGACCGTCGAAACCTCGGAACAGAGGCATCATCCGCTGCGGCAGGGAGGGTCTTTCAAATACGACGGCCATGCGCCATTATCCTGCGACTGGCACACCGCCGCCCGTCAGTTCAGCACGATCTCCACCACCGTGCTGCCCGGCGCGCTGACGATGCCCAGCAGCGCCGTGATGTCGCCCGGGGCCAGGTTCATGGCGTCAATCGAGAGCTTGAGCTGGTCATGCATGTCGCGCAGGATGGCCTACGATAGCCGCTCCACACCAGCTTCTGCTATGGCCACCACCCACCTGCTCTACCTGCACGGCTTTCGCTCTTCCCCCCGCTCGACCAAGGCGCAACTGGTGCGCCAGCGCATCGAGGCGCAACACCCCCAAGTGACGCTGTGGTGCCCGCAACTGCCGCCCTCGCCGCGCGCGGCCATGACCCTGGTGATGCAGGGCATTGCCGACTGGCCGCGCGACAAGATGGCGGTCGTGGGTTCGTCGCTCGGCGGCTTCTACGCCACCTGGGTGGCCGAGCAGACCGGCTGCCGCGCCGCCCTGCTCAACCCGGCGGTGCACCCGGCGCGCGACCTGGCCAGGTACATCGGCGAGCAGACCGCCTGGCACGCCCCCGAAGAGCGCTTTTTCTTCCGTCCCGAGTTCGTTGGCGAGTTGCATGCCCTGCACTGCCCGGCCATCACCCGGCCCGAGCGCTACTACGCGCTGATTGCCAAGGGCGACGAAGTGCTCGACTGGCGCGAGATGACAGGCCGCTACCCGGGCGCGCAGATCCGGCTGCTTGAAGGCAGCGACCACGCCATCAGCGACTTCCCCGACTACCTGGACGAGGTACTGGCCTTTCTCGACCTGAGCTGAAAGGACACACCCCCAGGCTTCGCAAAGGGCGTGTCGCTACGCCTTTCCCCGCTTGCCATAAGGGGCATGGGACAATTGCGCCCATGCATGCATTGTTTGATGAAGCCGGCAAATTCCTCGCCGGACGGATCCTGTCCGAGGCCGAGGCCTCGATCCAGGTCGAGTTGGAATCCGGCAAGCGCGTCAAGGTGAAAGCCGCCAACGTGCTGCTCAAGTTCGAGAAGCCCGGCCCGGCCGAGTTGCTGAGTGCCGCCCAGCCCCTGAGCCAGAGCATCGAGCTCGATCTGGCCTGGGAGTTCGCACCGGAAGACGAGTTCGGTTTTGCCGACCTCGCCAGCGTCTATTTCCAGGACCCGCCCACGCTGCCGCAACAGGCGGCGGCGCTGCTGCGCCTGCAGGAGGCGCCGCACTACTTCCGCCGCGCCGGCAAGGGACGCTTCAAGAAGGCGCCGGCCGAAATCATCCAGCAGGCGCTGGCAGCGATTGAAAAGAAACGCGTGCTGCAACTGCAGATCGAGGACTGGGCCGCCGCCCTGGCCAAAGGCGAGTGCCCGCAGCCGGTGCGCGAGCAGCTCTACAAGATCCTGTTCAAGCCCGACAAGAACGCTCCCGAGTACAAGGCCGTGGTCGAGGCTTCGCGCGCCAGCCACACGGCGCCGCTGGATCTGCTGCAACAGGCCGGCGCCATCGACTCGCCCTACCAGTTCCACTGGCGGCGCTTCCTGTTCGAGAATTTCCCCAAGGGCTACGGCTTCCCGCCGCTGCAAGCACCCGAGATCCGCGACGAGCTGCCGCTGGCCACCGTGCAGGCCTTTTCCATCGACGACTCGGCCACCACCGAGATCGACGATGCACTGTCGGTGCAGGGCCTGGGCGACGGCACGGTGACGGTGGGCATCCACATCGCCGCACCGGGCCTGGCCGTGCAGCGTGGCGACGCAATCGACAACGTCGGCCGGGCACGCCTGTCCACCGTCTACATGCCGGGCTACAAGCTCACCATGCTGCCCGACGAGGTGGTGCAGCGCTACACCCTGCAGGAAGGGCGCGACTGCCCGGCGGTCTCGCTCTATGTGGCACTCGACGAGGCCACGCTGGAGATCCGCGGCCATGAGACGCGGCTGGAACGCGTGCCGATCGCGCACAACTTGCGCCACGACCAGCTCGACACCATGGTCACGGCCGAATGGCTGCAAAACCCCGAACTTGAGCATCAGAATGGAACGCACCCCGCGTCACATCTGCGCGCACAGCTATCATTTTTATACCGCCTGGCCCTGCACCTGAAGGCGCAGCGCGAGGTGGTGCGCGGCAAGCCCGAGACCTTCAACCGGCCGGACTACACCTTCCGCCTGGTCGGCAACGACGGCTACGAGCCGACCGGCCACGAGCAGGTGCAGATCGGCACGCGCCAGCGCGGCGCCCCGCTCGACCTGATGGTGGCCGAGGCCATGATCCTGGCCAACAGCACCTGGGGCCAGTGGCTGGCCGAGCACGGCGTGCCCGGCATCTACCGCAGCCAGGCGTCCCTGGCACCGGGCGTCAAGGTGCGCATGGGCACCAAGGCGCTGCCGCACGCCGGCATCGGCGTCAAGAGCTACGCCTGGAGCACCTCGCCGCTGCGCCGCTACACCGACCTGGTGAACCAGTGGCAGATCATTGCCTGCGCGCGCCATGGCAAGACGGCGGCGCTGGCCGCGCCCTTCAAGCCGAAGGATGCCGACCTGTTCTCCATCGTCTCCGGCTTCGACGCCGCCTATAGTGCCTACAACGGCTACCAGGGTGCCATCGAGCGCTTCTGGACGCTGAAATACGTACAGCAGAACGGCATCACCGAGCTGGTGGCCACCGTGTTCAAGGACAACATGGCACGCGCCGACGAGCTGCCGCTGGTGCTGCCGGTGCTCGGTGCGCAGGACCTGCCGCGCGGCGCCAAGGTGCGCGTGAAGCTGGGCGAGATCGACGAAGTGGCACTCGATGTGAAGGGCACCGTGATCGAGCGGCTCGACAGCGCGCCTGAGGCCGTGGCCGAGGAAGAGGCCGAGGAAGAAGAAGCCGAACACCTGGCCGCTGGCCCGATCGAGATCGCCGTGGACGTCAACGAGGCCGAGCCCGCCGCGGGCGATAATCCTGCTCCGTGAACCTGCGCGCCCTCAGCCCCTTGCAGCTGGCCCTCGGCATCTCGGTGGCCGTTCATGCCGTCTTGCTGACGGTGCGCATCGTCGACCCCGAGGCCTTCAACCGCGTGTTCGAAGACACGCCGCTGGAGGTGGTGCTGGTCAACGCCCGCACCCATGAGAAGCCCGACAAGGCCCGCGCCATCGCCCAGGCCACCATGGCCGGCGGCGGCGAGGCCGAGCGCGGCCGTGCCACCAGCCCGCTGCCCTCGTCGCTGATCAGCGACAGCGGCGACGCCGTCGAAGAGGAAACGCAACGGAAGCTGCAGGCCATGCAGCTGCAGCAAACCCTGTTGCTGACCCAGCTCAAGCAGCAGATCGCCGCCCTGCCCAAGACCGACCCGGCCCAGCCCAGCGATGCGTCCGAGCTGGCCGCGCGCGAGGACAAGCGCCGCCAGCTGATCAAGCTGCTGGCCGAGATCGAGCGCCGCATCAACCAGGAAAACGCCCGCCCCAAGAAACGCTATATCAGCCCGGCCACGCGGGAAGAGGTCTATGCGCTGTACTACGACCAGCTGCGCCGCAACATCGAGGACCGCGGCACCGAGAACTTTCCTGAAGCCGGTGGCAAGAAACTCTACGGCGAACTGACCATGATGGTCACCGTCAACCATGACGGCCGCGTACTCGCCACCGAGGTGGTGGAAAGTTCGGGCAACCGCACGCTCGACCGGCGTGCCCAGGCCATTGCCAAGAGCGCCGGCCCCTTTGGCGCGTTCAGCCAGGCGATGCGCCGCCAGGCCGAGCAGATCGTGGTGGTGTCGCGCTTCCGTTTCACGCGCGACCAGACCCTGGAAACCCGCATCAGCGCGCCGGAGTCACAGCGATGAAAGGCCTGCTGCGCTGGACCCTCCTGCTGGCTGCCGCGCTGCTGGCGCTGCAGCTGTTCTTCGTGGCGCGCATCGCGCTGATGGTGGCCGTCAACCCGCAGTCCAGCGCCTTCGAGCGCTCCGAGGCCTGGCGCATCCTGAACGAGAAAGACAAGCTGCGCTGGCGCCAGCAATGGGTGGACTATGCCGACATCTCCGACCACCTCAAGCGCGCGGTGATTGCCTCGGAGGACGACGGCTTCACCTACCACGACGGCGTCGACTGGGACGCGCTGGAAAAAGCCTGGCAAAAGAATGCCAAGGCCGAAGCACAGGCCGCGAAGAAGGCCGCCAATGGCGCCCGGGTGGTGAAGCCGCCCAAGGTCGTCGGCGGCTCCACCATCACGCAGCAGTTGGCCAAGAACCTGTTTCTCTCGGGCGAACGCACCTTCGTGCGCAAGGGCCAGGAGTTCGTGCTGACCTTCCTGCTGGAGCGCCTGCTGAGCAAACGGCGCATCCTGGAGATCTACCTCAACCACGTGGAATGGGGCGAAGGCGTGTTCGGCGCCGAAGCCGCCGCACAGCACTACTTCCGCAAGCCGGCGTCCCGGCTCACGCCGCTGGAAGCGGCACGGCTGGCCGTGATGCTGCCACGGCCCAAGTACTTCGAGAAGCTGCCCAACTCCAGCTATCTGGCCGAGCGCTCGGCCGTGATCGCCACACGGCTGTGGAACGCCGAGCTGCCATGAGAATCCTCGGCATCGACCCCGGCCTGCGCACCACCGGCTTCGGAATCATTGATGTCGCCGGCCACCAGTTTAGCTATGTGGCCAGCGGCACCATCAGCACCCTGCACCTGGCGCAGGGCGAGCTGCCGGCGCGCCTGAAGGTGCTGTTCGAAGGGATTCACGAAGTGATCGCGCGCTACCAGCCCGATGCCGCCTCGGTGGAGATCGTGTTCGTCAACGTCAACCCGCAGTCCACCCTGCTGCTGGGCCAGGCGCGCGGCGCCTGCGTCAGCGCGCTGGTCACGCGCGATCTGCCGGTGGCCGAGTACACCGCGCTGCAGATGAAGCAGGCCGTGGTCGGCCACGGCCGTGCGCAAAAGAGTCAGGTGCAGGAGATGGTGAAGCGTCTGCTCAAGCTGCCCGGCCTGCCGGGGCCGGACGCCGCCGACGCGCTGGGCCTGGCCATCACGCACGCCCACGTCGGGCAGGCCCAAGCCCAGATCGCCAAGGCCACGGCGCTGACGCGTTCGACCAGCGGCATGTACCGCGCCGGGCGCAGCCGCTGATGCGGCGACGGCCCGCCCGGCCCCACGTCAGAACGCGTAGTTGATGTTGGCGCCGACACCCCACTCCGGGCTGCCGGTCTCGAAGCCCTTGAGCAGATAGAACTGGCTCTTCCAGTGCTTGTCGATCTTGTGGCTCACATAGGCCATCGCCTCGCTCATCACCCCCGATGTCGCAGTCACGCGCTCGCGCGCATCGTAGGTCAGGCCGGCCGTGGTCAGGTCGTTGAGCTTGTATGCACCACCCAGCGTCAGGCTGAAGACGTTGTTGAGCGACAGGTAGGGCGAGCTGCCCAGTGCGGTATAGCCCACGCCGCCGAACACGGTGAAATGGCCATAGCCCTTGTACACATCGACCTGCGCCGAATAGTCGTTCTCGCCCGTACCCAACCCCTTGTCGCGGTCGGCTGTGCCGAACTTGACCTTGCCTGTCAGGTCGATGCCCAGCGCCGACGTGCTGTCGTAATAGGCGGCGTAGGTGGCGCCCGCAACCACATCGCCCAAACCTTCGGCTGAGGCCGTACGGTTACGCGGATTGCGGTTGTCGGCGCCGCCGACACCGGGGATCACGCCGGTGCCCCCGCTGACATACAGGTAGGGCAGCGTCAGCTTGAGCATCCAATCCGTCGTCTCGTATTTCAGCAGGAACGGGATGGACGTGATGTCGGTAGTGGTCGCCGTGCCATAACGACCCGAGATGTAATTGAAACCGGTACCGGCACTCACCGTGCCGTCGGCCGCCGATGCGAACGGCATCGCGGCGCAGCAGCACAAGGCAGCCGCAACATGTTTGATCGCGTCAATGCGCACTC
>Ga0255338_1006117_pt1 | contig 10487 bp, 9 predicted proteins | sample MeOH1_35cm_T4_19_FD_203715 | JGI IMG/M metagenome (GOLD analysis project Ga0255338, IMG submission 203715) | Sandy soil microbial communities from University of British Columbia, Vancouver, Canada - MeOH1_35cm_T4_195 | ecosystem: Engineered > Artificial ecosystem > Sand microcosm > Unclassified ... | reverse complement strand
AATTGATCGCGGGGCTCGAGATGCTGCCGCGCAAGTCGATCGTCTACCGCAATCAGATGGTGCGCGAGTTCGACATCGATGCCGCGCTGGCGCGGCGGCCGAGTCTGCTGCTGGTCGACGAATACGCCCATACCAATGTGCCCGGCAGCCGCCATCCCAAGCGCTGGCAGGACGTCGACGAACTCCTGAACGCCGGCATCGATGTCTGGACCACGCTCAACATCCAGCATCTCGAAAGCCTCAACGACGTCGTCCAGAAGATCAGCAAGGTGCGCGTGCGGGAGACCGTGCCCGACACCGTGTTCGACAAGGCCGACGAGGTCGTGCTGGTCGACTTCCCGCCGGACGAGCTGCTCAAGCGGCTCGCCGAGGGCAAAGTCTATGTCCAGGACACAGCGTCACGCGCGGTCGAGCATTTCTTCAAGCCGCAGAATCTGACGGCCTTGCGCGAGCTCGCGCTGCGGCGCGCGGCCGAGCGTGTCGATGCGGCGCTGATCGAGCGTATGCAGGCGCAAGCAATCGAAGGACCGTGGGCGGCGGGCGAGCGCATCCTCGCCTGCATCGGCCCCGATCCGATCTCGCCGACGGTCGTGCGCACGGCCAAGCGCATGGCCGACCTGATGGACGCGCCCTGGATGGCCGTGACGGTCGAGCGGCCGGGCACAGTGCTTGACAATTTCCAGCGCCAGCGGCTCGACGATGCGATGGCGCTGGCGCGGAGCCTGGGAGGCGAGACGCAGACGCTCACGGGTCCGGATTTGCCGGCAGAGCTGTTGCGCTTCGCCAAATTCGAGAACGTCACGCAGATCGTCATCGGCCGCTCGCGTGTCGGCTTCTTCGCCGAACTATTGCGGCGCTCGCTGCCGCACGAACTGGTGCGGCGCACGCAGGATATCGCCATTCATCTGGTGACGCGCGAGGCGGATGCGCCGGCACAGCCGGCAAGGCGCCGCTGGCGATGGTTGCCGCCGCAGCCTTTGCACTTCGTCTACGCGACGCTTGCGGTCGCCGTCGCGCTCGGCATTGGCGAGATCTTCACGTCCTTTACGCCGATCCCCAACCTGTCGATGATCTTCATGCTGGCGGTGCTGTTCACCGCCATGAACTTCGGGATTTGGCCCGCGATCTTCGCCTCGCTCCTGTCGTTCGCTACCTACAACTTCTTCTTCATTCCGCCGCTCTACACCTTCACCATCGCCGAGCCCTATGAACTGCTCGCGCTGGTGATCTTCTTGGTCGTTGCGGTGGTGTCTTCGGCCATGGCCGGGCGCGTCCGCGAGCAGGCAAGGATCGCGGCTAACCGCGTGCGCGCGATGCGGCGTCTGTACGAGTTCACCCGCCGCATGTCCGGGCTGGCGACGCAAGACGCGCTCGCCGAAGGCGCGGCGAGCGAGATCCACGCCAGCCTGGCGCGGCCGGTGGTGGTGCTCCTGGCGCAAGGCGACGAACTGGCGCTGACCGCGGCCTGGCCGCCGGAGGATACGCTGGACGCAGCCGCGTCGACCGCGGCGCGATGGGCCTTCAGCCATGGCGAGCCGGCCGGCGCCGACACCGGCACCTTGCCGATCATCCCGTGGTACTTCGTGCCCTTGCGCATCGGCGACAAGAGCCTCGGCGTGATCGGTGTCGGCAAGGAAGGCGACATGGGGCCGCTCGATTCGGAGGCGCGGGCGCTGCTCGATACACTGTCGGAGCAGACGTCGGCAGCGCTCGACCGTGCGTCGCTCGCGCGCGAGATGGTCACAGCGAAAACCGCCACCGAAACCGAGCGCGTGCGTAACACTTTGCTCGCGTCGATCTCGCACGACTTTCGCACGCCTCTGTCGTCGATCCTCGGCGCGGCGACGAGTCTGCTCAACTACGGCGACAAGCTCGACGCGGCGACCAAAAAGGACCTGCTCGGTCAGATCAAGCAGGAGACCGAAGAACTCGACGAGATGGTGCGCAATCTCCTCGCCATCACCCGTATCGATGCCGGTGCGCTGGAGCTGCGGCGCGATTGGATCGATCTGCGCGAGGTCATAGACCGTGTTGTCGGCGCGGCGCGTCGGCGCGGCGCGAGTCAAGAGATCGTCGTCGATCTGCCTGCCGACCTGCCGCTGGTGCGCGCCGATGCGACCTTGGCCGAGCAGGCGATCGGCAACGTGCTCGCCAATGCGATCGTCTACACGCCGAAGGAAGCGCACATCGTCGTTGACGCCCTTGTCGCAGAGGATCAGGTAACCCTGCGCATCACCGACGATGGCCCCGGCATTGCGCCGGACGTGCTGCCGCATATCTTCGACAAATTCGCCAAGGGATCGGATCACAGCATGACACGTGCGGACGGCAGCCAGAGCACCGGGCTCGGCCTCGCCATCGCCAAGGGCATCATGGAGGCGCATGGCGGTGCGATTCGAGCCGAGACTCCGGTTGCCGGTGGCCGCGGCGCCCGCTTTGCCTTGACCTTCCCGCGTGAGCAGGCCGCCTCATGAGCGCCAAGACGCGTGTGCTGGTCGTCGACGACGAGGCGGCGATCCTGCGTTTCCTGAAACCGGCGCTCGAGGCCAACAGTTACGAGATGGCGAGCGCGGGTACGGTCGCGGAAGCGATCAAGCGCATCGCCGCGGAAACGCCGGACATCGTGCTGCTCGATCTCGGGCTGCCCGACGGCGACGGCAAGGATGTGATCCGCCGCGCGCGCGAGTGGTCGGATGTACCGATCATCGTGTTATCGGCGCGCGAGCGCGAGGCCGAGAAGATCGAGTCGCTGGACATCGGCGCCGACGACTACGTCAACAAGCCTTTCAATGTCGGCGAGCTGATGGCGCGCATGCGCGCGGCGCTGCGCCATCGCCTGCAGCGCAAAGCGGAGATTCCGGTGTTGCGCGTCGGCGACCTCGAGGTCGATGCCGTGCGCCGCCGTGTCACCCGCGCGGGCGCGGAGCTGAAGCTGACGCCGAAGGAGTTCGAGCTGCTGTCGTTCCTTGCCCGCCACGCCGGGCGCGTGATCACGCACAAGCAGATCCTCGCGGCGGTGTGGGGCCCGGCGCATACCGAGGACACGCAGTACCTGCGCGTCTACATCGGCCAACTGCGCCAGAAGATCGAGGAGAAGCCGGACGACCCGCGCATCGTGCTGACCGAGCCGGGAATCGGCTACCGGATCGCGGAGAGCTGAGGGCCGGGAAGGCGGTCGGTGCGGTTAACGCGGTGTTAAAGCGCGCGAAGTCGACTGGTGCTGCCGGAGTGGATTGAACACTCGACCTCCTCATTACCAATGAGGTGCTCTACCACTGAGCTACGGCAGCGGAACGGACGGCCCCGAACTGGGGCCCGAACCGCGGGCGTTACTGCCACACGCTCCCCCGTGACGCAAGGCAAAGGCGCGCCTTGCGCGCCCATTGGCCCCTTGGATAAGTGGTCCCATGGCGACCAGCGGCAATAAAGGCAAACCGGACCCCCGCAAGGAGCGGCTCAAGGCGGCGCTCCGGGAAAACCTGCGCCGGCGCAAGGCGCAGGAGCGCGGCCGGGAAGAGGCGACGGCCCCCGACGCCTCCGAATCGGCTGGGGAAACTGCCGAATCGGGTGAGCGGGGCTGATCCGCCTGCCGAGCGGCCGGAGTTTCGCCGTATTTGCCGGGCGTGGCTGGTAACCCCCGCGCAATTTCGGGCTTTGCAGGCGGGCGGCCGCGGTCCATAGATCGGCCTTGGCTGAGGAAAAGCCGCAGCGCGGGGCGACAGGATGGATCGGATACGTATCGTCGGCGGGCAGCGTTTGAACGGAACCATTCCGATTTCCGGCGCCAAGAACGCCACGCTTCCCTTGATGATCGCGAGTTTGCTCACCGACGAGCCGCTCATCCTGGAGAACGTGCCGCGGCTGGCCGACGTCATCCAGCTTCAGCGCATCCTCGGCAATCACGGCGTCGACGTGATGATCAACGGCAAGCGTCTGGGCGATGACCCGAACGCCGGCCGCACCATCACGCTCTCGGCGAAGACCATCGTCGACACCACCGCGCCTTACGAACTCGTCTCCAAGATGCGCGCGAGCTTCTGGGTGATTGCGCCTCTGGTCGCGCGCATGGGCGAAGCCAAGGTGTCGATGCCGGGCGGCTGCGCCATCGGCACGCGCCCGGTCGACCTCCTGATCATGGCGCTGGAGAAGCTGGGCGCGGAGATCGAGATCGAGGGCGGCTATGTGATCACCCGCGCCAAGAACGGTTTGCGTGGCGGCGAGATCGAGTTTCCGAAGGTGACCGTCGGCGGCACCCACACCGCGCTCATGGCGGCGTCGCTCGCCCGCGGCACCACGGTGATCGAGAACGCTGCGCGCGAACCTGAAGTGGTCGACGTCGCCGATTGCCTCAACAAGATGGGCGCCAAGATTACCGGCGCCGGCACCTCGCGCATTGTCGTGGAAGGCGTCGCCAAGCTGTCCGGCACGCGCCACACCGTGCTGCCCGATCGCATCGAGACCGGCACCTATGCCATGGCCGTGGCCATGACCGGCGGCGACGTGCTGTTGCAGAACACGCGGCCCGATCTGTTGCAGGCCGGGCTCGACGTATTGGTCGAGGCCGGCGTCACGGTCACGCCGACCAATGAGGGTATCCGCATCGCGCGCAACGGTGCCGGGCTCAATCCCGTCGAGGTCACGACGCAGCCGTTCCCCGGTTTTCCGACCGACCTGCAGGCGCAGTTGATGGCGCTGATGACCAAGGCCAAGGGCACCTCGCGCATCACCGAAACGATCTTCGAAAACCGTTTCATGCACGTGCAGGAACTCGCGCGCCTCGGCGCGCGCATCCATCTCGACGGCGACACGGCCACCATCGAAGGCGTCAACAAGCTCAAGGGCGCGCCGGTGATGGCGACGGATCTGCGCGCTTCCGTGTCGCTGGTGATCGCCGGCCTCGCCGCCGAAGGCGAGACCATGGTCAACCGCGTCTATCATCTCGATCGCGGCTTCGAAAAACTCGAAGAGAAGCTCGGCGCCTGCGGCGCGGCCATCGAGCGCATTAGCGATTAGTAGCTCCCTCTCGTGTTTGTCATGCCCGGGCTTGTCCCGGCCATCCACGTCTTGTTTTATGCGAGAAAGACGTGGATGCCCGGCACAAGGCCGGGCATGACGTGTGAGGCGGGGAGAAAACGCAGCGTGTCCACCATCAAAGTCATGAGCGCTGGAGCCGTCGAAGCGGTGGTCCGGCAACTGGCGCCGGAATTCGAACGCGCGAGCGGTCACAAGGTCGATCTGAATTTCGGCACCGCCGGCTCGATGCGCGATCGCATCAAGAACGGCGAAAAGACCGACCTCATTATCCTTGCCGATGCTGGCATTGCCGAGCTCGATAAACTTGGCCACGTCAAATCCGGGAGCGTTACGCCGCTTGGCCGCAGCGTCACGGCTATGATCGTGCGCGCCGGCGCGCCGGCCCCGGATATCTCGACGCCCGCAGCCTTCGTTCAGGCGCTGCGCGATGCGCCCTCATTCACCTATACGGATCCGAAATCGGGCGGCACCGGCGGCATCATGTTTGCCGGCCTTTTGCAAAAGCTCGGTCTTCTCGACGAGGTGAATGCCAAGACGGTGTTCGGCAAGGGTGGCCATGACGTGTCGGTCATCGTCGCGGAGGGTCGCGCCGCGCTTGGCACGACCTTCGTCAGCGAGGCCTTGCCGGTGAAGGGCGTGACGGTGGTCGGCCCGTTGCCGGGAGAATTGTACTACGCCAACACCTATACGGCGGCGCTGGCTGCGGACAGCGCGGTAGGCCGGGAGGCGGCCGCCCTCTTATCGGCACTCACCGATCCGGTGACCCGCCCGCGCTGGACGACGGCGGGCCTCGAACCGGCTTTCCCTTAATTCATCGCGCATCTTGCGGCTGCACAAAGGCCTGCCTAACTAGTCTTGATAAGGAGTGATCAGCGCCAGGGGCACAGATATGGACCAGATCAAATTCATCGTCCTCGACGAGGAGGACCTGCAAGTCGCTTCGGCGCATCTGCAGGACGCGGTGGTCAAGGTGTCCGATATGCTGTGGCGGCCGCAAGAGAAGCGGTTCGTGGTGGCGCTCAATCGCTTCGATTGGGAAAGCGCCAATTCCGCCCAGCCCCAGTTTCGCCGACGCCGCGCGGCCCTACGTTTCGAGCGCGTCCTGTCCTGCAAGTGCAAGGACCTGAACCCCGCCGGCAAGGACACCGTCCTGGAACTGCTGGCGGTGGAGTTCTCCCCCACTGAGGCCCCCTCCGGTGTCGTCACTCTCTTCTTCTCCGGCGGCGGTGTCCTGCGGCTTGAGGTCGAATGCCTGGAGGCCGAACTGGCCGATCTGGGACCGGCCTGGACCACCACCTGCTGCCCGAAGCACGCCGAGATCGAGGGCGTGGCGGTCGCCCAGCGTCACTAAACTTGGCCTGCGGGGCGTTGCAGGGTTGACGGGCGGGCGCGTATCACCCATTCACCTGTCATGCCCCTTCGCCTCGACAGCCAAAGTGCCGATTTTGCCGACCGTTTCCGGTCTTTCCTCAGCGTCAAGCGCGAGGCATCGCAGGACGTGGAGCAGACCGTCCGCGGCATCATCGACGCGGTGATCGCGCGCGGCGATGACGCGCTCAAGGAGCTTACCGCCAAGTTTGACCGCATCGACGTCGCCAAGGTCGGCCTGCGCGTCAGTGCTGCCGAAATCGATGCCGCCGAAGAGGCTTGCGATAAGAACGCGCTCGCCGCGCTCAAGCTCGCCCGCGACCGCATCGAGGCTTATCACCTCAGGCAGAAGCCCAAGGCCGAGGAGCGTTTCACCGACGCGCTCGGCGTCGAACTGGGCGCCAAATGGACCGCCATCGAAGCGGTCGGCCTCTACGTTCCGGGCGGCACCGCCGCCTATCCTTCATCCGTTCTCATGAACGCCGTGCCGGCCAAGGTTGCCGGCTGCCCGCGCCTCGTGATGGTGGTGCCGTCGCCGGATGGCAAGCTCGCGCCCTTGGTGCTGGCGGCCGCCAAGCTCGCCGGTGTCGACGAGGTCTATCGTATCGGCGGCGCGCAGGCGGTGGCCGCGCTCGCCTATGGCACCGCGACGATTGCGCCGGTCGCCAAGATCGTCGGTCCCGGCAACGCGTATGTCGCCGCCGCCAAGCGGCTGGTGTTCGGCAAGGTCGGCATCGATATGATCGCCGGTCCGTCGGAAGTGCTGATCCTCGCCGACAAGACCGGCAATCCCGATTGGATCGCGGCCGATCTTCTGGCGCAGGCCGAGCACGACGTCAGCGCGCAGTCGATCCTGATCACCGACTCGGCCGAACTCGCGACCGAGGTCGAGAAGGCCGTCGAGTCGCAGCTCAGGTCTCTGCCGCGCGTCGCCGTCGCGTCTGCCTCGTGGCGCGACTTCGGTGCGATCATCCTCGTGCCGAAGCTCGCCGACGCGGTGCCGCTGGTCGATCGGCTCGCGCCCGAGCATCTCGAGATCGCGGCCGAGGATGCCGAAGCGCTCACAGCGCAGATCCGCAATGCCGGCGCCATTTTCATCGGCGCGCATACGCCCGAGGCGATCGGCGATTACGTCGCTGGCTCCAATCACGTCCTGCCGACCGCCCGTTCGGCGCGCTTCTCCTCGGGCCTCAACGTGCTCGATTTCATGAAGCGCACGTCGCTGCTCAAATGCGGTCCCGAGCAATTGCGCGCGCTCGGCCCCGCTGCCATCGCGCTCGGCGAGGCCGAAGGCCTGGGCGCGCATGCCCGTTCGGTCGCGATCCGTCTCAATCTGTGATGACCCCCGCCAAGAACACCCCGTCCGGCTCGAAGCAGCGTCTCGTTGCAGTGACGCTGGACGAGGCGTCGATTGGGCGTTCCAACGCGGATGTCGAGCACGAGCGCAAGATCGCGATCTACGATCTGCTCGAGCAGAACTCGTTCGCGCCGGTCGGACACGAAGGCGAGGGGCCTTACACGCTGAATTTATCCATCAACGGCAACCGGCTGGTGTTCGACATCCGCCGCGAGGACGGCGCGCCGGTGATCGCGCATCTGTTTTCGCTGACGCCGCTGCGGCGGATCGTGAAGGACTACTACCTGATCTGCGACAGTTATTATCAGGCCATCCGCACGGCGACGCCGGACAAGATCGAGGCGATCGATATGGGCCGCCGCGGCATCCACAACGAAGGCTCGCGCATCCTGATGGAGCGGCTGAAGGAGAAGGTGACGATCGATATCGACACCGCCCGCCGTCTGTTCACCTTGATCTGCGTGCTGCACTGGAGGGGCTGACGTGGTCCCGCCCGCGCGCACTGCGCGGCCCCAGGCGGTGTTGTTCGCGTGCGGTCAGAATGCGGTGCGTTCGCCGATGGCCGCCGGCGTGTTTCGGCAGCTCTACGGCAAGCAGGTCTATGTCGCGTCTTGCGGCGTGCAGAAGGGCGAGCTCGATCCCTTCGTGGTTGCGGTGATGGATGAGATCGGCATCGACGTCTCCCGCCACAAGCCGATCACGTTCGAGGAGCTGGACGAGCTCGAAGGCCTCAACTTCGACCTCATCGTCACGCTGTCGCCGCCGGCGCACCACAAGGCACTGGATCTCACCCGCACCGTCGCTGCGGACGTCGAATACTGGCCGACGGTGGATCCGACCGGCATCGAGGGCAGCCGCGACCAGCGCCTGGACGCCTATCGGGCGGTCCGCGACCAACTGCTCGCCCACATCCGCGAGCGCTTCGGCCGGCCGGGGGCGGGGAATGAGTGATCGCCCTCGTCCTGAGGAGGCCGCGCAGCGGCCGTCTCGAAGGACGAGGCTGAGTTGTGAACCCGCGCCTGTTCCGCTAGTTTCCGCGCCCAATCACCTGTTTTGCCTCCAGATTCGCGGTATCCCGCCCCGATGATCGGCCGCTCGAAATTCGTCCTCGCCTCCGGCTCGCCGCGCCGGCTCGCGCTCGTCAACCAGGCGGGCATCGAGCCCGACGCGCTCAAGCCCGCCGATCTCGACGAGACGCCCAAACGCGGCGAGATCCCGCGCGCTTATGCCAACCGCCTGGCGCGCGCCAAGGCGGATGCGGCGCTCGAGAACGTCAAGCTTGATGATGAATTGCGCGGCGCGTACATCCTCGCCGCCGACACGGTGGTGGCCGTCGGCCGTCGCATTCTGCCCAAGGCCGAATTGCTCGACGAAGCGGCGCAATGTCTGCGCCTGCTCTCGGGCCGCAATCATCGTGTCTACACGTCGATCTGTCTCGTGACGCCGAAGGAGGCGTTCCGTCAGCGGCTGGTCGAGACGCGCGTGCGCTTCAAGCGGCTGACCTCCGAGGACATCGAAGCCTATCTGGCCTCAGGCGAATGGCGCGGCAAGGCCGGCGGCTACGCCGCCCAAGGCATTGCCGGCACGTTCATCGTCAAGCTCGTCGGCTCCTACACCAATGTGGTGGGCCTGCCGCTCTACGAGACGATGCAACTCCTGGGCGGCGAGGGGTATCCGATTAGGTTCGGGTGGCTCAACGCGGTGTAATGCCTCTATTCTGTCATGCCGGGGCGCCGCAGAAGCCCCCGCAAGACGGAGCGCCTATGAACCTCGCCCTCTGGCTTTCCCGTGCCGGCTCGAGCCATCCCGATCTGCCCGCGACGGCGTCAGGCACGCGCGTGACCGCCACCTATGGGCAGTTGGCCTTACGCGCGGCGCGACTGGCTGGCGCCTTGCGCGAGCGCTGCGGTCTGACCGCCGGCGATCGTGTCGCCATCATCGCCAAGAACATGCCGGCCTATCTCGAATTGCTCTACGGCATCTGGCATGCCGGCCTTGCCGCCGTGCCGGCGAACGCGAAGCTGCACGGCGCTGAGCTCGGCTACATCCTCGACCATTCCGGCGCGCGCGTCTGCTTTGTCTCGAAGGGCCTTGAGAGCGAGATCGCCGCGCACGCGCCGAACACGCTCGAGCGGTTGATCGTCATCGGCAGCACCGAATACGAGGCGCTGTTCGAGAGCGATGCGATCGACGCCGTGCCTTGCGCTGCCGATACGCTGGCATGGCTGTTCTACACGTCGGGAACGACGGGGCGTCCGAAGGGCGCGATGCTGACACACCGCGTGCTGGCGGCGGCAGGTTACGCTTATGCGATGGAGGTCGATCCCATCGGCCGAGGCGACGCGATCCTTCATGCCGCGCCGATGAGCCACGGGTCCGGGCTCTATATCATGGCGCATGTGGCGCGGCTGGGCGTGCAGGTGGTGCCGGAATCGGGCGCTTTCGAGCCCGAGGAAATCTTCAGCCTCGTCGAAACATGGCCGCGCGCGTCGATGTTCGCGGCGCCGACCATGATCAAGCGGCTGGTCGAATGCCCGGCGGAATGCAGGCCGGAGAACATCCGCACACTCATCTGGGGCGGCGCGCCGATGTATGTCGAAGATGCCCTTGGCGCGCTCGATCGTTTCGGCCCGCGGCTCGCGCAAATCTACGGACAGGGCGAGTCGCCCATGACCATCACCACATTGTCCAAAGAGGACATTGCGGACCGCGCTCATCCGCGCTGGCG
>Ga0255338_1006116_pt1 | contig 10488 bp, 10 predicted proteins | sample MeOH1_35cm_T4_19_FD_203715 | JGI IMG/M metagenome (GOLD analysis project Ga0255338, IMG submission 203715) | Sandy soil microbial communities from University of British Columbia, Vancouver, Canada - MeOH1_35cm_T4_195 | ecosystem: Engineered > Artificial ecosystem > Sand microcosm > Unclassified ... | reverse complement strand
ACAATCTTATATTAATCCTGTTTAGGGACTTTTGCAAAATCTGGCTCAGAAATGCCAAAAACCCGGCTTTCGCGGGGTTTTGTAAGTTTTCCTTTAGGCTAAAATTTGGCTTACCAGGTCGCTCACGCCAATCCGCTTTTCCGCAGAATACGGCAGCACTTCATAGTCGCCTACCGCATCCTGAATGTCTTTAAGTTTTCTGTGGTATTCGGATTTTTTTAGCTTGTCCACTTTGTTGGCCACTATAATTACATTTTTGTCTGCCTGCTCCAAGCTGTGGAGCATTTGCATATCCGTATCCGTCACACCCACCACGGCATCCACAATCATGACCACTTTTTTCTGTTGGTAAGGCGAGCCAAGCAAATACCAGTAAATGCGCTGCTGGAGCATGTTCTGCACGTCTTTGGACGCGCGGGCAAAACCGTAGCCCGGCAAATCCACCAAGTAAACTTTGTTGTTTATAAGAAAAATGTTTATTTCCTGGGTGTGCCCGGGAAAAGCGCTGGTCTTGGCCAGGCCCTTTTTGCCTGCCAGGGAATTTATTACGCTGGACTTGCCTACATTGGACCGGCCAATGAAGGCCACCTGGGGCGTACCGTCTTCCAAAAGCTCGTCCTCTTCCACTATGCCTTTCACAAATTTGGCTGAAGTTATGTTCATATACAGGCATCTTACCACTTTTGAAACCGCTTGCCACGTGGCCGGAAAAAGCCTACTATACTCCTATCCTGATAGTACCAAGGAGGTGTAAATGACGGAGGTCTAAATAGCATGCGACAACTCTGTCAAACCCTTAAAACCCGACATGTCAGCGACTTCGGCGAAACTCTAGTCGTGCGTTTCATCAATGGCAGCAATGCCATGGTTGACCCTTGCGACCAAGAGGTGGTTGTTGAAGTACCTGTTGGCCGCCGCGCCAATCTCGTCCGCTTTGCCCTGGCCGGTGCTGCCCGCCGCGACGCTCACATGCTCGTTACCCGCGGCCCTGATGGTCTCGGCTTTGTTTCCGCAAAATATCCCCGCCTACGCGTGAATCTGGACGAACTCTGTCCTGGCCAAATCGTGGATATTCTGCCCACTGCCGAACCTGCTGCCGCTTACGCAGTCCTTACCCGCCCCTTGCCTGTGCTTTCCGGGGCCGTGGCTGCGCCACAACCCGTCTATGCGCTCGCCGCATGACACGCAAAAAGACCGCCGGTATACAGGCTACCGGCGGTTCTTTCTTTTCTAAAAAAATTTTATGGAAAAACACGGGCTTAGCAAAACCAAAGCCAAAAATGCTATAATTCCCCTATGCCTAAAGTGATTGAAGTTAAAAATCTGGTTAAGTCCTACAAGAAAGGCCGGCGGGGCAAGGAAAGTTTCCGCGCTGTGGACGGCGTGTCCTTTAGCGTGGAAAAAGGCGAAATTTTTGGGCTCCTGGGCCCGAACGGCGCGGGCAAGACCACGACTTTGGAAATTCTGGAAGGCCTGAAAAAGCAGGACAGTGGTGAAGTCAGAATTTTGGGCTTTGATAATTTGAAAAATACCGAAGACATAAAAAAACGCATTGGCGTCCAGCTCCAGGAATCCGGCTACTTGCCCAACCTGACTTTGGGCGAACTTTTGGACATGTTCTCCTCCTTTTATGGCCAACACACGGACAAGCACTGGCTCTTAAAGCTGGTGGATTTGGAAAGCAAGGAACATGCGTACGTAAAAGATTTATCCGGCGGCCAGCGCCAGCGCTTTACCCTGGCCACCACCATGGTGGGCAGCCCGGAAATTGTGTTTTTGGACGAACCGACCACAGGCCTGGACCCGTCCGCCCGGCGCGCTTTGTGGCAACTGGTCAAGAACATAAATAGCCAAGGCATTACTGTCATACTTACCACCCACTACATGGAAGAGGCGGAATTTTTATGCCACCGCGTGGGCATTATGGATCAGGGTAAAATCTTGGAGATTGATGAGCCTGCCAAACTCATAGACAACCTGTCCCAGACTTCGCAAATTTCTTTCCTGACCGACGAAGTGGTGGACGAGGCCGTGTTTTACCAGGCGCCTGGCGTGACCAAGGTTTACCACAACGCGCCCAAAACGATTTTGGAAATAGACTCGCTTAACCATATTGGCGAAATTGTGGAAATCCTCCGCAGCCACCGCATAAAGTTTTCCGGATTCATGGTCAAAACCGCTTCCCTGGAAGACGTGTATTTGGATTTGACCGGAAAGGAGTTTGATAATGAATAGCTTTAAGCAGTTGTTTTTGGCCAACCTGAAAATTTTCTACCGAGAAAAGTCGGGCTTCTTCTGGACTCTGGCCATGCCCGCGTTCATTTACATTGCCCTGTCCGTGCTGCCCATTGGCCGCGGCATTGGCGGAGGCGAAGCCTACTCGGACTTCATATTGCCAGGCATAATTGCCATGGTCATTATGCAAGGCGGCATTTACGGCCTGGCCTACTGGATGACAGACTTAAAAGCGCGCGGGGTCATAAAGCGGCTGAATGCCACGCCCATAAAATCTTGGCAAATGGCGCTCTCCTTGGTGGCCTCCCGCATACTCGTAATTTTCGGGCAGGTAATTATTTTGACCTTGCTGGGCGTGTTTTTCTTCCACGCGCGCTTTGCAGGCAACTACCTTTCCGTTGGCGTGCTCGCAATTTTGGGCGGGGGCATTTTCCTTGGCATCGGCCTGCTCATTTCCTCTTTTGCCACTTCCTACGACTCGGCCGCGCCCATAACTTCGGCTATTGGCCTGCCCATGACTTTTTTGGGCAATATTTTCTACCCAATTGCCGTGCTGCCGCATGGACTCCAGGTTTTAGCCAAATGCCTGCCCATAACTTACTTGGCCTCGGGCATGCGGCTCGCCTACTCCCAGGCCTTTGACTGGACGAGTATGTGGCCCAACTTCGCAATCCTCACCGCTTGGCTCTTGGCCATACTGCTTATAACCACGCGGGTCTTTAAGCTGAAGGAATAAAAAAACCGCCCCAATGCAGGGGCGGTTTTTATTTGAGCAGTTTTTCCATTTGGGGTTTGCTTTTGGGTACCACTTTCGCGCCCCAAGAGAGGCCCAAAGCCTGGGCCATGACCACGCCCACACGCACGCCTGTGTAAGAACCCGGGCCTTTGTTTACGTAGATTTTTTTGAAGGAGAGGCTTTTGCCTTTCAAAAACTCCTCCAGCTTGCCCAAAGTTTGGTGGGATTTTTGCGGATCCACTTTGTAGGTTTTTTTCTGCAAGGCCTTGCCCTGGCTTAGGGCAAAGGTAATGCGGTTAAAATCCGCAGTGTCAATATATAAATCCATAAAACTACTTTAACTGGCTTAATGCTTTTTTAACCACCTCGCGCTCATCCCAAAAAATCCGCTTGTTGCCAGGCAAAACCAAAAACTGCTCGCTGCCCTTGCCCGTAATAATTACAATGTCACCGGCCTTGGCATCACCAAGGGCCGCGGCAATGGCGGTTTTCCGGTCCAAAATAGTTTGGTGTTTTTTGCCCGCCCCGGCCTGCAGAATCCCGGTTTCAACGTCGCCGGCAATTTTGGCCGGATCGGAATCATAAACATCGTCATTGGTTATAAAAATCTCGTCCGCAAAGCGTGCTGAAATTGTGCCGAACTCAAAGCGTTTTTTTATGTCCCTGTGCCCGCCCGTGGACCCAAACACGTGGATTATGCGGTTGTGGGGCAAATTGGCCACAGCCTTAAGCGCGGCCTCCATGCCCGCGGGCTCGGGCGCGTAGTCCACAAACACGCGGAAGTTCTGTCCGGCTTTTATTTCTTCCATGCGTCCCGCGCTCCCGGAAAAATTTTTCAAAGCCTGGGCGGATGCATGCAAATTTACGCCCAAGTGCTCGGCTGCGGCTGCGGCCAGTCCGGCATTGTAAGCGTTAAACTCCCCGGTTAAAGGCAGTACAAAAGCCGCATGCTCCAAAGCAAACCCTAAATTCTCCCCGCTTTCTATGTCCGTAAGCAGCATTACTTTAACCTGTTGGTAAAACTTTTTAGCCGGGTCCTGAGTAATGCCAATTTTATTTTTGGCAGGAAAGTTTAAAAAATAATCCGCATGCGAATCGTCCAAATTCACCACAGTCGCGCCAGTCTTGCTTGAAAGCGTTTCAAAAAGTTTGCCTTTGGCTTTTTTATAATTTTCAAATCCCCCATGCGCTTCCGTGTGCGCCGAATGGAGGTTGGTAAATACGGCTGTGCCAAAACCTATGCCCAAATGCCGGTTCTGGGCCAGACCCTCGGAAGTGCACTCCACAATCGCAAACTTGCAGCCGTTTTTGAGCATGAGAGAGAGCTGTTTTTGTAACAGCGGCCCGCCCGGCATGGACAGCCCGTGCTGGTTTAGGCTTTCCAAATTGCCGTCGTGGAAACTGACTGTGGTTATGAACCCGCATTTTTTGTGTTCAATGTTTAAAATATGCGCGAGCATGCGCACGGTGCTGGACTTGCCCGCCGTACCCGTCACGCCCACCACCTGCATTTTAAAACCCGGCCGGCCGTAATAATAGGAAGCAAGTACGGCCAGAGCGCCGTGGTAAAAAGGCTGGAAGAACTTAAACAGCCGCTTGGGCAAAATTTTCCGCAAAATGTTTTTTAGGAATCCCATGCAGGCATTATACCGAAATTGGCTTAAATGAGAAAATATCGTATAATGAAGGCGCAGAAAAACTTTTTAGAAACAAAGTGAACAATTTCCCTTTAAACCTCCTCACCCTGCCCATTTGGTGGTACACCCGCGGCCTTACAATGGCCTGGCGCTGGTACCAGCGGCGCACCAACTTCGCGCTCCAGTCCACGGGCCTGGCGCTGTTTGCCCGCCACATGTGGGAACCGCTTTACCAGGACTACACCAAAAGCGGGCGCATTTTAAGCTTCTTTTTGAGGATTGCCGTGCTCTGCTACAAAGCCCTGATTTCGGGCTTAAGCCTTTTGTATTACGGCCTGTTTTTGCTGGTTTACGTATCCGTGCTGCCCGCAGTTTTGGTTATGATAATTTTCCAAATTTTAAGCCATGCTTGAACTCGACATAGCAGAAAATACCGGCCAGGGCTGGCCCATGAAAGCCAAATCGGGCAAAATCTCTTTTGTCTTTGGCGGCAATTTGGAGCCGGAACGCGTAAGCCGGGAGCGGCTCAAGGCCTTTTTGGAAAACACTCTCTTGCTCATGCTCTGGTCCTTGCTGGTTTTGGGCCTGCTGTCTTTGGCTATGGCCGGCTACCTTGGCTTTAAGGCCTGGGGCATGCCTTACATAACCGAAGGCAAGTTTTTGCTTGAAAGTTCCACTTATACTTTCGTCTTCTGGATTTCCGCGCTCACCGACCTTTACCTCTGGGCAAAGTATGTGGAAAAAAACGCAGGTACCCAAGACTCGGACTTAAATGGCCTGGAAGAAAAAAGCTGGCAGCAGGTAAAAGAAGAAACCGTGGATGTCTACGAGCTTTTTGACAAGCCGGCAAAAAAAGCCTGGAATAACTCGCTGAAGTTCGCCCAAAAACGCCAACAGGATCTGGAAAAGCTGTTCAACGAAAAAACCGGGCAAGCCCCCAAAATCCTGGCCACCGACCTTTTGCTTTCGCTTTTGGAAAACGGCAACGTGGCTTCGCTTTTCTACCGCATTGGGGTCAACGTCAAGGACGTGGCCGAAGTGGTCAAGAACTATTCTTTGCTCGCGGGCAAAAACCGGGCTGACATGGAAAACTTTGCGCAAATCCCCTTCTCAGCCCTCCAGGAAGCCAGCAAGCTCCACAACAAGGCCATAGACCCGCTCATGCTGCTCTGCGCCCTGCCCTCCTGCATCAACGATGAGCATATTATCCAAGCCGTATTTTTAAACATCAACCTGAGCCAGGAAAAACTGGAGAATATTGCCTCCTGGCTTTTCCACTTAAAGCTCCTAAGCGACGACTTAAAGCTCTTCTCGCGCTTGTCCAAGTTCAAGCCGGACAGCGACATTAACACCGGGCTGACTTCCGTGCCCACCATATTCCTGGACCGCTACGGCCAGGACCTGACGCGCCTGGCCAAATACGCGCGCCTGCCCGTGGCTTTGGGCCGGGCCAATGACCTTAAGGAAATGTTCAAAATTGCCACGGCCGGTACGGGCAATATTGTGGTCAAGGGCGATGTGGGCAGCGGGCGGACCACGCTGATTAACGAACTGGCTTACAAAATGGCCAGCGAACAGGTTCCTGTTATTTACCAGGACAAACGTCTGGTAAAACTGGAGATTTCCGCTATTTTGGGCAGCGGCCAAAAAACCGAAAGCCTGCTGGTCCAGACTTTGAAAGAAGCGGTGTTTTCGGGCAACATCATACTGGTCATAGAAGACATTCACGAACTGGCCAAAGCCGTAACCGCTTCGGGATTAAGCCTTTTGGATATTCTGGTAAATTTCCTGCAAAGCCACGAGCTTACAGTTATTGCCACCACTTCCGTGGAAGACTATACCGAACATTTGCGCGATGCGCCCAATTTTGAGCAGGTCTTCAACCCTTACGAGCTCAGACACCTTTCCCGGAACGAAATCCTGCTGGCGGCCTGCATCCGCTGCAGCCTGCTGGAAGCCCACAACGACTGTTTGTTTAAGTACCAGGCTATTGAGCAGGCCGTGGACCTCTCCGACATTTATATCCGGGGACAGAACCAGCCGCAAAAAGCCATTGCCGTGCTGGTGGAAGCCGCGGCCCGCGCCAAACACGCGCTCCACAAGATTGTCAGCGAAACTTTGATCCAGGAAATTATTAGCGAAAAAACCCACATCCCCGCCCAGACCTTGAAAGAAGACGAGACGGAAAAACTTTTGCACTTGGAAGAACTCATGTCCAAACGGGTAATTGGCCAAAGGGCCGCGGTCACGGCCGTGGCCGAAGGCCTCCGGCGCGCGCGGAGCGGCCTGGCCTCCGGCGCCCGGCCTTTGGCCTCGTTCCTGTTCTTGGGGCCCACGGGCGTGGGCAAGACAGAAATTGCGCGCACCCTGGCGGACATTTACTTTGGCGAAGACCGGTTCCTTTTGCGCCTCGACATGTCGGAATACCACGGTCCGGACGGCATTACCAAACTCTTAGGCCGCTCAGACACGGACAACGATACGCCCATTGTCCGGCACATAAAAAATTATCCGTTCTGCCTGCTCCTCTTGGATGAGTTCGAAAAAGCCAGCCCGGAAATTACCAACCTGTTTTTGCAGATTTTAGAAGACGGCCGCCTGACTTCGGGCCGCGGCGAAGTTTTGGACCTGACCCACACGCTCATAATTGCCACTTCCAATGCGGGCAGCACAGACATCCAGGACGGCATCAGGCAGGGCTTAAGCATTGACCGGATTAAGACCCGGCTCTTTAACCAGACTTTAAACAAATTCTTCCCGCCCGAACTTTTAAACCGCTTTGACGCCGTGGTTGTCTTCTCGCCCCTGACCCAAAGCGAAATTGAACATGTTAGCCTCCTCCAGCTCCAGGCTTTGCAAAAAGAACTTTTGCAAAAAGGCGTCAAAGCCTCTTTCACCATAAACGTGGCGCGCGACGTGGCCGAAAACGCCTACGACCCATCTTTGGGCGCCCGCCCCATCCGCCGCTATATTCAGGACCATTTGGAAGCCTTTGTGGCCACGCTGCTCCTCCAGAAAAAACTCAAACGCGGCTCCATCGTGACCATAGATTTGGTAGACGGAGAATACAGGCTGGTTTAAAACCAATTTTAAAAGCCTCTCTAAAAAGAGAGGGTTTTTTGTTTTTTTAGCGGCCCAGAAGCTTAGCCCCTGCCCGGGCCAACTTGTAAGCCCAATACCCAGGGCTATTGAATACTGCATCGTAGGCGCCCGAATACTCCAAAACTTTGCCGCCAAACCCGGCTTTAAAGCGGGCAAAGCCCGCGGACTTGCCGGAGGCGGTTTCCAGTCCCCAAAAATCGTAAAGCCTTAAGCCCAAAGCTTTGGCGTCCAGCATGGCCTGCCAGTGCAAAGCATAGGGCGCCATAACCTGCTTTTCGCTTTCGGAAGACCCGCCGAACAAGTACGTGCGCGTAGCGCCGAAGTCCACCATAATGCCCGAGGCCAAAAGCCGGTTTTCGTACAAGGCTTTATAAATGCTTAAGGTAATGCCGCCCGAAACGCTATTTTTGCGGGCAAAAAAATCCACCAAGTTCTCATAATATTTTCTGGAGTGGCCTTTGTACTGCTGCCGGCCAGCTGTTTCCACAATTAAATTTACAGCTTCCTGGTAATACAGGCCGTGGCCCGGCGTTACCACCAAATCTTTTTCCACCCTAACACCGTGCTTTTGGGCCAGCCGTATGTTATAGCGAGTTTTGGGGTGCATGGCTGCAAGTAAAACTTCTTCCCCAAGACTCAAATCCACGGCCAAAGTTTTGCCCGGCTGGATGTTGGCCGATTTTAAAAGCTGCAAATGCAAAATTGCTTTAGGCTCAATCCGGACAAACAGCGCATCGGGAAATTTATTTTTAAGCTCACCAATTAAAAAACTTAAATCTTTTGACTTAAAGCTTGGGCCTACTACGGGCCCATAAGGCGCGTACAAATAGTACTTGCCCAAGGGCAAAGGCATTTTTATGAGCTGAACCGCACCCGCCATGTTTCCGCTGTTGTCTAAAATTTTAAATCTTGCAACCTGCCTGCCCAAGGCAGCCTGCCACTCACCCCAGTCCCAACCCTGCAAAAAAGAACCCGTCTCATTTTCGGCTACGAAACGGTTAAAGACTGCTTTTTCGGATTGTGCTGCCTCTGCGAATTGCATTGCAAAAAATTATTTGCCCAAAAGTTTCAGCGCCTGCTTTATTTGTTCCCCTTGGGAAAGAGCGGCATCCACCTTGCCTATGACTTCCCTGACTTCGCGCTGGGAATACCCCAAAGTAAGCAGTGCGTCAAAAACTTCGCTGGAAGATTTCGCGCCCGGCATATCCAGCACGCCGACTTTGTTTTTAAGCTCCACAATAATTTTTTCCGCGGTCTTGGTGCCCACGCCCGAAATGCGGGTAAAAATGCCTGCATCCTGGTTGGCAATAGCCTGGCGCACGGCGTCGGCCCGCGCTGCGGACAAAATGGCCAAAGCGACTTTCGGACCCACGCCGGAAACCGTAATCAGCATTTCAAAAAACTGCAAAGTGGCAAAATCCGGCAAGCCGAACAAAGCCTGGCCGTCATCGCTGACTTTCATATAAGTATAAACCGCGACCGTATCCCCTATTCTGGTCTCCAAAATCTCCGGCGTCACAAAAACCTTATAGCCCAGGCCGTTATTTTCCAGCACCAGATATTGGGGAGTTTTCTCCAAAACTTTTCCTTTTAAATATGCGAGCATTTATATGGCTTTATTTCCTTCATCTTACCAATTCTGAAACTGATTGACAAAAACCCCCGTAAAAAGTAATATGCCTTTACTCTAAAGACCCCTGCCGCCAGGCTCATACCGCGTCAGAGCCGGTTAGGCAGACATTTTCCACCTAAGCAAGGAACGGGCGTTTTGGGCCTTTTGCCCGTTAAACAGCAATCTTCAAAGAGGGATTTTTAGTCTCGGTGCATGCAAGTTGGGCCGTCCGGCCCAGCCAGACAAGCGTAAGGCTTGAGGCCTTTTGGCTCTCGCTGAAATGCTTGCGCATGCACCCCGGGTGGCGGATTTCGCGACTCCTCCCGCGTCCGGTCCGGCCAAAGAGCCAGACCCTCCGCCACCCGCACCATCTTGGGTGCCACACTTTCAGGGACCTCCGCCCCGAAACTGCGGCCCGCAGGCGAGCCTTCTCCCCTGCCCCAAGCGCTCCTGCCCGACCTCCGACGGGCAGAGTGTTTTACAGAGGACCGCGGCGTAACTCCAAGCCCGGTCCTCTCTTTTTTTTATAAAATATTGGTGTTAGACTTCACTTACAGGTTTATTTTTCTTCCCATGGACAAGTTTAAATTAAAATCCAATTTCGCACCTGCCGGCGACCAGCCTAAAGCCATAGAAGGACTGCTCCGGTCTTTAAAGGCGGGCAACCGCTACCAGACCCTGCTCGGGGTCACAGGCTCTGGTAAGACTTTTACCATGGCCAACCTGGTGGAAAAAATCCAGAAACCCACGCTGATTATTTCCCACAACAAGACTTTGGCCGCCCAGCTGGCCGCGGAGTTCCAGGAATTTTTCCCGGACAATGCCGTTCATTATTTTGTTTCCTACTATGACTACTACCAGCCAGAGGCTTACATTCCCCGTTCCGACACCTACATAGAAAAAGAAACCCAGATTAACGAAGAAATTGACCGCTTAAGGAATGCGGCCACCCAGTCGCTCTTAACCCGCAAGGATGTTTTGATTGTTGCCTCCGTTTCCTGCATTTACGGTTTGGGCGACCCGGCCAACTATTTGGACCTGTCGTTTAAAATTGAGGTGGGCCAAAAACTCAGGCGCGACACTTTTTTGCGTCGGCTGACCGATTTGCAGTACCACCGGAACGACTTGGACTTACAGCGCGGCACTTACCGCGTGCAGGGCGATAC
>Ga0255338_1006115_pt1 | contig 10488 bp, 10 predicted proteins | sample MeOH1_35cm_T4_19_FD_203715 | JGI IMG/M metagenome (GOLD analysis project Ga0255338, IMG submission 203715) | Sandy soil microbial communities from University of British Columbia, Vancouver, Canada - MeOH1_35cm_T4_195 | ecosystem: Engineered > Artificial ecosystem > Sand microcosm > Unclassified ... | reverse complement strand
GGGAGGCTGCCCGGACGGAGGCGCTCGCGGAAGGGTTCCGCGCGGGGCAGGAGCAGGCGCGGCAGGAGATCGGGGCGCAGCTCGGCGCGCTCGCCGGCCTGTTGGCGCACTCGGCCGAGCAACTCCTGGCCCAGGAAGCGGCGCGCACGGCCATGATCGAGGAGCAGGCCGGGCATCTCGCCATCACCCTTGCGAGGGCGCTTGCCGGGGTCGCCCTGGCAGAGAAGCCGCAGGCGGCGCTCGCCGGCGCCATCCGCGAATGCCTCGACCATGCCCGGCAGGCGCCGCATCTGGTGCTGCGCGTCAGCGAGACGGCCGTCGAAGCGGCCGAGGAACTGGCCCGCCGGCTCAGCGCCGAGCGCGGCTTCACCGGCAAGCTGATCGTGCTGGGCGAGCCGGACATCGCTCCGGGCGACGGGCGTATCGAATGGGCCGAGGGCGGCTTCGTCCTCGACAGCCAGCAAGTGGCCGCTCTGGTCGAGCAGGCGGTTATGCGCGTATTCGGCCGCAGCCTCACCGAATCATGAAAGTCTGAGCCATGAGCCAGGAGAACGATCTCAACCTGCCGCCGCTGAACCAGGCCGATCTGTCCTTCGATCCGAACAGCGCCACGCCGGACCGCTCCGGCCCGGTTCCGGTCAAGACGGCGGAGGATCTCGAGCAGGTGTTCGACGTGCCGGTCACCGTCTCTGCGGTGCTAGGCTCCTCGCGGATGGCGGTCGGCGAGATGCTGCAGATCGTGCCGGGCACTGTGCTGGAGCTCGACCGGCGCGTCGGCGAGGCGATCGACATCTTCGTCAACGAGCGGCTGGTGGCCCGCGGCGAGGTCGTCGTCGTCGAGGACCGGCTGGGCGTGACCATGACCGAAATCATCAAGGCCGACCGGTGACGGGCGGGCGCGACAGCAGCGACATCGGCTCGAAAAGTGGAATGCGGTTTTCGGGGCAAGCCGATGCGAAACGACGAATGACAGAAAGAAGGGGCTGAGCCATGCGTCTCATCATCGCCGGCGGTCTCCAGGGACAGATCATCGCCGCCGCCAGGATCGCGATGTCGCATGGCGCCGCCGTGACGCATACGGACGGGCTCGAGCAGACGCTCGCCGTGCTGCGCGCGAAGGGCGCCGATCTGCTGATGATCGACGTGGTGCAGCCCATCGCGGCCTATGTGGCGGCGCTGGAGGCCGAGCGCATCCGCACGCCGATCGTGGCTTGCGGCACCTCGACCGACACCCGCGCGGCCGTCGCCGCCATCCAGGCCGGCGCGCGCGAATACGTTCCGCTGCCGCCCGATCCGGAGCTGATCGCTGCGGTGCTGGAGGCTGTCGCGGCCGACCAGTCCAGCCTAATCTGGCGCGATCCGGCGATGGAGCGGGTGGTGCAACTCGCCTCGCAGATCGCGCGATCGGAGGCGCCCGTGCTGGTCACCGGCGAGAGCGGCACCGGCAAGGAGGTGATCGCGCGGCACCTGCATCAGAAATCCGCGCGCAAGGACAAGCCCTTCGTCGCGGTGAACTGCGCCGCCATCCCCGATAACCTGCTCGAATCCGAGCTGTTCGGCCATGAGAGGGGCGCCTTCACCGGCGCCATCGCGCGGCGCATCGGCAAGTTCGAGGAGGCGAACGGCGGCACGCTTCTGCTCGACGAAATCTCCGAGATGGATGTGCGCCTGCAGGCCAAGCTCCTGCGCGCGCTGCAGGAGCGGATGATCGATCGCGTCGGCGGCACGCAGCCTGTCAAGGTCGATATCCGGATCATCGCGACGTCGAACCGCAACCTGGCCGAGGCTGTGCGCGAGGGCTCCTTCCGCGAGGACCTGCTGTATCGGCTGAACGTGGTGCATCTGCGCCTGCCGGCGCTGCGCGAGCGGCCGGGCGACATCCTGGTGCTGGCCGAGCATTTCGCCAAGAAATATGCGGATGTGAACGGGTTGCCGCTGCGGCCGATCGCGGCCGACGCCCGCAAGGTGCTGATCGCCAATACCTGGCGAGGCAATGTGCGCGAGCTGGAAAACACGATGCACCGGGCGGTGCTGCTGGCGACCGGGACGGAGATCGCGGCCGATGCGGTGCTGACGCCCGAGGGCGAAGTCCTGTCGCCCGCGCCTTCGCACGACCCCGCCGCGCGCGCCGCGCAGACGGCCGAAGCGATGACGCGCTCGCTGGTCGGCCACACGGTCGCCGATGTCGAGCGCGAGCTGATCCTCGACACGCTCGACCATTGCCTCGGCAATCGCACCCATGCGGCCAAGATCCTCGGGATCTCGATCCGCACGCTGCGCAACAAGCTGAGCGAATATACCGCCGCCGGCATTACCGTGGCGGAGCCGGGTCAGACACGCATCAACGCAGCCTGACCCGGAGGCGGCCGGCGCTTACCAGTAGCGGCGGCGGTAATAGCGCGGACGGTAATAGTACCGCGGCCGATAGTAGTAGCGCGGCCGGTAATAGTAGCGCGGACGGGCATAGTAGCGCGGGCGCCGGTAGTAATAATACTGGCTGAACTCGGCGTCGGTGTTGTCGAGCGCCTCCTTCATCTCGGCCGAGACCGCCTCGTCGCCCTTGGCCGGTTCGGCCTCGGACCGAGGGGCCGGCGCCGGCGCCGGCATCGGCTGCGCGGCTTCCACAGCGGCGACGCCGCCAAGGCCGGCTGCCGTAACGCCACCGACCAGTGCCATCAGAAATGAACGTCTGTCCACTGTGACCTCCAGGCTGTTCTGACTGCATCACCGTCGCATTTAAGCGCGGAATGCAGAGCGGGAGTAATGCATTTGAAGGATGTCGGGTTCCCTTCGCGCGCTTTCCAGTTCCATGGTTACGGGTGGGGTCTGATCAGTCGACGGCGTTGAGAGGGCGAGCCACCGCCTCGAGCGGCTTGCGCTCGGCACGGATGGCGAAACGCGCGGCGATCACGGCGGCCGCCAGCATCAGGGCCGCCCCCAGCAGATAGCCGCCGAAGACGCTGCTGCGGGAGCCGGTGTCGATCAGGATGCCGAAGAGCCAGGGGCCGGCGATGCCGCCCGCGCCCGTGCCGATCGCGTAGAACAGGGCGATGGCGAGCGCGCGCATCTCGACCGGGAAGGTCTCCGAGACGGTGAGATAGGCCGAGCTCGCGGCGGCCGAGGCGAAGAAGAAGACCACGCTCCAGCAGAGGGTAAGCTGCGCGGCGGTGAGCAGGTCCTGCTGGAAGAGATAGCCGGTCCCGGCCAGCAGCAAGCCGGAGAGAGCATAGGTGGCGGCGATCATCGGGCGCCGGCCCAGCGTGTCGAACAGCCGGCCGATCAGCACGGGGCCGAGAAAGTTGCCGGCGGCGAAGGGCAGGATGAACCAGCCGACCTCCTGAGAAGGCACGCCGTAGAAGTCTGTCAGGATCAGCGCGTAGGTGAAAAAGATCGCATTGTAGAAGAAGGCCTGCGAGAGCATCAGTGCGAGCCCAACGAGCGCGCGCTCGCGGTGGATGACGAAGAGCGCGCGGAACACCTCGCCGAGCGGGATGGCAGGCCGCGGGCGCAGGCGGGTCGGAGCGAGGCGCTCGCCGGGGGGCGGGACCGAGCCGCAGCGTTCCTCGATGTCGGCGACGATGGCTGCTGCACGTTCGGGATGGCCGTGGCTGATCAACCAGCGCGGGCTTTCCGGAATCCAATGCCGCAAGATCAGGATGATGAGGCCGAGTGCCGCGCCGATGAAAAAGGCGAGGCGCCAGCCCTTCTCCGGGTCGATCACGGCCGGATCGAGCAGGACGATGGCCCCCAGCGCGCCGAGCGCCGCGCCGACCCAGAAGGAGCCGTTTATCACGAGATCGGTCCAGCCGCGCATGCGCGCCGGAATGAGCTCCTGGATGGTCGAGTTGATCGCCGTGTATTCGCCGCCGATGCCCATCCCGGTCAGAAAGCGGAAAAGGATGAAGCTCGTGACATTCCAGGAGAAAGCGGTCGCCGCCGTCGCCGTGAGATAGACCAGCACCGTGATCGTGAAGAGCTTCTTGCGTCCCAGCCGGTCGGTGAGCCAGCCGAAGAGGACCGCCCCCAGAACCGCGCCCGCGATATAGGCTGCGCCCGCAAGCCCGATGTCGGTATTGGTGAATCTGAGAACAGGGCTTTCCTTGAGTGCGCCGGAGACGGAGCCAGCGAGCGTGACCTCAAGCCCGTCCAGGATCCAGGTGACGCCGAGGGCGACGACGACGAGCGTGTGGAAGCGGGACCAGGGGAGGCGATCCAGCCGCGCGGGCACGTCGGTTTCGATCGTGCCGTGCTGAATCACGGCCGGCGCTGTCATGCCGGTTTCCTCCCGCTCTGTCCCAAGGGGCGGTTGGTCAACCGCCCGCATTAGGGAAGGTTCCGCTTCCACGGAGTGCACGGAACTGCGCCGTCATCCCGGCTTTCCGCTTCGCTCCGGCCGGGATGACCCGCGCCTTCCGGACCAACCGCTGGGGATGGGCTCGCTTCTTTACAATTCGTTCACCATAAACCCGGCAAGAATTGCCGGGTCGTGCCCTGCTTCGGGGCGCGCGAGCCTGCGTGACGGGCCACCGGATAGCGAGCGGAGCGGTCGATGACCGATGTGACGGCAGGCCAGGGCGGCAGCGGTTTCAGCATTCCCAGTCGGGATGCGTTGGCGAAGCTGTTCAACCGCCCGGATCTGTTCCTTGCCGTGGGCGTCATGGGCATCTTGGTGGTGCTCATCTTCCCGATGCCGGCGCTGCTGCTCGACCTGATGCTGGCGCTCTCGATCATCCTGTCGGTGCTGGTGCTGATGACCTCGCTCTTCATCGAGGAGCCGCTGGAATTCTCCGCTTTCCCGACGGTCCTGCTGATCGTCACCATGTTCCGGCTGGCGCTGAACCTCGCCTCGACGCGCCTCATCCTCGCGCATGGGCACGAGGGCACATCGGCGGCGGGTCATGTCATCGAGGCCTTCGCCGGCTTCGTCATGAGCGGCAATTTCGTGATCGGGGTGATCGTCTTCACCATCCTGATCATCGTGAACTTCGTGGTCATCACCAAGGGTTCGGGCCGCATCGCGGAAGTCGCGGCGCGCTTCACCCTCGACGCCATGCCCGGCAAGCAGATGGCGATCGACGCCGACCTCTCCGCCGGCCTGATCGACCAGGACACCGCCAAGGCGCGCCGGAAGGCGCTGGAGGACGAATCCTCCTTCTTCGGCTCGATGGACGGTGCCTCGAAATTCGTGCGCGGCGACGCGATCGCCGGCCTGCTGATCACCTTCATCAATGTGCTGGGCGGCATCATCATCGGCGTGGCGCAGCAGAACCTGAGCTTCGGGCAGGCGGCGCATAACTACACGCAGCTCACCGTCGGCGACGGCCTCGTCAGCCAGATCCCGGCGCTGATCGTCTCGACCGCGGCGGGCCTGCTCGTCTCGAAGGCGGGCGTGCGCGGCGCCGCCGACAAGGCGCTCGGCAAGCAGCTTTCCGGCTATCCCAAGGCGCTCGGCATGTCGGCGGCGGTGATGCTGCTGATCGCGCTGCTGCCCGGCATCCCGATGCTGCCCTTCCTGCTGCTCGCCGCCGGCGCGGGCTTCCTGGCCTATCGCTTCGGCAAGGCGGCGAAGGAGCGCGCGGCGTTGCAGGGCGTGGCCGGCGCGGGCGAAGCGGGCGGGGCGGTTGCTGCGGATGGCACGCCGCGCGAGGAGACGCTCAATGACCTGCTCAAGATGGATGAGCTCAAGATCGAGATCGGCTATGCGCTGCTGCCGCTGGTGAATGCGGCTGACGGGCAGGACCGGCTGACCGACCAGGTCCGGGCTCTGCGTCGGCAACTCGCGGCGGAGCTCGGTTTCGTCATGCCGGCAGTGCGCATCGTCGACAACGTCCAGCTCGAGGCGAACCACTACTTCATCAAGATCAAGGAGATCGATGCCGGCCAGGGCATCGTCTATGCCGGCCAATACATGGCGATGGATCCGATGGGCGGGGCGGTGAATCTGCCCGGCCACAACGTGCTGGAGCCGACCTTCGGCCTGCCTGCCACCTGGATCGACGGGGCGCTGCAGGACGAGGCGCAGATCCGCGGCTACACGGTCGTCGACGCCGCGACCGTGATCTCGACCCACCTCACCGAGGTGCTGAAGTCGAACATGCCGGAGCTGCTCTCGCATGGCGAGGTGCAGAAGCTCCTGCGCGAGCTGCCGAAGGACCATGCCGATCTCGTCAAGGAGATCGTGCCGAGCCAGATCTCGACCACCGGCATCCAACGCGTGCTGCAGCTCCTGCTCTCCGAGCGCATCTCGATCCGCGACCTGCCGACGATTATCGAAGGCATTGCGGAGGTCTCGGCGACTGTCCGCAACACCCGCGACATCGCCGAGCATGTCCGCGTCCGGCTCGCCCGCCAGATCTGCGCCCAGTTCGCCAACCCTCACGGTGTGCTCTCGATCATCACCCTGTCTCCGGCCTGGGAGAGCGTCTTCGCCGAATCGATCATCGGGCAGGGCGAGGAGCGGCATCTCGCCATGGCGCCGTCGCGGCTGCAGGAGTTCGTGCATCACGTGCGCGAGCGGTTCGAGGAGGCGGCACGCCTCGGCGAGATGCCGGCGCTGGTCTCCTCGGCGTTGGCGCGGCCCTTCGTACGCCAGATCGTCGAGCGCTTCCGCCGCGAGACGCCGGTGCTGTCGCAGGCGGAGATCCATCCGCGCGTGCGCCTGAAGACCGTCGGTAGCGTCTGACGAAGCCGGCGCGCCTCCGGTTTCCACGGGGGCGCGATGCCCGCGGCGCAATGGTCAGCCATGTAGGTCGCGGCTAAGCGGGGCCATGTCCCGCAACGCCTTCCTCTTCGCCGTCATGTGCCTCGTCTGGGGGCTGACCTGGCTGCCGCTCAAGGTCGGCTCGGCGCATGTGCCGCCGGTCTTCCTGGCGGCCGTGCGCTTCCTGGTTGCCGGCGCGCTGATGCTGCTCTGGGCCGGGCGCGAGGTGGGCAAGGTGCCGCGTTCCGCCTGGCCGCGGCTGATCGGGACGGCATTGTTGCTCAACACCGGCAACTACACGCTGCTGTTCTGGGGGGTGAAATACGCCCCCAGCGGGCTCTCGGCCATCGTCAACTTCGGCACGATCCCGATCTACACGCTGCTGGCCAGCCGCGTGATCGCGGGCGAGCCGATCAGCCGCCAGAAGCTTCTGGCCATCGCGCTCGGCACGGCCGGTCTCGGCCTTCTCTTCGCGACGCGGGCGCTCGGGGGGCTATCGGCCGTGCAGGGCGATCCGCTCGAGGCCGTGGGGCTCGCGGCGGTAGCGGCGGGAACGCTGTTCTATTGCCTCGGCGCCGTGCTGGCCCGGCCGATCGCGGGCAAGATGCCGACGCTGACGCTGGCCGGCTGGCAGACGCTGATCGGCGGTTTCGGCCTGACGGCGGCCTCGCTGACGCTGGAACGCATCGGCCTCGACGACGTCATGAGGCTCTCGAGCTGGCCGGTGTGGCCCGCCATCCTATTCCTCGTCGTCGCCGGCTCGCTGATGGGCTTCACCATCTATATGCGGCTCCTGCGCGACTGGGGGGCGTTCCGGGCCGGGCTCTACGCCTTCATCAGCCCGGTCATCGCGGTCGCCGTCGGGATCGTGGTGCTGGGCGAGCCGTTCGGCTGGTCGGAGGCCGCAGGCGCGCTGCTGATGTTCGGCGCAGCGGCGATCGCCTTGAGACGGTAAGGTTCTACGGCGGCGGGGCGATGCGGGTGCTGCGCTTGAGCTGCGCGCGCTCGAAGGCGAGGACGATCGGCAGTGAGATCACCAGCGGCAGGATGAGGTAGAACAGCCGCCAGATCAGCAGAGCGGCGAAGACGGCTGGCGCCGGCATGCCCGGCATCACCGCGAGGAAGACCGCCTCCATCACGCCGACGCCCCCCGGCACCTGGCTGAGGAGCCCCGCCGAGAAGGAAAGCAGGAAGGCGCCGAGCACGATCATGAAGCCAGGGTTACCCTGCGCCGGCAGCGCGAAATAGATGATGCCGGCTGCTCCGATGAGCTCCAGCGGCGCGGCGAGATATTGCCGGGCGACGATGCGCAGCCGCGGATAGATCAGCTCGAACTTGCCGATCCTGAGCGGCTTGAATTTGAGCCAGGAGCCGATGGTGTAGAGTGCCACGAAGGCGAGCATGCCGACGCCGATGAGGCGCGCGGTGCCGTCGCCGATGGCGAACCATTTCGACATCCGCGTCAGCGGTCGCAAGATCTCGGGCTCGTAGACCAGCACGATGCCCATGAGCAGGATGGTACCGAAGACGAAGGTGAAGGAGCAGAGCGCCACGAGCACCGCGACGTCGGCCGCGTTCAGCCCCTTGGCCGTATAGGCGCGATAGCGCACCATTCCCCCTGAGAAGATCGAGGCGCCGATATTGTGCGAGAGCGCATAGGTCACGAAGGAGCAGAGCGAGATATAGAACCAGGAGATGCCCTTCTCCTTGCCGAGATGGATCAGGGCGATGCGGTCGTACCAGGCCAGCGCCGCATAGGCGGCGACCGTCGCCAGCGCCGCATGGAAGAAGGCCTCCGGCGGGATCACCGCGATCTTGTGGCCGATGCGGAGGGCGATGATCTTGATGCTCTGCCAGAGGCCGGCATTCTCCAGCAGTGCCTCGATGGCGGCGTCGCTACCGGCTTCCGCCTTCAGCTTGTCCCAGAGCAGTTCAACAGACCAGACCACCGCGACGAGCCCGATGATCGGCCAAAGATAGTCGAGATAGCGCTTCATGCAGGCCGCTGAGTGAAAACTTGGGCTGGACGCGTGGCGAGGCGGGAGGCCCACGTCGTCACCGCTGCGGCGCGAACCATCTCTTCTCTCTGCCAGTGGGAACGGGCGAGGGCAAGCGCCCGGAAGCGCCGGCCCACGCCCTCAGGTGCTGATTATTTGCCGTTCTTCGTCAGCCAGTCGCGCATCATGGCGACTTCCTTCTCCTGATCGCGGATGACGGCCTCGGCCAGCTTGCGGATTTCGGGGTCCTTGCCGTGGGCGAGGACGACCTTGGCCATGTCGATCGCACCCTGGTGGTGCGGGATCATGCCGCGGACGAAGTCGGCATCGGCATCGCCCGAATAGGCGATGTCCATGTCCTTGTGCATCTCCGCATTGGCGTCCTGGTAGGCCTTGGTCGCCGGGGTGACCGCCCCCGGTGCGACGACGGGCGGGCCCTGCCGCGTATGCTGGCTCTGATGCTGGTGCTGCTGCGCCTGGGCGGCGCTGCCGAGCGTTCCGGCCGCAAGCAAGGCCGCCAGCGAAATGGCGATACGATTCATATCTGTCCAGTCCTTGATCGATGGAATGAGGGATCGCGCCGCAGGGCGGCGTCTCGACCCTTCAGGAAATGGGTGCTCAGACGATCGAGGCGCTCGCTCGCGGCGGGTGCTCGGCCGGCTCGGGCGTGAGCCCCCGGATCGGCGCGGCTGGGGGCGGGATGGCCCGCGACCAGGCGACATCGATCAGCAGCAGCGGCGCGCTCGGCGCTTCCGCGATCAGACCGCAGCCGACGATGCAGCAGGGTGGCGTCTTCGCATGCGTGGTGGCTCCGGCGGCATCCTCGTGACAGGGCGCCGTGCCGGCTTCGTCAGAGACGGCGGGGAGGGCGGCCGCGGAGGCATGACCCGGCATGGCCGCACGCATCATCGAGGCGGCGAGCGTGACATGCGGCACCACGGCGAGGCACATGACGAGCAAGGCGAAAAGCAGGCCGGGCAGGCCGCCGCGATGCGGTTGCCGTGCTGAATTTCCTGCGCTGTCACGCTGGGCATGAATCATGACGGGTCGATCCTTCGGACCGGATCATGTCAGGAACGCGGCGGCATTGCACTTTCGCCGAGTGCCGCGTAGCAAGTCGCCATGTCGAACAGCCTGACCGTCAGCCTCACCGGCACCACCGACCTGCCGTCCGGCAAGATCGCCGCGGTGGTGACCTCGCTCGAGATGTTCGCGCAGCCGCCGGAACGGCCGGACCCGCCGGGCACCGAAGGCTTCTCGCTGGACCGAATCGACGGCAGCGACATCGATCGCTATCTCGACATCTACCGCCTGCTGGGCGAGCGCTGGATGTGGTTCAGCCGCCTGGTCAAGCCGCGCGCGGAGCTTGCGGCGATCCTCTCCGATCCGGCGGTCGAGCTCTACGCCGCGCGCTTCGAGGGCCGCGATGTCGGCCTGCTGGAACTCGATTTCCGGGAGTCGGGGGAGGGCGAGCTCGCCTTCTTCGGGCTGGACGAGCCGGTGGTCGGCAAGGGCGCGGGGCGCTGGTTGATGAACCGGGCGCTGGCGCTGGCCTGGGCGAAGCCGATCAAGCGCTTCTGGGTGCATACTTGCACCATCGATCATCCTGGCGCGATCAGCTTCTACCAGCGCTCGGGCTTCAAGGTCTTCAAGCGCGGCATCGAGATCGACGACGATCCGCGGCTCAAGGGGCAGATGCGGGCCGACAGCGTGCCGCACCATCCCGTGATCGCATGAAAAAGGCGGAGGTCCTGCGACCTCCGCCCTGTCTTCTGTAAATCCCGGTGAAGC
>Ga0255338_1006114_pt1 | contig 10488 bp, 10 predicted proteins | sample MeOH1_35cm_T4_19_FD_203715 | JGI IMG/M metagenome (GOLD analysis project Ga0255338, IMG submission 203715) | Sandy soil microbial communities from University of British Columbia, Vancouver, Canada - MeOH1_35cm_T4_195 | ecosystem: Engineered > Artificial ecosystem > Sand microcosm > Unclassified ... | reverse complement strand
ATACCCTGACGGGCTGTCTTTCAGACAGCCCGTTTTCATTTCAGTCTACGACTGCCCATAGCTCAGTTGGATAGAGCAACGGCCTTCTAAGCCGTAGGCCGCAGGTTCGAATCCTGCTGGGCAGGCCAACTTCTTCAAGCAAATCAAGTACTTACTGAATCGTCGGTGGACGGCTTTCACCTGAGCGATGCCTGATTTTACCTCGTAACTGTGCTCAAATTGTGCTCGCATCGTTGATGTTATCGGCCATACCGAAAAGTATTGCCCTCCGATACTTCGATCTCGCTCCTTTGAAGTCTTGCGGACATGCAGGCGAGATGGTGGCATCGGCTTCCGTCTGAGGCGCGGAAAGGCTTTCCGATTTAGATTGCGAATGCTGGTGGTGCGGGCTGGCGGTGCGCTGTTGTTGACGCTTTATGCGGATAGGAGTCCCATGTGGGTATTTGTCATCGCGTACTCACCGAATACTGCGAGGGCTGCGCTGTCGTAAGCTGTTGCTGCGGCTTGTGCTGAGCTGAAGGTGCCAAGGTAGCGCCGAATACCGCTGACCCTGATCGCAGCGCGGAACTTCCCTCCATCAATAAATACACCTTTGTAACCAGTGCTGTTATTACGTTGCTTGCCTACGTTCGCTCGGTTCTGTGTAGGGGTTGCAAGTCGGAGATTTTCTGGCCTGTTGTCTAGCTTGCACCGGTTAATGTGATCTACATCCATCCCAGATGGGATGTGTTGATAATTAGATATCATCCATATCAAGCGATGCTCTGGGAACTGGACCCCGTCGATACTTACATGTCGGTAATCCGATTTGAAGTTCTCCCAGCCCTTCCTTGCCTGGGTAGGCTTCATACGGATAAGGCGACCGTTCACCCGGTCGAGGGTGAAGATTGATTCTAGTTCCTCGATTGAGAATGGGATTGGCTTTGCTGCTGTCATCGTGCGGTGCTCCATAGGTAAAGCACAGAAACGAGTCGCTTCTGTGGCTGGATTGATTCAAAGGGCGGATTGGTGTTGCGGGGGGGAGGCTGGCGCTGCTGCTCAGCGCATGGGTGTACTACGGTCTAGAGAAGGCGGGGCTATGTATTCGCAAAGACGCAGTCCAAGCTCGTGCTCAGACGTTCTTGTGAATGCTGTTGTACTGGTGCTCGCTGCACGGGAGACCTTGGCAGGAGACTTCAGAATCGCTCAGGGCGAGGATTTGCAAGGGCTGCGACACTGACCCTTGTCGCTCAGGGGAATCGCTGTATAGGCTTTCTGTGAAGCTCGGGGATTCAGGCTTTCGGCGCTGGTTCGTCCTTACGTTTTCTTGGCTTGCGCTTGGTCTGATTTTTTAGGCGCTGCGCTGTACGCTCGGCCAGTCTCTGTTCAGGATTAAGGGGGGTAAGCCCAAAGAAAGACTTCTTTTCTGGGACTACCCCCCATAAATTAGTCACGTACTAGTGAGCGAGCATCACGCCTCCATCGCGGGCTAGGTAGAACCAGAGCAAGTGCGACATTGACCGCTTCCTGCATGGCCTCCCTACCGAGGGAGATGTTGAGCACCTTCGACAACGACGACACCGACACTTTCGACTCAACGAGATTCCTGAGGTGGTCCGCGATACGTTGCGCAGTCTGCGCCGTTTTGGACAATGCCTTGCCCTTCGGCTCCGAGTGCTCCCACTGGATACCGGGAAGTACAGGCTTCAATATGTTGTACAAACCGGGAACGCCATTCACGAGGATCGTAAGTGTCATGGCTCTAGCTCTGCCATCGCTGCCCATCACTCGGCAGCATCCTCGATTCATCCCTTGGAGGACGCAGTGCGCCATCTCGGACAAGTTCAACCGGCAGAGCGTATCGGCGGAATGCCGCTGCGGTGAATCGCCTGAACGTTGCTGGCCCGTCAATGCTGCGGCGAGGTCCAATGGGTTGCGGCGCAGAACGCCCACCATTACGATATGTTTGCAGTGGAGAAGGTCGTTACGAGAGGTCTCCTGTCCCCAAGTCAGAATCTCGATTCGTTTTCGTAGCATGCCGTCAATGTTGACTTGTTCGGTCCGATTCACTCCCAGTTTATCGAGGTTCTTCTCTAACCCGCGCACGGCATCTTTGAAAGTGAAAACTAACACGCATTCACCGGCAGGCGCTGCGTCGATGACATGCTGTACCTCGCGTGCTGCCGCGAGCGATGCCTCCGGGTTTGCCGTTATCGTGGTCTTCCCGGTGGAGAGCTTTACCTGCCGTGCAGTCACCGCCGAGTACGACTTGTAGTTACGCATGTCATCACTGGTGCGGTCTTCAATCGAGGTATCGGCTTGAGTCAAGTCCCGAAGTACGTGACTGGCATCGAGGATGGCGATGTTCTTCAAGTGATCGGCCACAGTCACCTCGTACCGAAGGAAGCCGTCGCCGCTGTCACCGTTACCAGTGGAGGCCACCGATACAGGCTGCTCGATCAGCGCCAGCATGTTCAGCACGTCTTCCGCAAGTAGGCGTCCGTAATTACTCCGATTGCTGGTGGCGAACGCTAAACGCCGCGCCTCGTCAATCTCGGAGAGAGTGAGCAGGTTCACCAGCAGGCGGGGCTGGTGCCGCTCGTCAGTGGACAAGCGCCCCAGTTCGGCCTCGACTTGATCAAGCACTTTCTGAATAAAGGGTGTGAGGTCGGGTTTATCGATCTCGCAAATGGCCAGTACCCGCCGAATGTCTTTCACCGCCATGCTCCTCGCGTTTGTGGCGAGCAGCGATTCGTCCCAAATCAGTAGGTTCCGGGGTTGGTCTCGGTACGTGGCTGTATGTCCGTGCTGAATCTTCGCATGGCTCAACAAGAGAATCGGGTACTCACGATCTATCGGCGTAGCTGGTTCGCTAGCATAACCAGTACCTGGACCGCACTGCTCCCGCTCCGATTGCCACTTGTACCCATGCATCAGGCCGATGTCCTCGGCGGGTATGCCAGCATGGATGAGGTCACGCTTGATACCGCAGAGGGCTTCAATTTGGCTCGTAGCAACGGCGAATGTTAAACCGAGGTCAAGCTCGCGGGCCGCAACAATTAGGGCGATAACACCCTGCGTCTTACCACCTCCACACGGAAGGCCATACGCGTAGCGACCGGGATCAGCGCCAAGTGCCTGCGCTGCCATACCTCGCAGCATTTGCTGAGTGGCACGGGAATGCCCCGGCGACACCGCATTACGATCTTGCAGCACCCCAAGCAAGCGATTATGGGCTTGCGCGGCGAGGAGAGTGACGATGTCTGATGTAGGTAAATTTGAGTCCAGCAGGCCCGGTTTTATGTTTCCTAGGACGTGCCGTTCCTGTTCTTCTGAGGCTGCATCAATGCTGCCCTGCAGGTTGTCGTTCGGTGTCATTGGATTCTCCAGATATGACAAAGCCCGCACTGCGGCGGGCCTTTGGGATTAATTATTGCTGCTGCCCTCTCGGGGCTGCGGTGGCGCTGCTCAGGGTCTTATGCGAGTACAGCCCTTACAAGTTGCTGTTCAAGCTGAGTTACCCTTGCGGCTAGGCGCTGGATAACTTGTGCGGTATCAGGCTCCGCTAGCTTCTCGGCTTGCGCTGCTTCACGAAACGCGGGGATTGCTTGACGCTGAATCCAATCAAGCAAGGCTTGTGCATCCTGTTTCCTAGAGCACATGAGCTTCTTCTGCACGCCCTCAGCGGACAGGGCGTGCTGTTCTGGTGCTCCAAACATCGAGACCTTGCGGCACTCGTGGTCTCGCAGAGACTTTACGGCTGTGGTTGTGTTTCGCACCTCAAGGCACTTCATTACATCAGCTGCAATGAACCAAGGCTTACCATCTAGGCTAATGCAGCGTACGCTGGTGCTGTTGAAGTGCATCGTTCGTACGATGTCAACGTTAATCATTAAGGTTCCTTCTGAATTGGGTCTTAGGTCTGAAGTGCTGCGGAGGGCTGTTTGGTTCAGGTCCAAGGGACCACCTATCCCTAGCCTCCATGCTGTGCGACTCTAATGGGCTGCCATTCCGATCACGCGGAGCACACAAGAAATTTCGGGTCGATTTAGGAGGCTTCAGAGCGTTTCCGCAGGGCGGGTGCTCGCTGTATCTCTGCTCTGAATGAATCGCTCAGAGATGTGGTACGCAAGCCGGAGAGGTATCCGGCTCGGTTCTTCAGGCTGCTTCGGCATCCTGCTTCATCCTCAAAGTCAACCTTGAGAGAGTCGAGCGGCTGCATCTGGTTGCTGCAATGATTTGATTCCAAGTGTCTCCGCGCTTCAGCATTGCGATGATTGCTGCATTGCGTTCGGTATCTTCCTTGCGGCCCTTGTAGCCACCTTCAGACTTCAGCTTCTCAATTCCCTGTTGCTGCCTCCTGCGGCGGTCGGTGTAGTCCTTCCGGGCTATCGCTGCTAGTACATCCAGCATCATGGCATTCAAGGCTTCCATCATTCTCGACGTCATTTCATCACTGGCATTGGTCATCATCCAGGAGGTAGGCAAATCCAGAGCCACGACACGAACACGGCGGGTATGAAGTTCGCCCTTTAGTTTCTCCCAATCGTCAGCGTTCAGACGGCTTAGGCGGTCCACCTGTTCGATGAGGAGAATGTCGCCCTTATGGCAGTCAGACAGGAGCCGGAAGAGTTCGGGGCGTTGTAGGCTTGCCCCTGATTCGTTCTCAACATAGAAGGCTGCAATCTGCAATCCATGTTCACTGGCGAATGCTTGCAGATCAGCCTTAGCGCGGCTTGCGTCTTGCTCGATGGTCGATGCTCGGAGGTATGCGCGGATGAACATGCTGGAACTGCCTTGGTTCGTTTAGGATGGTTCGTATTATGTCAGTTCTATTTGGGTTATGCGGGAGAATTTATGGAACCTGTTCTGCAGTGCATTCCACTGGTTCTCTTGAGGCATACCCATTTAGAACTGGAGAACTGCCCTGACGAGTACAAGGCTTGAGCGGGCTAAAGGAAGAACGCTGCAGGGATCAGCCCGGACAGGGTGCGGGTTAAGTGCGAATACAGGACGGATGGATAGGGGGGCGGCACTGATGCGGCGCACCCCACCCGTAGCACACCACCCCAAGGGGGAATTTTCCGGGGCAGGCTATGGGAGATACCCTCGTATGAACTGAATAAATTTATCTCAATTATTTAATTGGACAGCTCAAGCTGGGTTACGTCCATATCTTATAAAACGTAATACGCTACTCATTAGTGAAAGTAGGAACCAAGAGCCAAAAAAAACGACAAAAGGGGCGAAAAAGGCTGCGATCGATCTGCGTTTTTGTCTGTCATAAAATTCCCCTCTAAGCTCTTGATCCTTGTATATGGCTGCTACTATTCCATCATGGACATCCTTATTTTTAAATCTAAATCGGTCTTTTGGCGAGTATGGGCCACAGTCCAAATTGAAGGTGTCAAATAAGGAACTAGTTACTTTAGCTACCTCATTAACTGTCTCAAGAGTGTCGAATTGTTTGGAATATTGTATAAAACATCCAAAATCACGCCCACTTCGCTTGCTCGGTATAGTCAATAATTTTTCAGTATTTGTGGTGGCAAGAATGATGGGTTCATTGATTCCACCTTCCAGCGCAGTGCCGCCGAATGGATTGCCCAAGAAAATACCGGAGTACATGGTTTCGTAATATGCAGGCTCTTCAGTTTCATGGCTGACGCAATTTCCGCTCTTGGTGCATTGAGCAAAATAATTAGATTTGAAGAATTTTTTATGACCAATTTCCGCACACCAGATCCCTAGAAGTATTAGCGGAATGATTGAGACAATGATTAGTCGCTTCTTTTGATTTTTATTTAGCATCGTGATCTACGCGATTAGTGTGCAAGTTGTGTTTGTGTACCCGATAAATATTCGGCAATGTAAAACAACCTGGAATGATTAATTTGGGTCGTAAATGCTGTGGCTGTGAAAGCATCATAACGCGACTGTTGGCGTTATGCCAAGGGTGTCCGTAAAACAAGACAAGGATAAATCCCTCATCCTTTTGGGCTAGATTCTGTCAGCCAGTTTCCCGCGCTGAGTAACTTTCACTCATAAAAAAGCCGAAGTTTCCTTTCCTTAATGCTACATTTATAGGTTGGGAGGAGAAATGTATGAACTTGATGAATCTACAGGTTGGCAGAGTTATCCTGCATGAAGTTTTTAAACGGGATGACGAAAAGAAGCGCGTAGACCCGCAATACGCGGCGGGTATTGAAGTCTTGAGCGGCGGGGCGCTAGATGCTCTGCGCAATAGGATCGTTGCTGCAATGTCCCATTCCGACCGGTGTATCGAGATGAGCATTACTGACTCATCACCCGATAGCATGGTTGCCCTAGCTTCTCGTCTCGTCGATCTTGACGAACCAGCTTATGTACTAGCGTCTCGCGGGGTTGCCAACCTATTGGCGAACGCGCAGAAGACAAGGGCAATCCCTGGTGGCATTGTAGTTACGTTCACTGGTACCGTCGGGGCACCGGCGAAGCGCATCCTTGGCGTCATCAAGGCTGAGGTACATACTGGCTTTTTGCGAGACCGTGAAGAAGACGGGACTTATGTCCTAAAGTTTTTGGACAAGCTCCTCCTCACTCCGCAGACTAAGTTGTATAAGATTGGCTTGTTCATTGAGCAGCACCCTGAAGCAGAAGATTTGGCTTCCAAGTGGCATGCTTTTATCTACGATGAAAGCATGACATCGAAGGACAAGTACGGGGCGGCTCTGTATTTCTATGAGGGTTTCTTGGGATTAGGGTTTCAGGAATCCAGTGCTCGAAATACCAAACGATTCCATGATTTCACGAAGGGGTTTATCCAATCCCTGAACGTGGAGGAAGAGCAGAAAGTGATCTTGCAGAATGCTCTCGTCACCTACCTAAGGGCTGACCAGAGTCCGACCGTAGAAATAAATTCGTTTGCCAACACCTACTTGCCGGACGCCGAGCTTCGAGATTCGTACGAGCGGTTCATGCTGGAAAAGGGATTCCCTAACAATGCGGTCAATAAGGACTTAGGGGACATCGAACGCTCGCTTCGCATGCGAAAGTTAGTGTTCCGCAACCAAGTAAGGCTAATCGCGCCGTCACAAGGATTCGACAATCTTGTGAAGATTGAAGTGATCGAAGGGGATGCAGATCAAAACGGCAACTTGCCTGAGTGGACTAGAATAACTGTAAAGGATCGTCTTTCCGCAAGTGAATGACTAAAACCGAGTTTATCGAGAAGTGGCACAGCGAAAAGCCTATTTACGAGGCCTGGGGTGCTTTCGTCAAAAAAACTATCGAGGATCGACTTCGAGAGGCAGATTCTGCGCTAGACCTCGGTCGTTTTCTGAAAATCGCTAATGCCCCTCGATTGAAAGAGGATGACTCCCTAATCGAAAAGGCTTTTCATCGTGATAAACCTTACGAGGATCCGTACTTGGAGATTACGGATAAAGTAGGTTTACGCTTAGTAGTTCTGCTAACCGAGGACATCACTCGCATCCAGCGCATTATTGAACGCTGCGAACTTTGGAGTTTCAGCCTTGACAGGGATTACGAACAAGAGCGGGAGGCGCGGCCTCTGGAGTTTGCGTACCAGTCGAAGCACTACGTTGTTAGATCAAACGTCGAAGTTTTTTACAGCGGTATTACAGTGCCAATCGGAGTGCCGTGCGAAATCCAACTCAGGACATTGTTGCAGCACGCACATAGTGAACTGACGCACGACAACATCTATAAGGTACAGCAAGGCACAACAGTAACAAATCAAGTACGGAGGACCGTTGCGAAGAGCATGGCGCTCATTGAGGCGGTAGATGACTTTTTTTGTTCAGCAATCGTTCAGTTAGCAGAAGCCACGGCCCCGGAGCGCGAGACATACGCTTTCCTTGCGAAGTTGTACCAAGAAAAGATCGGTATTCCACATGGCAATGGAAAGACAAATCAAATCGTTCTACATGCATTTCGGGAGCGTCTCACCCCGGACCTGCAGCACGAGGTCGCTGCTTTTTTAGAACAGCATGCTTTCATAGCAGAACAAGTCCGCAAGCACGCAAAGTCCCAACAGTTGTTTCGTCAGCCTTGGGTACTGCTAGCTTACTATCTAGTGCAGCAAAGCCCCCGCCAAACAAAGGAACAGTGGCCATTGACATTCGACGAGATTGAGCCGATTTACACGGACCTCGGCAAGAACGTTACTTAGTGTGGCTGGATAAGAGCGGTTTCCTGCCATGGTTGTGACTAGTTAAAAGCCTACTACAAGCGCAAACGTCACCTTTTCCGTACGTACATCTACAGAGGCAAAGCGTCGTTTGGCAATGAGAGAGCACTCACATGACTGCAATAATTTTTTATTGCGGATACATATCATGCAGCTAGACCGAGGTTGGCAATGCGATGATGTGTCGACACACTGTAATTTTCCGCCTGTAACACCCAACGCATCCTAACTCTTTGAAGTTTAAGGGGGGGCGATCCCCGCCAGCCGCGGCAAGTTATCTGAGCTTCGCTGCGATATGCCTCACGTCCAAGTGTGTGTATCGGTTCAGCATGGATAGCGTCTTGTGCCCAGTAACGCGGGCCACCTCGATCACGTTCAATCCCTTCTCAAACAAGCGGCTGGTAGCCTCGTGCCGTAGGTCGTGGAACCTGAGATTGTGCAGGCCTGCCCGCTGCACCGCTCTACAAAATGCCCGCGTGGCCGAGTCCTGAGCCATGCTGAAGACCGGGCCGCTTTCCTTGGCGTGAAGATTCTGAAGCAAGACTACCGCCTTGGTCGAGAGGGGAACGGTGCGGGGCGTATCGGTTTTCGTCTTCGGCAGATAGACCGACCGTCGCTCCCAGTCCACATGCTCCCATCGCATGCCGAATAGCTCTCCCCGTCGCATCGCGGTTTCCACTGCAAGCCGCACGATAGTCCCTAATTCCGCTGAGCCGGTCGCTAACAGGATCATGCCTATCTCTTTCTCGGATACTCGCCTGTCCCGCCCCTTTGGGAGGGTGGGGCGCTTTGTCTTGGGTATCCCTTCGGGCAGGACTATGCCCCATTCCTGTACCGCGATCACGTAGGTACGGTGCAGCAGGTTCAATTCATGGACGACGGTTTGCGGGCCGACATGGATCAGTCTATCGCGCTTGTATTGGGCGATCCGTTGCGGGGTGAGGGTATGTACCCGGTACGCCCCAAGCGCATCGTATAGAGGCTTTGAGCGGCCCCTATCGTCAGCATGGGATGCCTTGTGTATCGACTCTTCCTGGAGATACCGGGCCAGCATTTCCCGGACGGTGAGCGTTTGGTTTGTGGTGGTGCGGGTGATGATTCCCTTGTGCATCTGGGCTTCTATCTCGTTTCCCCATACGATTGCATCCGCTTTGCGGCTGAAGGTTTTACTGTGTGAGGGGAGCCCCTCTTTGCGAACTTGGCATTTCCATTTACCCCGGTATTGACTGATTGTTGCCATGCGACTCTCTCCGTCGCCGTCTATCGTTCAGTGTGCTCAAATTGTGCTCAGGAGTGCTCAGTTGGATACAGCGCCGCGTCCCGTAAGGGATGCAAGCCAATGAGCAACGGCCTTCTAAGCCGTAGGTCGCAGGTTCGACTCCTGCTGGGCAGGCCAATCAAATCAAAGACTTACGTAGAAAATTGGCTGTGTGTTTTCTTCGTTAATCTCCTTCTTCGTGTTCATGTAAGCGCTGCGTAACCCGGTTTGGAAAATACTCCAGGCAATTCCGGGCACGGTAATGTCGATTGTCTAGCCTTAAAGCCAGCAAAAACCTCTTTTTTAGTCATGTTTAGCACATGGCAGGTCCCTCGCATGAAGGGCTGCACGCTTATCTGAATCGGGAAAGCATGTATTGACGAGAATAAGTCCTTGAAAAACCGTCAATTGCTCTGACGCCAGGATGTACACTCTTGGGTGCGACTATGCTTTGTCCAAGTGTACCAACGTCGGTGTGTTCTGCAGTCGACTGGGCAACGATGCCAAAGGCGTTTATCAATCGTTCCTGGCGGGCTCCTCGTTTACCGGTTCGGATCTGGTCAGCGGCGAAACTGCTTCGACCCTCGCACTGGGCGTGAAACACACCTTCTGATTTTCCAGTGCTTTGCCTTGGCATGAGATTGTCTTCGATGACAATAACCGTGGGCTTCAGCGCTTGCTGTTGAAGCCCAAGCTCATATTCAAAAGAGGATGAACCATTATGATGAAGACCCTAATCACACTCGCTGGCCTGTTCGCCGTCACCAGCACCCTGGCACAAGCCCCTACAGCACAGACCGATTTCCAGATCGGATCGCCCGAGATATATGACATCACCAAGCTTGCGGACGACAGCTATGGCCGTCTGGCGCGGTACGGAAAGGATCTGACTGAACGCACTTTCGCTCACATCGGCCCGGAAGTGAAGAACCCTAAGATGCGCTTTGCGGGCAACAACCTCGCATGCGTGTCGTGCCACCAGGCCAGCGCGACGAAGAAGTTCGCCATACCTTGGGTCGGGGTTCATTCCAGTTTTCCGCAGTACCGCGGCCGCGAAGAC
>Ga0255338_1006113_pt1 | contig 10490 bp, 4 predicted proteins | sample MeOH1_35cm_T4_19_FD_203715 | JGI IMG/M metagenome (GOLD analysis project Ga0255338, IMG submission 203715) | Sandy soil microbial communities from University of British Columbia, Vancouver, Canada - MeOH1_35cm_T4_195 | ecosystem: Engineered > Artificial ecosystem > Sand microcosm > Unclassified ... | reverse complement strand
GCGACCTACCTCGTCTCTGCCTTCCTGGCAGCCCGGGTTCGCGTGGATCCACAGCCCAAGCCGTCCACGGTCGAGCACGGGCCAAGCCTCGTCGGCGACTGGCTTGACGGGCTCCGCACGATCCGCCGGACACCGCCGTTATCGGCGGTGCTCTTCATCGGCGCGCTGAGCCAGTTGGCGCAGGGGATCTTCGTCGTGTTGTTCGTGGTCTTCGTGCTCCGCGAGCTGAACGGAACCGGTGGCGACGTGGGATTGATCCGCGGCGTGCAGGCGATCGGCGGCGTGACGGGCGGCCTCGTCATCGGCTGGCTGAGCCGTCGCCTCAGCCCGAGGGCGCTCGTCGGCTGGGGCTTCATCAGCTTCGGCGTGATCGGCTTCCTGACCTGGAACGCCCCGCTGCTCACCACGGCGATCGGCGTCTATGTCGGGCTGTTCATCGCCGTCGGGATCCCCGGCGTCGCGACGATGACCGGGCTGATGACCACCGTGCAGGCAGTCACACCGCCGACCCACCTCGGACGGGTCTTCGCGGCCTTCGAGACCGGGGCCGGCGCGCTGCAGGCGGTCGGCGTCCTGATCGCCGGCGCGCTCGCCGATCAGCTGGGCGTCGTGGCCATTCTCAATGTCCAGGCAGGCATCTACGTCCTGTCCGGCGTTCTCGCGCTGGTGGCGTTGCGCGCCCGCGCGGCGCCGGGTGGTGCGCCGATCGGCACGTCGAGCGTACCAGCCACAGAGAGCTCGGCGGGGCCGGCTGAAACGAGGCCCGCTGGGAGGACCGCCGCGGTCCCGACGGGCACCATGCGCCGCGAGAGCTCCAAGCGCACGGCGTGATCCAGCCTTCGGTCAGCCGCGGCGGCGAAGCGTCGAGTACGTCGACCGATCGACGGGCTGATTGCGGCTGTTCGACAGGACCGCCGTGTCTCCGGGGTTGTTCCAGATCGCCGCGCGGCGACCCCAGTAGAGATCGGTGGCGGAGTCGACTCCGCGACCGGTCCAGATCCGCAGCGTCGCGCCGGGATCGACGACCCGGGCCGGGAGGGTGAAGGTATGACGCGCGAGGTCGCGCAGCGTCCACCCGCGGACGTCGACGCTCGACCCCGACGCGTTCTCCAACTCGACGAATTCGCCCTCGGGTTCCGGACCCGCGGGGTCGTATTCGATGCGCCTGATCCGGAGCCCGCTGTCCCGCACCGGCTCGGTCGTGATGAAGAAGGTGCGCGAAGCGGAGTCGCGCCTGGCCTCGCCGTCCGTTGCGGATACGACGATGGCGTTGAGTCCCAGGAGACCCGTAACCGAGGCCGCGCCATCGGCCGCGAGAGCTGCGGTTACGACGACCGGCGACGCTGCCACCCACAACTGCGGCATCTCGTCCGGCGTCGAGATCTCGGCGAGCGTCGTCAACAGGCTGGTCCGGGCGGGGGCGACCGTCGGGCTGACGTGGGCGACCGCAGCCGTATAGGCGACCGAACCCGCCGCCTCCACTTCGGCCGATTCGTGGACCACGACCCGTCGTCCGACGCCGTCGGCGGGCGCCACGGCGCGCCGGAGCGCGGTTGAGGATCGTGCGGCGCCGAGGCCGTCGAGCGTCCCGTAGCTCCGGAACGTGCCGGCGGCCGATGGCTTCGCGGCGCGAAGCTCGAGGTCGTGCCCGTCCGGGGTCGCTCGGGCGACGACATTGGTACCGACGGTTCCGACGACCCGGTGCACGATCGTCGGGACAACGGCCGTGGGGGCAGGCGCCGGTGGCTGGATGCGAAGCGTCAGGCTCGCCCCGGAAGCATCGACCCGCCACGCGCCCGCCGGGACGACGACATCCGCACCGTTCAGCCGCATCGCGATGCGCGCCGGCACCCCCAGGGTCGGGGCAAGGAACGTCGCGTTCGCACCGTCGACTCGGACCTCGACCGTGGCCCGGCCCGATGCGATCTCGCCGGGCAGGGGCGACGCCAACGTCACGGCAAGCGCGCGACCGGGGAGCATCTCGGCGGCCGTGGCCTGCGCCTCCGGTTTCTCCAGGAGCTCCTCGTAGGCGCCTCGCGTCACGGCCTCCTGGGCGCGCATCGCCTGGAGATCGACCGAGCCGTTGGCGGCGGCGCGGACGGTCTGCGTGTAGACCGGGTCGCCGAGGATGACATCGGCGGCCGTCCCGGCGACGTCCGAGGCCGGAATCGTGACGCGACCGATGTCGAACACCGTCTGACCGGCGACTTTCAGGCTCAGGTCGAAGGTGAGATCCGAGCCCATGAGCTGCTGGATTTGCTGGCGGACCGCCGCGTGAACGCCCTGCTCGTCGTTGCCGATCGTCTCCAGGTGGTCGGTGATGTATCGCTCGACCCAGCCGGCAACCGATTCGAGCACCAGCAACGGGGTCGTCGCCAGCCACTCGATCGCGTCGACGAGGGCGGAATAGAGGCTCCGAAGAGCATCTCGCGCCCACTTCGGGAAGTCCTTGATGAGTGGATCAACCAGGGTGAATCCGGCGTCACGGATCCGGTCGACGATGTCGCCGACGAGCGTCCTCAGGTGCGCGGTGAGCGCGCGGATGTCGGCGAGGATCTGCGCCGCGAGCACGCCGATATCGCGCGCGAAGTCGAGGAGTCGCTGGCGAAGCGCCTCGAGCTGCTCGCCCAGCCACTCGACCGCGGCGACGGCCGCTGCGACGACCGCCTTGGCGCCCTCGTAGATCGCTTCGGCGATCACCATGGCCTCGTTGATGAAGTGTTCGGCCACGAGGAGGAGCAGTCGGGGGGTGACGAACTCGACGATCTCCCACAACGCTGCGGTGGTCAGGTCGAGTGCCTGGCGGAGCAGCTCGGGAGCGTCCGGCTCGTTCGAGTCGAGGATCGCCGCCAGCCGGGCCTCCCGGGCATCCTCGTTGGCGAGCCCGAGGTCGAGGACGGCGCGAGCCGCCTGGAGGGTGGGGCCGCGCCCGCGGTCGTTCCACATCTCCATCACGTCGGCGGCGAGGTCGAGGATGCCCTTCGCGTCGCGCGGAGTGACCGCCACGGGTAGCACGGCCCGCGACGCGGCCATTGCCACGACGCCGAACGCCGGCGAGCGATCGCCCATCGTCTCGATGTCCGTTCCCACGACCCTCATCGCCGCCGCCCCCTCTTCCAGGCCGCGCTGGAGCAGGACGTCCGCGCACACGACCACGAATCGGGTGAGCGACTGGAGGAGGACGCTGGACAACGCCTCGGTCAGGCGAAGACGCTCGTCCGGGTCGTCGAGGGTCGGGACGCGTGGCAGCACGACGAGCGGCAGCGCAGTGAGCATCGGCGCCAGCATCTCGTCGACGAACGCGGCGAGGGCGACGTTGCTCGGATCCGCCTCCTTGAGTGGCTGGAGCACGTCGGGCACCACGTGATCCCGAACCGCGGTCGTCATCACCGCCGCGATCGCCTGGAGGACGGCGTCGGTCGCTTCGATGGCCGGGTCGGCGAGATCGACGAGGAGCTTCTGGGCAAGCTCGCCCGCCGGCGTGGCGAGCGCATCGCGGACGAAGTCGAGGACCGCGCCGCTCCACGGCGCGGCAGCCGAAAGGGCGTCACCGATGTCCTGCCCCGCGATGAATCTCGCAAGGTCGGCGAGCGTCAGCGCCCGGTCGGCGGGCAGGCCAAGGCTCGCGGCGATGTACGAGGCGGCCGATCCGGACAGTTCCGGTACGGGCGTCGTCCCGAAGATGCTCCCGACCGCGGCAGACGGATCGTCCCTCCAGGCGGCGACCCGCGCCAGCAGCGTGCCGGCTGCCCACACGAGCGCCACGGCGTGCCGGGCGCGTTCGGTCGTCGCGGGCGGGAGGTCGGGCTCGACGTCGGCGAGGAGCGCATCAAGCTCGGAGACGATGTCGACGACGGCGCCCAGCCACGGGACAGCGTCGAGCCGGCCCAGCGCGTCTCGGAGGTCGACCAGATGGGCCAGCAGCGCGTCCCGGCGATCGCCGGTCAACCCGCGCGCAAGCGCGGCAACCTCGGGGAGGGCGACAGCGCCTGCGAGCCGCTCCATCGCGGCGTCGAAGACGGTGCGCAGGAAGACCTGCTGGGCCTCCCTCACGAACGCGGTCGTGATCGTTTCCCGGGCCTGTGCTTCCGCCTCGTCGCCCGACGCCGTCGCGATCGAGTAGCCCAGCTCGAACAGCGTGCCCGCCGCCATCGGGAGAAGGAGCCGCAGGAGCGGCGCCGCTCCCCTGAGGGTGTCAGCGACCCCGGGCTCCGCGGTCCGCTCGAGCTGCTCGATCTCGCGGATGGCGATCGAAGCCGTCGACTCGGCGAGGCGGCGCAGGAGGCGGTGGGGATCTTCGATGCCGACGTTCGCCATCACCTCGACACCGGCGCCGAAGCCCCATCCGACGGCGTACCGCGCCGTGGCCGTGAACCCCGGTCCGCCCGGCGCGCCCGGGAGCAGCGTCCCGACCAGGGCGACCTCGCCGAGCGCCTGGGCGGAGAACGACGCGCGTCCCCAGACCCCGGCCTCGGCCGCCACCTCCGACAGGAACACGCCGAGCAGCTCGCGCATCGGCCCGTCGGGGATCTCGGAGGCGACGAGCTCGTAGAACTCCTCGATCGACAGACCGAGTCGCAGCTTCACGTAGGCGGCCGCCTCTGCCTGCGCCCGGAAGCGCGCGACCATTCCCGCTTCGCCGAACAGGTTCAGTGGCGCTTCGGCACGCAGTGATAGCCCGGCGCGTGCGCTCGCCCCGGCGTCGAGTGCCGCGTAGGCCTGCTTGCCGACGTCGGCCGAGAGCACGGCCGAGAACTCGAACCCCGCACTGAGGTCGAACCCGCGGCGAAACGTCGCCGACGCCTGGGCCGACCCGTGGAGGGCGGCCGATCCGTGCACGGCGGCATGAGCCGGGGTCGTCGCGGACAGCGAGAAGAGCTCGGCGCGCTGTGTCGGCATGCCTCTAACCCGCCCGGATCACGGCGAGCTTCTGGGCGAACCAGGGCTTGAGCTTCTCGTAGAGCCTCGGGGAATAGGCCTTGTAGAACTCCTCGTGCGCCACGAAGACCTGCTCCAGGCTCTGGAACGGTCCGTGCGTCTTCTGCCACGTGTCGATGTGCGTGTCGAGGGCGTGGCTGAACGACTTCTCGTTCTCGGCACCGAGGAGGTTGAGCTTCGTCTTGAGCTTCTCGCCGCTCCGGATGTGCCATTCCGTGTGCATCGCCATGGCGTCCATGTCGTCGGCCTTCGTCCACCCGAAGAACCGCTCGAAGTCCGCCGCATGGGCGTCGTACATCTCGCCCTTGACGATGTGGTTGGCGTCGAGCCGCACCTTGACGTATTCGACGTCCGTGAGGCTGCAGCCGACCAATTCGCGGACCTCCGAATTGAACGCTCCGGTCTTGACCCGAAGCTTGGAATACGCCTGGATGTCTGTGGCGAGCTCCTCGTACAGGACCACCGCGGCGTTCTTCGTCTGGGCGACCGCTTTGGCACCGGCGGTCACCCCGGCCGCCGACTTCTCGGCGACGACAAGCGTCCTGGTCTGCTCGGCCAGCGAGAGGATCGCGCGCGTGTCGGACACGACGGTCCCCGCGGCGCGGAGGCCGGCCGCGACGAGGTCGTAGAGACCCAGTGCCAGGAGGGCGGCTTCGATGATGACGCGGGCCGTCACCCGACCGGCGATCCTGCCCTGCCCGAACGGATCGCCCTTGGCCGCGACGAGCTCGTCGACGACCGGCTTGAGCGCGCCTCCCAACCACAGGGCGGCTGACACCATCCACTCACCGGTCCGCGTCTCGCGGACGGACCAGGGCGAGGCCGCCGGTTTCGTCCCGTCGAGCAGCGGCTTCACCATGTCGTCCAGCTTCTTGACCGTCGGCCGGTACTCGATGACGGCGGCGTAGAGCGCGGGGTAGTCCGTTTTCAGGAACTGGGCGAACGGCTGGACGGACGTCCCGGGCGGGGCCGTCCAGACGGCGAGCATCTCCTTCCAGACGTTGATGTCGTAGACGAGGGAGTAGTAGGCGAGCATTCCCCGGATCGCGCCCGCCATCATCGAGACCTGGTCGTTGAGGAAGCCCACCACGGCGTCGCCGACGCCAAGGACCGTCCCGGCCTGGAACTTCAGGCGATCGTCGAGGTCGCTGACGCGAGGCATCGCACTGTCGATCGTCTTCCAGGCGTCATCGCCCAGCGCGACCTTGAGCCCGCTCCGGACCGCCCAGATGACGCGCTCATCGGGCTCGAACGGTGCGAGCTCGAGCGTCTGCCCGAACAGCTCCCGAATGACGGCGTCGACGGCGTCGGCGAGGGTCGTCATCCCGGCAGCGGGGTGGGGTCGGGCGGCGATGCTTCGCGACGGCGCCGGCTACGAGCCAAGGCGGGGCCCCCGTTTTCCGGTCCTCTCGACAATTGGGGCGGCGAGCCGCAATCCTATCTACTCGGCAGGGCCCGGTGCAGCGTCTTTTGCACACCCGTTTCCAGGGTCAAGCTTCTGACCCTGCGGCCTGGGCCTGAGATAGACGATCGGGCAAGAGACACAGGTCGCCAATCCACTCGTCGTCCTCGACGGCGTCAGGGAGCTACGGCGGAGGAGGCGTGGGGCTCGGCTCGGTAGACGCCGACGGCGCGCTGGTGGAGTCGGATGTGCCGCCCGGCGTCGGTTCGGAGCTGCTGGTTTCCGACGGCACCCCCGCCGACGGGCTCGACGGTGGGGCGATGGTCGTTCCCGGCGTCGGGCTGCTCGAGACACTCGCCGAGGGCGCCCCGCTGGGCGTCGTCGCGGCCGTCCCCGTCGGGGAGCCCGACGTCTGGGGCGTCGGTGACGGCTGCGGGAGCGGGGCCACGTCGAGGATCGTCAGGATCTCCCGCTTGTAGTCCTCGAGCTGGGCGATGACGTCGGCGAGCGGCAGCGTGGGGATCGAGGCCGCGTAGGCCGCGACGTCCTCCCACACGTCTGCGAGCGCGATCTGCTGCTCGGCCCCTGGGAGGCCATCGACCGTGACCACCAGCTGGCTCGCGATCGCCGCGGTGATGCACTCGAAGCAGTCGTAGTTGACTGCAGCGGCGAGATTCTGCGGCACCACGACGTCCGCGTTGCCCACGATGACGACGACCTGGAACGCGACGGCGACGGTAACGCAGTCGGAGCAGCTGGCGAACGCGGATGCCTCGTTCGTGTTCAGGACGGGGTCCTCGCCGGTCACCCAGACCATCGCGATCGCGATAGCGTAGGACGCGCTGTCGTCGGTCGTGTTGACCGCCAGCGCCTGGTTGTCGCCGGGCTCTGGCGGAAGCGGCCGATTGAACGGGAAGACCCACGCCGGATCGATCGTGCCGGCGCCGGGGTCGGTGGACCCGCCGGCCTCAGGCTTGGGGACGAGGACCAGCGCGAGCTGGGGCTTGGCCTCGGTCGGCAGTGCCGCGGAGCGCGGCAAGACCGTCATGATCTCGCCTCCGCTCGGCTGGGGAGCGACCGGCATGGGGTATCCCGCGGCCGCGAGGGGCACCGCGGCGACATCCAGCAGCGTGCCCCGGTCGTATGGCCGCACCGGGCGGTAGCGACCGGGGTCCGGCCACCATGCGAACGCGACGGCAGCCATCGTCGCCAGGACGAGCACCGATGCCGCGGCACGACGAATCGGCTGGCCCGCCGTCCGGCGCCATAGGGTTCTCACGGCGCCGACGAGAACGCGGCAGAGCATGAGGGCCATGGCGAGGATCGCGAACACAATCGCAGCGATCGCGACGGCGACGCCGAGGGCGTCGAGATGCCGTCCAGCGTCCCAGTACTGCGCCATCTGCGCGCCCTCGCGGATCACGTGCTCGCGCGCCGTGCCGAGGAGGCGCGGGACCGCCAGGACGAGAGCAACCAGCGAGAAGAGCAGCACCGGGACGACGATGAGCACCCACGCCGTGACGAGCAGGCGAACCCACCACTTGAGCTGGGCAACGCGGGGGTCGCCCCACCGAGTCGGCCAGAACGAGGTGAGAATCGGGCCGATCCGCGAATACAGGTCGGGCACGCCCGTCATGTCGGCGAGCACGTGGTAGCCGTCGAAGCGCACGAACGGCGTGAGCTGGCGGACCATCTGGAGGATCTGTGTCGCGATCACCAACAGCAGCGCGTCCCACCGGGTGACCCACCACAAGGCAGCAATCGCGACGGCGACGATCGCGTTGAAGTAGAGGCCGCCGAGGTCGGTGCGGACCCGCGCGAACCGGCCGAGCCGGTAGGTGTCGGTCACGTCGGTGTAGAACGCCGGCCACAGCAGGTACAGCCCGGCGCCCAAGACGCCCGGCTCGGCGCCGCCACGTCGCGCCGCGGCGGCGTGGCCGAACTCGTGGAACCCGGCCGAGAGCACGGTGATGGCGAGGACCAGCAGGAGGAGACTCGGCTTGGCGAACGCCTGGTATGTGGCGGCCGCCAGACCGCGATCCATCAGCAGCCACCACGACAGCCACCCGAACACGACGACCAGGGGTAGCCACACCAACGGATGGAACAGGCGGGTGAACGGGTCGGTCAGCCGGCGCGTGACGACGGGATCGGTGACGGCCACCTTGAAGCGCAGCCCCAGCAACGGGTTCGACCGCTTCAGCTCCGGGGCCGTCCCGTCGGCGCGCAACAGCAGGCCCATCGGGCGTAGCTGTTGCTCGACCAGCGTCCCGACGTCAGACGGCGTGATCGGCCGACCGGTACGAGCCGACACACGCTCGGCGATCTCGGCGTACCCGCGGCGGCCGTCGACGGCCTCCAGGACCGCGAACAAGAGCGGCGTGACCTGCAGGGCCTGACCGTCGGGACGGCGCACGAGCGATGGAGGGGTCCGATAGCCGGATCCCTCCATCTCGCCGATGAGCTCGAGGCCCTCGGGGCGCGCGGGCACGTCAGCGGCAATCGCCACAGGGCTCTCCATGCCGGACGGGGCTGGTCAGGACGGGGGCCTGCCGGGCAGGACGCCGGCTGGCTACTGGGTCAGGTCGGAGTCCTGATCGCTGACCGCGGTCGCGTCGCCTTCGATGGACTGGTTGATGATCGCGTCCTGGTTGGCAACGGCAACCGCGTCGGAGGCCACAGTCCCGATGTTCGCCGCCGCGGCCGCATCGATCGGGGCCGCAACGTTCGCGTTCGCGGCGACAGCTCCGGCGATCGGCGCGGCCAGCTGCGCGTCCGCCGCGAGGTTCACGTTGACGTTCAGCACGTCGCCGCTCAGCGCGTCGCCGGTATCGATCCCGCTGACCGTGTCGCCCACGACACTGCCCGCGTCGCCGATTGCGTCACCAACCGTGCCTGCCGTCGGGTCGGCGGTCAGCGCGGGCGATTCGCTGCCGACGAGGTCGGTCGACTGGTCGAGATCGCTGACCTGGGAGGCCGTCGCGCTCGCGTCGCCGACGATGCCCTGCGTGATCATGACGCCCTGGTCGCTCAGGGCCTGTGCGGTGGAACCCGCTGAGAGGACGTTCGCGCCAACGGCTGCATCGATCGGCGCGGCAACGTTGGCGTTGGCGGCGACCGCCAGGTCGATCGGCGCTGCGATGTCGAGCGCCAGGTCCAGGTCGGCGTTGAGATCGAGGATCGAGACGACCTCCTTGTCCGGCAGCGGTGTGATTCCCTCTGCCGCGAGCTCCTCCGGGGTCAGTCCGCCTGCAGTGTTGTTGTCAGTCGCGGCCGTGTTGTCGTCGATCATGGCGCCTCTCCTGGTTCCCGCTGCGCTTCCGTGCGCGGGAGGTCTGAGGCCGATTCCCGTCAGAACCGGGACGGCCTCGTCCAGATGAGCATCGAGAAGGTAACGGCCGCTACGTCGCCACTCCGGTCAATATCACGGGCAGATGTCGTCATCCGAGGGGTCCGAGGCAGACTGTTACCCCGGACAATCACGAAGCTCGGCTGGAGGTTCGGACCCCCCGGACGCCTTGGCCAGGCCGCGAGCTCTGCCGCGGCGCCTATAGTCAACGTCCAGTCGACCGTCACGTCGATGCCGGGAGGGAGCTTGCAGATCCCACTGACCCACGCGACCTCGCGATCCCACGGCTCGCTCTTGCTCGGCGTCGCCGTCGTCGTGATGCTCGCCGCGTGCTCGACGGCGGCCCGCGCCCAGCCTTCGCCGCAGCCGGCTGGCACGCCCTCTTCGCGATCCCTCGGTCCGCACCCATCGCTGCCTGCGTCGTCGAAACCGAGCGCACCGCAGGCGTGGACTGCCAGCGAGGGCGGTTACACGCTGAAGGTCACGGTCGATCGGACAAGCGTGGCGCCAGGCGAAGACGTCACGTTCACCGTGACGTTCGAGAACCGCACGGCGAACCCGATCGACTACTCCGTTCCATGGTGCGGCGGCGCGGCGTCGGTCACGATGACGGTCGAGTTGCCCACGGGCAAGCCAGGCAAGACGTGGACCGGGAGGGCGAAGGAGTTCAAGGAGTTCGTCCTGAGATCCGGCCTCGGACCCGGCGGAGTCCCGGCCCTTGCGCCGGTCGAGAGCGAGGTCAGGCCGAGCCCGTGCGCGGAGGGCCAGTTCGAGGCGATCCTCCCGCCCGGCGACTCCGTG
>Ga0255338_1006112_pt1 | contig 10493 bp, 10 predicted proteins | sample MeOH1_35cm_T4_19_FD_203715 | JGI IMG/M metagenome (GOLD analysis project Ga0255338, IMG submission 203715) | Sandy soil microbial communities from University of British Columbia, Vancouver, Canada - MeOH1_35cm_T4_195 | ecosystem: Engineered > Artificial ecosystem > Sand microcosm > Unclassified ... | reverse complement strand
GAGCGGTCGGTGTAGCGTCCGGTGATGATCACGATCGGGATGCGGGAGAGGTCGCTGCCCTGGAGCTGGCGCAGGACCTCGAAGCCGCCGTAGCGGGGCATCATCAGGTCGAGGAGGATCAGGTCGGGCCTCAGGCGCTCCGTCTTCTGCACGCCCTCCTCGCCGTCCACGGCGACCTCCGCGCGGAAGCCCTCCTTCTTGACCATGAAGGTCAGGAGGTCGCGCACGCCGTCGTCGTCGTCGATGATGAGGACGAGCTTCGCCTTTTCGTCGGGTTCGGCCATGGGTTCATTTTACCGTATTTTTGCCGTCAGGATATGGCGCCGGGGGGCCGCCGGGGCTATACTGCCGCCGAGAGGTACCCCCATGCGCCGATCCCGTATGATGCTGGCCTCCGCCCTGTGCGTGTCCTTCTTCGTCCAGTCGACCGGCGCCGCCGACCTCGCCCCGGTCTTCGCGCGCGGGATGATGCTGCCTCCCCCCGGACGCATGGCGCCTCTCCCGCCGCCGGCCCAGCCCGCGAAGCGCGCCGTCAAGCCCGCCCGCGAGCCCTGGCTCGTCTCCGCCGCCGTCGTGGCCCGGTGGGTCGAGGAACGGCTGACCGCGGCCCTCGCAGCGCCCGCCGCCGTCGAGGCCCCGGTCTCCCCGGAGGCGCTCGCCTCCTTCTCCGCCGCCGCGTCCAACGAGCTCGCCGCCGTCGCGTCGCTCCCGGAGCCCGGGCCGCCGGCGGACCGCATGCTCATCGCGATGGAAGGCCGCCGCGTCCTCGCCTCCGGTCTCGCGGCGCAGCTGGCCTCGATCCGCGAGTTCCGCGCCGACCTCAAGCCCCTGCGCCCGCGCTTCACCGGCGAGTGGGTGGGCCGCGGCGAGGTGCGCGCGCGCGTCGACTACCTGAACCCCTTCGGCGTCACGCGGGGCGAGGCCAAGGGCTTCCGCGTGAGGCTCTCCGACGGCTACGAGCGCCTGCTCCCGAGCCGCAAGCCCATCCCGGAATCGCTGATGCGGGAGCTCCCGCTGTATTTCGCCGGGGACACCGTGGACGTCGAGGTCCGCGTGCGCAACGACGGCGCGTCCGCGCTGACCGACCTGACGGTCGCCTCCGTGCAGGAGGCGCACACCGCCGACGGCGCCCCGGGCGCCCCGGTGGCGAAGCCCGTGACCAAGAGCGTCGCGACTTTGGCCCCGGGCGAGACCGCGGTCCTGCGCTGGCGCATCAAGCTGTCTCCGGGCGGCCTGGACGCCGTGAACTTCGAGCAGACCCATCTCAAGGTCCTGGGCAAGGACCCCGCCGGCGGCGAGAAGGTCCTGCTCGACGAGACGCAGGCCGGCATCGTCGATCCCCCGGGCGAGCGCTGACCGCCGCCCGTTGTTCTATAATGGCGGCTCATGGACTTCGATGAGTTCCGCGGCCGCGTCGAGCGGATCGACAAGCTCGCCGCCTCCGGCGACGACCGCGCGCTGCTGTCCGAGCTGAGCGGCCTCGCGGAGTCCGACCTCCCCGACCTGGACCGCGCGCGCCTCCTCTGCCAGGCCGCGCAGGCCCACGAGCGGCTCGGCGAGACGGACCGGGCGCTGGCCGCGTACGACCGCGCGGCGGCCCTGGAGACGCCCCACCGCCGCTTCCAGGCCGCCTTCCGCAAGTCCGACTACCTGATGCGCCTCGGCCGCAAGGACGAGAGCCGGGACATCCTGAAGTCCCTGCTGGAGCGCCCCGAGGCGACGCTCTCCGAGCGGCACTCCTTCGAGGCCCGCATCAAGCTCCTGCGCCGCGTCGCCTAGCCTAGCGCGGGGCGGTCTTGAGCGCCTTGTGCAGGGCCGAGACGAACTTGGCCATCTTGACCGGCTTGGCGACGAACTCGACGACGTTCGCCTCGGCGCGGATCATCTTGATCGTCGAGTCGTCGAGCGCGCTGCCGGTGACGATGAAGACGGGGATGCGTCCGCTCGCCCCGCCTTGGAGCGAGCGCAGGAACTCGTAGCCTCCCTGGCCCGGCATCATGAGGTCGGTGATGATGAGGTCCGGGGTCTGCGACTCGAGCTTGACCCCCGCGTCGAGCCCGTCGACCGCCGTCAGCACGCGGAAGCCCTGGAGGCTCGCGCTCATCTCGAGGAAGCTGCGCACGGTCTCGTCGTCGTCGACGACCAGGATCAGCTTGTCGCCCGGCGCCGCCAGGGCGGGAGCGGGGTCGGCCACGACCGTCTCCGCCGGCGCCGCCGGGAGCGGCGCGGGGGCCGGCGCCGCGGCGGGCTTCTCGGCGCGAGGCGGGGCGGCGGTCAGGAAGATGCCGCTCGAATCCGGGTCCAGGGCCTTCGCCAGGTCGGGGAAGCTCGCCGCCGTCTTCCAGGCGTCCTGCGTGGTCGCGCCGGCCGGGAAGACCAAGGTGTCCTTCTTGAATCCCGGACGCAGGACCAGCTGCGCGGCCTCGAACGGGCCGACCGGCTTGCCCTCTTCATAGAGGTAGTACGGCATGCCGCTCAGTATACCCTCGCGATCCCGGGCGCGCCAGCCCGGCCGGCGCGCGGGCCGCCGCCCTTCCGGGCGGCGGCCCTGAGGCGCCGTGCGACCCTACTTGGCGGCGGGAGCGGGCGCGGCCTCGGGAGCGGCCTCGGCCTTCTTCTCCTTGCGCTCTTCCTTGGCCTTGTGGCGCATGCCCTTCATCTTCTCCTTGTGGGCCTTGCGCTTCTCGTGCTGCTTCTCCTTGAAGGCCTGGCGGTCGGCCTTCATCTCCTTCTTGAACTCCTGATGCTCGGCCTTAATCTCGGGCGTGGGGCCGCCGGCGGCGGGCTTGTCCTCGGCGCGGACGGGGACGATCAGGGCGAGCAGCAGGGCGGCGGACAGGATCATCTTCATGTGGTCATCTCCATGGGTGCGGCGCTTTCGACTTGCTAGCATACATCCTCGACATGAGAATCGCCAGGCCCTCCCGCCCCGTCCATTGGCTGCTCGCCGGGCTGCTGCTCGCCTCGTCGTTCGCGTTCCTGGCCGCCCTCTGGGTGGTGTGGCTGCCGGACGTCTCGCCGCTCAAGAAGAGCCCGCCCGCGACCACGGCCTACATCGAGCTGCGCAAGCGGCAGGCCAAGGCCAGGGGCCGCGCGCTCGACCTGCGCTGGACCTGGGTCCCCTCCGGCGCGATCTCGGAGGACCTGAAGCGGGCCGTCGTGACCGCCGAGGACGACGAGTTCTGGCGCCACGACGGCGTCGACTGGGCCGCGATCCGCGCCGCGTACGAGCGCAACCGCAAGGCCGGGCGCTTCGCCGCCGGCGGCAGCACGATCACGATGCAGCTCGCCCGCAACCTCTACCTGTCGCCGAACAAGAACCCCCTGCGCAAGGCCAAGGAGATCCTGATCGCGCGGCGCCTGGAGCGGGAGCTCGGCAAGCGGCGCATCCTCGAGCTGTACCTCAACGTCGTCGAATGGGGCAAGGGCGTGTTCGGCTGCGAGGCCGCGGCCCGCGCCTACTTCCAGAAATCCTGCGCCGAGCTGTCGTACGAGGAGGCGGTCGCGATGGCCGTGGTCCTGCCCAACCCCCGCCGCTGGAACCCGGCCAAGCGCGGCCCGTACGTGGAGCGCAACTCCGCGCGGATCATGGGCCGCATCGCCGCGGCGGACCGCGCGCGGGCCGCGGCGGCGGGAGAGGTCCCGGCCGAGGCCGACACGGCTCCCGAGGCCGCGCCGGAGGACGCCGGGCCCGACGCGACGGAGGATCCCGGAGAGGACGACGACGCGAGCGTCGAGCCCGAGGTCTACAGCGGCTCGACGACCGTGAACTCCTCGACCGGCTCGGCGCTCAGCGAGTAAGGCAGGAAGCCGAAGCCGCTGGAGTAGAAGCCGGCCTCCCCGGTCCGGCCGCTGATGAGGCGTAGCGGGATCGCGCTTCCCACGCGCGCCTCGCGCACGACGGCCCTGAGGCTCCCCGACGGCTTCAGGATGTTGGAGTTCACGCGGGGCACGATGACGGCGTCGCCGGGCCGGACCAAGGACCAGCCGCCGGCCGAGCCGTCGAGGGCGGAGCCGCCGGCCTCCTCGACGTAGTGCTGCAGGCCCCAGTGCCCGGCGCACCACAGGCGCCCGCCCTTCGCCGCGCGCTCCGCGGCGGCCTCGCGGGCCATCGCCCGCTGCGCCCCGGCGTACTGGAAGTCGACGACGGACAGCAGGACGCTCAAGGCCGCCACCCCGGCGAGGCTCGCGGCCTGAACGAGACGCAGCCGCTCCTCGGGCCAGCGCGCCTCGAGCTCCTCCGCCAGGGAGAACACCAGCGGCGGGATCAGGAACAGGACCAGACGGGCGAGGATCGCCCAATAGGCGAACAGCAGGAGGGCCGACACCGAGGCGGCCCACGAGGCCCAGAGCCTCGCGCCGGCGCCCTTGGCGCGGAAGAGGCCCGCCAGGGCGAGCAGCGCCCCGAAGGAGAACAGGAAGCCCGTGGCGCGGTCGACGGGGCGCACGAGCGGGGCGAGGTCGAACGCGGGCAGGAACAGGACGGCGGCCGCGGCGGCGGCGGCGGCGACGAGGGCCTTCGACGGCCTCGCCAGCAGGGGCCAGAACGCGACGACGACGCCGCAGCCCCCGGTGAAGGAAAGGAACGAGCGCAGCTTGTGGGACCAGGCGGACCAGTACATCCGCGACGCGTCGGCCGTCACGCTCGCCGCGGAATCCCACGCCCCGCTGCGGAGAAGGGCTCCCCCCAGGAGGTAGAACGCCAGCGGCGCGCCGGCGGCCGCGAACCAGCCCGCGATCCGGCGAGCGCGGACCCTCCCCCGCAGAAGGCACAGCGCCGGCGCGGCGAGGAAGATCGCGTTGTACTTGGCCAGCAGCGCCGCGGCGAACAGGGCGGCGGAGCCCCACAGCCAGGCCGGCCGGTCCTCCTCCGTCCCGCGCGCGAGCGCGTAAAGGCTCGGGAAGGCGAGGCCGGCCATGACCTTCTCCGCCATCAGGTGGTTCATGTCGATCAGGTAGGCCGGAGACGCGACGACGATGAGGACGGGCAGCAGCGGGCGCTTCAGATAGCGCGCCGCCAGGAGGTACAACGCCAGGCTCGACGCCAGGTCGAAGGGAAGTAAGGCCAGGCGCATCGCCGCCTCGCCTCCCCCCGTGAGGCGCATAGCCGCCGCCAGGAGGTAGGCCAGCAGCGGCGGGGTGTTGTTGATGCCCGACATCGGCACGGCGTCGCCGTACCAGTTGTACCGGAAGGAGAACGGATGCAGGGGGTCGCGCAGGATCTGACGCGCGATGGCGAGGAAGAACGGCTCGTCGACGTGGAACGCCTTCCCCAGGAACGGGAGAAGCGCGAGCCCGGTGAAGGCGGCGACGATCAGGAGGTCCCGGTCGCGCCGCGTCACCGGATCAGAGGCTCGTCGTGACCAAGGTCTCCGTGGCGGCGACGCCGTCCACCGAGCGGATGCGGCTGACGATCAGGCTCGAGAGCTTGTCGACGGTGTCCGACTCCGCCGAGAGGATCATGTCCCAGCCGCCGAACACCATGTACACCTCGTTGACGCCCTCGATCGCCCGGATCGCGCGCACGGCCGTCTGCTCCTTGCCCGGCGTCAGCTTGCACAAGACGAAGGTCTTCATGCTCATCTCCTCGCGTTCCACTCCGCCGAACGATAGCGCGCTTCGAGCGCTTTCCCCGCCTCGAGCCACGACGGAAGGATCTCGGTCGAAGGCCGGCCGAACTCCCGCGCGACCCCGTCCAGGATGACCGCTTCGGGCGCGCGGACCCGCAACGAGCCCTGATATAACCCTTTAACGCCTTTCTTGCGCAAGGCCCCGCCCAGGATCTTCCGGTCGTCCGCGTCGACGAGGTCGGCTTTTTCCGCCCGGGCGAAGCAGCTGGCCGCGATCCCCGGCGCTTTTTCCTTGGGGCTCCACATCCCGTTGACGGTCCCGCGCGCCTTGAGGGCTTGATGGATCCCCCGATGGATGTTCTTGTAGATCGTCTCCGGCGCGCAGGTCCGGTCCCACGGGAACACCAGGCTGAAGGTCACGTCCCCGTCGTGGTGCACGATCCCGCCGCCCGTCGCCCTTCGCACGGGCTCGACGCCCTTCTTGCAGGCCGCCTTCGCGTCCTCATATCTCTGCGAGAAGCCGAACGTGCAGGCCTCCCCCGCCCATTCGTAGACGCGAAGGACGAGGGCGTCCGGCGGCGACTCCAGCAGCACGGCCTCGTCGAGGGCCATGTGGCCCGCGGCGTCGAGGACGAGCCGGCGGCTCAGCTCAGCGCCGAGCACGAGCAGAAGAAGTTGCGGTCGCCGTAGGCGCCGTCGACGCGGCCCACGGACGGCCAGAATTTCCGCTCCCGCAGCCAGGCGGCCGGGTACGCGGCCGTCTCGCGCGAGTACGGATGCGTCCACGAATCGGCGACGACCGACTCCGCCGTGTGCGGCGCGTTCTTGAGCGGGTTGTCGTTCCTCGGCCACTCGCCCTTGCGCACCTTCTCGGCCTCGCCGTGGATCGAGATCATCGCGTCGCAGAACCGGTCGAGCTCCGCCTTGGACTCCGACTCGGTCGGCTCGATCATGAGCGTCGCGACGACGGGGAACGAGGTGGTCGGGGCGTGGAAGCCGTAATCCATCAGGCGCTTCGCGATGTCGTCCACGGATATATCCGCCGTCGCCTTGATCGCCCGAGGATCCACGATGCACTCATGCGCCACGAAGCCGTTCTTCCCCTTATACAACACCGGGAAGGTTCCCCCAAGCCGTTTGGCAATGTAGTTGGCGTTGAGAATCGCGTTCTTCGTCGCGTCGGCCAAACCGTCGGGACCCATCATCCTTATATACATCCACGAGATCGGCAGGATCGAGGCCGAGCCGAACGGCGCCGACGACACGGCGGAGACCTCCTTCGAGCCGGGAAGGAAGGGCGCGAGCTCCTTCACCACGCCGATCGGTCCCATGCCGGGCCCGCCGCCGCCGTGAGGGATGCAGAAGGTCTTGTGCAGGTTCAGGTGGCAGACGTCCGCGCCGATGTCGCCGGGGCGGCACAGGCCGACCTGCGCGTTCATGTTCGCGCCGTCCATGTACACGAAACCGCCGTGGCCGTGGACGATCGAGCAGATCTCCTTGATGCCTTCCTCGAAGACGCCGTGAGTCGAGGGGTAGGTGACCATCAGGCACGCCAGGTCCTTCGCGTGCTCGTCGGCCTTCTTCTTGAGGTCCGCCAGGTCGATGTCCCCGTCCTCGAGGCACGCGACGGTGACGATGCTCATCCCCGCCATCGCCGCCGACGCCGGGTTGGTGCCGTGCGCGGAGACCGGGATCAGGCAGGTCTTGCGGTGCGACTGGCCGCGGGCGTTCTGCGCCGCGCGGATCGCGAGAAGACCGGCGTACTCGCCCTGAGAACCGGCATTGGGCTGGAGCGACACCGCGGCGAAGCCGGTGATCTCCGCGAGCCATTTCTCGAGCTGGGAGGTCATCTCGAGATATCCGGCCGTCTGCGCCGAAGGCGCGAAGGGATGGATCTTCCCGAACTCGGCCCAAGTGACCGGGAGCATCTCGGAGGCCGCGTTGAGCTTCATGGTGCACGAACCGAGAGGGATCATCGAGTGCACAAGCGACAGGTCCTTACCCTCGAGCTTGCGCAAGTACCTCAACATCTCGGTTTCCGAACGATGTTCGGAAAAGACCTTGTGCGTCAAGAACTTGGACGTTCTCTTGAGGTTGGCCGGTATCTCGACGCTCGGTCCGTCCGTCGCCGTTCGGCCGCCGAAGGCGGCCAATATGTCGGCCACATCCGTTTCCGTTGTGGTCTCGTCCAAAGAGATCACCACTCCGTTGCCGTTGAACCGAAGATTGATCTTCTTCGCTTCCGCCGCCGTTCTTATTTTCCCCGCGTCGCCGGAGGCGACGCGAGCATGTATGGTATCGAACACTATGTCGGTACCCGTATCCACGCCCAATCCGTTCAATCCGTTCCTCAATTTCTGCGTCAGCGCCCGCACCCGCAACGCGATCCGCGTCAGGCCCTCGGGCCCGTGGTACACGGCATACATCCCCGCGATCACGGCGAGAAGCACCTGCGCCGTGCACACGTTGCTCGTCGCCTTCTCGCGCCGGATGTGCTGCTCGCGCGTCTGCAAAGCCAGCCGCAGCGCCGGCTTCCCGTGCGAATCCTTCGACACCCCGATGATGCGCCCGGGGATCCTCCGCTGGAACGCTTCTTTCACGGAAAGATACGCCGCGTGCGGCCCGCCGAACCCCAGCGGCACGCCGAAGCGCTGGGTGGAACCGACCGCGATGTCCGCGCCGAACTCTCCGGGAGCCTTGAACAGGGTCAAGGCCAACAGATCCGCCGCCACGACCAACTGGCCCCCGGCGGCGTGAACGGAATCCGCGAAGGAGGACCAATCGTTGACGGCGCCGAACGTATCGGGGTACTGGACCAAGGCGCCCAACAGCTTTTTCCCCGCGATGTCCGAGGGCTTGCCGACCTGGACCTTCACGCCCAGCGGCGTGGCGCGGGTCTTGATGACTTCGATCGTCTGAGGATGGCACTCGCTCGAGACGAAGAACACCCTATCCGCAGGGTCCTCGCTGGCGTGAAGACATATCGCCATGGCCTCGGCCGCCGCGGTCCCTTCGTCGAGCAACGACGCGTTCGCGACCGGCAGGCCCGTCAGATCGATTATCAACGTCTGAAAGTTCAACAACGCTTCCAATCTTCCCTGCGCGATCTCCGGCTGATAAGGGGTGTAGGCGGTGTACCAGCCGGCGTTCTCCAAGATCTCGCGGAGGATCACGGGCGGCGTCACGGTGTCGTGATAGCCTTGGCCGAGATACGAGCGCCAGACCTGGTTCTTCGACGCGATCCTCCGCAGCTCGGCCAGAGCCTCGGCCTCGGACGCGGCGGCGGGAAGGTCGAGCGCCTTCTTCAGGCGGATCGCCGGCGGGACGACCGCGTCGATCAGGGCGTCGAGCGAGGGGCGGCCGAGCGCGGCGAGCATCGCCGCCTGGTCGGCGGCGCCGGAGCCGATGTGGCGGCGGGAGAAATCGTCGGCGGGAGGAAGGGAGGTCTTCGTGGCTCTCTCCTTAGTGGCTTCCATGGGCGGCCTCGGCTTTCAGGAACTCCTCGTACGCCGCCTCGGTCATGAGCTTCGACGCCTCGGAAGGATCGGACGCCTTGAGCTTGAACAGCCAGCCCTTGCCGAAGGCCTCGGCGTTGACGAGCGAGGGGTCCTTGACGACGTCCGCGTTCACGGCGGTGACCTCGCCGGAGACGGGGGCGTAGATGTCGAACGCCGCCTTCACCGACTCGACGACGCAGCACGCCTCGCCCTGCTTGACCTTGCGGCCGACCTTCGGGGGCTCGACGAAGACCACGTCCGTGATCTCCTTCTGCGCGTGGTCGGAGATGCCCACCGTGCCCGCGTCGCCCTGCAGGTCCAGCCACTCGTGGGACTTCATGTACATTAATTTCTTCGGATCGAGCATAAATCAGGCCCCCTTCTTGAGGTTAGGTGAGATGTAAAACGGCGTTTTGACGATCTCCGCGGCGATGTCTCGTCCGTGAAGTACGACCGAGACTTTCGTTCCCGGCGGGAGGTCCGGTCTATCAAGGTACCCCGTCCCGATTCCGGCTTGAAGGCTCGGCGAATACGTCGCCGAACAGAATTTCCCGATCTCTTTGCCGTCGAGCATGACCGAGGCGCCCGCGCGGGGCACGCCGCGCTCGAGCAGCTTCACGCCGGTGAGCTTGCGCTTGACGCCGTCCGCCTTCTGCTTGACGAGGGCGGCCTTCCCGATGAAGTCCCCCTTGTCGAGCTTCACGACCCAGCCGTAGTTCGCCTCATACGTCGTATGCTCGTCGTCGAGGTCCTGCCCGTACAGGAGATAGCCCGCCTCGAGGCGGAGCACGTCGCGGGCGCCCAGGCCGCACGGCGCCGCGCCGAGGGAGCGGCCCTGCGCGAGCAGATCCTCCCAGACGCGGACGACGATCTCGTTGGGCACGATGAACTCGCAGCCGTCCTCGCCGGTGTAGCCCGTGCGCGTGATGAAGCAGGGCTGGCCGTACAGCTCGAGCTCGAGCGCGCCGAAGCGGGGCAGGGCCGCCATCGCGGGCGCGACCATCGCCGCGACCTCGGCCGCCTTCGGGCCCTGGACGGCGATCATGCCGTAGAGGTCGGACTTGTTCTCGAGCTTCACGTCGAAGCCCTTCGCGTGCTTCTGGAACCAGGCGAAGTCCTTGTCGGCCGTGGCCGCGTTGACGACGATCAGGTAGCGGTCCTTGGCGAGGCAGGAGACGATGACGTCGTCGACGACCCCGCCCTTCTCGTTGGGCAGATGGGAGTAGATCGCCTTGCCCGGGCCGATGCGGGAGATGTCGTTGGCGTTGACCTTCTGGAGGAAGGCGAGCGCTCCGGGGCCCGTCGCGAACACCTGGCCCATGTGGGAGACGTCGAACAGGCCGCAGCGATGGCGCGTGGCCTCGTGCTCCTTCATGATCGATTCGTACTGGACCGGCAATTCCCACCCGTGGAAATCGACGATCTT
>Ga0255338_1006111_pt1 | contig 10494 bp, 13 predicted proteins | sample MeOH1_35cm_T4_19_FD_203715 | JGI IMG/M metagenome (GOLD analysis project Ga0255338, IMG submission 203715) | Sandy soil microbial communities from University of British Columbia, Vancouver, Canada - MeOH1_35cm_T4_195 | ecosystem: Engineered > Artificial ecosystem > Sand microcosm > Unclassified ... | reverse complement strand
GTCCCAGCCCGCCTTCGCCGTCAGCGGATTGACCGGGTTGAATTCCAGCGTGCGGATGCCGGCGTCGCGAAGGCGCTGCAGGAATTCCGGCGGCGTGCCGATGGTGCCCACGCTGTCGTGGATCAGGTTCACCTGCACGCCCTGGCGCTGCTTGCCGATCAGCGCGTCGGCGAAGCGCCGGCCGACCTCGTCGTCCTCGAGGATGTAGGTCTCCAGGTTGATGTGGTCGCGCGCGGCCTGGATCGCGGCGAACATCGCGCGATAGGTGTCCGGGCCGTCCTCGAGCAGGCGGACGCGGTTGCCGGCCAGCAGCGGGCTGTCGGACACGGCCTGCTCGAGCGCGAGGTGGCGCTCGAAGATGTTGGTGGCCGGAGCCGCGCGCTCCAGGCCCGCCAGGATCTCGCGGCTGCGCGTCGTCGAGAGCGGTCCGCGGGCGCCCTCGACCTGCGGGCGGGGCGCGGCCGGCGCCAGGTCGGGATTGATGACCGGCAGCGAGGTGCAGGCCGCCAGGAGCACGAGGCAGGAGTGCGCGAGGAAGCGGATCGATGTCCTGAGCATGGGGCGCCGGCTTTCAGGCCGCCTCGCGATCCAGCTGGTGCTGCAGGAAGAACCGCATCATCTCGCGCGAGGCGTCCGGGCCCTTGGCGTCGGTGTGCCGTTGCGCGGCGCTGCCGCCCGCCCATTCGTGGCCGGCGCCGTGGACGATCCACAGCTCCCGGTGGGTCACCCCGCGGGGGCCGAGCTCGACCGACCGCGTGAAGCCGCGATGGCCGGCGCTGGGAGGCGTGGTGGCGCGCCGGGAATCGGCGGGACCCGCCCGGCCCGGCGAGACGCCGGGCGTGGCGTGGAAGGCTTCCCCGTTGGACGGGTGGACCGTCCTGTCCTCGTCGCCATGGAACACGATGCTGGCGACGGCTGGACGGCGGTCTTCGCCGGGCGGCTCGGCGCCGGCGTCGGCGCGCGGGCCGGGGCCGCCGGACATCAGGCGCATGGCCGAATACACGTCGTGGGCGAGCCCGGCGGGAACGCCGGAGTGGACGCCCAGCGCCGCGTAGAGCTTCGGATAGTCGCGCGCCAGGACGGCGGCCATCGCGCCGCCGGCCGACATCCCGGCAACGTAGACGCGCGCCGGATCGACGTCGTGATCGCCCATCACCTGCCGCGTCATGGCCGCGATCAGGGCGGCATCGCCCTCACCGTTGGACGGGTCCTGGAGCGCGTACCAGTTCCAGCATCGCAACGCGTTGGCGGCGAGGGACTGCTCGGGGTACATCACGATCACCCCGGTGTCGTCGGCCACTTCGTTCATGCGGGTGCCGGCCGCGAAGTCCGCCGCGCCTTGCTGGCAGCCGTGCAGGAGGACGAGCAGGGGCGCCGGGCCGGGCTCGCGCGACGCGGGGACGTACAGCATGAACTTGCGCTTGGGGTCCTTGCCGAACCGGGCCCGCGTGAAGCGGCCCGCCCGCCTCGTTTCGTGCCCGGCGGATTGGCCGGCCGCGGGCCGATCGCGACCTTCGACGGTCACCCCGATGGCGCGCAGGAACGCTTCCCGGGCCCGGGCGAGGCGGGCCTTCTGGCGGCCCCAGGCAGCCCGCCAGCCCGGCGCGTCCGCCGCTCTCGCCGCCGAGCCTGCGCGCGTCGGCACTCGTTGCCGGGCGCCGGACGGGCGGGCGATCCGCTCGCCGAGCTGGCGCAGCTTGGACTCATAGCCCTTGTCTTCGGGATCGAGCGACGCGAGTTCGGCGATCTGGCGCTGGATGGCGCGCCTATGGTGCGCCTGTGCCGAGGTGCGGGTGGAGTTCATTGCTTTCCCTGGTCGTCTTGTAGCGGATCGTCATGGCACGCAGCCTGGCGACAAGTGGCTGGTCGGGCATGCGGGAAGCGCCCGGATCGCGCGCCTCGACAGCGGCGGCTGCGTGCAGCTTGCGCCACGCGCTCGCCGCCTGCCACGACCGCGAGACGACGCCGACACCTACCCAGAGGAAGGCGGCGAAGCCGCCCGCGGCCACGAGCAGCACGCACACGACTGCGATCGCGGCAACAGCGAAAAACGTGATTGCGTCCATGACCCAAGATGCACGCGGCGCCGCCCGCGCGTCTGTACGCTGTCGCACCCATCGGCCCCGGGCATGCGCAAGACTGCCGGCGATCGCGGACGCGTTCCTCGTTGCGGTTGTCCCGGCCCCTGCCTTGCGGATCGGCGCGCCAGCCGCGGAAATACGAGGGAGGCTGGCGATAGCAGCGCACGGGAACGCGCAGCACGAACAGCGGCACGTACTCCCGTTCCACGGACCGCCACGGCCCGTTGTACCAGCCGTTCATGTACCACGCGTCTTCCCGGTACACCCAGTACATGCCGTCGTAGAAGAAGTAATTCGAGTTCGCCCTCGGGTCGTAATAGACGGGGTCACCCGGACGAGCAGCAGCGAGAACGCGATGAGCGGGTGGCGCATGTTCATTCCTCTTGTCGCAAGGGCCGGCGCGCGGGGAACCTATCCGCGCGGACGCCCCTGGTCGCTGCGGAACACGTGGTCCCAGACCGCGCTCGTCACGCCGTAGTGGCCGGGACGCATGCCGGGGCTGTGATGGAGCGCATGCCAGCGCTTGCGCCGCCTGAGCCAGGCGTTGTCGCCGTGCCAGTGGTGGGTGGCGTGGTGCGTGATCGTGTAGGCGAGGTACCCGGTCAGCACGCCGAGGGTCAGGGCGCAGGCGCGCCACAGGTCGGCCAGGAACAGTGCCGGGAGGAAGACCAGGGCAGCGATGAGCGCGGCGCTCAGGATCGTCGGCGTGCAGATCAGCGCCTTCGGTCGCCGGTGGTGCTCCTCATGCCAGGAGCTGAACGGTCGCAGGCCGTGCAGGACGAAACGATGCAGCACGTACTCGATGAGCGTCCAGCTTGCCAGTCCTGCCAGGACGAAGGCCGCGATCTCCATCCGTTCCGCGCGCGGGCCGGCAATCGCCAGGAAGGCCGCCAGCGCCACCGACGCGGCGCCATACAGCACGAAGTCCGCGCGGTACGCCGGCAGGCTGTGCTCCAACGTGAACAGGTGCATGCGGTTCCTCGGCTGGATCGGTCGAAAACCACGGGTCCGCGTTCCATCTCGAACGCCCGGCCAGACTGCGCCCGGCGCGCGGCGAGGTCTGTGCGTCAGCGTACGTTGCCGCGCCGCATGGCGGGTGCCCCGCCACGCCGCCGGCGCTCTTTCGGACGCGTCAAGACCTGAGACCATTGCCGTGATATAAAATTCCACGAGACGATATTGTCGGAGAGCGGCATGGTCTCGAAGGTCGATCCGCGGCAAAACCGGCTGCTTGCGGCACTGGACGATGCCGATCGGGAGCGCTTCGCGGAGCACCTGGTGCCCGTGGACATGCCGCTCGGCGAGGTGCTCTACGAATCCGGCAGCGACGTGACGCGCGTCTACTTTCCCACGACGTCGATCGTCTCGCTGCTGTACGTGATGGAAGACGGGGCCTCGGCCGAGATCGCGGTGATCGGCAACGAAGGCATCGTCGGCATCTCGGTGTTCATGGGGGGCCATTCCACGCCCAGCCGCGCGGTGGTGCAAAGCGCCGGCCAGGGATTGCGGCTGAACGCGGGCCTGCTGATGCAGGAGTTCAATCGCGCCGGCCCGGCGCTGCGCCTGCTGCTGCGCTATACCCAGGCCCTCATCACCCAGATGACGCAGACGGCGGTGTGCAATCGCCACCATTCGCTGGACCAGCAGCTTTGCCGCTGGCTGCTGCTGAGCCTGGACCGCGTGCAGTCCGACGAGCTCGTGATGACGCAGGATCTCATCGCCAACATGCTGGGGGTGCGCCGCGAAGGCGTCACCGAGGCCGCCGGGCATCTGCAGCAGGCCGGGCTGATCCGGTATCGCCGCGGCCACATCAAGGTGCTCGATCGCCCCGGGCTCGAGCGGCGCACCTGCGAGTGCTATGCCGTGGTCAAGGAAGAGTACGACCGCCTGCTTCCCCCGCGGACGGCGGCCTAGGCATTCTCGATCCAGGCGGTTGCCGCCCCGACGCGGGGCCGTGTGTGCTCCAGCGCACCGACAGGACCGGCCCTGGCGGCCCACCATCGGGTCGTGTCCGCAATCGAAATCGTGACGGACGCGAAGGCCGAGCGGCCTCGGCGACCATACCGGTTCGCCGAGGCCGCCGCCAAAACCCAAAGGATCCCACCATGACATTCCAGAATCTGCGCCGCTCCGCGTTCATCGCCCTTTTCATCGGCTCGGCCGCGCTGGCCGGTTGCGCCTCCACGTCGCGCACGGAAGGCACGGGCGAGTACGTCGACGACACCGTCATCACCACCAGGGTGAAGACCGCGGTGTTCAAGGAACCGACCCTCAAGTCGTCCGAGATCAACGTCGAGACGTTCAAGGGCAAGGTGCAGCTCAGCGGCTTCGTCAATTCGAAGGAGGACATCGACAAGGCGGTGGCCGTGGCGAGCACCGTCCCGGGCGTCACCTCGGTCTCGAACAGCATGAAGCTGAAGTAACCCGTTGCCGGGCCTGCCCCCCGGGGGCGGGCCCGGGAACACCCGGTTCGCATTCGCTGAGGAACGACACGATGGCAATCAATTCACGCTTGGCGATGCTGCTCGCGTTGGCCGGAGGCGCCGCGATCGGCGCGGCCTTCGCGCTGCGTCGGCGCAACGAGCGCCTGCATGGCGAAAAGCGGCGACTGCACAAGGCGGATCTGCAAGCCTGGGAAGGCGAGGGCGGCAGCCTCGCGGCGCCCGCGGCGGCGCCACGGAACGCGTAGCGCGCGCAGCGCCGAACCCACTCGATCGGGAGATCCACGCATGAATCAGCAGCTTCGTTGCATCGTCGCCGTCCTCGGCATCGCCTCGGCAGGCATGGCGTCGGCGAGCGTCACGTTCTTCGAAGAGGAGAACTTCTCCGGCCGCCAGTTCACGATCGACCGGCCCGTGGCGGATTTCGAGCGTGCCCGGTTCAACGATCGTGCCCGCTCGGCCGTCGTCAACAGCGGCCGATGGGAAATGTGCATCGACGCCGGATTCAGCGGCAGTTGCCAGGTGCTGGGTCCGGGGCGTTATCCGGACCTCGGCGGATACGGGGGGCGCGTGAGTTCGGTGCGCCCCGTGTCGAGCGAGGCCATGCCGGAGCGCGATGGGGATCGCCCGATGGCCGACAGGCGCGGCGGGGCGCGCGCCATCTTGTTCGAAGGGCCGAATCTCACCGGCCGTTCCTATCCGGTGCGCCGCGGCATGATGGCGAGCCTGGACGAGTCGGAGTTCGACGACCGTGCCTCCTCGCTGCGCGTGGAAGGCGGGTACTGGATCTTCTGCAGCGACGCCAACTTCGGCGGGGAATGCCGGACCTTCGGCCCCGGCGAGTACGCGCGCCTGCCCTCCGGGCTGGACAACAGGATCTCGTCGGGCCGGCGCATCTCCGAGTACTACCCGTACACCCAGGCGCCGAACTGGCGGCGCTAGTGCGCCGAGGGACTGACCCAGCCGGACCGGGCACGATAACCGCCCGGTCGGCTGGCGGTCGTCCCTAACCCTTCTTCACTGCCTTCTTCAAGTCGCTCACGGCTTCCTTCAGGTCGCCGACGCCCTTCTGCACCTTGCCTTCGGCCTGGTTCTTCAGGCCCTTGACCTGCTGCTCGGTGCTGCCGACGAGCTTGCCGGCTTCTTCCTGGATCTTGCCGGCGAAGTCCTTTGCCGCACCCTTGATCTGGTCCTTGTTGATCATGTTGCCCTCGCTGTTGAGTTGCCGCACTTGCCGAACGAACCGGGATCGGTTCTCGCTCCGGGGCACGGAAACCGCCGTCCCGCAGCTGGGCAAATGCTAGCGCGGGCGGCGCCGCGGTTCGGTGCGCCCGGCCACATAGCGGGCGAGGGGCACGAGCGGCGGCGCCGTGAAGCGGCCTATGTCACTTCTTGCCGCCGAGGACGAGGAGCAACCCGCCGGCCACGATCGCGCCGACGCCCGCCCAGACGGGGATGTTGACCCGCTCCTTGTCCTTGATCGACATCTCGAGCGGGCCGATCTTCACGTCGTGGCTCTCCTTGGTGTAGGTGAAGCCGCCGTAGGCCAGGCCCAGGATCCCGGCGACGATCAGTACGAGTGCCACTGCCTTGATGGGGTTCATTCGTTCTCCCTGCGCGGTCCGTCATGGATCGGATGGTGATCCACGCGAGCCTACGCGGCGGGTCGGGCGGGGTCAACGCACGCGGCCGCCGGGCGAGGGCGGGCATCCTCGGTTCGGTGGCGCACAGACGCCGGGAGCGGCCTCGCTCACGCTTTGACGCTACGAAACGCGAACTCAGGGAACGGGAACGACCATGCCTATCCAGCAAAGCAGCAGCCGCGCAATCGCCTTTTTCCTCGGCGTCGCCATGTTCATGATGGCGAGCCTCGCACAGGCCGATCCGCCGTCGCGCGTCGCGCGCGTGGGTTACGTCAGCGGGCCGGTCACGTTCTCGCCCGGCGGCGAGGACGACTGGGTCGCGATCTCGTTGAACCGGCCACTCGTGACGGGCGACCGCCTCTGGGCGGACGCCGGGGCGCGCGCGGAGCTGCAGATCGGCAACGCGGCGATCCGCCTCGGCGCGACCACGAGCGTCACGCTCCTCAACCTCGACGATCGCGTCGCCCAGTTCGAGCTGGCGCAAGGCACTCTCAACGTGCGCGTGCGCCGCCTCGATCCGGGGCACGTGGTCGAGATCGACACGCCGAACCTCGCGCTCGTGATCAGCCGGCCCGGGCTGTACCGGGTGAGCGTCGATGCCGATGGCGACGCGACCGAGGTGAGCACGACCCGCGGGGAGGCCGGGGTCCATGGCCAGGGCGCCGCGTATGTCGTCGCCGCGGGCAGGGCCTATCGCTTCGGCGGCAGGGACCTGCGCGACTTCGAGGCCGTGTCGCTGCGCGGCGACGAGTTCGACCGCTGGGCGATGGACCGCGACCGCCGCTACGACAACTCGATCTCCGCGCGCTACGTCTCGCGCGACGTGATCGGCTACCAGGATCTCGATGCGAACGGCAAGTGGCGCGCGGTGCAGGGCTACGGCAACGTCTGGACCCCGTCGCGCGTGAGTTCGGACTGGGCGCCCTATCGCGACGGCCGCTGGGCCTGGGTCGATCCGTGGGGCTGGACCTGGGTCGACGACGCCCCCTGGGGGTTCGCCGTCTCGCACTACGGCCGCTGGGCGCACATCGGCGGCCACTGGGGCTGGATTCCGGGCCCGGTCGCCGCGCGCGCGGTCTATGCGCCGGCGCTCGTCGCGTTCATCGGGGGAGCCGATTTCCAGGTGTCGATCTCGTCGGGCAACGTGGGCGCGGTGGGCTGGTTCCCGCTCGGCCCGCGCGACGTCTATCGCCCCGCCTACCCGGTGAGCCGCACGTACTTCACCAACGTGAACGTGAGCAACACGGTCATCAACAACACGAGCATCACCAACGTCTACGACAACCGCGACGCGGCCAACGTCACGTACGTGAACCAGCAGGTGACCGGGGCCGTGGTCACGGTGCCCACGACGGCGTTCGTGCAGTCGCAGCCGGTTGCAAGGGCCGCGTTGCGCGTGCCCCAGGAGACAGTCGTTCGTGCGCGCGTGACGGCCGTCGCCGAAGTCGCGCCGACCCGGGCAAGCGTCCATGGCGCGGCGGCCCGGGGTGCGAAGCCGCCGCCGCGGGTCCTGGAGCGTCCCATCGTGGCCAAGACCAGGCCGCCGGCCTCGCCCGTCGGATTCGCGGCCAAGGAGCGCGTGCTGGCCGCCAAGCCGGGCAAGCCGCTGGAACCGGCCGCGATTTCGGCATTGAAGCCGGACAAGCCTGTTGCGGCTCCGAGGGTCGAGGTCGTGGCGCCGGCGCGTGAAGCCAGGCCGGTCGCGGCGCCGCCGGCGGCTCCCACGCCGTCCGCGGGCAAGGCCCCGGCCTCCCCGCCGTCCGCGCAGCCCTCGAAGCGGGAGGCGCGCGGCAGCGACCCGCGAGCCGTCATCGAGGACAAGGGCGGCCAGAGGGGCAAGAGCGACGAGAAGGCCGGCAGGGACGATCCCGTGAAGGGCAACAAGCCAGCCGCCAAGGGTGACAAGGCCACGAAGGACGACAAGGCCGCGAAGGACGCGGACGCGGACGAGAACGAGAAGCAGGGCAGGAAGCGCCCGTAATCGCCCGCCGTCCTGTGTTCGGTATCGCACGGAAGGCGAGGCCCCGGCATGGTCGAATCTCCGAGTTTCATTCGGCGGCCGGTGCAGTTTCGGATCGCGGTGCATCGGATCCCGCGCCCCTATTGAAGTGAATGCCCCGTCGGGGACAAGGAGAATCGCAATGTGTCGCAGAATATCGAGCATCCTCGCGAGCGCAGGAATCGCCGCGCTGGTCCTGGTTTCAACCCCGGCCGGGGCGCAGCTGCTGGGCACGGCATCGGATTTCGCGGTGCTGGGCGCCACGCCGAACGTGACCAACACCGGCGCGAGCGTGGTCAGCGGGAACGTGGGCGTCTGGCCGGCGGCCTCGATCACGGGCTTTCCGCCGGGGAGCATCGTCCCCGGCACGGGATTCCTGCATCTGGGCGACGTGATCGCGCAACAGGCCCAGACCGATACCACCGCCGCATACCTCAACCTGGCGGGCCTGGTGTCCGCGCCGATCCTTCCCGCGCTGGGCGGGCAGATCCTCACGCCTGGCGTCTACAACGCGGGGGCGGCCAACCTGACGGGGACGCTCACCATCAACGGCCCCGGCCTCTACGTGATCCAGGCGACCTCGCTCACGACCGCATCCGGTCCCGGCGCATCGGTCGTCAGCCTCATCGGTGGCGCAACGGCCTGCGACATCTGGTGGCAGATCGGCAGTTCCGCGGCGATCGGGACGTTCAGCGCGATGCAGGGAAACATCCTGGCGCTCACGAGCATCACCATCGGCACCAGCGCGAGCCTGCAAGGCAGGGCCCTCGCGCGCAATGGCACCGTGACGCTCGACACCAACAACATCACCGCGTGCTCGGGTGGAACCGCCCCCGGCTACATCGTTCCCGCGGCCGCGCCCATCCCGCCCGCCGTCAATGTCCCCATCCCCACGCTGTCGGAGTGGGCGATGATCCTGCTGGCCGCCCTCATGGCCGTGGCGGGCGTCGCGGCGATGCGCAGGCACGGAAGATAGCCGGGCGACCGCCGCGCTTCGGCGCGGATTCCGTCCCCGCCCCTTCGCAACCGAACTGAACCGGAGTCCCGCATGAACATGACGCTGGCCATCGGCCCCCTGGTCTCGCTGATCGCGGGCATCCTCATCCTGGTCGTTCCACGGCTGCTCAACTACATCGTCGCGATCTACCTGATCGTCATCGGCCTGATCGGGCTGTTCGGGGCCGGCAACTTCGGCTTCCGCTAGCGGCAGGGCCGGTCGGCCCGCGCATCGGGATCGAAACAGGCGCCGGGACCCATGGCCTCCACGTTCGCGCGCCGGTTCGCAAGGAGGGCGCCGGCATGGTTCGCGCGCCAGGGCGCGGTCCTGGCCGCATCCTGGCGGGCCTGGCTCATGCATCGCGCCGACAGCAAGGGGGCGGCACTCGCCTTCTACACCCTGTTCTCGATGACACCGATCCTGGTGATGGCGATCGCGGTCTCCGGGTATTTCTTCGGCGACAAGGCTGCGCAAGGCGAGATCATCGCGCAGGTGGAGGGCCTCGTCGGGCCCAACGGGGCCCAGGCGGTCCAGGCGCTGCTGGTGGCCGCGCGCAATCCGGCCTCGGGGCTGGTGGCGACGATCGTGGCGGGCGTGGTCTTCCTGGTCGCCGCGACCACCGTATTCGTGGAGCTCAAGGGCAGCCTCGACGAGTTGTGGGGCATCGATCCGCGCGCGCGGCCGACGATCCCCCGGTCTGCCATCGGCATCGTCCTGCAGACCCGGCTGCTGGCCTTCGGCCTGGTGCTGGTGCTCGCCTTCCTGCTGCTGATCTCGCTGGTGGTCAGCGCCGGACTCGCCATGGTCGAGAGTCGCGCGGCGGGCTTCTGGGGCGGCTCCGCCGCCGTCCTGGAGGCGATCTCGTCGATCGCCTCGCTCGGCGTCGTCGCCTGCCTGTTCGCCGTCATCTACAAGATGCTGCCGGACGCGCCGCTCTCCTGGCGTGACGTCTGGAGCGGGGCGCTGTTCACCTCCGCCCTGTTCAGCATCGGCAAGTACGCGATCGGCCTTTACATCGGCGGCAGCGGCGTGGCGTCCGGGTTCGGCGCCGCGGGGTCGGTCATCGCGATCCTGCTGTGGGTCTACTACTCGGCGCAGATCTTCTTCTTCGGCGCGGAGTTCACGCGCCAGTACGCGTTGCGGGTCGGCAGCCTCAGGCATCGCAGGACGGCCACTGTGTGCGCTGACAGACGGACGCGTTCCGGGGGCGGGAATAGTCTCCCGCCACTAGCCCCAGAAGATGCACCGGAACGCAAACGCCTCGCAAAGGAATGACCATGAAGAAGCTCGATCTCACCGCACTGTCCGCCGCCTGCCTCCTCGCGCTCAGCAC
>Ga0255338_1006110_pt1 | contig 10496 bp, 6 predicted proteins | sample MeOH1_35cm_T4_19_FD_203715 | JGI IMG/M metagenome (GOLD analysis project Ga0255338, IMG submission 203715) | Sandy soil microbial communities from University of British Columbia, Vancouver, Canada - MeOH1_35cm_T4_195 | ecosystem: Engineered > Artificial ecosystem > Sand microcosm > Unclassified ... | reverse complement strand
GTTTACGGGGACGTTGACGCCTTACGTGGACGTGGACGGAAGCACAACGCCAGCAGTTAAAGCCTTTGATCAATTTCGAGGGCAGTAGCGCCGAACCTACCCAGGCGGCTGTAGCGACGCTCCCACATCAACTTGAGAGGGCAGAAGCCTCGACCAACCCAGGCAGCTGCAGCTACGCTCCCACATCAATCTAGGGCGCAGAGAACTTGAGCCGCCGAAGCACAGGCCCCAGCCTATTCAGCCGGATCAACCAACATGGCTTTCATTTGCGCGAAGAAGTTCTGCCGCAGTGCCTGCGACTGTTCCGGCTCGAGTTGCGTGGATGCGGTTTTCACGTTCAGCAGGTCCTGCGGAATCTCGGCGAGGTAGCGGGAAGGCAGCCGTTCTTCGCGGCCGCCCGCGCGACGACGGCCCTTGCAGAGCGAAAGTGTGAGGCGGTGGCGTGCGCGCGTGATGCCGACGTAGAGCAGCCGTCGCTCCTCGGCGAGCGCGTCCGCGGCGCCGGTGTCCTCGATCGAGCGCGTGTGCGGAAGGATTCCTTCTTCGAGGCCGACGAGGAAAACATCGCTGAACTCGAGGCCCTTTGCGGAGTGGAGCGTCATGAGTGCAACGGTTGCCTCGTCCTCGCGCTTGTCGTCGTTTTCATCGAACTCATTGAGCGCGAGGATCGCAAGCGCACCGGCGAGCGTCGGCGGACTCCACGGCTCGTCGTCCATTTCCTTTGTGATGTCGAACTTTGCATCCCACACCCGCCGCTCGTAGCGGATGATCGAACCGGAGAGGTCGCGGATGTTGTCAACACGTGCGATTGCGGACTTGGCATTCCGCGGATCGCTGCGCACGGCGTCTTCCAGTCCGATGCGCTCGAAGTACTCACTCGCCCAGCGTGCGATCGCCGTAGGCCCTTCACCGGGCCGACCCCGTGCGGATTCCTCCTCCGCGACTAGCAGCTTCGCGCGCGCGTCATCGATCAGCACGAGGAAGCCGTTAATGGCGTTGATGGCTGCCGCTCCGATTTCCTGCGGCGGTTCCCGCAGCACGCTGGCAAATGATCGGCCCTCCGAGCGCGCGACTTCGGCAATTTTGAGCACGGTCGTTCTGCCGATGCCGCGCATCGGATAATTGATGATGCGCCGAAGGGCGATCTCATCATCCGGGTTCGAAGCGGCGCGCAGGTACGCGAGCGCATCGGCAACTTCCTTGCGCTCGAAGAAGGACTGGCCGCCGATCACACGGTACGGCACGTTCCGCTGGCGGAAGTGCTCCTCGAGGATGCGGGCTTGCGTATTGGTTCGGTAGAGGACGGCAAATTGCCCCCACTTCAGGCGATGCGCCATCCGCCGCAGCATGATCTCCTGCGCGACTGCGTCGGCTTCGACAACATCGTCCTCGTGCTCCATGTAGTCGATCGGCGCACCGATGCCGTTGTCCGTGCGCAGCTTCTTCGCATGTCTTGCGGTGTTGCCGGCGATAACGGCATTGGCCGCACTCAAGATGCGCTTGGTCGAGCGGTAGTTCTGCTCGAGCCGAATGACGCGCGCGCCCGGGAAGTGTCGCTCGAACTCGAGAATGTTGCCGACGTCGGCGCCGCGAAACGCGTAAATCGACTGGTCGTCGTCACCGACCACGCAAAGGTTGCGGCGCGGTCCGGCCAGGTGGCGAGCGAGCTCGAGCTGAACGGCATTCGTGTCCTGGTATTCATCGATCAGGACGTAGTGCCACCGCTTCCAGAGGGCACGACGCACTTCTTCGTCGTTCTCCAGCAGCTGCACGGGGAGGAGCAGCAGGTCATCGAAGTCGACCGCACCGGACGCGCGCAGCACCTCGTCGTAGCGCGGATACGCGTCGGCAGCGAGGACCGCGTACACATCCGCGCGGTTGCCTGTTGCAGGCTGCGACATCACGTCGGCCCTGGCCTGCTCGTGCGACACACGGCGCGTCTTCCAGTCGGAGATCTGCGCGAGTACACGCTTCAGGTCGAAGGTATTGTCGTCGATGCTGATTTCGCCGCACGCAGTCTTGAGCGCGGCCAGCTGGTCCGCCGCGCTGTAGACCGCAAACTTCTTCGGCAGTCCAAGGCGCGTACCGTGATCGCGCAGGATGCGCACGCCGAGTGAGTGGAACGTGCTAAGCGTGATCCGCTTCGCCTGTTCGCCGATATACGAGCGGACCCGCTCGCGCATCTCGTCAGCCGCACGATTCGTGAACGTCACCGCCACGATCTTCGACGGATCGGCGTTGCCGCCTCCAATGAGGTTCGCAATGCGGTGCACGATGGTTTTGGTCTTGCCCGTGCCCGCTCCGGCCAGGATGAGGAGGGGGCCTTCGGTATGCTGAACGGCGGCCCGCTGCTCGGGATTCAGGCCGCGGAGGTGGTCGAGCTGGACGGTTGCTGATGCCATGCGCTGCTCAGGAGGTTATCCGCGCACCAATGTAGCGCAGCCGGGAGTGTGCGTCAGGCCTTGACAGTGATGGCTCCAGCAACGTGGCGCATGCGCGCACCCGGTGGCGCGCGTTGCGGGATCACGGCGCGGGCGCGATCATGTGGCGCTCGCAATCGGCGCACGCTGCGACGATCGACGTTGTCTCGCCGCGCGCATTCCGCAATCACGACACAAGGGCGCATGTTCGAACTCGACCTCATCCATACCGTGGCATTCGCCGGTGTCGTGCTGTTTGCCGGTTACGGCGTACGACGCCTGATTCCGCCGCTCGCCCGGTATAATATTCCCGCGCCTGTCATTGGCGGGCTGCTCGTTGCCGTTGCAATGTGGATTGCGCGTGCGAACGATGTCACGCTGTTCACGTTCGACACGACGCTGCAGGCGCCGCTCATGATCGCGTTCTTCACGTCGATCGGTTTCGGCGCGAGCCTCGGTCTGCTGAAGGTGGGCGGACCGCAGGTTCTCGTACTCTTCGTTCTGGCGAGTTTGTTTGCCATCGTCCAGAACATCATCGGCATGGCCATAGCCGTGCCGTTCGGACTCGATCCGCTGTTCGGCGTGCTCGCAGGCTCCGTCACGCTGACCGGCGGGCCTGCAACCGGTCTCGCGTTCGCACCCGAGTTCGAAGCCGCGGGCGTCACCGGTGCCGCAACCATTGCCGTCGCCGCCGCGATGGCCGGCATTGTGTCCGGCGGCATCACCGGCGGCCCAATCGGCACACGGCTGATCGAAAGGCATCGCCTGGCTCCGCGCCGGCCGCGCACGCCGCTGGGCGCGCCGCACTCCGCGGAAGACGTGGTCGAGAGTGCGCTGCCGCAAGCGGTCGAGCCGCATCCACCGCACGCGCCGGCCGGCGAGGATGACGGGTCCTACGCCCTGCTGAAATCGGTGGTCGCGATCCTGGTCGCGATGTGGGTGGGCTCATGGGTCAGTCGCGGTTTTGAGGGCCTCGGCCTGACGCTGCCGGCGTACATCGGCGCGATGCTGGTCGCCGCCGCCATCCGCAACATCGACGATGTGACCGGCATTGCGAAGCTGCCGTATCGATTGCTCGACGACGTCGGCAATGCAGCGCTTTCCCTCTTCCTCGTGCTGGCGCTCATGACGCTGCGCCTGTGGGAACTGGCCGGACTCGCCCTGCCGATTCTGCTGATCGTCATTGCGCAAGTCATTGCCGTCGGCCTTTTCTCGCTGTGGCTGCTCTTCCGAACGATGGGCAAGGATTACGATGCCGCGGTGATGGCCGGCGGCTTTGTCGGCTTCATGATGGGCACTACCGCCAACGCGATGGCCAACATGCGCTCCCTCGTCGAGCGCTACGGACCCGCGCCACGCGCCTTCCTCGTCGTGCCCATGGTTGGCGCGTTCTTCATCGACTTCACGAACGCGATCATCATCACGGTGTTCCTGAATATCCTGCGCTGATCATGGAACAGGGAGCAGGAACAGGTATTGGGGCGCGTGGATCAGACCGTACGAACGGCCGTGTACGGGGACGTTGACGTTCACGTTGATCCGTCAACGTCCCCGTACACGGCCGTTCATCCGTGGCCTGGAACCGGAGCAGTCAACCGAGAGCGAGTGAGTGAGGTGGGTCCTGGAGACCCTGCCTCGGCCGGCCTGCTCCGATTCCTGTGGCGGGAATGTTTATCTCACCGTGCTCATATGGAAGCGGAACTGCATGCGGTAGTGGCCGCCGTCATCGTCGTCATCGGATTCGACGGCTTCGATGAGGTTGATGCGGTGTGATACGATATCGACAGCGCCGACCTGAACACCGCCGACCTGTCGCTGGTTGAGGAACGCGGTCCAGATCGGCGGCTGCGACGGGTCAGTCCAGTCGATGTGCACGCGCGACGCAAACGGTGTCGGCTGCAACTTGCCGGGGCCGAGCGCGCGGTTCAGAAAGTGGCAGAGTTCAGACTGCACGTCGGCGACCGTATCGGTCGCGATTTCCTCGATGTTCCGGCTAATGCGCCTGGTGAGTCCTTCCGTTTCCTCGAACGGCACGCCGTTCTGTTCACAGACACGACGCACCTCTTCGGCGGCAGGGCCCGCGCCAGCGGCGAGGCCCGCCTTCGCGGAGAGGTCGGAGAGGATCGCGACGATTCGAGCCATGGCGTCCGCGGTCGCGGGATCACACAGATCGCGCTCGGCGGCGAAGTGTGTGCCGAACCAGGTGGTACGACGGCCCGGCACGGGGTCGATCAGCGAAATGCGGTAGCGCCGTGGTTCGTGCGTTTCGCCGCTGTCGAAGAAGTGATCGTACGAACCAAAGGTTGCGAGTTCATCCTCGTACGTGAACTGACCGCGATGGAAGAACTCGTCGGCGCCGAGCGTCGGCGCGCCTTCACGCAGGCATTCTACGCGGTGAATGCTCACCTGCATTCGCCACGAAGCAGACGTCCGGTCCTGCGACATGATCGCGTAACGGCGACTGGGCAGCGCGAGCTCCGTATAGGCGCGGGCTCGCGCAAACTCACGCACTGATTCCTCGAGCTCCTCACCGGTTTCCGTGTAGAGATCGCGCGGGTGATACAGCAGCCGCCGCGCGTGCTGGATGCGGTCGACCGCGTCGCGCTGGGCAATCTCCGGGCTCTCGCTGTTGCTGCGCGCGTGCGCAACGATCGTCTCCTCCAGCTGCTGGAGGTAGCGTGCGATCCGTTCGAACCGCTTGTCCAGGCGCTTCGCCAGGGTCTGCCGCGCGTAGAGGCCAAAGACCCGTCGCAGACGGATGCTTGCCAGGCGCCCGTCGGGCTGATCCAGCAGCCGCTGCGTGCTCACTACCGTCGGTTCGAGTACTGCGGCCAGCACGTTCGCGTCCGCTTTCACGATGCGCTCGAGTCGCTCCTCGCTCGCATCTTCCGTAATCTCCTGAAGCAGGCTGCGAATCGTGCCCGCATCGAGCCGCCGCACTTTGACTCTGCGCAGCACCTCTGCCAGCCGCGTCAGCGTCGGCTCGACGAGCTCCGGGCGAATACTCTGCCTGATCGTCGACTGCACCGCCTCAGCCTCGAACGCACTCTCGCGCCCGTCGACATCGACCACCATGAGACCATCGACCGTTCCTCTCATGCCCTCACCTCTTTGAAGTCGTGAATTCGAGTTCAGGATCGCGGGGTGCTTCATCGCGGAGGAGGGCGCGGCCTGGCAATGATGACAGTCATTGGTCCACGATTGGTAGACCAATCTAAACCGAACGACTCATGTTCTGTGAGTGCGTTTACGAAAGAGGAATTGTTGCGCACGCCGAACAATTCGTACGCGACTCTCTTTACTGCATGAACGGGATCAGTGCGGGATCACATCTGTCGGCAGGGTATCAGCGGCGGTTCAGAAGGCGACGAACACGCGCGACGAGTTCCGCGTTGTGGAATGGCTTGGTCACGTAATCGTTGACACCAAGGTCAAAGCCGCGAACGACGTCCTCTTCTTCAGAGGACCCCGTGACGATAATGACGGGCAGGGCCGTGGCAGGTCGCAGTTCGCGCAGACGGGCAAGGACATCGAAGCCAGGCACGTCCGGCAATCCGATGTCGAGTACGACCAGCGCGAATGCCTGCGCTGCCACCGACTCGAGCGCATCGGCCCCGCGCGTCACACGTGTTACGTGGAGCGACTCGCCTTCGAGCAGCTTCACGACCAGCGCCGCAATCGCATCATCGTCTTCGACCAGCAGCACGCGCGGACGCGGAGGCTGTGCGGCTTCAATCGGGCTCATCACACGATTGCGCCCTGCCGATTTCGCGAGATACAAGAGCTGATCGGCGTGCGCGAGCGCCGGTTCGACCGGGCCGCTTGCCGGAAGGGAGACGACCCCGGCGGAGAACGAGACCGTGAAGAGTCGGCCGTCCGGCGCGTCGAAAACTTCCGTTCGCACGGCATCGAGCGCCTTGTTCAGTGCGATCACGGCACCGTCGATGCCGGTGTTTGGCAGCAGGACGCAAAACTCTTCGCCGCCCCAGCGGGCGGTCACATCGGAGATGCGCAGCGCGTCGGATATGCGACGGCCGGTTCGGGAGAGCACGACATCGCCGATCGCGTGGCCGTAGCTGTCGTTGATGGCCTTGAAGTAGTCGAGGTCGATCATCGCGATGGCCGCGGGGCGCGGACGCTGCTGCATGAGGCCCCGGGTCCGTTCCGCCGCCTCGAGCAGGGCCGCGCGATTGGGCAGTCCGGTCAGCCGGTCGACCCTCGCTTCGCGACGGTGCTCGCGTGTCTGCTGCAGCTTCGTCGCAACCGCCGAGAGAACGACCTCCGGATCCACAGGTTTGAGCAGCAGGCCGTTTGCCCCGAGCGCAAAACACTCCGCCTGCGTGCGAGCATCGGCACGTGCGGTCAGCACCAGCACCGGTATCCGAGTGGTCTCGCCCCGGTCCCGCAATTCAGCCAGCAAGTCGCGCCCGTCCTCACCGGGCAGCACGAGATCGAGCAGGATCAGCGACACATCGCCGGTCGCAAGGATCTCACGCGCTTTTCGGGTGTCATGCGCGACGCGGACCTCGATTTCCTCACTGGTCAGGCGGTCGGCCAGGATGCGTGCGGTCAGTTTGTCATCTTCAACGACGAGGACGAGGGCGCGGTCGAATCGCATCTCCAGCGGCGTTGACCGAAGCAATGCGATCAGGTCGGCCATCCGGGCGGTGATTTCACCGGCCGCTTCCGCGTCGAGCAGGGCTGATGCACTGCGGGAGATATCGGGCAGGCCGGCCGAGGTGGCGGCGTCGAGGATGCGCGCGGCGATTCGACGAATGGACGGTAGCACGTCGCCCGCATGAATTGCGAACGAGTCTCGGGCGGCTTCCAGCGCCGCGACCTGTGCTCCGAATGACGTCTGCAGTCGAGTTATTCGAATCCTGCCTTTTGGCTTGTCAGGATGATCGCCGTCTACACATGGCCGCCGCAAGTTCTCCGTGGGACCGGGGGCGCCTTGTCACGATCCGGCGTACATTGTATCTACCAGGTCGTTCGCATCCACGCCCACGCGTCACGATGCCCGTCCTGATGGCAGCCCAGCCTGGTCTCGGAAAGGACGCGATGAGGTCGCTCAAGCATCAGATCGTCCTGCTCGTATTCACAGTGGTGCTCGGCACCGTCGTCATCTGCTCGTTCGTCGCCTTTGTTCAGTTCGAACGCACCCTTCGCGGCACGGCGATCCGGCAAACGGAATTGCTCGCCGCGGACCTGTCAATGATCCTGGAAGCCAACGCGTCAGCGGCACTGCGCGAAGCTACGGAACTGCGTTCGCTGGTTGCGAGCGACACGACGCCGCGTGCCCGCCGCCATGCACTGACGGCATACCTCGCCGGCAAGCCGGATCTCATCGGCGCCGTGATTTGGATGCCCGACTCCGCACGCCGCCACCTGATTGCCGGTCCGGCGGCAGAAAGTGCGCCTTCACCGGCGCGCATCGCACATGCGCGGCCGAACTCGATCGGCGTCGGGCCTGTCGCGACCGAAGGCGCACTGCTGTTCTACGACATCTCGCTTCCGCTGAGCGCCGAGACGGATGCCGAACGGCTGATCCTGCGGCGGCGCTTCGCGACCGAGGACGTTCAGCGTCTTGCGAACGAAATAATCAGCGCAGGTGGCGCGGTACTGCTCGGCCATACCGGTGGCGACTGGTCCGACCTTGCGCAGGTTGTCGATGCTCCGCGGCCCGAGAGCGATACGCAGTACCGCTGGAAAGGCGACAGCATCTACGACGGTGCGACAGTCCGCGTGCCAGGCACGCCCTGGGACCTTTGGGTCGGTGTGCCGCGCGTTACCACCGCCGCACCTATCCGCAGGATGGTTGCGAACGTCGCCGGCACGGGCCTGCTCATCCTTGCGTTCGCGACACTGGCGACGGTACTGCTTGCCCGCCGGCTGGCGGCTCCCCTCGATCGGCTCAACGAGGCGATCGCGCTCGTCGCGCAGGGCGAGCACCGTGATCGTGTTCCCACCTCGGGACCCGCCGAAGTTGCCGCACTCGGTCACACCTTCAACGAGATGGCCGACCGTGTCGAGGAAGGCACCAACCGACTCGAGCATCTGGTCGAACAGCGCACGCGTGAACTCGAGACCGCTCTTTCGGAGTTGCGGAACACGCAGGAGCAACTCGTACGCAACGAGCGCGTCGCGACGCTCGGCCATTTGGCCAGCGTCGTGGGCGACGAGCTCCGGAACCCGCTCCGCACCATGACCAACACGATCTACTCGCTCGAAATGGCGTCGCACCTCGTGCCGCCATTCGTGAAGGAGAACTACGGCATCCTTCGATATCATATGCTCGTGGCGGAGAAGATCGTCGGAGACCTGCTCGACTTCGCTCAGGTCAAGGCGCCGCACACGCAGCGCGTTCAGTTGAGTGCATTCCTGGACGAGCAGATCGAACGGCTCGGCAAGCTGGACAGAATTCTGCTGGTCCGGGAGTACGATACGCGGGCAGTCGCACTTTTCGTTGACCCCCTGCAGGCAGGTCAGGCCATCTTCAACGTGCTCACGAATGCGGTTCAGGCACTCGAACGCGGCGGCGTCATCACCATCAGCACGGCCGCCGACGGCAGCACCGCGGTCATCGACATCGTTGACACAGGGCCAGGCATCGCAGCGGAGGATCTGCCTCACATATTCGAACCGCTGTTCACGACCAAAGCCCGTGGGATCGGCCTCGGCCTCTCTGTTGCGCGCGCACTCATCGAAGTCAATGGGGGCACGATCACGGCAACCAGCCAACCCGGCGAAGGCGCCCGCTTTTCGATTCAGCTGCCAGCCGCGTGATCCTCGAGCACCACGCTCGTGATCGCATCCGGGATGGTGAAGTGAAAGGTTGCGCCCGCACCCACCGTTGATTCGACCCAAATCCGACCGCGATGCCGTTCGACGACCTTCCGGCACACGGCCAGGCCGATTCCCGTGCCATCGTACGCGTGATCAGCGTGCAGGCGCTGAAATATCTCGAAGATCCGACCGGCCTGTGACATGTCGAGGCCAATTCCGTTGTCCGATACGGAGAATTGCCACGCGGCCCCGGTACGCGCGGCGCGAATCTCGACGCGCGGGCGCACCTCTTCACGACGGTACTTCAACGCGTTGTCGAAAAGATTCTGAAAGACCTGCTCGATCTGGATTTCATCGACCGGGATGACCGGCAGGACATCGCACACCAATTCCGGCTCCACCCCCACGTACACGGAAGCGACTCGCTCCCATGCGCGCGCGACGATCGACCCGAGATCGGCTGGCATCATTGGCGACGAGTGCACCTGCACACGCGCGACTTTCAGCAGATCGCCGATCAGCACGTGCATGCGATCGGCACCCGCTACCACGTACGTCGCCCACCGCTGCCCCTGCTCACCCAGCCTCACGCTGTATTCTTCTCTCAGCAGTTGCGCATAACCCCGAAGCGTGCGCAGCGGCGCCTGCAGATCGTGCGATACCACGTACGCGAGCTGCTCGAGTTCCTGGTTCGATCGCTCCAGCTCCGTCGCGTACTGCGCCAGCCGAAGCTCCGCATCCTTTACCGTCGTGATATTCAGCGCTTCCGCTATATAGTACGCCGGCTCTCCCGATGTCCGCCGCTTCACGACCAGCGACAGCACGCTCCAGATTGTTTGTCGCTCCGCCCTCAGCAGTCTGACTTCGCCCGAACACGTTTCGCGCCGTCCGGCTGCCAACACATCGAACCACGAAGCCACCGCAGGCACATCTTCGGGATGCACCAGATGGAGTATACCTTTGCCGATCAGCTCACTTCCCGAATGCCCCAGCATGGCCGTCAAGCTCAGGTTCGCGCTACTGATGTGCTGATCCGATTCCACGATCGCCAGCCCGACCGGCGCCATGTTGAACACGGCACGATACCGATCATTAGCATCGTGAGGCTCAACACGCGGGTTTCGTGCTGCCGCATCCGAGTCGGGAAGCAAACGCCCTGCCGATCCCTTGTTTTGGTGGAAACGCGTCAGAGGTACGTCTGGGGGGCAATCTTGGAACAGTGTACACGCGGCTACGGAATCGTGCAATAACGGCGCGGCATCTCCTTGGAGGATGGCCGTTTACGAGCAA